>Ga0307412_10002148_pt1 | contig 10936 bp, 9 predicted proteins | sample DK1Cmetagenome_3_FD_203823 | JGI IMG/M metagenome (GOLD analysis project Ga0307412, IMG submission 203823) | Maize rhizosphere microbial communities from greenhouse at UC Davis, California, United States - DK15-C-1 | ecosystem: Host-associated > Plants > Roots > Rhizosphere > Soil | place: USA...
GGAATGGTACGAGGCACCCACGTTCTACTTCACCAACCCGCACACCGTCACCGGCACTGGCGAGGTGATTGCCATACCGGCAGGCTGCACGGACCTGGACTTCGAAACCGAAGTTGCCGCCGTCGTCGGACGCGTGCCGGGCAGCGACGGGCGGAACCTGTCCGCAGCGGGCGCGCACCGGCACATCTTCGGCTACACCGTGCTCAATGACTGGTCCGCCCGGGACCTGCAGCGCCGCGAGATGAAGGTCAGCCTGGGACCGTGCAAGGGCAAGGACTTCGCCAACACCCTTGGCCCCTGGATCGTCACAGCGGACGAGTTCGAGGACCGGCACGACGCCGAAGCCTTCCTGCCCATCTCCATGTCCGTCGAGGTCAATGGCGAACAGATCGGCCAGGACCTGCTGTCCAACATGGGCTGGCCGTTCGCCGAACTGGTGGCCTACGCTTCCCAGGATTCCGTAGTGAAGCCCGGCGACGTGCTCGGTTCCGGGACCTGCGGCAGCGGCTGCCTGGCCGAACTCTGGGGCAGGAACGGGTCCCAGGCTCCCCCGCCGCTGAAAACCGGGGACGTGGTGCGGATGACCGTTGAAGGCATCGGCACCATCGAAAACACGGTGGGCAGCCGGCGCGAGGCCGTGACCCGGGTAGCAGCCCGGCCACGGCCGCGTAACCGGACTGTCCAGCGGGCTTCCACCGGATCCTAGGGTGGTTTCCCTTCAGCTCGAGGGCCGGACGGTGGTGGTCACCGGGGCGGGCCAGGGGCAGGGTGCGGCAGAGGCGCGGATGCTGGCCGAGGCCGGGGCACGCGTCATCGCCACCGACCTGCCGGCCGGCATGCCCGCCGGGCTCGCCGGTGCATCCCCGTCACCGGACAATTCCCTGCTCTACCGGCAGCTGGACGTTGCGGACGCCGCCGGCTGGGCCGGGCTCGGGGACTGGATCCGGTCCCAGGGCTGGGACGTGGACGGCCTGGTGAACAACGCCGGCATCACCCAGCGCAGCCGACTGCTGGACGCCTCGGCGGCAGACCTGCACAGGGTCTACGACGTCAACGTCGCCGGAGCACTGCTGGGGATCCAAACCCTGGCACCCTTGATGGCAGGCGGGGCATCGATCGTGAACGTGGGCTCCGTCGCGGGCCTCACCGCCCACTATCCGGTGGCGTACACGGCCAGCAAGTGGGCGCTCCGCGGCCTCTCCCAAGTGGCAGCCATGGAGCTTGGCCCGCGCGGAATCCGGGTGAACACCGTCCATCCCGGCTTCATCGAGACTCCCATGACGCAGGGAGCCAAACCGGAGTTCCGGCAGGCCACCCTGGCCGAAACCCCGCTGGGCCGCACCGGCAGCGTGGACGAGGTGGCCGCCGTCGTGCTCTTCCTCCTCAGTCCCCTGTCCTCCTACGTGACCGGCGCGGAAATACCCGTGGACGGCGGCCAGGCCGGGCATGGCGGAGCCAAGTCAATCTCCGACGCTCTCCGCTGACGCCCCGGCCGGAACTCTAGCCGGGCAGAACCGCCGACCAGCCGCCGTCGACCATCAGGTTGGCGCCGGTGACGTAGGACGCCTCGTCCGAGGCGAGGAAAAGCGCACAGTTGGCCACTTCCTCGGGCGCACCAATCCTGCCCAGCGGAATGCTGCCGGCGATGGTCCGCATGGGGTGGTCCGGCGCCAGGAGGTCGCCCTCGGTGGCCGCAGTGCGGATCATGCCGGGGCTGACGGCGTTGACGCGGAGCCCGTGCGGTGCGCCCTCCGCGGCGAGCTGCTTTGTCATGGCAACGACGGCGCCCTTGGTGGCGGTGTGCGCGAGCCGACCATTGGTCATCGAGCCGGTCACCCCCGCGGTGGAGCCCACCAGCACGATGGCTGCGTTCGGCGCCGCGGTCAGCTGCGGCCAGAAGTACTTCACCGGCAGGAACACCACGTCCATCTCGTGCTCCACGTTCCACTTCCAGTCCGCGTACGTGAGCTGCTCCACCGGCGCGAAGCGCGTGACGGCAGCGTTGGCGTAGAGGATGTGCACCTGCCCGTGGGCCGAGGCGACGTCCTTCGCCCAGCGCGCGACCGCGGCCTCGTCGGTCAGGTCCACCCGGCTGCTGCTCATCCGGCCACCGGCGGCGGTGGCCTGCTCAACAGTCGCCGCAGAGCCGTCGTCGTCCATGTCGCAGCCCACCACGACGGCGCCTGCCGCCGCGAAGGCGAGCGCGGCGGCCCTGCCCTGGCCGCCGGCCGTTCCGGTAATGACGGCAGTTTTTCCGGCGAGTCGCTGGCTGGAAACGGGCATGGAAGATCCTTCCGAACGGCGGGTTTACGTCGACTCTGGCAGGGTTTGCCCGGAAGGGGAACGCCGGGTCCGGCCTACCTGCTATCCGCCTCGTTGATAGTTACAGGGTGGGCCGTGACGGGGAAAAGTTCGTGGAGCCGTGAGCAGGAACGCTGGACTACCGAGCGGAGCCACACATTCGCCGGGTCCTCCGCCTGGGACGGGTGCCAGTACATGGCCTCCACCAGGGACGCCTCAACGTCTTCCGAGAATTCCAGGACGGTGATCTCCGCGCCGCGCTGGGCCCGCGCCGCCAGCATCCGCGGGACCATGGCCACGAGGTCCGTGCCTTCCACCAGGAGCGGCAGGGACAGGAAGCCGGCCACCACGGCCGCCACCCGGCGCTGGACGCCCCGGGACTCGAACAGCTTGTCAGCCGGGGTGCTGATGCCTTCGCCGAAATAGCCGACGGCGTGCGGCATGGTGGCGAGGTCCGCCAGGGTCAGCTGCGGCTGCTCGAGCAGGGGGTTGCCGGCGTCCGCGATGGCCACGAAGCTGTCGCGGAAGACCTGCTTGCTGGCACCCTGCATGTGGTATCCGGTGGGCCCCACGAGCAGGTCGATCTTTGAGTAGTCGGCCATCTGGCCCTGGATCCCGGACGCGGCGGTGGGGACGAAGTCCACTGACACGTTCGGGGCTTCCTGGCGCAGGATGCCCCGCAGTGGACCCACAATCAGGGCCGCGGCATAGTCCGACGCGGCGATCACGAATTCCCGCTCGCTGGTGGCGGGATCGAAACCGGACCGGACCCTGGTGGCCCGCTGGATGTGGAGCATGGCCTCATCCACCAGCGGGACCAGTGACTGCGCAAAGGGCGTGAGGTCATAGGTGCGGCCGTTCCGGACCAGCAGCTCGTCGTCGAAGTGGCGCCGCAATCGGGCCATCGCCGCACTGGTGGCAGGCTGGCTGAGCTGCAGCCGCTCCGCCGCCCGGGAGACGTTGCGCAGCTCCAGCAGGACCTGCAACTGGGGCAGCAGGTTCAGGTCCAGGTTCTTCATACCCACAGGTTATCCGGGAGCAGGGACGGGGCGGATTCCGCCCCGTCCCTGCCGCCCCGAACGTTCAGGCGGTGGCCGCGCCGGCCGCCACCAGGGTGAGCTCCTCCGCCGCCTTCAGGGCGCCGCGGACCGCGATGGCCACGCTCATCAGCGTGGGGTTCATGGCAGTTGCGGTGGGGATCAGCGCATTGCCGCCCACCACCAGGTTGCTGTACCCCCACACCCTGGAATAGGGGTCGGAAACGGAGGTCCCGTCGTCGGTCTCGCCCATGCGCATCGTTCCCTGGTAATGCAGGCTGGAGCCGTTGGGCATCAGCCGCGGTTCGGCGACGAAGACACCCAGCGCCTGCCCTGCACGCTTGAGCCGCTCCGTGGCGTCCGCGATGTCGGCCTCCTCCCGTTCGGTCAGGGCGTATTTGATGGTCATGTTGGGGAAGCCACGGTAGTCGAGTTCCTGGTCATCGAAGGTCACCCCGTCCTCAAACCGCGGGTACTTGCGCAGGCCGTAGCCCATGTTGACGTAGCCCCACGGGTTGTTGGCCTGCGGATGGGCGGGGTCCATAGGGAACGGCGGGGCCTCGGCGTACATCACCTGGACGGAGAATGGGTGCTCCGGCTCGGAGAAGGGGATCCGGTTCACGGCCGCCACCGGGTCTGCCGGGTTCTGCGCCCGGCGGGCCAGTTCCGCCTTGAGGTCTTCCTCCGTGGCGTAGCGGCCCATCTTCTCCGCATCCAGGGCGACGGTGGAAATCACCACGGGGTGTTCCGTGAGGTAGTGGCCGAGCGCCTTGGGCCGGACACCGGAAGCCCACAGGAGCTGCGGCGAGCGGAAGGCATCGGCGGCAACAACCACCAGGTCAGCTGCAACAAAGGAGGTCTCCCCGGTGCGGAGGTCCTGGACGGTGACGCCGGTAGCCCGGTGTCCGTCCAGTTCCACCCGGCGGACCAGCGTGAGGTCACGGAGTTCGAACTGCTTGAAGAGCGGGTTGTCCTTGTCGATGAGCGGGCCGAGGACCACGTCGGCACCTGCCCAGCGCACCGATCCGTCGGGCTGCGGATCCCCGGCGACGGGAAGGGTCCCCACCCCGTAGCCTTCCGGCAGTTCCGCACCGAACTCCTCGTCGAGGAGGGACCGGATGGCCTCGCCCACTTTGGAATCGGCGAACGCGGCGCTGTGGACATGCAGCAGGTGCTTTGCCTCCTCAATCAGTCCGTCCCATTCGGCGTCCGCAATAAAGGGGATCTTCTCGCTGAAGGCGGGCGACGGCGTGGCGCAGGTCCAGTGCGCCCCCTGGCCGCCGACGTTGGTGGCAGCGGCCGCGGCCGGGAAGGACGGTGCGTGGGCGGAGCCCTCACCGCCGAAGTCGAAGAGGTGCGTTCCCTGCCGCGCCGTGAACATGCCTTCGGCCACAGTTCCGGCCGGCAGTCCAAGGGACTCCCGGTGGGTGCCTGCCTGCGGTCCCTGGGACATCTCCCGGGCACGCGCCTTGTCATCAGCGTCCGGGATGTTGCGGACGCTGGCGCCGGGCACATCGGTCAGCTGGGGTCCGGCTTCGAACATCACCACGCGGGCGGCCGGCATTTTTTCCAGCAGGACGCGCGCGTAGGCCGAGCCGATGGGGCCGCTGCCGACGATGGCAATGGTGGGGTTCTGGGACATGGCGTCTCCTTCAGGTTGAAGCGGAAAGGCTCAGGCGGAAAGGGTTTCAGGCGCTGGTTGGGGTGCGGGTTCATGCTCATCGGACAGCCGGCCATGCGGGAGCAGGACCGCGGCCAGGATGCCCACGGCGTAGGTGGCCGCCAGCGCAACGAAGATCGGGGTGAAGACTTCGGCATAGATCGCGGCGACGTCGGCCTGGACAGCCGGTGCTGCCCCGTGGACCTCGGAGGGCGTCAGTGTGGCCGGGTCCATGCCGGCGGGCAGGAGGGCAGCCACGCCGAAGCCGATGACGCCGCCGATGATTGCAGTGGCCACGGTGGAGCCTACCTGGCGCACCAGGTTCACGGTGGCGGTGATGGTTCCGGTCTGCGAGGCCGGGACCGCGCCCTGCACCACGGCAACCACCAGGCTCATGAAGGAACCGGTGCCGATGCCCACCACGCCCATCACGATCATCGGCGCCCACAACGGCACTCCCGCCGGCAACAGTGCCATGGCAAGCAGTCCAGCAGCCCCCAGCGAGGTCCCGATAATGGGGAAGACGCGGTATCGGCCGGTACGGCTTGCAAGCCAGCCGGTGCCCAGGTTGCTGATGAGCATGCCGAACACGGTGGCGATGGGAACCAGGCCGGACACGGTGGCGCTGGTCCGGTACGCCATCTGGAAGTAGGTGGGCAGGTAGGCGGTGATCGAGAAAAGACCGACGCCGATAATCGCCGAGAGTGCCGTACCCGCGGCAATGGTGCGGTTGGCGAAGAAGCTAAGCGGCACCAGCGGTTCGGCAGCCTTCCGCTCGATGATGAAGAAGAGGGCAAAACCCACCACCGTTGCCGCGGCGGCGACCAGGATTTCGACGCCGATGCGGCGCTCGGCTGCCCACGTCGCCGTGAGGACCAGCGAGACCAGGGCAAGCGTGAACGTGGCGGCGCCCGCGCCGTCGAACCTGGACTTGCCCGCGCCCGCGTCCAGGTGCGGCACGGCAATCACGGCGAGCACCAGCGCGGCGGCGCCCACCGGGATGTTGATCCAGAACACCCAGGACCAGCCCCAGTAATCGGTGATCGCGCCGCCCAGCACGGGCCCCACCAGGATGGCCGCAGGAAAGGCGGCGCCGATAATGGCCATCAGCCGTGGACGCTCGCGCGGCGTGGTGACCCGGGCGATGATGGTCTGCGACATCAGCTGCAGCCCGGCTGAGCTCATACCCTGGACCACACGCGCCGCGATCAGCCAGGCCATGTCCTGGGCGAACCCGCAGGCCAGGGACGCGGCGAGGAACACGAGCAGCGATGCGAGGAACACGCGCCGCGGGCCGAGCAGGTCGCCCAGCTTGCCGAGGACGGGCAGCAGCACCGTGCTGGCGAGGGTGTAGCCCACCACCACCCAGCTCATGAGCTTGAGTGCCCCGAGTTCACCGGCGATGGTGGCCAGCGAGGTGGAGACCACTGTGTGGTCCAGGGCTCCGAGAAAGGACACGGTGAGGAGGGCAGTGACGAGGAGGCGAAGCCTTAGCGGTGTAAGTGGCATGGGAATCTGCCCGAACGATCGGGCCGTCGACGCGACCTTTTGTGCCTCCGCCGCATCGTCACGGCGCAGAACGGGTTTGCTGCCAAACCCCGGCGTCCCATTAATGATAAACCGAACTTTGGTCGAAAATCAACCAAAGAGGGTTTCAATCACACACTGGCGCTTCTCCTGAACAGTCGTTCCACCCGGCCGGGAATGAACGACGCCGAGAGCTGGCTGTCGTCCAACAGCCCGGCCAGGTCAGCCGGAATATGCCCTCCCTCCAAGGCCTGCAGCGCACGGCGGAGCGCCAGCCGCTCAGTGGCCTCCAAGCAGGTCGGGAGGCGCAGGGCACCCTTCTCGGTGGCTACGTCGAGGCTTGCGACGCCCGCCGGAACGTCCACGGTGACGGTTGCCAGGACTTCCCCCAGGCAGGTCAGCCGGAGGAAACCCCCGGGCCGGCCGCTGTTCACGACGTTCACCATCAAAGTGATATCGAGCGGCCCGTCCGCGCCACTGGCCTGGAGGAGGCCGATGCTGCCGTGCAGGGTGGTGCTTGCGGATTGCAGGGCCAGCCGCCCCTGGCCGATTGCCCTCGCCCACCCGAGCGCGTCGTGGATCACTGCCGCCGCTTCAGGCGCGACGGCCGAGCATTCCACCGTCACCAGGCTGGGGGGAGCATCCGCCAGGGCATCCACAAGTTGCTTTACTACGTCCGGCCGCAACCTGGGCCGCTCGAGCAGCACCGGCACCGCGGCATTGTCCAGCAGGCCCTGGACCGCATCAGTGGGCGCCACCAGCGGAGCAGCTACCACCACCGCGGCAGCCCCGGCCGCCTGCGCCGCCAGAACGCCGTCCCACCAGTCATCGTGGCCGGAAAGAACCACGATGGCTCCGGCGGCGCCGTCAGCCGGCACGGTACTCACGGCCATGGACGCCACCGCCGCACCGTAGCCGGGAAGTTCCGTGAAGACAGGTACCCGCTTTCGTGGCTCACGCATTGTAGCCCTCCCCCAGCTTTACCGCGGCGGCATCAGCGAGGTCAATCGCATAGTGCGCATCCGCCAGCAGCTCGTCGTATTCCACCGGCATGCCGCCGTCGAGAAGTTCGGCCAGCACGCGCCACTCGGCCGTGTAGCCGTCCTCCGCCTCCCGCCGGTACTCGGTCCACCGCCCGCCGGTGCTGCGCACCCTCGTGGCGGCACTTCCTGCATGGACGAAGGCCGGCGGAAAGTCGACCTCGAGCCGGTCCTGGGACGTTTCCACCACCATCTTCCACAGCGCGTCCGCACCCTGCGGCACCATGGTCATGGCCAGCTGGACCAGCACGTCACCGGCCCGGTACCCGACCGCGTAGCCAATGGGCGGGACCAGGCGGGCATAAATGACGCCGTCGATCACCGGCGCGAGGTCCCGGAGCGCGGGCACATCATGAACCGCGAGTCCGGTCAGCAACTGGTGCAGCACCCCCTGGGCCACCTGCGGGTCCGAGAGGTCGGGACGCCCGCGGCGAACGGGCAGGAACGGGCCGCCTTCGGCAACCAGCTCGTGGTAGCGGCCATTGGGCGGAAGGCAAAGCGTCACGGAAACGGCCTGGACCCGGCCTTCCAAAGCCACCAGGTGGTGCTTGGCCCGCCCCCACGCCGAATCGAACAGGTGGTTGGTGCCCACCAGGAGCAGGGTTCCCGCCGCCCGGCACACCGCGACCACCTCGTCGGCATCGGCGTGCGTCAAGGCCAGCGGCTTTTCACAGAAGATCGCCCCCTTGCCTGCCGCAACGGCCTGCAGGATCTGCCGCGGATGTTCTGCGGGCGGGCTGCAGATGGCCACGACATCGACGGCGGGATCGGCCAGCAACTGCGCCTCACCCTGGGACCATCGCGCACCGGTACTTTCCGCGAGGAGGCGGGCCCTACCGCTCCCCGCGTCAGCAAGGTGGACGACGCGGAAGGCGCCGTCCAGGTAGCCCAGCGTAGGCAGATGCAGTGCGGCCACACCGGGCCCGGCTCCCAGGAACCCGATATTCCAAGGCATCGCCACTCCTTTCTTCTGCATTATTTATGCCTAAGAGTTAGTTTTTCCAACCATAGTTGCTGCTGTAACCACTTTAGTAGGGGAATTTATGGGAGAATCCTTAACTATGGCAGCAGAGTCCACCCTCCGGTTCGGAGCCCAGACGGATGAAGTGACGAGCCTTCTCCGCATCGTCAATTTGGTCCGCACCGGCGAAGCAACAACCCGCCCCGAGATCGGCCGGGTCACGGGCCTGGGGCGGGGCGTGGTAACGCAGCGCGTCGATCAGGCAATCCACATCGGATACCTGGCGGAGGGCGACTTCGGCGCTTCCTCCGGCGGGCGGGCCCCCCGGACCCTGCGCTTCTGCGCGGAAAAGGGAACGATCATCGTATGCGCCCTCGGAGCGCTGCACATCAGGGTGGGCATCGCAGATCTCGACGGCGCCATCCTGGACCAGGCCCATCAGGACTGGGAAATCTCCCGGGGCCCTGAGGAAACCATCGAGGCTGTCATGTCGATGATCGGCCAGCTGCTTGGCAAACAGGCCCGACCGCCGGTATGGGGTATCGTGATCGGACTTCCAGGTCCAGTCGATTTCCACAGCGGCCGCCCGGTGGCGCCGCCCATCATGCCCGGCTGGAACGGGTACGACGTCCGTGGCCCCTTCGAGCAGCACTTCAACGCCCCGGTGTGGGTGGACAACGATTCCAACCTGCTTGCCCTGGGCGAGAGGGCCCGGCGGAGGGACGCCCATGCGGACCTGATTTACATCAAGATCGGCTCCGGCATCGGAGCGGGCCTGCTCTCCGAAGGACGCATCCACCGCGGCGCCAACGGCGCCGCGGGAGACATCGGGCATGTCAGGGTGCCGGACTCCCAAGCAGTGTGCCGATGCGGCAAGATTGGCTGCCTTGAAGCTGTGGCCGGCGGCTGGGCGCTGGTGCGCGATGCTGAACAGGCAATCCAGGAGGGCGCCACCGGCGCCCTGGCTTCAAGCTCCAACAAAGTCGGGCACCTCACACTGGAGAAAATTGCCAGGGCGGCCGAAGCAGGGGATCCGCTGGCCATTAGCCTGATTCAAAAGTCCGCAGAAGTGGTGGGTGAAACCATCGCGTCGCTGGTCAACATGTTCAATCCCGGCGTGATCGTCATTGGCGGCGCAGTGGCGTCAGCCGGCGAAACCTTCCTCGCCCAGGTCCGCCACCGCGTCTACGAGCTCTCCCTGCCCCTGGCAACCCGTGACCTCACCATCGTCCTGTCCGTCAACGATGCCACGGAGCCCCTGCGGGGCGGAGCCGAACTGGCCCGCGAGCAGCTTTTTGAGGCCACCTTCCCGCGCTGGTTCGCCGAGGGGCGCCCGACCCCCGCCGTCAGGACGCTCGCCGCCAGCTGACAGCCGCCGCGCGCCTGGCTCCGGTCAGGCCACGTCGCGGGAAACGCTTATGACGGCGGGACCATCGAGTTCCAGCCGGGCTTCAAGGTGGAACGGCAGCACCAGCGGCGCCCCAGGTCCCGCCTGCAGGTAGGGCACCAGAATGGTGAAATCCACCGTGACGTCATGCGCCCCCGCGTCAAGGTTCCGGGCGCCGGCAATCACCATCCGGTCCTGGACGAACCACCATCCTGGCTCCAGCGCCAGCTCCTCCGGCGGCACGGCGCGCTCCCCCAGCACGACGCGCACAGGAACGACATCGCCATCAAGAGCCACCTTCAGCCCACCGACGCTGGCCAGGGGCATCGAGCGGATCCAGGACAGGCCCACGCGCAGCTCGAAGCCGGTGGGGCTGGACGTAAGGGCACCTTCGCGAAGGGCCGTTTGCAGCATGATCAAAGTCCTTTATCCTAAAAGTGACATAAGTTTGTCATAACCAAACATAATTGGGAAGGTGCCCATGACACCCCAACTTCCCGCGCAGTGGCAACTCGCCGCAAGCGCATTCAACTGGACGCCGGAGATCGCGTCAGCACAGCAGCCCGCCGCGGACATCGTGGCCGGCATCGTCGCCGGCAAGGTGGCGGACGCAGTGGAACTGGAGCCCGGGCTGCACTGGCGTTCCTTCCCGGTTCCGGCGGATGAGGAGGTGGATGCGCTGCGGTCTGCCCTGGCCAGCCGAGGTGGTCGCGCCACGATCGTCGGGGCAAGCCTGGACGACTTCACTTCCCCGACGGAACGGCGGTCCACCGCGGAGCGTCTGGCCTTCCTGGTGCCGCAGCTTAGGGCAGCCCACCGGGTGGGTGCCACCGGCGTCCGGCTCCCCCTCGGGCAGGCCGGGGCGGATCTCCTGCGCCTGGTCCAGCCTCTCCTGCACGAGCTTGACCTGGTCCTCTACGAGGAGATCCAGGGCCAGCAGGTGCCAGACCGGCCGGACGTCGCGCCTGCGCTGGAGCTCATCTCCGGCCTGGCTGATGACCGTATCCGCGTCCTCGTGGACAT
>Ga0307412_10002149_pt1 | contig 10935 bp, 13 predicted proteins | sample DK1Cmetagenome_3_FD_203823 | JGI IMG/M metagenome (GOLD analysis project Ga0307412, IMG submission 203823) | Maize rhizosphere microbial communities from greenhouse at UC Davis, California, United States - DK15-C-1 | ecosystem: Host-associated > Plants > Roots > Rhizosphere > Soil | place: USA...
AAAACCAAGGCCATCGAGGACGCGAAACTCACCGAAGCCGAACGCGAAGCAAAAAACGCCAAGGAACGAGACGCCGAACTCGAACAGCTCCGCAAGGACAACCTCCGACTCCAAGCGCTCGCCGAGAATCCAGTGCCTGCGAAGTACCAGGCGCTGGTCAAGGGCGACACGAAGGAGGAGCTGGAAGCCAGCGCGGCATTGATTGCTGAGCTGGTGGCTGGTGCTTCCAAGGACGACAACGAGGGTGGCGGACAGGGCAACAAGCCCGGTGGCGTCCCCGTTCCAGGCTCCGGGACCGGCAATGGCGATTCGGATTCGAAGAGCTTCGAAGCCGGCCAGGAGCTGTACAAAAAGCGACACAAGAAAGATTAGGAGAAACCCGTGGATATCAGCATCAAGCGCACTTCGGTCGGAAATGAAGACCAGTCCTGGTTGGGATCGGCACACGGCACGAACGCCGCCCAGACCATCACCCTGGACATGTCGACCTTCACCAAGGCAACCCACTACCCGGATGGCTACCTCAAGTCCGGCCTGCCGCTCATGGACTTGGGCAACGGAAAATACGGCCTGCATACCGGCCCGGGAGTTGATCCGGCTCCGACCCCGGTGCTTGCAGGATTCCTGTTCACGACCGTTCGTGCTCCGGAGTTCAGCGCTACGCCAATTGGCGCGGCCCTCTACGAGCACGGCCGCGTCAAGGTGGCCAAACTGCCAGTAGCCCTCGACCCGGCCGTGCAGGCAACTGCCGCAGGCCGAATCATCTTCGCTTAGAAAGGACCATTTCAAATGGCTCTACAACTCGACGACAAGTATGTCGCCCCGCAGGAGCTGACCGGATACGTCCGCGAAGCCCTGACAGACCTGCCACAGAACACCTTCGGCCTCACCCAGTACCTGCCGGATAACCTGGTCGACGACATCGACTTCCGCGCACAGACCGGAGGCAACGGGCTGTCGCAGGTAGCCCAGTTCCGCAGCTTCGACGCCGAATCGCCAATCGGAAAGCGCGAAGGCTTGACCAACATCTCCGGTGCGCTGCCGCCGATTTCCGAGAAGATCCGCCTGGGCGAGTACGACCGCTTGAAGCTGCGCAACTCGGTTGAGGGAATCAAGAACGCGATCCTCGATGACGGCGTCAACCAGGCCAAGAAGATCCTGGCTCGTGCCGAGGTCGGCCGCGGTGAGCTGCTGATGACCGGCAAGGTGACCATCGCTGAAAACGGCTTGGGCATCGAAGCGGACTTCGGACGCAAGGCCACGCACAGCCCGACCGCTGCGACCTTGTGGAACGTGGCTGGCTCGACTCCGATCGACGACCTGCTCGCGTGGGTCGAGGTGTACCGCGCCACCAACGGCGTGAAGCCGGGCGTCATGCTGGTGGCTCAGCAGATCGTTTCCGTCTTGATGCGCAACGAGCAGATCCGTTCGCTGTCCTTGCCGGCCGGTTCCACCACCCAGATCGTGACGATCGACGCGATCCAGGCACTGCTTTCCAGCTTCGGTCTTCCCCGCGTGGAGGTTTACGAAGCGCAGGTGCAGGGCGCGGACGGCGCTGCAGTGGACATCTTGGATCCGACCAAGGTTTTGTTCTTGCCTCCGGTAGGCAGCAAGATCGGCGAGACCACCTGGGGCATCACTGCCGAGGCGTTGGACCCGAACTACAACCTGACCGAGGAAATCCGCCCGGGTCTCGTCGTTGGTTCCTACTCGGACAACGACCCGGTGGCCCAGTGGACCAAGGCCAGCGCGATCATGCTGCCGATTGCGCCGAACACCAACCTCACCCTGGCCGGCAAGGTTCTCTAGAACCTGCTGCCAAGTACCGATGGCCAGTCCCGTTACGGGGCTGGCCATCGCTTATTTGAATAGGAGAATCATGCCGAAGTTTCTAGCGCACGTGCATTTGCACGATGAATCGGGAAAGCTTTGCTCTTTCGCTCCCGGCGACGTGGCGCCTGCCTGGGTGAAAAGCCATGTTGGCAACCACGTCCTGGATAAGCCATTTGGCGGCAAGGGCGTACCGCGTCCGGCCCAGCAGGGTAAGAAGGCGGAGCAGAAGCCGGATCCGAAAAAGACCGAGGAAGCCGGGAACGAGAACGATCCAGAGGGCACCGAGGAAACTTTGGAGGACGGCGACGAGTCGGGTTCCGACGCGGGCAACGCCGAACTTTCCTTTACCGGAGACAACCCGGTGAAGGAAGAAGAGTAAGGCCAGATCGTGGCGGAACCATTTGCAACGATCGACGATCTGAAAAAGCATTGGCCAGCCCTCCCTGAGGAGGACGTGCCAGAAGCTGAACAAAAGCTCATTGAGGCGTCGCTGGTGATCCGGGCCAAGTACCCGGACATCGACCAGCGCATTGCCAGCGGAGAGCTGGACAGGGACATAGTGACCTACGTGGTGTGCCGAATGGTGCGCCGAGCCCTGGACACTCCCGAAGATGTGCCGGAGAACGCCACTCAAATGAGCTTCACCGCGGGACCGTTCTCGCAGTCCGCGACATTCAGGAATACGGATGGCGCCCTGTATCTGGGCAAATCCGATAAGGAGCTGCTGGAACCTAAGCCAATAGGCGATAGCGGCGAGTTCTTCAACATCGTTCCGAGGTGACATAGATGAGGTTTCCGTTCGGCGAGCAGATCACGGTGCACAGGCATACCGGCGAGCAGCGAAATGCGCATGGAAAAGTCACCAAGACTTTCACCGATGAAACGGTGCAACGTGTCGCGGTGGCCCCCTACCAGGTCGCTGAGCCGTCGGATGGCGGCCGCGAGCAAATCACCACGCGGTTCAGCATCTATCTTTCACCAGGCGCTGGCATTAGCCCTCTTGACGAGGTGACAGTGCGCGGCGTCCGTTGCGAGGTTGATGGAGCTGTGTCGGGGGAGTGGGTGAATCCGTTCAACGGGTGGGCTCCTGGATCGGAAGTGCGGCTCAAGGAGGTGGCTGGCTAATGGCGCGCAGGGGCATCAAGTGGAATAAGGACGCACTTGAGCAGATCCGCAAGTCGCCGGAGGTACGTGCCGACTTGAAACGCAGGGCCGAGAAGATCGCCGAGGCGGCAGGCGGAGAGGCCAAGGGCTACAAGGTGACCGAGCTGGTGCTTGAAGATCCTCGTGGCGCTGTGTCGATCATGGCCACTGGTGCCGCGAGGGCGCATAACCAGAAGCATCATTCGCTGATCAGAGCACTGGACGCGGGGCGGGGTTGATGCCGGAGATACTTCTTTTCCAAGATCCGATCGCCAGAGCGATTTCTTACCTTTCCCAGTGGGTGCCGGCATCGGCTGGCCCTCACTTGGATATTCCGCCGAAATGGAAGTGGGGGCCACTGCTGGTAACCGTGACCGATACCGGCGGGCCAGGTGAGAAAGACGTGGTGCTGGACCAAGCCAGAGTCACCGTGGACGTCTACCACGAGGATTCGGAGCGGGCCAGCGACGTGGCCCGGAAACTGCACGGCCTGATCCGCGCTTGGCACACACAAGAAAACGGCGTCCGGTTCCTCACGACGCTCACCAGACCAACCTACCGTCCGGAAGATGCTACTGGCACACCGGGCTTCTTCTTCACCGTGGAGCTGCTATTCAAAGCAGCTCCATTCGAATTTAACAGCCTTTAGGAGGCCACCATGGCAATCTCTGCCATCATGACTGGCGCACCGCTCACCGCAACAGGTGGCCTGTGCTTCGCAGATCAGTCCGTAGCATTCCCTGTTGATGCCGACACTGCACTCGATCCAGCGTGGATCAAGGGCGGATACATCGGCGAGGACGGTGTCACCCGAACCACCGATGCATCGGACGAGAAGATCCGCGCTTGGGGCGGCGACGCCGTAAAGATCGTCCGTACCGAGCACTCCATCACCTACACTTGGCAGTTCCTCGAATCCGCCAATGGCGATGTGCTCAAGCTGATCCATGGCGAAGAGAACGTCATCATCACCCCGCCGACGTCCACCGTCCGCGGAAAGATCGAGATCAAGCAGACCGCCAAGATCCCACCGCGAAAGGCCTTCTGCCTGGACATGAAGGATGACGAAACCTCCTTGCGCGAACTGATCAAGGACGGCCAGATCACCACCTCCGGTGACGCGGTCTTCGTGCACTCGGACGTCATCCGCTACGAAGTGACCGTCGAGGCCTTCCCCGACGCAGCGGGAGTCAAGGCGATTTCGCTCATCGGAACCCCGGCGCTCGCCGCCTAGCCAAAACTTCCTGCGCCCGGTAAGTCGTCAGCTCCGCCGGGCGCAGGATCACCACTTTCGGAGCTGGCACCCCTCCAAAGGAGCTGACAATGTCCACACTGCTGGGCGAAATCGAAATCAATCTCTACGCCGGAGTAGAAGCCGGCGACATACAGCACATCGGATCGATCGCAGTCCCCGTATCTGGAGGCAAAGTCGTCCGCAGCAAGGGCGGAGTCTCTGTCCCCATCAACGTGGACAAAACCGAGTTCATCGCACGGCTTCACCAGTTCGTCGATGAGCTTGGCGAGCGGATCCACCAAGACCTCACCGGCAAATAGCCGGCAGGAAACACCCGCCTTTTCACACAACAATAGGAGCTGACATGCCCGTATCAAAAAAGCGCAAGTTTGAACGCAAGACCGAGAAGCGCTACGAATTCGTCAAATTCGAATCCGAGATCTTCGACGCAGAATTTGAGTTCCCCAAACTCGACATGGCGCCACTGCGCGTTATCGAAGCCCTGAACACCGGCGAAGTTCAAAAGGTCTCCCAGTGGCTTACCGATGCCGGCGCGGATCCCGAAGCGATCGAAGCCTACCGAGACCTCGACCGCGACGAACTGATGGACTTCATCAAGGCCTGGGAGGGTGGGCAGCTGGCCAGCGTCCCAAAATAATCGAACTGGTCGAGCTGCATAAGAAACACCCTGCCGCGTTCGAATCAACACTGATCGGACACGGCCTGCGGTGGCGCGACGTCGCCACCAAGCAGTTCACCTGGTCCGATTGCTACGCCCTGATGTCCAACCAGCCCTTCGATTCGCCGATCAACAAAGCGATCAACGGCAAGGACTGGTGGTGGTACCACCCCGTAGTGGACCACATCGTTGGCATCTTCGACACTCTGGGAGTCATCGGGGCAATCCTCAACCAGAGACCCAACGTCAAGAAGAGCCAGATCCCCAAGCCGACACTCAGGCCGTGGGATACCACGAAAGAAAAAGAAGTCCTCAAAGTCAAGCCATCGCCGCTCAGCGCCATGCGCAAGATGCTCGGCTGGGACTGAAAACAACAGGGAAGGGAGAGCGCTAACCACATTGGTTAGCCCTCTCCCTTCGCCATTGAAACCGCCAGGAGGAACGCGTGGCCGCAGTCGAACTAGGCGTCGGATACCTGACACTTGCCGCCGAGTCCTCACAGCTCGGAAAGCAGATCGGCGGAATTTTCAAGGGCGCCGAATCCGACGCGGCCAAAACCGGGCTCGCCATGGGCAAAGCCATCTCCAAAGGCTTTGAACAGAACAAGCCCGACGTCGAGAAATTCGCCGCGGCAGTAGAAGTCGCAGAGAAGCGCCTTGCTGCGCAAGCCGAGGCCTCGGCGCGAAAGCAAGAAGCCGCCAAGCGCAAAGTCGAAATTGCGCAAGCCAAAGTCAACGAGACCACCGAGAAGTATGGCGCCAAATCCTCCCAGGCGCTCTCCGCTGTGGACCGACTGGCCACCGCTGAGCAAAAACTTGAGATGGAAACCAAGGCGGCCGCCACCGCTCAGAATCGGCTGCAGTCCGAACTGGACCAATCCGAAAAAGCTCTCAAAGACGCAACCAGAGCCTCCGAAACCGCATCTACAAAATACGCCAAAGGCTGGAAAGGCGTAGGCCAACGCCTCAAAGCCGAACTCTCCCGCGGCATGAAGAACGCCACCGACGCAGCGGAAGACAAAGCCGAAAGCGGAGGTCGCAGAGCCGGCGGCGGATTCAACCAAGCCTTCAAGGGCGCGCTCGCCGGTGCTGCAGCGTACTTCTCGATTGATGCGATGGCTCGCGGCATCGGCGACATGGTGAACCTTGCCGGCCAAGCGGAGCAGTCAGTCGGTGCCATCGACACGGTGTTCAAGGAAAACGCCCAGCAGATGCACGACTGGGCCAAGACGGCCTCTGAGACTGTGGGCCTTTCCTCGAATGAATACCGGGAGTTCGGAACCCTTCTGGGGTCCCAGTTGAAGAACATGGGCACGCCCATGGATGCGATTGCTGACAAGTCTAATGGGCTGATCGGTATGGGCGCGGACATGGCCAGCATGTTCGGCGGCACCACCAAGGAAGCGATCGAAGCGATCTCGTCGGCCCTTAAAGGCGAAATGGATCCCATTGAGCGCTATGGCATCACATTGAGCGCCGCGGCGCTGGAAGCCGAAGCGCTGTCGAAGAACATCATCAAGCCTGTGGTGGACTCTGAAAAAGTCGAAACTGCCGCTACCAAGATGACTTTGGCACAGAGTAAGTACAACGAGGTCATCAAGAAGCACGGCAAGGACTCGGACGAGGCCAAGCGCGCCCAGCTGGCTTTGACTTCCGCTGAGAATGCTTACGAGAAAGCGACTGCTGGCAAAGTTCCGCAGATGGACGCGACGTCGAAAGCGCTGGCTGTCCAGTCGGCGCTCTACGCGCAGTCTGCGGATGCTCAGGGCAACTTCATGCGCGAAGAAGGGACCTTCGAGCATCAGCGCCAGGTGGCTTTGACTACCTGGGCGGATCTGAAGGAATCCATCGGCACCGCCTTCTTGCCGGTGCTTACCAACGCTTTCAAATTCATCAACAGCACCGCCTTGCCAGCGCTGGAAGCATTCAGCGGTTGGGTGGGCACAACAGCAGAAGGTATTGGTCAGACCCTTGGCCCTGTTCTGCAGGGTGCTACAGGTTGGATCCAGGACAACAGCACGGCAGTGACCATCGCCGCCGGCGTTATCGGTGCGCTGATGCTGCCGATGCTGATCCGCTGGGGCATCCAGGCAACGATTGCGGGCGCTAAGAACGTGGCCGCGTTCCTGCTTGTGAAAGCTGAGGCGATCAGGACAGCAGCGATATTCGTTATTCAGTCGTACAAGATGATCGGCCAGTGGGTCGCCATGGGCTTGGCCGCGATCAAGTCAGGCGCCCAGACTGTCGCAGTCTGGACGTTGTACAAGATCGAGGCGGCGAAGGCTGTCGCCGCGATGATTGCAACCAAGATCAGAATCGCTGCCCAATGGGTGGCCATGTCGGCCGCTGCTGTTGCTTCTGGCATCAGGACTGCGGCCGTGTGGACTGGCATGGTCGTCAAGCAGGCTGTTGTGGGTGCTGTTCAATTTGGCGTCCAGGCTGGCCGGGTCATTGGCAGCTGGGCCTTGATGGCTGCGCGCTCGATGGCACAAGCGCTCAGGATGGCCATTTCGTGGACTGTTGGTGTTCTTGTCCCGGCAGGCAAGGCCGCGATTGCGATGGGAATCCAGGCTGCGAAGGTCGTTGCCGGTTGGGTGCTCATGGGTGCCCAGTCCCTGGTGCAGGCCGCGCGAATGGCGGCTGCCTGGCTGATCGCCATGGGGCCGATCGGGTGGGCGATTGCCGCTATCGTCGGCATTGCCGCGATCGTGATCGCCAACTGGGACAAGATCAAGAAATGGACCATTGACACCTGGAACTCAGTTTCAGGGAAGATCAAGGATGTTTGGAACAACAACATCAAGCCGATCTTCCAGGCGCTCGGGAGCTTCATCAATGAGCATGTAAAACCGGCGTTCCAGCGTGGTGTTGATGGCATCAAGAAGGTTTGGGACACGATCAAATCGATCGCGTACAAGCCCATTGATTTCGTGGTCAACACGGTCTACAACAACGGCTTGCGGGACATGATCAACACCATGTCCGGGAAGCTGGGCTTGAACTGGGACCTTCCGAGGGTTGATCTTCCGGCCTTTGCCAAGGGCGGGCAGATGCAGCGTGGTTGGAAGCTTGTCGGCGAGGAAGGGCCGGAGCTAATCAATACCGGCCCTGGTTTCGTCTACACCGCTTCAGAGACGCAGGCGATGCTTGCGGGCCAGCAGCAAGCGCCGTTGGCGTCGTTGCCTACCCTCACCGGTGGCCATGACGAGAAGAACTCGAAGATGCCGATTGGCGGATTCTGGTCTGACGTGTGGGGCGGTGTGACGGACACGGTAGGGAAGGTCAAGGACTGGGCGGTGGGTATGCTCGCCGCCGGAGTCCGCGCCGTGACCGAGCCGTTGAGGAATTCCATCAGCGCGTTGATCCCAGGCGATGGGTTCAACGCGCTGATCCGCGGTGCTGGGTTCAAGATGCTGGACGGCCTGACCGGATGGGCTACGAAGAAGGACGAATCCGCTGTCGGAAGCGACGGTGCCTTGTTCTTCGACGGCCCGCTGGGATCGTTCGCGAAGCCGGCGGCCGGGCCGATCACTTCGGGCTTCGGGACCGCCCGTGGAGCTTACCCGCACGCGGGCATCGACTTCGCGGTGGGCATCGGATCCGCTGTGCATTCGATGCTCAACGGCGTGGTGCGCAAGATCGGCGAATCAATTGTCGGAGGGCGCACCGGACGCGGCATGGTTGTTGACCATGCCAACGGGATGAGCTCCTACTACGGGCACTTGTCCGGGTGGGTAGCCAAGCCGGGGGATCAGGTTTCCGCTGGCCAGGTCATCGCGCGATCCGGCAATACGGGGCGCAGCACTGGGCCTCACTTGCATGCGGAACTGTGGAAGAACGGCAACCCGTTCAACTTCATGTCCTACCTGCATGACGAGGGCGGATGGCTTGGGCCTGGGGTTTCCATGATCGAGAACAAAACTCGAAAGCCTGAAGCGATCCTGAATCCCTCTCAATGGGATGCAACGATCAAGGCGATCGAGTTCACCACCAGCCAGGGCGAGAACCAGGCAACAATGATCGTTCAAGGCCCGTTGGTGAACGTGGAGCACCAGGAAGTCCGAGATGACGAGGACACCACGCTGGTGGCACAGGAGCTGTGGAACATCGGCCACCGTGCTGGCCGGGCACAGGGCAAGAAGAATCTGGAAGGCGTGACGAGAAGTTGAGTTTCATCTACGGAGGAACGTCGACAGACACCCTGGCCGGCGTGACGGCCACTCTGAACGAGTGGCCGTCACTGGCAGGCCTGTCATTGGAGACGATGGACAAGCCCGCCGGAGGCAGGTTTTTCGGCGCCGCGGCACGCACGCACAGCACCTTCGTTTTCGACGTGATCATTGAAGGCACAACGACGACGGAAGTCGCGCAGCGGCGCGACCAGTTCGTTGAACTTCTGGATCCGGAGCGCGGCCCACGGGATCTCGTGGTGGAGATCGACACTGCCTGGAAATATCCAGGAGCGTTGGTCTCCACCGGAATCCAGTGGGGGCGCATGGTGTGGGAGCGCGGCACCGGTTTCGTACTGAGGGCTGATGTGTCCTTCGAGACCGTGGGCACGCCCGAAGCTCAGCAGGTGACGCCCGCGGTGGTTACGTTCGCCAGTTCTACGAGCTACACCTTGTCCTTGGGCAACACCGCTTCCTACCCCACCATCGAGTTCCCATCCGGCGCCCAAGCCACCGTCACCATCGGTTCCTTCCAGGTGGTCGTGGCGGCCACACCGGCCGGATTCACGAACGTGCTGAATTACCAGGACTTCGAGTTCTACCGAAAGAACAGCAGTGGCGTAAAAGTTGGCAACCTCATTGCCCAGATGTCGCATTACCGCCGCGCCCAGCTTCGCAAGGGCACAGCAACCACAGTCAGCGTCACCGGCGCTCCTGCCGGCACACGCAGACTGTACCCGAACGCACGACGAATCTAGGAGGCCCGCATGTGGGATGACCGTTTCGGCTGGTCTGGGGAAATCCCTACCTCATTCCCCGGCCTGAACCCGGTGGCGCTGCAGCGCATCACCCCGGGATCCGGTCTGAACTATCCTGACTCGATCACCCCATCGCGCAACTGGCTACGTGTCGTTGGTGGCGCCAATGATGGATACGTTCAAGGCCAATGGGGATACCAGATGGGTCTGAACACGGTTAACCCGGCAACCGACAAGGGCGGGTTCAAGCTCCCGAACTTCTCAGGCCTGTGGCCGTCTGCCGGGAAACTGCTGGTGGGTTTGTGGACCCGCCAGAACTACGTCATGACCCACAGCCCGCTGATGTCTACTCGCGGCGGCAACCCGCTGGTGTACCTGGCCACCTACGCCTCGGGACGATTGCGCCACCAGGTTTACAACGCCTCCGGTGCCGCGATCCTCGACCAGGCAGAGGATACTCCTTGGGTCCAGACCCTCGACTGGCAGTTCGTGGGCCAGCTGCTGGACATGGATGCCAAGACGTCGCAGTTGTTCTCCGTCAACCAGACCACTAAAGCCACCTGGTTGGGTCCGGTGCGATCCTTCACTGGCACGCCTAACCCATCGAGCACAGCCGATCTGGATATCTACGCGTTGCCTTCCGGGACGATGTGGACCACCGGAGTGTTCGATGAAGCAGTCGTGGCGCACCCTAGCGCGAACTTCGATCTGGCCGCGTTCGCTGATGCCATGTCGCTTGGCCTATGGGCTGATGGGCAGCTGAACGCCAACCGGACAAACTTCACGCTCACCGAAATCGGCATCACCGCCAACGGTGATCGCGAATTGTCCACCGGTGCTGAACGCGTCTCGTGGGCCACCCTGCCCGTCGTGGACGGCGCGCCAGCAGGATCAACCCCATACTGGTCCAGCGACAACGGAGCGTCCTGGAAGACCGGCGCGCAGCTGCCAACGGCGTTCACCGGTCTGCTTCGATGGACCGTGCCTGTCGGTAACGGGCAGACCTTCTCCGGCTTCACCGTTGAAGAGCCGATGGAACCAGCACCGACCCTGGCATCCATCCCGAACCAAACACTGGAACAAGGCGGGATCGCCAACATTCCGCTGGTATTCAGCAATC
>Ga0307412_10002150_pt1 | contig 10933 bp, 7 predicted proteins | sample DK1Cmetagenome_3_FD_203823 | JGI IMG/M metagenome (GOLD analysis project Ga0307412, IMG submission 203823) | Maize rhizosphere microbial communities from greenhouse at UC Davis, California, United States - DK15-C-1 | ecosystem: Host-associated > Plants > Roots > Rhizosphere > Soil | place: USA...
CCCGTGCAGCCACTTGAGCAGCCAGAACAGCGGCGCCGCGATGATCGTGAAGATGCCGTAGTCGACGACGAGATCGAGGCCGGGCGCGAGCTTGGCGAGCACGTCCTGGTCCTGCGGCCCGACGTAAAGACGTGCATTGACCACGCCGGTGCCGCCGGGAGGGATCGTGCCCTCCGCGTAGCGCACGCCGGCGGTGTACAGGCCGTTGTCGAGCTTCGTCGTGTAGAACTGGCGCTGGAGCTTGCCCGCGTCGGGCGGCAGCCAGGCGGCGACGAAGTAGTGCTCGATCATGCCGACCCAGCCGTTGTCGGTGACCCGTGTGTACGCCGGCTTGCGGCTCGGATCGGCGGCCTCCTTGTCGATCTCGCCGAAATCGATTTTCTTGAACTTGTCCTGCTCGTTATAGACGACCGGCCCGACGAACGACGCCGGCGCCATCGAGCTCTGCACGCCGACGTGCTTCGTGTCGCGCATGAGCTGGAAGTAAGCTTCCGGCTTGATCGCCTGCGCTTCGGCGTTCGTGATCTCGAATGCGACGTCGATCACGTAGCTGCCGCGATGGAACGTCAGCGTCTGCACGACCCTGTCGCCGTTCGCGGCCGTCGCCTGCAGCTTCACCTGCAGCTCGTTCTCGCCCGGTGCGAGCGCGCGGGGTCCCGGCAGCGCCTCGTAAGCGGTGCGGTGATTGGGGAGGCCGTCGCCGATCAATCCCGCCTGCGCGACGAACGTGCGCTCGGCGTTGCGCTGAAGCGCGAGATAGGGCTTGGCCGTGTCCTGCGCGTCGCGATGCTTGTCGAGCGCCACCCGCGTGATCGTGCCGCCGATCGTGTCGATGTCGGCAACGAACAAGTCCGTGCGCACCTCGATCGTCTGGCCGGCCGTCGCCGCCGTCGATGCAGGTGGCGCTCCGGTCGCGGCCTGCGCCGGAACGCCGGCCGGTGGTGCACCCGCGCCCGGTTGTTGTGCCGGTTCGCCTGCACGTGGCGCCGGCGCGCTGGCCGTGGCCGGCGGCGGATTCTTCTCCCGCTCCCACGCCTGCCACAGCATCACGGCCGAGAACGTGAAGATCAGCCAGAGAATCAGGCGTTGCGTGTCCATGAGCTTGTTCAACGGAAGCCTCTTGCGATGGTCGCCCGCACGAAATCCCGCCGGGTCGTTCTGGTGTGATCCCCCCACGGTCGCGGCGCGCCCGACGAGGTTCGTGCTTCGCACTCACTTGCTCGCCCTCGGGGCGGCCCTTCGCGTCTCATTGCGGCGGCACCGGGTCGTACCCACCCGGGTGCCAGGGATGGCAGCGGCCGATGCGCCTAAGCGCGAGCCACGTGCCGCGCGCCGCGCCATGGCGCGCGATGGCCTCGCTCGCGTAATCGGAACAGCTCGGATAGAAGCGGCAGTTGGCGCCAAGCATCGGCCGCAGCAGATAGCGATAGGCGCGGATCGCGCCGAGCAGCAGCGTCTTCACCGCGGGTCGCCCGTCAGCTTCGCGAGCAGCACCCACGCCTCGGCAGCCGCGGCCGCGATGTCGTTACGCCGGACGCGATCGCGCACGCGCAGGATGATGTCGAAGCGCTCGACGGCGGGCCGTGCGGCGCGGACGCTTTCACGGAGCCGCCGGCGCAGGCGATTGCGGTCCACGGCGCGCGGCATCGCCTTGCGGCCGATGACATAGCCCACGCGACCGGGGTCCTGCGCGGCAGGCGCGGCAAGCAATTGCAGGAAACGTGCGTCGTGGCGAACGCCGAGCTTGAAGACCGCTGCAAATGCGCCCGCCCCGTGCAACCGGTAGCGGGCGTTGCCGACGCGCGCGGCGTTCGCCTGCGCCGTCAGACCGACAGGCGAGCGCGGCCCTTGGCGCGCCGTGCCGACAGGACCTTTCGGCCCCCGACGGTGCTCATGCGGGCCCGGAAACCGTGGGTGCGCGCGCGGCGCAGCTTCGACGGCTGATATGTGCGTTTCATTTCGGTGAACCTTTGGGTGACATGCGATGGGCCAACCGGGCACAAATTTTTGCGCAGCGGCCGATCGGCGAAAAGCCTTACATTAGAGCGCGTTACATGAGGCGTGTCAACGGACGGCCAAATCCGCCCGAAGCCGGCCGGCGACGCGAGTGATCACTTCGGCGGCCGGTCAGGCGGCGCGGAACATGGCGAACGACGCGCCGATGCCTGTGGATAACCCGATCCGGCGCGGCTACAATGCCTCCCCGGCCAGTCGCACCGCAGTCGCGTCACGCCGCACAACAAGCTCCGTCATTCACTGGCCGCTCCTCCCTTGCATTCCGTGACGCCGTCGCCCGCGTGGGCCGCTTGCCTTTCCGCTTTCGAACGCGAGCTGACGCCGCAACAGTTCGCAACCTGGATCCGGCCACTGTCCTGCGCCGACGAGTCGGGGCGTTTGCGGCTGATCGCGCCCAACCGGTTCGTGCTGCAGTGGGTGAAGGACCGTTTCGGCGGTCGGATCGAGACGCTCGCGCGGCAGGCGACCGGGGAAACGCTCGCGGTCGAGTTCGTCGTCGCCGACGCGCCCGCCGGCGCCTCGAAGGCGCTACACGCACCCGTTGCGGCCGCGACGACCCGCGTGGCCGAGCCGATGCTGCCGGCAGCCACTGCGCTCGCCGGCAACGGCGCGCAGGCGGCCCCGTTCGGCCGTCGGGCCGAGCCCGGCAGCCTCAATACATCGTTCACGTTCGCGTCGTTCGTCGCCGGCAAAGCCAACCAGCTCGCCCGCGCGGCGGGCCTGCAGGTCGCCGACCATCCGACGTCGTACAACCCGTTGTTCGTCTACGGCGGCGTCGGGCTGGGGAAGACGCACCTGATCCAGGCGATCGGCAACCACATCCTGCTGCACAACCCCGAGGCGAAGATCCGCTACATCCACGCGGAAACCTACGTCTCCGACGTCGTCCGCGCGTATCAGCACAAGTCGTTCGACGAGTTCAAGCGCAACTACCGCTCGCTCGACCTGCTGCTGATCGACGACATCCAGTTCTTCGGCGGGAAGAGCCGGACACAGGAGGAATTTTTCTACCTGTTCAACACGCTGATCGAGGCGCACAAGCAGGTCGTCATCACCTGCGACACCTACCCGAAGCAGATTTCCGGCATCGAGGAGCGCCTGATCTCCCGCTTCGGCTGGGGACTCACCGTGGGACTCGAGCCGCCCGAGCTCGAGATGCGCGTCGCGATCCTCCTCTCCAAGGCGGCGTCGGTCGGCATGCGCGTGGACGAGCACGTCGCGTTCTTCATCGCCAAGCACATCCGCAGCAACGTGCGCGAGCTCGAAGGCGCGCTGAAGCGGATCCTGGCGTACGCCAACTTCCACGGCCAGGAAATCACGCTGCCGATGGCGAAGGAGGCGCTGCGCGACCTGCTCGCCGTGCAGAACCGGCAGATCTCGATCGACAACATCCAGAAGACCGTCGCCGACTACTACAAGGTCCGCGTCACGGACATGCACTCGAAGAAGCGCTCGCGCGCCGTGGCGCGGCCGCGGCAGGTGGCGATGGCGCTCGCCAAGGAGCTCACGCAGCTGTCGCTGCCCGAGATCGGGAGCAATTTCGGCGGCCGCGACCACACGACCGTCCTGCACGCGTGCCGGCAGATCGCGAAATTGCGAGAATCGCTGCCGGACTTGAATCACGACGTCAATTTCCTGCTGCAAGTCCTGCGAAGCTGACGCGGTGATTCGAGGCGAATAACCTCCGGTCCGCGGGCCCCGCCGCCGTGGAAAAAGCAGTACCGAAAGGTTATAATCTGTGGATTAAGCGGCAGGGCGGTAGAACCCGCAAAAAGCCCCCAAACGATCCACAGCGCGCACCGCGGTTATACGGCGTTTGGCGTGCAGCCAAGTTGCTGACGCAGCGCCGATTATTGCCGTTGCCCCCGGCTGCCGCCGCCCTTATTAACGTTATTAGTTTTCGACAATGCAACTAAAACAGATCGCACGCGACGCGTTGCTGCGTCCGTTGCAGGCCGTATCCGGCATTGTCGAACGCCGGCACACGCTGCCGATTCTCGCGAACGTCCTGCTCGAGCAGAAGGACGGCAAGCTGCACGTCACGGCCACGGATCTCGAAATGCAGATCACCGCGGTCAGCGACCTCGCCGGCAAGGACGCCCAGGCCACGACGGTCGGCGCGCGCAAGCTGCAGGACCTGCTGCGCGCGCTGCCCGACGATGCGCAGGTCACGATCGATGCGTCCGGCGGCAAGATGATCGTGCGCGCGGGCCGCTCGCGCTTCAACCTGCAGACGCTGGCCGCAAGCGACTATCCGCGCATCAACGTCGGCCAGGAACAGCTGCAGTCGCTCACGCTGCCGCAGGGCGATTTTCGGCGCCTGCTGAAGCTCGCGGAATTCGCGATGGCGCAGCAGGACATTCGCTACTACCTGAACGGCATGCTGCTCGTCGTCGACGGTGCGACGCTGCAGGCGGTGGCAACCGATGGCCATCGGCTGTCATGGGCGAGCCTCGCGATCGGCGGCAGCTACACGCGGCAGGAAGTGATCCTGCCGCGCAAGACGGTGCTCGAGCTTTCGAAACTGCTCGAGGACAACGATTCGCCGCTCGTCATCGACATCCTCGCCAACCAGGCGCGCTTCCGCTTCGGCAACGTCGAGCTGGTGTCGAAGGTCGTCGACGGCAAGTTTCCCGACTACAACCGGGTCATTCCGGCCGGCCACACGAAGCAGGTCGAGCTCGACCGCGCGACGCTGCTGTCCGCGCTGCAGCGCGCAGCGATCCTGTCGAACGAGAAGTTCCGCGGCGTGCGGCTCGTGCTCGGCGCCGAGCAGCTGCGCATCGTCTGCACGAACAGCGAGCAGGAGGAGGCGGAAGAGGAATTGCCGGTCGACTACTCGGGCGAAGGGCTCGATATCGGCTTCAACATCACCTACCTGCTCGACGTGCTCTCGAACGTCGCGAGCGACCGGGTGTTCTTCGCGTTCGGCGACGCGAATTCCAGCGCGCTGGTGACGCTTCCCGAGCGCGAAGACTACAAGTACGTCGTCATGCCGATGAGAATCTGAGGCGCGACCGAAAGGCACGATGACTCCTGCACAACCCAAGCCCAGACAAGGCGACGACTACGATTCTTCCAGCATCAAGGTCCTGAAGGGCCTCGACGCGGTGCGCAAGCGCCCGGGCATGTACATCGGCGACACGTCCGACGGCACCGGGCTGCACCACATGGTTTTCGAGGTGCTCGACAACGCGATCGACGAGGCGCTCGCCGGATTCTGCGACGACATCAAGGTCGTGATCCACGCCGACAATTCGGTGTCCGTCGTCGACAACGGCCGCGGCATTCCGACGGCGATCAAGGACGACGACGACGAGCGCCGCTCGGCAGCCGAGATCGTCATGACCGAGCTGCACGCCGGCGGCAAGTTCGACCAGAACAGCTACAAGGTGTCAGGCGGCCTGCACGGGGTGGGCGTGTCGGTCGTGAACGCGCTGTCCGACTGGCTGAAGCTGCGCATCTGGCGCAACGGCGAAATCCACCAGATGGAGTTCCGCCAGGGCGTGCCGGTGGCGCCGCTCGCGGTCGTCGGGACAACGGATCGCCGCGGCACCGAAGTGCATTTCATGGCGTCGCTCGCGACGTTCAGCCGCATCGAGTACCACTACGAGATTCTCGCCAAGCGCATTCGCGAGCTGTCGTTCCTGAACAACGGCGTCAAGATCGAGCTCGTCGACCAGCGGGACGGCAAGAGCGAGAACTTCGCGTACTCGGGCGGCATCAAGGGCTTCGTCGAGTACATGAACCGCACGAAGACGGTGCTGCATCCGAAGATCTTCCATTCGGTCGGCGAGAAGGACGGCATCACCGTCGAAGTCGCGATGCAGTGGAACGACTCGTACGCCGAGTCCGTCCAGTGCTTCACGAACAACATTCCGCAGCGCGACGGCGGCACGCATCTGACCGGCCTGCGCCAGGCGATGACGCGCACGCTGAACAACTACATCGAAAAAGAGGAGATCGCGAAGAAGGCCAAGCTCGAGACCACCGGCGACGACATGCGCGAGGGCCTGACGTGCGTGCTGTCGGTGAAGGTGCCCGAGCCCAAGTTCTCGTCGCAGACGAAGGACAAGCTCGTCAGCTCCGAAGTGCAGCCGATCGTGCAGGAGGTCGTCAGCGCGAAGCTCGCCGAGTTCCTGCTCGAGCAGCCGGCCGACGCGAAGATCATCTGCACGAAGATCGTCGAGGCCGCGCGTGCGCGCGAGGCCGCGCGCAAGGCGCGCGAGCTCACGCGGCGCAAGGGCGTGCTCGACGGCATGGGGTTGCCGGGCAAGCTGGCCGACTGCCAGGAACGCGATCCGACACTGTGCGAGATCTACCTGGTCGAAGGCGATTCCGCCGGCGGCTCGGCCAAGCAGGGACGCGACCGCAAGTTCCAGGCGATCCTGCCGCTGCGTGGCAAGATCCTGAACGTCGAGCGCGCGCGCTTCGACAAGCTCGTCTCATCGCAGGAGATCGTCACGCTGATCACCGCGCTCGGCACCGGCTTCGGGCGGCCGTCCAACGGCGACAACGACAAGGATGCGTTCAACGTCGACAAGCTGCGCTACCACCGCATCATCATCATGACCGATGCGGACGTCGACGGCTCGCACATCCGCACGCTGCTGCTGACGTTCTTCTACCGGCAGATGCCGGAGCTCGTCGAGCGCGGCCACATCTACATCGCGCAGCCGCCGCTGTACAAGGCGAAGCAGGGGCGCGAGGACGTGTATCTGAAGGACGATCACGAGCTCAAGCAGCACCTGTTGCGCGTGGCCCTCAAGGGCGCCGAGCTCGTCCCCGGCGAAGGCCGGCCCGCGCTGTCCGCCGAATCGCTCGGCGACGTCGCGCGCGAATACCTGCTCGCGGAAGCGGTCATCGAGCGTCTCGCACGGCTCGTCGATTCGGCCGCATTGCGCGCGATCCTCAACGGCGTGCGGCTCGATCTTTCGAGCGAATCGGCGGCGCGTCGCAGCGCGATCGCGCTGCAGGCGGCCATCGACGACCCCGAGGTCGTCGTCGAAGCGCGCTACGACGCCACCAACGAGGTGCACCGGATCGTCGTCGTGCGCACGCACCACGGCACGCCGCACGCCACGGCGATCGACGCCGATTTTCTCGCGAGCGGCGACGCCGAGCAGATTCGCCACGCGGCCGAAGTGCTGCGCGATCTGATGCATCCGGGCGCCGTCGTGAAGCGCGGCGACAAGCAGCAGGCCGCCAAATCGTTCAAGGACGCCATCGACTGGCTGCTCGGCGAGGCGCGCTCGAGCGTCGCGATCCAGCGCTACAAGGGACTGGGCGAGATGAATCCCGAGCAGCTGTGGGAAACGACGATGGATCCGGCGGTGCGGCGCCTGCTCAAGGTGCAGATCGACGACGTCGTCAGTTCGGAAGAGATCTTCTCGACGCTGATGGGCGAGCAGGTCGAGCCGCGCCGCGCGTTCATCGAGACGAATGCGCTCGGAGTGCGAAACCTCGACGTCTGACGAGCGCGCAGCGCCACTGCTCGCCCGCCTCGGACTCGTCGTCGACGCCGGTGGCCGCGTACGCGACCCGCTGGCCGGCACGCCGCTGACCGGACCCGGGCTCGTCTCACGCAATCCCGCCAACGAGTCCCCGCTCGGCAGCGTCGCAACCGCCAGCGCGAGCGATCTCGACCGTTTGCTCCGCCGTGCGATCGAAGCGGCGAATGCATGGCGCGACGTACCGGCGCCGAGGCGCGGCAACGCGGTGCGCCGCTACGCCGACCTGCTCCGCGAATTCAAGGATCCGCTCGGCACGCTGGTCGCGCTCGAGAACGGCAAGATCAAGGCCGAAGGCGACGGCGAAGTCCAGGAGATGATCGACATCGCCGACTTCGCCGTCGGCCAGTCGCGGATGCTGTACGGCAAGACGCTGCACTCGGAGCGTCCTGCGCATCGGATGTACGAGCAATGGCATCCGCTCGGCGTCGTCGGCGTCGTCACGGCGTTCAATTTTCCGGTCGCCGTCTGGGCGTGGAACGCGATGCTCGCGTGCGTGTGCGGCAACGCAGTCGTCTGGAAGCCGTCGCCGAAAGTGCCGCTCTGCGCGCTCGCCGCGTCGCATCTCGCGAATCGCGTCATCGCCGAGCTCGAGCTGCCGCCGATCTTCGAGCTCGCGGCCGGCGGTCACCACATCGGCGAGTCGCTCGCCGCCGACCCGCGCATTGCGCTGCTCTCGTTCACCGGGTCGTCACCTGTCGGACGGGCGGTGGCGGCAACGGTGTGCGCCCGCTTCGGCAAGGTGCTGCTCGAATGCGGCGGCAACAACGCCGTGATCGCCGCCGATGACGCGGATCTGGATCTCGTGATTCCGGCCGTGGTGTTCGGCGCCGTCGGCACGGCGGGCCAGCGCTGCACGACGACGCGACGCCTGATCGTGCATCGGTCGCGCCACGACGAAGTGGTGTCGCGGCTCGCATCGGCCTATCGACAGGTGCGGATCGGCGACCCGCTCGATCCTGCGACGCTGATGGGGCCGCTGATCGATGCGGCCGCCGTCGACGGCTACAGGCAGGCGATTGTCGAGGCGCGCGCGGCGGGCGCGACGATCGCCTGTGGCGGCAACGTCCTCGAACGCGAAGGGCACTTCGTCGAGCCGACGATCGTGACGGACATCGCCCATGACAACGCGCTCGTCCAGCGCGAGACGTTCGCGCCGCTTTTGTACGTGATGCCGTACGACACGATCGACGACGCCATCGCGCAGAACAACGGCGTGCGCCAGGGCCTGTCATCGGCCATTTTCACGCAGAGCGTGCGCACGGCGGAAGCATTTCTCGCCGCGTCAGGCAGCGACTGCGGAATCGCCAACGTCAACATCGGCACGTCGGGTGCGGAGATCGGCGGCGCGTTCGGCGGCGAGAAGGAAACGGGCGGCGGACGCGAATCGGGCTCGGACGCCTGGCAGGCCTACATGCGCCGGCAAACCAATACGATCAACTGGAGCCGCGACCTGCCGCTCGCGCAGGGCATCCGGTTCGACGTCGGGAAGAGCGGCTCTTAGGGCCGCGAGTCAGCGCCGCTTCGTCTTCTTCGCCGCGTCGCGTGCCGTCGATTTGCGCGCGATCGCCGCAACCGGCGCCTTGATCGCCGGCGACGCGCGCGTCGTGCGCTTGTGCGCGACAACCGTCACTGTCTTGGGCGCCGTGCGCGGCGCCGTCTTCGACTTGCTGCCCGCGGCCTCGCGCGTGGACGCGCGTGCGGTCTTCGCCGCAGTCCGCAACGCGGGCGCTTTTCGCGCCGCTGTCGCAGGCATCTTGGCCGCAGGTGCTTTGCGCGCCGGCCCGGGCTCGGCCGCCGTGAGCGGCGACTTCCGAGGCGCGCGCGTGCCGACGCTGCGGCGCGGCGAGCGCGTCTCGCGCCCCGCTTTTTCATCGACGAGCGCAACCGCCTCGTCGAGCGACAGCGTGTCGACCGCATCGCGATTGGGGAGCGTCGCATTGATGCTGCCGTGCTTGACGTACGGACCGTAGCGGCCCGAGTGCAACTCGACCGGCTGCCGGTCGCGCGGGTGCGCGCCGAGCACGCGCAGCGGTGCGCCGCGCATGGGCCGCGTACCTTTGCGTCCCGGCTCCTTGGCCTCGAACTCGAAGCCGACCTTGCCGTCGGCCTGTTTGGCGAGATAGGCCGAGAACGGCCGTCGCGTGCGCGCCGACACGAACTGCAGCAGATCGGTCTTGCCGGTGGCGAGCAGCTTCGCCATCTGCTCACGCTCGATCGGCCGCGTCAGGATCGTGCGGCCCGAGCGGAAATCGCATGTGCGACCCTCGCCGACGGCGCGCTCGCACACGTAAGCGTTGGGCGTCTCGAACACGCGGTTGCCGCACTTCGGACACGGGCCGAGAGGCTCCTGGCCCGAAAAGTCCGGCACCTGGCCATCGTCGTCGTCGAGGCGAGGCCCGAAGTCGAACTCGACCTCGTTGGCGTCGCCGAGCCGCAGCTTCGCCGAGAACGGCCGGCCGATCTTGCTGCGAAAGCCGTCGAGCGGCCCGACCTCGCGCGTGGACAGCAGCGTGTCGGCCTCGGCGGGCTCGAGCTGGCGTCCGCCCATGATCTTCCAGAAGCCGAAGTCGCAGTCTTCGCACTGGAACTTCTTGTACTTCTCGTGCACCTCCCCGCCGCACTTCGGGCAGCGCGCGGTCAGCGTCGCGAAATCGCCCGGAATCGTGTCGCTTTCGTAGTTCTTCGCCTGCGCGACGATGTGCTTGGTCATCCCGACGATCTCGCGCATGAAATCGCGGCGCGCAAGCTCGCCGTGCTCCATTTGCGCGAGCTTGAATTCCCACTCGGCGGTGAGCTCGGGCGAGAAGAGCTCGGGAATGCCGAGCCCGTGCAGCAGCGTCATCAGCGACGCCGCCTTCGGCGTGGCGGTGAGCTCCTTGCCGTCGCGCAGCACGTAGCGCTCGGCGATCAGGCCTTCGATGATCTGCGCGCGCGTGGCCGGCGTGCCGAGGCCTTTTTCGCGCATCGCCTCGCGCAGCTCGTCGTCCTCGATCGACTTGCCGGCGCCCTCCATCGCCGACAGCAGCGTTGCCTCGGTCAGGCGCGGCGGCGGGCGCGTCGTGAGCTTGGCGACTTCGACGTTCTCCGTCGCGACCTGCTCCTCGCCTTCGAACCGGCGCGTGGCCGAGCCACGCCCCTCGATCGGCGCCTCGGCGGCGACCACTTCGCGCACGCGCACCGGCGTCAGCGTGGGCTCGTCGCCGGTCGTGTCCTTGCCGTAGACGGCGAGCCAGCCCGGCTCGACCATCACCTTGCCTTCGGACTTGAACGGCACGTCCCCCACCCGCGTGATGCGCGTGGTCACGAGGAATTCCGCCGCCGGATGGAACACGGCCAGGAAGCGCTTGACGACGAAGTCGTAAAGCTTCGCTTCCGCCTCGTTCAGGTGCTTCGGCCGCACCAGT
>Ga0307412_10002151_pt1 | contig 10930 bp, 9 predicted proteins | sample DK1Cmetagenome_3_FD_203823 | JGI IMG/M metagenome (GOLD analysis project Ga0307412, IMG submission 203823) | Maize rhizosphere microbial communities from greenhouse at UC Davis, California, United States - DK15-C-1 | ecosystem: Host-associated > Plants > Roots > Rhizosphere > Soil | place: USA...
ATGCTGGAGCTCGCCGAATTGCTGGCCGAGGTGTTGCAAAAAGCCGTTCCATCGCTGAGCGAGCAACAGGTGGAGGAAGCCGGGATCTACATGGCGAAGAATCGCGATGTGTTCGCCAAGGCATTCAAGAGCCAGCCGGACGCTCTGTCCGAATTGCTCAACCCGTCGGACGAGTGACCAAAAGATCGCAGCCTTCGGCAGCGCCTACACCGCGTAGGAGCTGCCGAAGGCTGCGATCTTTTTTTATCAATAGAAACGACGAGGGTCTGAATCGATCAGGCTCGCCAATTTGGTCAGGGCGAAGCGCAGTTCGTCCTGGCTGGTGGGAGACATCAGCACCAGGCGCACGCACCGGGTGGTCCCTGAACGCTCAGCCTGGAATTGAGTGCCGCTGAGCACCAATACGCCATTGGCCCGGGCGAGCATGGTGAACTCATCGCTGGTCCAAGGCTCGGGAAGCGTCAACCAGACGTGATACGAGTAAGGCTGGGCCTTGAGCTCGAACCTGGCGAAGATTTCCCGGGCAATCGCTTGCCGCGCAGCCGCTTCGTTGCGCTGGATGCGAACCAGCTTCTTGTCCAGGCCCTCGGTGATCACATTGCTGGCCAACTGTGCGGTCAACGGCGAGGGCATCCAGACGCTGCTGCGCACCATCGAGGTCAAGCGCGACAGCAGTTTCGGCGGGCTATAGAGATAACCGATGCGAAGCGCCGGCATGACCGACTTGGACAGGCTGGTCAGGTACACCGAACGGTCCGGTGCGAAGGCGGCCAACGGCTTGGTCGAGGGATCAGTTGCGAGAAAACCGTAGATATCATCGTCCAGGATGATGAAGTCGAATTCTTCGGCCAGCGCCGCAATCTGGGCCCGGCGCTGTTGCGACATGATTGCCGCCGTGGGGTTCTGGCACGTCGCCACGCAAATCAGCATGGCCGGCTTTTCCCGCAGGCACAGCTCGCGCAACGCCTCGGGAATGATGCCTTCGTCATCCATTGGCACGCCGCGCAGGCGACGCTCCAGGCCATGGGCAAGGGAGATGATGCCGGGATAACAAAGCGCTTCGCACAGCACCAGGTCGCCAGCACGGGTCAAGGCGCTCATCGCGACCATCAAGCCATGCTGGGCACCCGAGGTGATGACGATCTGTTGCCATTGGGCATCGGGCAATGAATGGCGAAGCCATTGCGCCCCGGCCTCACGATGGGCCGGATGCCCACCGTCCGGGGCGTAATCCAGTGTGCGAGCGAAATCGGTGCTCCTGGCCATGCCCACCAACGCACCGCGCAACCAATAATCCAGCGTCTCGCTGTAGGGTTTGATGATCGATAGATCAAGCAGCTCAGGCTGGCCGAGATTCAGCGCCACGGCACTGTTGCTCGTCGGCAGTTCAAGTGACTTGCGGTTGAGCACATAAGTGCCGCGTCCCACTTCCCCCCGCACCAAATGACGCCGATGGGCTTCGCTGTACGCCCTGCTGATGGTGCCCGGCGTGACGTCCAACGCGCCGGCCAGCTCTCGCAGCGTCGGCAGCCGATCACCTTCATTCAACACTCCACTGTCAATATCGCGCGCCAGTGCATCGGCGATCGACAGATACATCGGCTGGCTGGTGTCGCTTAGCTGGGGAACCCACATGAATGACGAATGCCCATCGTAGAAATGATCAATGGCCGGAGCATATCACAAGGCCCAACACGGCTCATTCCGCGAAGCAACGCAAATTGAATCGATTGAATCGATTTTCGGTTTAGCCAATACGCCACGCCTCTATAATCGATCGCTCACTACGACAGCGTATACAGCCCGAAAAAGTCACCAGGAAAATATTTCGGTGATTGATCATTACGCCTATTGAATCGATCCAATCCATTCAAATACACTCGCCAAAATCGACTCAATCTATTTCCCTCCAACCACCAACATTCGGGCGCCCAGCGCGCCAAGCCGAGACCTCATGGACACAGTCAGAAAGGATCTATCCCTCTCCGCGGTCATCGCAGGCTTTATCGCCGTGATCATTTCCTATGCTGGACCGCTGATCATCGTGTTCCAGGCAGCCAAGGAAGCACAGCTGCCCGACGACGTGGTGTCGTCATGGATCTGGGCCATTTCCATTGGCAGCGGGGTGACCGGTCTGTTCTTGAGCTGGCGCCTGCGAGTTCCGGTGATCACGGCGTGGTCTACGCCCGGCGCGGCCTTGCTGGTGTCGATGCTGCCCACCGTTACCCTGCCCCAGGCCATCGGCGCCTACATCGTGGCTTCGGTGATCATCGCCGTGGTCGGCCTGTCCGGCGCGTTCGACAAACTGATGAGCCGCCTGCCCAAGGCCATTGCCGCCGCCATGCTCGCCGGCATCCTGTTCCGCTTTGGCGCCGGGCTGTTCACATCCATCGAACTACAACCGGTGTTGGTGCTGGCGATGATCGCGGCCTACCTGGCCTTCAAACGCTTCTCGCCACGCTACGCGATCCTGTCGGTGCTGATCATCGGCTGTGCGGTGGCGGCTTCGTTCGGCGAACTCAACAGCGGCTCGATCAACGTTGCGGTGGCCCATCCGGTCTTCATCGCTCCGCAATGGAGCTGGCACGCAATCATCAATATTGGCCTGCCACTGGCGCTGGTCACCTTGACCGGCCAATACGTACCGGGCATGGCCGTGCTGCGCACCGCCGGCTATGACACACCGGCTCGCTCGATCATTTCGCTCACCGCCATCGGCTCCATCCTGATGGCTCCGTTCGGCTCCCATGGCCTGAACCTGGCCGCAATTACCGCAGCAATCTGCACCGGCCGCGAAGCCCATGAAGACCGCGACAAACGCTACATCGCCGGGATTGCCTGCGGGGTTTTCTACATTCTGATGGGCATCTTCGGCGCGACCTTGGCCTCGGTGTTCTCCGCGCTGCCGAAAGAACTGATCGCGTCCCTCGCCGGCCTGGCCTTGTTCGGCGCGATCAGTGCCGGACTGACCGGCGCCATGGCCGACGATAAACAACGGGAAGCCGCGCTGATCACCTTCCTGGTGACAGCCTCGGGCATGAGCTTCCTTGGTTTGGCTGCCGCATTCTGGGGGCTGATCTTTGGTCTCGTGGCGCATTTCGCATTGAACTACACCCGGGAACGCCGGGCCGCCGTACTGGCCGATGGCAGCCGACCATGACCGCCCGCGATGACGTCATCGGTACAACAAACGCTCCGCCAACTCATCGGCTACCCGGGCCGGCGAGCGTTTTTCCGCTTGGGCGTGGGCGAAGACTTCCGTGAGCCGGGCGCCGATCTTCGACAAGTGCGCGGTGATGGTCGGCAATTCTTCGCCGCGATGCTTCAGGGCGACATAGATCAGGCCGCCGGAGTTGATCACGTAGTCCGGCGCATAGAGGATCCCGCGCCTCTCCAATTGATCAGCCACCTGCAAGTTGCTCAGTTGGTTATGAGCCGAGCCGGCGACCGCCGAGCAGCGCAGTTGCGCCACGCTGTGGCTGTTGAGCACGCCGCCAAGGCCGCAAGGCGCCAGGATGTCGCACGGCGTGCTCAGCAATGCATCGTTGGCGATGGGGTGCGCGCCCAATTGCTCCATGGCCAACTGGACCTTGCCGGGGTCGATGTCGCTGACCAGCAGTTCCGCGCCCGCCGCGTGCAGTTGTTCGGCCAGGGCATAACCGACGTTGCCCAAGCCCTGGATCGCGACGCGCAGGCTCTCCAGGTTATCGCTGCCCAAACGGGCCATCGCCGTGGCGCGAATACCGGCGAAGACACCCATCGCCGCGTGCGGCGCCGGGTCTCCCGAGGCGGTGGTGCTGGTGACGTGACGGGTCTGCTGGGCGATGCAGTCCATGTCCGCCACCGACGTCCCGCTGTCGATGGCGGTGATATAGCGGCCATCCAGTTGCTCGATGCAACGGCCAAAGGCTTCGAACAGCGCGGCCCGGCTTTCGACATGCGCAGGGCGCATGATGACCGCCACTCCGCCCCCCACGGGCAAGCCGGCCAGGGCAGCCTTGTAGCTCATGCCCTGGGCCAGGCGCACGGCGTCGGCCACGGCACTTTCGTCGTCGGGGTAGGAAAGATAACGACAACCTCCCAGGGCAGGCCCCGGGCGGCTGCAATGAATGGCAATCACCGCCTTCAACCCGGTCACCGGGTCTACGCTTAAGTGCAGCGATTCAAGGCGGGAGCTTTGCATGAGAGCGAACATCGACAGGCTCCCGAATCACTTTTGTCTGTTTCGCCAGTATAGGCGTGCGCCCGAAAATTGCTGGAGTTCGCCGGAATAAGCACAAGTCGTGGCCTGCTCTTTCGGCATAACCTGTTACCGCGTATTTGTGAGACTGGACGAAAACCCATGGCGGAGCTAAAACGAGGCATAGCCCGGAGATTGTGATGACGCCGCGCCAAGCCTTTTTTGATTGCCTGCACCGCTCCCCACCGGCACTGTTCGAAGCCGCGCTATGGATCGCCGCTGAACATGATCGCGAGCTGGACGTACCGACGTTGCTGAAGGACTTCAACGATCTGCAACGGCAGGTCAGCCATGGCCTGCCCATGTTGCCGGTCAGTGAATTGGGGCAACCCTTGCTTCGACGCCTCAATGACCTGGGCTTCGCCCAGGACGATTCCACCCCGCTACGCCCCCGCGCGGCCTTGCTGGACAAAGTCCTGGCGCACAAACGGGGGCAGCCCCTGGCCCTTGGCCTGATCGCGCTGGAGTTGGCCCGCGGCCTGGAGATCCCGATGGCCGGTGTCAATTTCCCCGGCCATTTCCTGCTACGCGTCCCCGGTGCCGACCATCTGCTCGACCCGTGTGGCGGTCGACGGCTGTACCCCAATGATTGCCGGGAACTGCTGCAGCGTCAGTACGGCGCGAACATGCCGCTCAAGGCTGAACATATGGTCAATGCCGAGCCGATGCAGATGTTGCAACGGTTGTCGCGCAACCTGCGGCAATTGCACTTGGCGAACGATGACTACATCGCTGCGCTGATCGATGCGGAACGGGTGCTCGAAATGGGCAATGCCAACGCCGCTGACTACCTGGCCCGCGCCAGCCTTTACCAGCGCCTTGACTGCCCCAACGCCGAACGCTTCGATCTGGAGCATGCGCTGATGCTCAGTGAGGATCCGATCCAGCGGCTGCGCCTGACCGAGCGACTGGGGCATCTGCCGCCCAATTCGATTGTGCATTGAATGACTATGGGCTTTGGTTCTTTGTGGTGATTGCTTGCTCGCGATGACGGTAGGCCGACTTGCGCCACCTTCAAGCAGGGGTATCTGGCTGATTCGCCGGATGCGCCCGCTGAAAGGCCTCATGCTTGGCCGCTAGCGCCGCAACCCGCCGGATTCGAGGATACGGCTGCAACGAGACATTGAACCGCTCGGCGGCGTACAGCTGCGGGATCAGGTACACGTCCGCCACGCCTGGCAGCGCGCCGAAACAATAACCGTCGTCGCCAATCAATTGCTCCACAGCCGTCAGTCCCTGACTGATCCAATCCGCGATCCACTCCTTCACCTGCGCTTCGTCATGCCCCCATTTGCGCAGCTTGTTGAGCACGCTGACGTTGTGCAGGGGATGAATATCGCAGCCAATCAGCGCCGCGACACCCCGCTCGTGGGCGCGAATGGCAAGGTCGTTGTTGAGCAGCGGCACCTGTGGATAACGTTCTTCCAAGTATTCGATGATGGCCGGCGATTGCACCAGCAACGCCCCCTCATCAGTGCGCAGAGCCGGCACCCGCCCCTGCGGATTGATCGACATGTACGCCGGCTGGCGATGCTCGCCCCCCGGCGGGGCGATCAGGTTGATCGGCAGGGCCTGGTAATCCAGGCCCTTGAGTGCCAGGGCAATACGCACCCGATACGATGAAGTGGACCGGTAATAAGTATAGAGTTCCATGCCCCGCCCTCACCGTGCCGGCAGGATCTTGCCGCGGCATTCGCCGAAGCCGATGGACGTCATGCCCTCACGACTGCAACGCGCGCGCAGAATGATTTCATCGCCGTCCTCAAGGAATTTGCGAACTTCGCCGGACGCCAGTTCAATCGGCTTTTTGCCGCCCTCGGTGATTTCCAGCAGGCTGCCGAATTGGCCGTTTTCCGGTCCCGACAACGTACCCGAGCCAAACAGGTCACCTGCCTGCAACTGGCAGCCGTTGACGCTGTGGTGCGCCACCATCTGCGCCACGGTCCAGTACATGTAGCGGGTGTTGCTGAGGGTCAACCGATGGGCTGGCAGGTTCTGCTCGCGCATGGTTTCGGTCAGCAGCAGCACCTCCAACTCGATGTCGAATGCACCGCCGGCCTGGTCACGCTTGTCCAGCAGGTACGGCAGCGGCTGCGGATCGCCCTCGGGACGCGCCGGTTGGGGACGACGGAACGGTTCCAGGGCTTCGGCGGTGACCACCCAGGGCGAGACGCTGGTCAGGAAGCTTTTCGACAGGAAAGGCCCCAGCGGCTGGTATTCCCAGGCCTGGATATCCCGCGCCGACCAATCGTTGAGCAGGCAGAAACCGGCAATGTGCTCGGCAGCGTCACCAATGGCGATGGGCTCGCCCAAGGCGTTGCCTTGGCCAATCCAGATGCCCAGCTCCAGTTCATAGTCCAATCGCGCACAGGGTCCGAATGTCGGCTCGGTCTGGCCAGCCGGCAAGGTCTGGCCCTTCGGGCGGCGCACATCAGTGCCGGACGGGCGGACCGTCGAGGCGCGACCGTGGTAGCCGATGGGCACGTATTTGTAGTTGGGCAGCAGCGGATTGTCAGGTCGGAACAGCTTGCCGACATTTTGCGCGTGCTCGATGCCGACGTAGAAATCGGTGTAGTCGTTGATTTTCGCGGGCAGGTGCAGCTGGCAGTCCACCGCGCGGGGCAACAGGCTGTCACCCTGGGCTTCGATCCTGTCCCGCAGCGGACTGTCCTCGCGCAGCAGCTCCAGGAGCCGTTCACGCAAGGCGACCCGGGCGGTGCGGCCCAAATCGAAAAAAGCGTTCAGTTGACCACCTTCCATGGCCGCGACAGCATCGCTCGCCGCGCCTTCGAACAAGCCTGCCTGCAACGCTGCCTGCAGATCGAAAATCCGCTCGCCAATGGCAACGCCGCTCCGTGGGGCGCCGCCAGCGATGCTGAAAATGCCCAGCGGCAGGTTCTGCAGCGGGAAGTCGGCATGACCGTTGGCGGAGGCGACCCAACTGCGGATGGGGGAAACGTGATTCATGGATTATCTCCGGGTCGGGTCGAACGTGACTGGCAACGAGGCCCAGCAGGCATCGTAGTCCGTTTGCAATTGAGGGCAGTCCAGGGCGAAACGGCTCGGGCGCAGCACTTGGCTGGTCTCGAACATGAACGCCATGGTGTTATCGATTTTCGCCGGTTTGAGTTCGGCATTGATGGCCTTGGTGCAAGTCTCGCCGTCGGGGCCATGGGCACTCATGCAGCTGTGCAGCGATGCGCCTGCGGGCAGGAAACCTTCGGCCTTGGCGTCATAGGCGCCCTGGATCAGCCCCATGAATTCGTTCATCAGGTTGCGGTGGAACCAGGGCGGACGGAAGGTGTTTTCCGCCACCATCCAGCGCGGCGGGAAGATCACGAAATCGAGATTTGCCAGGCCATGGACGCTGGTGGGCGAGGTCAACACGGTAAAAATCGACGGATCCGGATGGTCGAAGCTGACCGTGCCGATGGTGTTGAATCGACGCAGGTCATATTTGTACGGCACGTTATTGCCATGCCAGGCCACCACGTCGAACGGTGAATGATCCAGCTCGCACGCCCACAATTCACCCAGGAACTTCTGCACCAGCGTGGTCGGCTGCGCGAGGTTTTCGTAATGGGCGACGGGCGCCAGGAAATCCCGTGGATTGGCCAGGCCATTGCTGCCGATAGGACCCAGGTCCGGCAACCTCAATGGCGCGCCGTGGTTCTCGGCGATATAGCCGCGGGCCTGCGGGTCGAGGAGCTCGACGCGCCACTTCAGCCCTCGCGGCAGCACGGCAATTTCCAGCGGCGCCAGCTCCAGCACACCCAATTCCGTGACGATCCGCAAGCGCCCGAGTTGCGGCACGATCAGCCATTCCCCATCGGCATTGAAGAACACCCGCTCCATGGAGCAGTTCGCGCGATAGAGAAAGATGCTGATGCCGGCCGGTTTGTCCGAACCGGCGTTGGCTGCCATGCGCACCAGCCCGTCGATGAAATCGGTCGGCTGTGCAGGAATCTCCAGCGGGTTCCAGCGCAGGCGATTAGGCGTGACCTCGCCCAGCGGACCACCCGCCAGTTGACGATCAAGCCTGACAAAGGCCGGGTGATTGGCTGAGGGTCGGATGCGATACATCCAGGTTCGCCGCGCTTCGCTGCGGGCCATGGTGAAAGCGGTGCCCGAAAACAGTTCGGCATACAGACCGTACGGCGCTTTCTGCGGAGAATTCTGGCCAACCGGCAGTGCGCCAGGCAGCGCTTCGCTGGAAAACTCGTTGCCGAAGCCAGACAGATAAGCCAGATCCGACGCCGTGGAATCGAGGTTCATGGAGCCTCCTGAGATGCGGCCTGTTACATCGTGCAGTGTTCGAGGCGCACCGGGTTATTTTTATCGTAATTCAATTACGCATAACGTAATTTGCTCGACGACGACCGTCAAGCTATAAAGACGCCCATTCGCCCTCCGGACTCGCACTTCCATGGAAAACCCGCCCAGCAACGGTAAACAGAAAGTCCGCTCGGCCGAGGTCGGCACCGACATCCTCAAGGCACTGGCCGAACTGTCCCCCTCTACATCATTGTCGCGCCTGGCCGAACATGTGCAGATGCCCGCGAGCAAGGTCCATCGCTATTTGCAGGCCTTGATCGCCAGCGGATTCGCCGAACAGAACACCGCCACCAACCACTACGGCCTGGGCCGCGAAGCCTTGCGCGTGGGGCTGGCGGCCTTGAATGGCATGGATGTGCTGCAAGTGGCCGCCCTGCCCTTGGCCGAGTTGCGCGACGATTTGAACGAAACCTGTTTCCTGGCGGTTTGGGGGAACCACGGCGCGACCGTGGTGCGGATCGAGCCGGCCGTACGGGCGGTCACCGTGGTGACGCAGCTGGGCTCGGTCTTGCCGTTGCTCAGCTCATCCACAGGCCTGGTTTTCAGCGCCTACCTGCCGGCGCGCGAAACCGTCGGCTTGCGTGACGAGGAAATCCGCGCCACCCGTGGTCATGCGCTGGCGGATGAACAGGCCTACGCGGCGCTGTGCGAACACATCCGTCAACGCGGCCTGCATCATGTCCACGGTTTGCTGATGCCCGGGGTAGATGCGTTGTCCGCGCCGGTTTTCAACGCCATGGGCCAAGTGACGGCGGTCATGACCATTGTCGGCCCGACGTCGCTGTTTCATGCCGATGAGAACGGCCCGGCGGCGCAACGCTTGTTGGCGGCGACCCGGGCCGTAAGCTGGCGGATGGGCTATGAGACCAACCCGGAATCAGATAAGGAAGTCCGGTAAGACCTTGATCAGCAGGTCGTTGAGGTGTCCAGTGGTCAACTGTGGATGCCGATACCCCTCTTCACCACTGTAGGGGACCGTATAGACGCCTTGGTGGTCACCCTCCGAATGGTAGGGGATTTCATCGTTGTCGAAGCCCCCCAGCAGATGATCAACCAGCTTTTCGGATGAGATGACGATCCGATCGCCAGCATGATCAGCGGCAAAACCAGTTACATAGGTCCTGTCCAAATCGATACCGGGTAAATGAAACTTCAACGCCTTCTCCACTTCCTCTACAGCCAGAGGCCTCAGGCGGGTGCGGGACAGTTCCATCGACGGTTCGTCAGTCAGGCGCGAAACGATATCGGCGACGATCTTCTCAAAGGCAATAAGATCCAGCACCTTGATCCGATCTTCTTTGGCGAAGGAGTAGCGCTTGTTGAAAATCTTGCTGACTCCTTGCATGTAAGTTGGGCTGAACTTTCTTTCTACACAATCCAGCACTTCTTCAAACAAGGTAATCGAGCGATCAAAATCGACACTGGATGGACCCTTCAATATATTCAAATAGCTAAAGTGTGGATTGACGCCCAATCCATCCAGCGCCTTCCCTAACAATACCGCCACGGCGAAATCGACGCGGGTGTTCTTCAAGGCAAGAAGCTTTTGCGAATACGAAGAAAATAAGGGTGCGTACATAAACAATCCTTGTTCTGTGTGGGTGACGAACTTCATGTTCGATCCGTTAGTAACGCCTGCTACGGCGACTGATTTAATTGAAGCGCAGGACCAACAGGAATTCTTCCTGCAGGTTCTGCCCGACACTTATACATCAAGCGTTAGTCGTCGCACCCCGAGCAAGTGTAAGTACAAGTAAACCGTTATCGATGTTAATTCATGACGCCCATCACCTTGGCCTTGGCAACCGCTTGCGTACGCCGTTGCACACCCAACTTGCTGTGGATTCGACGCGAGTGTGTTTTAACGGTGTGCAATGAAATGAATAATTGCTCGGCGATCTGTTGGTTGGAATAGCCTTGGGCAATCAGTTCCAACACTTCCAACTCACGTTGGCTGAGCAGCGTCTCTTCGGTCTGTACGGTCGGCTGCTCGATATGTCCAGCCGATTCAAACCAGCGCAACAGTTCAGGCTGACGCAAGCGCAGCTCGCGCAGGGCTTGTTGCGCTCGCCAACAGGCGACACGCTGCAGGCCCTCCTGCACAAGCGCGCGCGCCTGGACGCGGTCGCCGGCCAGCCAAGTGACCTCAGCCAGGGCGAGGTGCAACTCGGTTTCCAGACCATGCATTTCACTGCGCTGCGCCTGGGTGATCATGTCCTCGAGACGGGTCCGGGCGTCCTGCGCCCGGTGCAGATAGACCTCGGTCAGCACCAGCAGGTATTCAAGACGCGGGATCAGTTCCAGGGTGGCGGGCGGCGCCTGCTTGGCCTGCGGTCCGCAAAAATGCCGCAAGAC
>Ga0307412_10002152_pt1 | contig 10926 bp, 9 predicted proteins | sample DK1Cmetagenome_3_FD_203823 | JGI IMG/M metagenome (GOLD analysis project Ga0307412, IMG submission 203823) | Maize rhizosphere microbial communities from greenhouse at UC Davis, California, United States - DK15-C-1 | ecosystem: Host-associated > Plants > Roots > Rhizosphere > Soil | place: USA...
CCCTCGCGGAGAGGTGCCAGAGTGGTCGATTGGGACGGTCTCGAAAACCGTTGTGCGGGTAACCGTACCGTGGGTTCGAATCCCACCCTCTCCGCCACCTTCCTTTACCGAACTCTTTACCCTCGCAGGGTTGCCCTATCCTTCAACGGGAATGCAGGCCCGCGCCCGGCAATCTTGACTCGGCATCCTCCGACTATAAAGAGGCGCGCAAAATGAGGGTCGTGATGCGTGCAGTTATATTGGCGGGTGGGCTCGGAAGCCGGATTGGCGAGGAGACTTCGTCGCGACCAAAACCAATGGTCGAGATAGGCGGGAAGCCGATTCTGTGGCATATTATGAAAATCTATTCCGCCCATGGGATAAATGATTTCATCATATGCCTTGGCTATAAAGGCTATGTCATAAAGGAGTATTTCGCGAATTACTTCCTGCACATGGCAGACGTGACGATTGATTTGCGCGACAATCGCATGGATGTGCTCGAAAAATATGCGGAACCCTGGAAGATCACGCTGATCGATACCGGCGCGAACACGATGACGGGCGGGCGCCTGAAAGCGATCAAGCCCTATCTGGAGGAGGATGAGGCGTTCTGCTTCACCTACGGCGATGGCGTCGCGGATATCGATATCACGGCTCTGATCGCGTTTCACAAATCCCACGGCAAGCGGGCAACCATAACGGCGGTTGCACCGCCCGGACGTTTTGGCGCACTTGAATTCGACGGCAACCTGGTCACCAATTTCGCGGAAAAGCCGGCCGGTGACGGCGGGCTGATCAATGGTGGCTTCTTCGTAGCTGATCCGTCGGTGCTCGACCTGGTCGATGGCCCCGACACGATCTGGGAACAGGAGCCGCTGGAAAAGCTCGCGCACGGACGCGAACTTGCGGCCTATCACCATAGTGGCTTCTGGCAGCCCATGGATACGCTGCGCGACAAGCAACATCTTGAGCAACTCTGGGAAAATGGCGCTCCATGGAAGGTCTGGTAGACGATGCGTGACTGGGCAGGTCGTCGCGTTTTTCTCACGGGTCATACCGGGTTCAAGGGCAGCTGGCTGGCGCTGTGGCTCGCCGATATGGGCGCCGAGGTCACCGGTTATTCGCTTCCGGCGCCAACCGATCCGAGCCTGTTTGCCATGGCCCGCGTTTCAGAGGTCGTCCGGCATATCGAAGGCGATGTGCGCGATCTGGCGCACCTTCAGGCTGCGATGCAGGAAGCGCAGCCCGAGATCGTCTTCCACCTTGCGGCGCAGCCGCTGGTCCGGCTGTCCTATGCTGAGCCGGTGGAAACCTACGCAACCAACGTGATGGGCACCGTCCACCTGCTCGAAGCGATCCGGCATACGCCGAGCGTCAAGGCGGCGATCTGCATCACCACCGACAAATGCTATGAAAATCGTGAGTGGGTCTGGCCCTATCGCGAGAGCGATCCAATGGGAGGGCACGACCCCTATAGCAACAGCAAGGGCTGTGCCGAGCTGGTCATCGCCGCCTATCGCAACAGCTTCCTCGCCGCCGATGGCGTCGCGGTCGCGTCGGTTCGCGCGGGCAATGTCATCGGCGGCGGCGACTGGGCGCTCGATCGCCTCGTTCCCGATCTCGTCCGTGCGCTCGAAGCCGGCAAGGCGCCGGTGATCCGCGCGCCCAATTCGGTGCGGCCGTGGCAGCATGTGATGGAGGCGCTCGGCGGCTACATCATGATTGCCGAGCGTCTGCTGGACGGCGACAAGAGTGTCGCGACCGCCTGGAATTTCGGCCCTAGCGACGATGACGCTCAGCCGGTGAGCTGGATCGTCGACCGGATGATGACCCTCTGGGGGATGGAGCCGACCTGGGAGAAGCCCAGCGGCGCCCAGCCGCACGAGGCCACCCTGCTGCGGCTCGACTGTTCGAAGGCGCGCAACGAACTGGGCTGGCGCCCGGTGCTCGGACTCGGCAAGGCGCTCGAGCAGATCGTCGGCTGGCATCAGTCGGCCGGTGCTGGTAGCGACCCGCGCGACATCACCCTCAATCAGATTCGCGCATACCGACAGGCTGCGCAGCGCCAACTCGAAGGCGCGTTATAATGGGAGTTAAGGCTGCAATGCGTGACGGTATCCTCGAAGAACTCGTCGCCAACCCCGACGAGGCGGGGCTGCGCAGCCTGATCGTCGAGATGGCGGGGATGTACGCCAAGCGCTATCACGCGCCCAAGCCATTCGTGCCGGGCCAGAGCCCGGTTCAGGTTTCGGGCAAGGTCGTCGGCGAGGCGGATTGCCGCAATCTGGTCGACGCATCGCTCGACATGTGGCTGACCACCGGCCGTTACAACAACGAGTTCGAGGCCAAGCTCGCCAAGACGATCGGCACCAAGTTCGCGCTGTCGACCAATTCGGGTTCGTCGGCCAACCTGCTGGCGCTGTCGACCCTGACCACCGCGGATCTGCGCGGCCGCGCGCTGAAGCCCGGCGACGAGGTGATCACCTGCGCCACCGGCTTCCCGACCACGGTCAATCCGGCGCTGCAATATGGCCTGGTGCCGGTGTTCGTCGACGTCGACATCCCGACCTACAACATCAAGCCCGAGATGATCGAGGCCGCGATCACCGACAAGACCCGCGCGATCATGGTCGCCCACACGCTCGGCAACCCCTTCGATCTCGACACCGTGATGGAAGTCGCGAAGAAGCACAAACTGTGGGTCGTCGAGGATTGCTGCGACGCGCTCGGCGCGACCTATAACGGCCAGACCGTCGGCACCTTCGGCGATATCGGCACGCTCAGCTTCTACCCGGCGCACCACATCACCATGGGTGAAGGCGGCGCGGTGTTCACCAAGTCGGCGACGCTCAAGCTGCTCGCCGAGTCGATGCGCGACTGGGGGCGCGATTGCTGGTGCGAGCCGGGCAAGGACAATACCTGCGGCAAGCGCTTCGGCCACAAGCTCGGCGACCTGCCCGACGGCTACGACCACAAATATACCTACAGCCGCACCGGCTATAATCTGAAGATTACCGACATGCAGGCCGCGGTCGGCGTCAGTCAGCTCGATCGTCTCGATGAATTCGTCGCGGCGCGCCGGACCAATTTCGCGCGGTTGACCAAGGCGTTCAAGTCGATGGAAGAATATTTCATCCTGCCGGAAGCGACTGCGAAGAGCGATCCGTCCTGGTTCGGCTTCCCGCTGACCGTTCGCGACGGCGCGCCGTTCGAGCGTGACGATCTGCTGCGTCATTGCGAAGAAAAGAAAATCGGCACCCGCCTCCTGTTCGCCGGCAATTTGACGCGGCAGCCTTATATGAAGCATCATCATTACCGCGTCGTCGGCGATCTCACCAATTCGGATATCGTTGCCGAGCGTTGCTTCTGGATCGGTTTGTTCCCTGGGCTGGGACAGGAACATATCGATTATGTCGCGGAAACCATTTCCGCCTTCATCCAGAGCCGTTGAGGCGTCCGCCTCGAGCTCGCCCTATTCCAGCCGGAGTTCGTATCTTGACCGATTTTTCCAAATTCGCATCCCTTAAGGGGGAGTTCGAGGCCGAGGGCCTGACGCGCGAGGACGTTGCCGTCGAAGTGATCTTCGCCGCCCGCAACAACATCGATTATCTCGTCAAGATCGGCGGATGCGAAGCCAAATCGGATGTCGATTATCTCAGCCGCATCGGGGTCTCGAGCCTGGTTGCGCCGATGATCGAGAGCCCCTTCGCCATGTCCAAATATATGGGCCTCGTCGAGGGCCGGGGTTTTCATCATGTCGGCGTGACGATCGAGACGTTCATTGCCGTCGACAATATCGAGGCGATCCTCGATGCGGGCGTTCATCTGAATAATGCAACGGTCGGCCGCTCCGATCTCACGGCCTCTTTCAAGGGTAGCGGCGTAGATTCGTGCGAGACGATCGAGAAGGTCAAGATCGTGGCGCGCGCCGCGAAGAAGCGCGGGCTTGAAGTCACCATGGGTGGCGGCGTAAATGCCAAAACGCGCGAACTGCTGCGCACCGATAAGGAGCTCGCCGAGCTTCTGGACACCGTGGAGACCCGCAAGGTGATCATGCCGATCTCGTCTTTCGTGCAGGACGGCGTGCTTGAAGCTGCGATCCAGGTCGAGCTCGACCTGCTCGATCTGCACAATGCTGCGCTGGAACCGAAAGTCCGGGCGGCCGCCGAACGCGCGTCGCAGATTCGCTCGCGTCTCTGACCGTGGAACTCAAATTCATTCTCGATTTCGATGGCGTGCTGTTCAACAGCGCCTTCGAAGCCTTTACCGTGAGCAATGCTTCGGTGGAGGACCTGGACGATTATCGCCGCGATGTGAGCTTCGAAGAGTTTCTTGAATTTCGTTCCGTCGTGACCGACGCCTGGCAGTATAATCGCCTTTACAAGACATCGCGGCTGATCAAGGATTTCGAGAATCTGCCGAAGGAAAAGCCCGACCACGACGATTGGGCGTTCGCGAAACGCTTCTTCGAGGCCCGCGCCAAGGTGATGGCGGATCCGGACTGGCCGAAGGTCATGCCGCCTTATGACTTCTTTTTCCTGCTGCGCCCGTTGCTGCTCGAATATCGCGAACATTTCGCGATCCTCTCGACCCGTAACGTCGAATCGCTACGGCAGACGATGGCGTTCCACGGCGCCGACGTCATCCCGATCTTCGGGCAGGAAGACATTCGCCGGCTGGGATCAAAAATCCAGGTAGCGGCCGATCAGGGGTGGCTCGAAAAGGGCAAATATCTCGTCGTCTATGTCGACGATATGAATGCGCATCTCGAGCCATTCGATGGCAAGGTCCATCTGCCGCTTCATGCCAACTGGGGCTATGACAAGGAAAAGGTTGACAGCCTCAGCCAGCACCAGGTGATGACGATCATCTCATCATTGCTGAAGCTGTCAGGAACGCGTGATGACCATTAAGTATACCGATCAGATCGCCCAGTGGCTTCAGGCCGCTGGCTATACCCACTATTTCTATGTGGGCGGCGGCAATATCATGCACCTCACCGAAAGCCTCGATCGCTATCTTAAAGGCGTGCCGGTGGTGCATGAGGTTGCTGCCGGTATCGGCGCCGAATATTTCAACGAGATCGCCGCGCCCGCCAAGGCGCTGGCCCTCGTCACCGCAGGCCCGGGATTGACCAACATCATCACCGCGATCAGCGGCGCTTTCCTCGAAAGCCGCGAGTTGCTGATCCTCGGCGGCCAGGTCAAGACCTCCGATCTGGCGCATCAGCAATTGCGCTCGCGGGGTATCCAGGAAGTGGACGGCGTCGAGCTGACGAAATCGACCACCAAACTTTCCTATCGCTTTCTCAAGCCGATCAAGGCCGCCGATTTCCTCGAGAAGATCGCGGTCAGCTGGGAACCACGCAAGGGACCGGTCTTCCTGGAGATGCCGCTCGACGTGCAGGCAGCCCAGGTCGAGGAGGAAGCACTTCCGCGGATCGAAGCGCCCGCCCTCCACAAGATCGGCGATGCCGATCTTGCCGCGATCACTCTCATGTACAATGAGGCGCAACGGCCGATCGTGCTGATCGGTGGCGGCGTGTCCTACGAAAAGATGGCAGCCGTTCGCGATCGATTCAGCGCGCTGCGCATCCCGGTGATGACCACCTATAACGGCGCCGACCGTATCGACGGCGACGATCCGGCCTATCTCGGCCGCCCCAATACCTGGGGCCAGCGCAGTTCGAACATCATCATCCAGAGGTCGGACCTGATCATCGCGCTGGGAACCCGGCTTGGCCTGCAGCAGACGGGCTTCAACTGGCAGGAATTCGGCCGCGAAGCCAAGATCATCCATATCGACGTCGATGAGACCGAACTGAACAAGGGACATCCACGCACCGATTTGCAATTCCGCGTCGATGCCGACGATTTCATCGAACGCTTCATAGCGCATCCCGTCGAAGCGAAGGATGGGTGGCTGGCCGATGCTCGAAGGATCCGTGACGCCATTCCGCGTGTCGAAGATGTGAACCAGACGGGCGAGGGCTATATCTCGCCTTATGATTTCATCCTCCGGCTGGAAAAGCTGACGCAAACCGACGATCTGGTCATTCCGTGCAGCAGCGGCAGCGCCTTCACCTTGTCGATGCAGCTCTACAAGCAGAAATATGGGCAGCGCATGCTGACCAACAAGTCATTGGCCTCGATGGGCTACGGTCTGTCGGGTGCGGTCGGCGCGGCGATCGCCAAGCCCGATCGCCGTACGATCCTGATCGAGGGCGATGGCGGCTTCGCGCAGAATCTGCAGGAACTCGGCACCGTCTCGGTCAACCGGTGCAACCTCAAGATCTTCATCTTCCACGATCAGGGCCACGCCTCGATCCGGATGACGCAGCGCAGCTATTTCAACGGAAAATATCTCGGATGCGACCGCTCGTCGGGCCTCGGCCTACCGAATTGGGAGAAGCTTTTCGCGGCATGGGATGTCCCCGTGCTCATGCTCGATCTGAAATTCGAGGAGAACCCCGAATTCCAGAAGCTGATGGCGGCCGACGGACCCGCCGCCTTCATCGTCCCGATCGATCCCGAGCAGACCTACTTCCCCAAAATCCAGAGCCGGATCACTGCGGAGGGATCAATGGCTTCGAATCCGATCGATCGCATGTCGCCCGAAATCGATTATCTGATTGACGCCTGATGCGGCTACCGGACGGGTTGTGACGCGGTGACTGGCGCGAGCCTGATGGTGATCGGTGGATCGGGATTCTTCGGAAAGTCGATCCTCGATGCCTGGCGGCGCGGACTGCTCTCGCCCTGGGGGATCGATCGCGTCATCGTCGTCGCGCGTAGTGCATCGGTGCTGCGCCAAACCCATCCCGATCTGCTGGGAGATCATGTCGAACTGATTGATGCCGACGTCGGCACCGCCATGAGCCTGCCGTGCGCCGATTATGTGATCCACGCCGCAAGCAGCACGGATGCCCGGCGTTATGCCGAATTTCCTCAGGAAGAACGCGCCAATATCCTGCAATCGATCGACAATTATTGCTCGATCGCGCTGACCACACATCGCAACAGCAAAATTGTCTATACGAGCAGCGGCGCGGTTTACGGCCAGCAGCCCGCGAGCCTCGATCGCGTGGGCGAGGATTATGAGCCCGGCCAAGCCGCCGATCTCGTCGCCTACAAGCGCGATTATGCCGAAGCAAAAAGACTGGCAGAAGGACGCATAGCCGACCTTGGCCGCCGTGGCCTGACCGTCAGCGTAGCCCGCTGCTTCGCCTTTGTCGGTTTCTATCTGCCACGAGACCAGCATTTCGCGATCGGCAACTTCATCGAGGACGGGCGTTTGTCGCGTCCCATCAAGGTGAATGCACAGAAGAGCGTTTATCGCAGCTACATGCACGCCGACGATCTCGTTCGCTGGCTGATGACGATCGCCCATAATGGCGACACCAGCTGCCCGGTCTTCAACGTCGGATCGGATGCCGGCTACACGATGGGCGAGGTCGCGAAGGCGGTCGCGGCGCGGTTCGCCGTAGAGGCGATCATACCGGCGATCACCCAGCCGGAGATCGATCGCTATGTGCCGTCGATCGACAAGGCGAAATCAGCACTGGGGCTCGACATCTCCCTCGATCTCGCCGCAGCGATAGATGATGTTGCGCGCCGCCTTTCGCCGGCAAATAATATGTAATTCGGATAGCACCGCCATGGCTGGCGTGTTAACGCTCCGACGCTCACGCCTATCTGCATCGAGTTGAAGTGACGGGATAAAAGATGACGGTCTGTACTGCGGGTTTTCGAGGTCGCACCATTTTGTTGGCGACGCTCGTGTCGATCATCACGACACCGACAGCTCTATTGGCACAATCTAACACGCCTTATGGCTCGCCACTGGATCCGAACTCTCAGCAGTACAATTCGAATAATTCCCAGAACGGCAATAACGGGAATTATGGAAACTCAGGCAATAATTCCTATAATTATTCCAATATGTCGAGCCGTATCGAGCCGGTCGATGTAAATGGAAATTCCAGCAATTCGGCCAACAACAATAATTCGATGGGGAATGGTAGCCAAAATGGCTATAACCAACCACCGCTTGGCTATGAAAGCGTAGTCAAAAAGCCTGCGCCTCCAAATGAATACGAAAAATTCGTCGAAAGTGTGATCGGCAAGAAGCTGCCACGCTTCGGTGCGGATCTTCTCGTGCCGGCGACGCGTGACTTTGCCGCACCCGCCACCGCGACCGTACCCCCTGCCTATATTCTCAATCCCGGCGATCAAATTCTGATCGGGCTTTCCGGTTCGATTGACGGCACGATCGATGCGGTGATCGACAATAACGGGCGGATTTTTATCCCCAAGGTCGGACCGATCAGGCTCGGCGGCGTCGCATATGGCGACCTGAAGTCAGTCCTGACGCGTGCCATCGGCACGCAGTATCGCGATTTCCGACTTTCAGTTTCCGTCACCAAACTGCGCGGCATTCGCGTCTATGTCACGGGATTCGCCAATAATCCGGGCGCCTATTCGGTGAACAGCCTGTCGACGATGGCGAACGCCGTGCTGGCAGCGGGCGGCCCGGCAGCCGGTGGCAGTTTCAGGCAGATCAAGCTCTATCGGAATGGCGAACTCGTCAGTGACTTCGATCTTTATGATTTGATCCGCCGGGGCGACCGATCGAAGGACAGCGTACTCCAGAATGAAGATGTTCTTTATATCCCGCCTGTAGGCGCGCAGGTCGCACTTACCGGGAGCGTTAACCAGGAGGCGATCTACGAAGCCAAGCCCGGCGAAGCCATCAGCGCGCTGCTGAACTATGCCGGTGGCGCCACCTCGCTGGCCGATCCCTCGCGCGTCATTCTTTACCGACTTGCCGATCGCGGAACGGTCGGCGGGGTGGAAGTTCCTCGTGCAAGCCTCGCCTCCACCCGGGTGACCCCGGGCGATATCATTCAGCTGCTGTCGGTCGGTTCGCTCGCACAACCGCTTGAGCGGCAGGCTGTGGTGGTCCGCGTCGAAGGTGAAGTGAACAGACCAGGCAACTATTATGTCCCGCCCAACACCAGCCTCTCGGCGGTGATGGCGATGGCCGGCGGCCTGACGTCCAACGCGTTTATATATGGCACCAACTTCCAGCGCGTGTCGGTCCGCCAACAGCAACAGCAAAGCTTCCAGGAAGCGATCAATCAACTTGAAATCAGCCTTGCCGCAGCACCGCTGACCAAGGATTCGAGCATCGATGCAGCCACGGGCGATGCGCAAGTCGCTTCCGCGCGCACCGTGCTGGATCGCTTGCGTAAAGCGGAACCCGACGGGCGGGTCGTGCTCGATATCCGTCCGAACTCCCTGGCGCTGCCCGGCTCGCTTCTGCTCGAGAATAATGACCGGATTTATGTGCCACCACGCCCGACAACGATTGGCGTATTTGGGGCGGTCTATCGCCCGGCCTCGTTCATGATACCGGCCAACCCCCAGACCGTGGGCAAGTACCTGGATCAGGCCGGCGGGCCGATCCGTGCGGGTGATCGTGGCCAGACCTTCGTTGTCCGGGCAAACGGCGCGGTGATTTCGAAGAACAAGGGTGCGCTGAACCAAAAGGCGATGCCGGGCGATGTCATTTTCGTTCCGGTTAAAACGCAGACGACGACGCTCCTCGGCAAGATACAGCAGATCAGCACCATCTTCCTGCAGTTGGGTCTCACCGCTGCTGCTTTCGTGGCGTTGACGAATTGACCCCGGCGTTCAGCATGATCGGAAATATCGCCGAAAGCCGCTGGTTCAGAAACGCATGGCGGCGGCGCGCAGTCTTCGCCGGCGCCGCAGCCGTCCTGGCCTTGGCAAGCGTTTTCCCGAGCCAGTATCGCGCATCCGTTTCGATGGTGCCCGCCGATCCCGCCACCCTCGGCCTGAGCGGCGCGCTTGGCCAACTGGGTGCGTTCAGCAGCGCATTCGGCAATCAGGCCGCGATCGAAATCGCGCTGCGCGTCGCGCGGAGCGAGGACGTGCGCGAGACCGTCAGCAAGGAAGTACATCTCGTCGAGCGCCAGGGGCTGAGCAATGAACGGGCCGCGAGCCGTTGGCTCGATCGGAATGTGGACATTCGTTCCCTGCGAGGCGGCATTTTGCAGGTTGAGTTGCAGAATAACGACCCGAAGTTTAGCCTCGAAGTCGTGTCCGCCTACACCAAGGCGCTCCGCGCACGGCTTGGCCAGATCAGCCGCACGCAAACCGCGTATAAGCGTGGCTTGCTCACCGAGCTCGTCGAGACGTCGAACGAACGCCTCAAGCGTGCCCAGGCTGCCTATGACACTTTCCGCCGCACCACACGCTACGCCGAACCTGCTCAAGCCATCGGCGAAATTGGCGGCCGGGTACCGACACTTCAGGCCCAATTGAAGGCAGCGGAGGTTGCGCTGGAGGCCGCACGCGCCTTTGCAACCGATGACAACATGTCGGTGCGCCAGATAAAGACCGAAATGCAGGTGCTGCGCTCTCAGCTCAAGGAAGCCGAGAGCCTGGACTCCACCGAACCCTATGCAGTCAACCGCGTCGTCATTCAATCGACCCAGGTGGCCAAGCTGCAGCGCGAACTGAACCTCGCCCAGAGCCTGTATGATAATTACAAGCGCTTCCTCGAAGGGACCGCGGTCGAGGATCTGGCGTCGACCGGCAACGTGCGAATCCTGGAACCGCCGTTCATCGATTCCGCCATTCAGTTTCGCACCATTCCCGCGGCACTGTTCCTGCTCCTTGTCGTGTGGGCGATACTCATCGAATTCTACTTTTTGCGGCCGCCGGTGGGCTCTGCAAATTCACGCGAGTGGTCCGCCGAATGAGCTCCGAAATACCGACTATCTCGGTCGTAGTCCCTACGCGGAACGAGCAGGACAATGTCGTCCAAATGGCGAACGCGCTCGTTCAGCAGATGGAAAAGACCGGTGAGTCTTTTGAACTGATATTTATCGACAATGCTTCGGACGATAACACGGTG
>Ga0307412_10002153_pt1 | contig 10925 bp, 10 predicted proteins | sample DK1Cmetagenome_3_FD_203823 | JGI IMG/M metagenome (GOLD analysis project Ga0307412, IMG submission 203823) | Maize rhizosphere microbial communities from greenhouse at UC Davis, California, United States - DK15-C-1 | ecosystem: Host-associated > Plants > Roots > Rhizosphere > Soil | place: USA...
CGACGTCGTGGCGGGCGCGAACGGCTCGGCGACGGCCGGCATGCCGAGGTCGTCGAAGCTACCCGCCGCTTCGCTGCCACCGTTCGCGCGGTTGCGCGCCGCGCGCCGCAGGCTGCGATAGAGATCGGGGTGCGCCTCTTTCAAATAGCTGATGATCTCGAAATCGACGCGCTTGACCTGCGAGAGATCGATCTGCTCGACGTGCACGAGCCGCAGCAACTCCTTCACGGGCCGCGGCATTTCGCGGCCGCTTTCGTAACGCGAGCCGCCGCTCTGCGTGACGCCGATTTGCGTCCAGAATTGCTCCTGGTTCATTCCGAGCCGGCGCCGGATTTCCCGGGGATTCAAAACGCGATCGAAGAATTTCACCGCAACTCCGCGTCAGTCAACGAGTTTAAGATACCGACTTGCTATACCATTGGCATATGGTTGCGCTTTTCCCGCGCCATTTCAAGCGCGACCGACCGGCGGCGGAAGATTCGGCATGAAATGCGGCAAAATTGAGACGCGGGAGCCAGGACGCCGTAAAAAGGCAACATTCGTCGCACGCGCAACCGCCGCGGCCCTGCCGCCCGCCCCGTCCCGACCAGCACCCTGACCCACGTTACATGCGCCGCTACGACCTCCACTGTCATTCCACCCGCTCGGACGGGGTCTTGACCCCTACCGAGGTAATCCGCCGTGCGGCTGGGGGCGGGGTCGACGTCATAGCGCTGACCGACCACGACGAGGTAGCCGGACTCGACGAGGCACGTGCCGCGGCACGCGAGGCCGGCATCGAATTCATCGACGGCTGCGAGATCTCGGTGACGTGGCAGGGCGATACCGTGCACGTGGTCGGGCTCGGCATCGACCCCGCCAATGCCGGCTTGGGCGAGGGCTTGGCGAGCGTGCGGGCCGGTCGCGACGCGCGTGCGCGCAAGATCGGCGAGTCGCTCGAGCGCGCCGGCATTCCCCGCGCATTCGAGGGCGCGCTCGCGTACGTGACGAGCGAGCGCCTCATCTCGCGCACGCACTTCGCGCGCTTTCTCATCGAAGCCGGCCATGTGCGTGACATGAAAGACGCTTTCAAGCGCTACTTGGCCGCGGGCAAGCCGGGCTATGTGCCGCATGCATGGGCCTCGCTTGCGCAGGCCGTCGACTGGATCCACGGCGCGGGTGGGCAGGCGGTGATCGCGCACCCGGGCCGCTATCGCGTGACGCCCGCGGAGTTGCGCGCGCTGATCGGCGAATTCCGCGACCTCGGCGGCGACGCGCTGGAGATCGTGTCGCCGTCGCACGCACCGGCCGAATACGCGTCGTTCGCGGCGATTGCGCGCAGTCACGGACTCAAGGGATCGTGCGGCACCGACTTTCACGGACCGGGCGAAAGCCGGTTCGACTTCGGCGAGCTGCCGCCGCTGCCGGGAGGCGTCGATCCGGTGTGGAGCGGCTGGTAGGGCGATGGCGAATCGGCGGACCGTCTTCTTCATCTCCGACCGGACCGGCATCACCGCGGAGATGCTGGGCAACAGCCTGCTCACGCAATTCGAGTCGCTGCAGTTTCACCGCGTGACGATCCCGTTCGTCGATTCGATGGAGAAAGTCGCCGACGCCGTGCGCCAGGTGAACGCCACCGCCCAGGCCGAGGGGCGACGGCCGATCGTGGTCAGCTCGATCGTCGATGACGTGATGAGCGAGGCGATCCGGCGCGATGTCGATGCGCTGACACTCGACATGTTCCAGACGTTCATCCAGCCGCTCGAGGCGGAGCTCGGCGCCAAGAGCTCGCATGCGGCCGGCCGCTCGCATGGCATCGCCAACAGCCACGAATACTTCGCGCGGATGGAAGCGATCAATTTCACGCAGGCCTACGACGACGGCGCCGCCACGCGCGATCTCGACAAGGCGCAGGTGATCCTGATCGGGGTCTCGCGCTGCGGCAAGACGCCGACATCGCTGTATCTCGCGCTGCAGTTCGGCATCCGCGCCGCGAACTTCCCGCTGACCCCCGACGATTTCGCCGATCGCAGGCTGCCCGGGTCGGTTGCGCCGTTTCGCGAGCGCCTGTTCGGCCTCACCATCCAGCCCGAGCGCCTGCGCGAGATCCGCGAGGAGCGGCGGCCGGGCAGTCACTACGCGCAGCTCGACAACTGCCGGTACGAGGTGCGCGAGGCCGAAAACCTGATGCTGCAGCACGATCTGCCAATGCTGGACACGACGTCGAAGTCGATCGAGGAGATCGCGACGACGATCCTGCATCGCGCGAAGCTCGCGCGTCACATTTTTTAGGCCCTTGCGGCCCTCGGCGGCGAGTCCCGCCGCATGCACCGGGACGGCGCACCGAGCCCGGCTGCATACCTGTCGCAGCGCTCACGTCTGGCAAATTGTCCAGAAATGTGCGTACCGCCGACCGGTTCTGCTGCTAGCGTTCGGCACCGTCCCTCCGGCATTCGCCGACGCGCGGGATGCGGAAGGGGAAAACCGCAATGATTGCCGTGTGGCGACTGATCCGAGGCAACCCGCTGCTTTGGCTCCTCGTTTTCGTGCCCGGCGTGCTCGTCATCGAGTACGCGAGGCCCGAGGCGGGCATGGCGCTGTTCGTGCTGTCGGTGCTGGCCATCGTGCCGCTGGCGGCCTTGCTGAGCCTCGCGACCGAAGCGGTGGCCGCGAAGACCGGCGACACGGTCGGAGGGCTGCTCAACGCGACGCTCGGCAACCTGACCGAGCTCGTGATCGCGCTCACCGCGCTGCAAGCCGGCCAGATCATGCTCGTCAAGGCGTCGATCGCCGGTGTGATCGTGGCGAACGCGCTGTTCATGCTCGGCATGTCCTTCGTGCTCGGCGGCCTGCGGCATCATGCGCAAGAGTACAACGCGGCCACCGCGCGCCTGCAAGCGGGACAGCTCTTCCTCGCGACGATCGCGATCATGGTGCCGTCGATCGTGCCCGACGCCGGGGCCGGTCGCGGGCCCGAGTTCACGCAACGGCTGAGCCTCGGCCTCGCGCTGCTGCTGATCGCCATCTACGTGCTGGGGCTCGTGTTCTCGCTGAAAACGCACCGCGAGTTCTTCGGCGCGGCAGCGCACCACGGCGACGAACACCACGAGCCTTGGCCGATCGGTGTCGCGCTGGCAACACTTGCTGGCGTGACCGTCCTCGTTGCGCTCGTAAGCCACGTGTTCGTCGGGTCCGTGCAGGAGGCGGCCGAAGGACTTGGGATGAGCGATGCCTTCGTGGGCTTCGTCGTCGTAGCGCTGGTCGGCGGCGCCGCCGAAATGGCGTCCGCGTTCTCGGGCGCACGCAAGAACCGGCTCGATTTGAGCGTAGGCATCGCGCTCGGCAGCGCGACGCAGATCGCGCTGTTCGTCGCCCCTGTCCTCGTGCTCGCAAGCTACGTGATCGGACCGGCGCCGATGTCGCTCGCGTTCTGGCCCGGAGCCGTCGCGATGATGTTCCTCGCGACGCTCACCGCGGCGATGGTCTGCAACACAGGCCGAAGCGCGTGGTTCATCGGCGTGCTCGTGCTCGGTGTGTACGCGACGTTCGCATTGACGCTGTACCTGCTGCCGCCGGCAGCCCGCTGAGGTCGCCAATGACCGCTCAAATCGAGCTTACCGTTGCGGAGGGCACGCGGAGCCGCCTGCTCGATCCGGTCGATCGGATCTCCGAGATCCTGTTCGGGCTCATCATGGCCGTGACGTTCGTTGGATCGATCTCGGTCGCGACGGCCGGGAGCGAGGACGTGCGCACCGCGACGGCGTCGGCGCTCGGGTGCAACCTGGCGTGGGGCCTCGTCGACGCGGTGATGTACGTGATCCGCAACGTCACCGAGCGGACCCGCCGGCGCACGCGGGCGCAGCGCATCGTCGAAGCGTCGCCCGAGGCGGCGCGCGACATGATTGCGAAGGAGCTGCCGCCGGGCATCGCCGACATTACCGGGCCCGAGGAGCTCGAGGCGATGCGCGAGCGACTCCGCGCCGTGCCGCTTCGGCAGTCACCGGTGGTGACCGGTCGCGACTTCCTCGAAGCCACCGGTGTGTTTCTACTCGTCGTACTGGCGACGTTTCCACTCGTCGTTCCGTTCCTGCTGATCGACGACGTCGCAACCGCGAAGCACGCCTCGCGCGCCGCCGCGTTCGTCATGCTGTTCCTCGCGGGTTACGAACTCGGCCGCCATGCCGGCCATCCGCATCCGTTGCGACTGGGCGCCGCGATGGCCGTGTTCGGGGCGGTCCTGATTCTTGCCGTGATCGCGCTCGGCGGATGATCACAGTGCGGCGTTGTGTTGCGATCGGCGCCGTGGCAGGCATGCTCGCACCGAGTGCTTCGCCGGCGGCGGAGCCCGACGCCGCGGAGCCGGACGCCGCACCGGAGACGAGCTTCACGCTGACCGGTTCGTATTACGCAATGCGCGACGAGCCGGACTTCACTGTCTACGTGGCCGCGGTGCAGCGGGGTCCGCTCCGGTTCGAAGCTCGTCACAATTACGAGGCGAAGTCGGCCACGTCGGCGTTCGCTGGCTACGAGTGGTCCGGCGGTGAAGGCGTCGCCTGGTCGGTGACGCCGATGCTGGGCGGTCTCTTCGGCAGCGCGCGCGGTGTCGTTCCGGCCTTGGAAGCGAGCGTCACCTGGCGAAAGCTCGACCTCTACGTCGAAGCCGAGTACGTGCACGATCTGAACGATAGCAGCGCCAGCTATTTCTATGCGTGGACCGAGCTCGGCTGGCGACCGGTGGAACCGGTTCGGATCGGGCTCGTCGGTCAGCGCACGCGCATCGTGGCCAACGACCGCGATGTTCAGCGCGGCGTGTTCGGGCAGGTCACGCTCGGAAAGGCGACGATCGGCGTTTACGCCTTCAATCCCGAATCCGCGAGCCGCTATGTCATCCTGTCGCTGGCGCTCGCGTTTTGAATGCCGGGTGCGCAGTGCGGCCACGTGCGCCGGCGCTTGAAGCGGTCTGCTTTAGCTCCGCGCAGCCGTGCGCTGCCGCACGCTTTCGTACAGGAGCACGGCCGCTGCAGCAGCCGCGTTGAGCGACTCACTCCCCGGTGCCATGGGGATCGCGACGCGTCGGTCGGCCACTGCGAGCACTTCGGGAGAAAGTCCCTGCCCTTCGCTGCCGATGACGATCGCGATGCGCCCGGTGAGATCGCTATCGAACACGGACGGCGCGCCGGCGGCAACCGTCGCGACGACCCGTCCTTTCGCCGCGCGAAACCGCGCGATCCATTGCGCGAGGTCCGCATCCTCGACGAGCGCGGTGAGGAAATGCGCGCCCTGCCCAGCGCGCAGCGCCTTTGGCGACCACGCGAACGCACAGTGCGGCGACAGCGCGACCTGGTCGACGCCGGCGGCGGCGGCCGTGCGGATCATCGTCCCGACATTGCCCGGGTCCTGTACGCCGTCGAGGAGCAGGCAGAACGTCCCATCGGCCGAGGGTTCCGTCCGCGGCGCGCTGACGACCGCCAGCGCGCCGATGTCGGACGGCAGCGTGGCGATCTCCGAGAACAGCGCGCGCGATACGGCGAACGTCCGCGCGGACGGCACGCGCGCCGCGAGCTGCGCGATTTCCGCGTCGTTAAGCACGTCGTCGACGACGACCAGCATTTCGGGTGCGCCGACGCGCTCGCAATAGACGCCGATCAGGTGCGCGCCCTCGAGCACGCAGCGACCGGACTTGCGGCGCTCGCGCGATGACGCGATCAGCCGCGCGACGTCGCGCAGCCGCTCGTTATGGCGGCTTGCGATCCGGTGCACGGCGCGGCGTGCCCGGCGTTGCCGGCTTCACGCCGGCGCCGCCGCTCTGGATCTGGAAGAACACTTCGTCCTGGCGGATCATGCCGAGCTCGGCGCGAGCGCGCTCCTCGATCGCCTCCGAGCCGGTCTTCAGGTCGCGCACGTCGGCGTCGAGCGCGTCGTTGCGCATCTCGAGCTTCGCGTTCGCTTCGCGCTGCGCGGCGAGCTGGCGATCATATTCGCGAACCTGCAGCCAGCCGCCCTTGCCGAGCCACATCGGGTATTGCAGCGCCAGGATCAGCAGTGCGAACGCGATGGCAAGCCAGCGCATGTCAGCCGGGGAATGCAAGCTGATTCATGTCAGCGCAGGTTGAACAGCGCCGCGCGACCCGGATACGACGCGGCGTCGCCCAGGTCCTCTTCGATTCGCAGCAGCTGGTTGTACTTCGCGATCCGGTCCGAGCGCGACAGCGAGCCGGTCTTGATCTGGCCCGCATTGGTGCCGACCGCGATGTCCGCAATGATCGAATCCTCTGTCTCGCCCGAGCGGTGCGACACGACGGCCGTATAACCCGCGCGATTGGCCATCGTGATGGCGGCGAACGTCTCCGACAACGTGCCGATCTGGTTGATCTTGATCAGAATCGAATTGGCGACGCCCTTGTCGATGCCTTCGCGCAGGATCCTGGTGTTAGTGACGAACAGATCGTCGCCAACGAGTTGTATGTGCTTGCCGAGGCGCTCGGTCAGATACTTCCAGCCGTCCCAGTCGTCCTCGGCCATGCCGTCCTCGATGCTGACGATCGGGTACTTGTCGCACCACGACGCCAGCACGTCGGCGAACTCGCGCGCGCCGAGCGCGCGGTTTTCCGCTTCGAGCCGATAGGCGTTATCGCGGTGGAATTCCGACGCCGCGCAGTCGAGCGCGAGCGCGATGTCAGTGCCCGGCGTATAGCCCGCCTTGTCGATCGCCTCGACGAGGAGTTGCAACGCCGCCTCGTTCGACGGCAGGTCGGGGGCAAAGCCGCCCTCGTCGCCGACGGTGGTCGGCATGCCGCGCGCGTCGATCATCTTCTTCAGCGTGTGAAACACTTCAGCGCCGTAGCGCACCGCCTCGCGGAACGTCGGGGCGCCGAGCGGCACCAGCATGAACTCCTGCAGATCGATCTTGTTGTTTGCGTGCGCGCCGCCGTTGATGACGTTCATCAGCGGCACCGGAAGCTGCATTTCGCCGGCGCCGCCGAGATAGCGATAAAGCGGCAGCGAGCATTCGTCGGCCGCCGCCTTGGCCACGGCGCAGGAGACGGCCAGCAGCGCGTTGGCGCCAAGACGCGACTTGTTGTCGGTGCCGTCGAGGTCGATCAGCGTGCGGTCGATCAGTCCCTGCTCGGTAGCGTCGAGGCCGAGCACCGCTTCGCAGATCTCGGTGTTGACGTGCTCGACCGCCTTCATGACGCCCTTGCCGAAATAGCGCGCCTTGTCGCCGTCGCGCAACTCGATCGCTTCTTTCGAACCGGTGGATGCGCCGGACGGCACGGCCGCGCGCCCGGACACGCCGGATTCGAGCACGACATCGGCCTCGATCGTGGGATTGCCGCGCGAATCGAGGATTTCCCGCGCGACGACGTCGACGATGGCACTCATCTCTTCAGCTTCTCATCCCTGCATCAAGTCACGTTCGGGAAATCCTGCCGTCTTCACCGTCGCGTCGATTTGCTTCAGCGTTTCGAGCAGCGCGCGCATACGACCGAGCGGCCACGCGTTGGGGCCGTCGGACAGTGCGACCTCCGGGTTGGGATGCGTTTCCATGAACACGCCCGCGACCCCGGCCGCGACCGCCGCGCGCGCGAGCACCGGCACGAACTCGCGCTGGCCCCCCGAGGATGTCCCCTTGCCGCCCGGAAGCTGCACCGAATGCGTCGCGTCGAAGACCACCGGGCAGCCGGTGTCGCGCATGATCGCGAGCGAGCGCATGTCGGACACGAGGTTGTGATAGCCGAACGACGCACCGCGCTCGCACACGAGCACGTTGTCGGCGTTGCTCGCCGACTTCGCCTTGGCGACCACCTGCTTCATGTCTTCGGGCGCGAGAAACTGGCCCTTCTTGATGTTGACCGGCTTGCCGCTGCGCGCCACCGCCTGGATGAAATCGGTTTGCCGGCACAGGAACGCGGGCGTCTGCAGCACGTCGACGACTTCGGCGGCCGCGGCGATCTCGTCCTCGGCATGCACGTCGGTCAGCACCGGCACCGCGACATGCTTGCGCACGTCGGCAAGGATGCGCAGGCCCTCCTCCATCCCGGGGCCTCGGAACGACGAATGCGAGCTGCGGTTGGCCTTGTCGTACGACGACTTGAAGATGAACGGAATGCCGAGGTCGGCGCAGATCGCCTTCAGCTCACCCGCCACGTCCATCTGCAGCTGCCGCGACTCGACAACGCACGGGCCGGCGATGAGGAAAAGCGGGCGGTCGAGACCGACGTCGAAGCCGCAGAGCTTCATGCCGACGCGACGAGCCGCGCGACGGGCGCCGGCGCAGCCGTCTCCCGCCGCTGTTTGCGCTCGAGCGCCGCGCGGACGAAGCTCAGGAACAACGGATGGCCGCGGCGCGGGTTCGACGTGAATTCGGGGTGGAACTGGCAGCCGAAGAACCATGGATGATCCCGCAGTTCGATCATCTCGCACAGGTCGCCGGCGGTGGCGCTCTTAGCCCACGCGCCCACCGTCAGGCCGGCGGCCTCGATGCGCGGCAGGTAATGGTTGTTCACTTCATAACGATGGCGATGCCGCTCGGCCACCGTGGTGCTGCCGTAAATCCTGTGCGCGAGCGAGCCGGGCACGACCTCGCACGGCTGTGAGCCGAGGCGCATCGTGCCACCCAGATCCGACGACGCCGTGCGCTTTTCGATCGTCCCGTCGCGGTTCTGCCACTCGGTGATCAGCGCGACCACCGGATGCGGCGTCGCAGTATCGAATTCGGTGCTGTTCGCATCCGCGAGATGCGCTTCGTGGCGCGCGAACTCGATGACCGCGAGTTGCATGCCGAGGCAGATGCCGAGATAGGGCACGCCGTGCTCGCGCGCGTAGCGAATGGCCGCGATCTTGCCCTCGACGCCGCGCTTGCCGAAGCCACCGGGAACGAGGATGGCATCGATGTCCTTCAGCGCGTCGACGCCGTCACGTTCGACCACTTCGGAATCGACATACTGGATTTCGACGCGGGCGCGCGTATGCATGCCGGCATGCATCAGCGCCTCCGACAGCGACTTGTACGACTCGGTCAGGTCGACGTACTTGCCGACCATCGCGATTTTCACGACGCGCTCGGGGTGCTCCAGTGATTCGACCAGCTGATGCCACGTCGACAGATCGGCCGGCGGCGGCTCCAGCCCCAGTTTTTTGCAGACGATGACGTCGAGACCCTCGGCGTGCAGCGCCGCCGGAATCTTGTAGATCGAGTCGGTGTCGAGCGCCGAAATGACGGCCTCGAACGGAACGTTGGTGAAGAGCGCGATCTTGCGCCGATCGCCTTCGGGCACCGGCCGGTCGGCACGGCACAGCACGACGTCAGGCTGGATGCCGATCTCGCGCAGCTCCTTGACCGAGTGCTGCGTCGGCTTGGTCTTCATCTCGCCCGCCGTCGGAATGAACGGCACGAGCGTGAGATGGATGTAGCAGACGTTGTCGCGACCGAGCGTGATGCCCATCTGCCGGATCGCTTCAAGGAACGGCAGCGACTCGATGTCGCCCACGGTGCCGCCGACCTCGACGACCGCCACTTCGGCATCGCCCGCGCCGCTGCGGATCCAGCCCTTGATTTCGTCGGTGATGTGCGGAATCACCTGCACGGTACCGCCGAGATAATCGCCGCGGCGCTCCTTGCGGATGACGCTCTCGTAGATCTGACCCGTGGTGAAGTTGTTGCGCTTCGTCATCCGCACGTCGGTGAAGCGCTCGTAATGACCGAGGTCGAGATCGGTCTCGGCGCCGTCGTCGGTGACGAACACTTCGCCGTGCTGGAACGGCGACATCGTCCCCGGATCGACGTTGATGTACGGATCGAGCTTGAGATTGGTGACGCGGACGCCGCGGGAAGCAAGAATCGCGGCGAGTGACGCGGCGGCGATGCCCTTCCCCAACGAGGAAACGACGCCGCCCGTCACGAACACGAACTTGGTCATCGGCTGGCCAGTTCAGGAAATTGGTATTTTACCGGAACCGCGCGATGCCTCCAAGCGCGGACGCGACGGGCGCAGCATTTTTGCATCGCGCGCGCGGGCCGCTGATGCACGCACGCGACACGAGGTCGAAACTGTGCCGCGGCGAGATCCTGCGCCGCCGCAAGGTCCTACGCGGCGGCGAGGCCCTCCGCCATCCGCGCGCGCGTCGCGTCCCGACCCACCAATTCCAGCACGGCGTCGAGCGCGGGTGTTTTGAGGGTGCCGGCAACCAGCGCGCGCAACGGCATCATCACCTGCGCCGGCTTCAGCCCATGCCGGGCAGCGGCGGCTTTCACGATCGCGGCAATCGCCTCGCGCGACCAATCGATCGCCACGAACTCGTCGCGCAATTCAGTCAGCGCGGCACGATTGGCGGCTGTGATCTGCTCCGCGAGCATTGGGGGATCGAGCGGCGGCGCCTGATAGTAATAGCGGGCGGCTTCCGCCATCGCCGACAGCGTCGGCGTCCGATCGCGCAACAGCAGCGCCACCTTCGCCACCGGCGGCCCCCCCGCCGTGCCGATGCCGGCCGCCGTGAGAAACGGCGCGAGCCTGCGCGCGATTTCGTCCGGATCGAGGCGCTTCAAGTGCTCGTGATTGAGCCATTCGAGCTTCTCGGGATCGAAGCGCCCTGGCGATGCCGTGAGGCCTTTCAGGTCGAACCAGCTGACGAACTCTTCGACGCCGAAAACCTCGGCGTCGCCGTGCGCCCAGCCGAGGCGCGCGAGATAGTTGACGACCGCCTCAGGCAGGTAGCCGTCATCCCGGTACTGGAGAACGCCGCGTGCGCCGTGCCGCTTGGATAGCTTCTCTCCCGTCGGCGTCAGCACGGTCGGCAAGTGGCCGTAGACCGGTGGCGTCGCACCGAGCGCGCGCAGGATGTTGATCTGGCGTGGCGTGTTGTTGACATGGTCGTCGCCGCGGATCACGTGCGTGATGTGCATTTCCAGGTCGTCGACGACGACGCAGAAGTTGTACGTCGGCGTG
>Ga0307412_10002154_pt1 | contig 10922 bp, 10 predicted proteins | sample DK1Cmetagenome_3_FD_203823 | JGI IMG/M metagenome (GOLD analysis project Ga0307412, IMG submission 203823) | Maize rhizosphere microbial communities from greenhouse at UC Davis, California, United States - DK15-C-1 | ecosystem: Host-associated > Plants > Roots > Rhizosphere > Soil | place: USA...
GTGAGAGAAAGGCCAGGGGAACTGCTGGTGAAAATCTGATAACCGCGATTTTGTTACCTGAAGTAACAGCCGTGGAATCACGCTCCGGCGGTCGGAATGGAGATCTGAATGCTGGCGCCTCCGCCCCGCGCGTCGGCGACGACGACGCGCCCGTTGTGCAGGACAACGATTTTCTGAACGATTGCCAGGCCGAGGCCGGTGCCCTGTGACCGGGTGGTGAAGAACGGCTGAAAGATCCGCTCGCGAGACGCCTCCGGGATTCCCGGCCCGTTGTCTTCGACCGATACGCGGCAGCTGTGGTGCGCTTCATCCACCCAGCCGCGAATGCGGATATCCGGCGTCACACCGGCTCCCTCGCACGCGTCGACGGCGTTGCGAACGAGGTTGCCGAACACCTGTCGCAGCAGCACCTCGTCGCCGAGCACGTCGGCAAACGTGCCGTCCACGGTCAGCGTCGTCTCTGCAGGCAGCTCATAGCGCAAGTCGTCGGTGGCGCGTCGGACCACGGCCTCGAGATCCACTGGCGACAGGGCGATGTTCGACGGTCGCGCAAAGCTGAGGAAGTTGGTCACCACCTTGCCGAGAGAATCCGCCTCCTGCCTGATCCCCTCGACGTAGGACCGGTACTTCGGCGTCAACACATCCACGTCGATCAACCGGCTGTATCCGTGAATGGTCGCCAGGCCGTTGCGGAATTCGTGCGCGAGACCGGCCGTCAGCTCTCCAAGCCTCGCGAGCGTCTCCTTCAGCCGCAGCTGCTCCTCGAGCTCGACGACGGAGGTCAGATCCGAGAAGAGGCAAATGACTCCGTGCGGTAAAGGCTTGCCCAGCGGCGACACGGTGACACCGAGATACATTGTCCCGGCACTTTCGACCTGCACCGTTCGCCGCACGATGGGACGCGCTGTCGACAGACACTCGCCAATCAGCTCGACGAGCGGAGGAAACGCCGCGAGAACCTTGTGGTAATCCGAGCCAACCGGGTCGCTTTTCACGCCGATCATCGCGCGGCCCGCTCCGTTGAAGATCTCGACGCGGCCGCTGCCATCGACCACCAGCAGCCCGGCGGTGAGGCTTTCGACGATGTCTCCACTCAATTGCTCCGAAGCAGCCGCCCGCGCGGTCATCGCCTGTTCCTGGGCCTTGAGCTTGGCCACCGCTTCCTGCAGGGCCGCCGCCAGCAGCGGCGTCTCGCCGCTGTCCTTCAGGCTACGGCCGGCAGCGCGCGCGTTTGCTGCGAATCGCAGCATCGCGAATACCAGCACCGCGGCGAGAGCGGCAACGATGGCGGTGAGCCCGAGGAATGCGTAGCCGGCCTGCGTCATCGATAGAAGCCCGTGTACCACTCGACGAGCGGGTCGCCGACAACTGCGGCCGTCAGCGCTCCGACGGCGAGGAAGGTGCCGAAGGGAAGCGCCGCCTTCATCCCGCCACGGCCAAGCGCGATCACGCCAACTCCGACCACCGAGCCAGCGAACGAGCCCAGGATCAGCGTGACGAGCATCAGCTTCCAGCCGAGGAAGGCGCCGATCATCGACAGCATCTTGACGTCACCCATGCCCAGGCCTTCGACGCCGCGCAGCCGGTAATAGCCTTCAGCGATCGCGAACAGCACGCCGCCACCGGCAATCAGGCCGATCAGCGACGCCTTCCACCCGGGCGGCAGGAACAGACTCAGGAGGAACCCGATGACAATGCCCGGCACGGTGATGACATTCGGCAACAAGTGATGCCGCAGGTCGATGGCGAAGAGCACGACCATGGCGCAGGCAAACGCCAGACGCACGGCGAGCATCGGGGTCCAGCCGTAGATCGCATATCCGGCAACGAACAGCCCGCTGGCGATCAGCTCGACCAGCGGGTAGACGACCGAGATGCGCTCGCCGCACGTACGGCAGCGGCCACGGAGGACGAGCCAACTGATGACCGGAACGTTCTCGTACCAGGACAGCGGCCGGTTGCAGGCGGTGCAGTGCGAACCCGGCCAGTTGACCGACTCGCGCCGCGGCAGCCTGTAGATGCAAACGTTCAGAAAACTTCCGACAATGAGGCCGAGCAGGCCGAGTAGTACGACCAGCCAGCCGTTCACGCCGGGTTCTCCGTCGGCAGCGGCCAGACCGGAGAGTCGCCGCTCACGGTGACATCACCCCACCACGGATTGAGCACGTAGGGATGCCCCTCGGGGTCGAGCGGAATACCAGACAGAAGTCCCACCTGAATCAGGTGCTCCCACGTCGGGGGCGGATCGCCGAACCGCCGCTCGTATTCGCGGGTCAGCCGCTCGAGTTCGGCGATCCGATCGATGGCGTCGAGCTTTTTCAGGCGGCGCGCCGCGTCCTCGCGGAGCCACGCTGCTTCCGACGTCAGCAGATGTTCATACATGACCCGGGACGACCGGGTATCACCGCCGGTTGCGAGCGTGTTGGCGGCCAACGGTTCCAGCCACATGTCGGCGCGCTCGCCTTCCTTCTTCGCCCCGGACGTTTTCGCGGCGCGGAGGAACCAGTCGGCTGCGACCTTGTAGTTGCCATCGCGATAGTGAACGAACCCGATGTCGTACGGGTATTGCCAGCGATCCGGGCGCGCCACCAGGCCCTTTTCCAGCAGCTTGATCGCCAGGTCCGACTGACCCGGCCCGCCCGGCTTCTTCTCGGACAGGAAGAACGCGCCGAATTCGTAGGCGATGTTGAAGTCCGGGTCGAGCGAGGTCGTCAGATCGAGCAGCGGGTACAGCAGCGGATACGACTTGTCGCCCTCCTCGGACAGGCGGGTCCCGCCGTAGTACTGAATCGCACGAATCCAGTAGAGATCCGCGACCAGCGCGTCGTACGACAGAGCGACCCGCGTCAGGACCGCCGGCGAGTTGACGTAGAGAATCTGCTGTGCCGGCTCGGCCTGCGGAAACCGCCGCTCGCGATCCATCTGCAGCGCCACGACCGTCGTCAGCAGCACGGCGATGGCGGCGACGCCGGCGGCAATGCCCTTTGCGCCGTCCACTTACTTGAAGTCCCTCCTCGCAAAGATCATCACCGACGCAACGAGCAACGCCGCGATGTACACGACGGCATACAGCGTCGTCATCACGAGGTATCCGTCCGGCAGCGGCAGCGCATGGACGACCTCGGTCTTGATATCGAAGGCAGCGAAGTTCGGAAGCACGTAGTACAGGGCCCGCCCAACCATCCCGGCAGCCGGCGATTCGACGACCTGCTCGAAGTTCTTGAGGTCGGCGCCGAACTGGCCCGCGATGTACAGCGCCACAGTGAACCCGGCGGACAGCAGGGCACTGGAAGAAAAGGTCGACCAGAAGAGCGCCACGGCCGTCACGAGGGAAAGCTCGAGAGCAATCATCAGGACGGCCAGCATCAGGCGGGGATCGGTCGGCGGCGCGGCCGCGGCCTTGAGCGCCGCCGGCGAGAGCGTGGCACCGATATATGCCAGCACCACGTAGTACGCGAGCGCCATCACCGACAGGTTGACGAACAGCGTGCCGACGAGCCCCAGGTATTTCCCGAGCAGCAGCTCGTGGCGGCGGACCGGTTTGGCCAGCACGGCGTAGATGCTGCGGCGATCGATTTCGCGGGCGATGAGACCGATGCCGATGAACACGGCGATGAACAGTCCCATCAGCGACATTGCCGCCAGGCCGACATCCTTGATGATCTTCAGGTCCTCCCCGGCGGTGAGCTGGCCGATCAGGTACGACACCGCCATCAGCACCACCGCGAACGCCACGATGCTGTAGAGGACCTTGTCGCGAACCGAATCCCTGAACACGTGCAGGGCCACGAGCCCGACGGTTCGCATCAGTCGAAGGAACGGCCGGCGCTCTTCTGCACGTGCGCGAGAAAGAAATCCTCGAGTGTGTCGCGGACCGGATTGATGGATACGAGCTCGGCATTGGCCGCTTTCGCCAGCGCCACCGCATCCTCCGACGAGGCGCTGGCCGGCAGCACCACGTGATATCTCCCGTCGCCAAGCACTGTGGCGGTGGCCCCGCCGGCGGACAGAGGGGCGGCGGCGTCGGCCGCCACTCCGGCGAGCACCAGATCCCAGCCGCGGATGCGGAAGGGCACCATCTCGGCAAGAGCACCGGAAGCGACGAGCGTGCCGCCCGCCACGATCCCGACGCGGCTGCACAGCGTTTCGGCATCGCCGAGGATGTGCGAGCTGAAGAACACGGTCGCGCCGCGATCGCGCAGGCGCAGGATGATGTCGCGCACGTCGCGCCGCCCGATTGGGTCGAGGCCCGACATCGGCTCATCGAGAAAGACCACCTCGGGATCGTTGATGAGCGCCTGCGCCAGGCCGACGCGCTGAATCATCCCCTTCGAGTACTTGCGCAGCTGCATGCGCCGCTCGGCGCCGAGTCCCACTTCGTCGAGCAGCCCGGCGACCCGGCGTGAGCGCTCCGCGCCGCGATAGCCGAAGAGCGACGCGAAGTACCCAAGCAGCTCCTCCGCGGACACGTTGTCATAGAAGGTGGGGTTTTCCGGGAGATAGCCGATGCGGCGGCGCATCGCGACGTCGCCGGCAGGACGATCGAGAATCCAGGCGCGCCCGGTCGTCGGGAATATGAGCTGCATCAGCAGCTTGAGCGTGGTGGTTTTACCGGCGCCGTTCGGTCCGAGGAAACCGAAGACTTCGCCGCGCGCGACTTCGAGCGTCAGGTTGTCGAGGGCGACATACGGACGGCTCCGCCAGAAGCCGACGGAGTAATGCTTCGTCAGGCCCTCCGTGCGAATGGCGTGCATCTTACGAGACGGCGCCCGACTTTCTCAGGTAGTACTGAATCGTCGCATCGAGATACGCCGTGCGCGGGTTGACGTCGAGTCGCACGCCGTTGATGTAGAAGGTCGGCGTTCCCTGAACACCGAGCTTCTGCCCGAGCTGCACGTCGGCGCGGATTGCCGGCAACATGCTCTCGTACTGCGCATCGAAGTCGCTGATCTGCGCCACCTCGCGCAATCCCCGCTTCACATCGTCACGCGTCATCTGGAACGACTGGTTATTGAACAGCCAGGTTTCCATTTCCGCGCCCTTGTTCTTCGTCCTGGCCAGCCGCACGGCAGCGGCGGCTTCGCAGGCCATCGTGTGGTTACTCGCCAGCCCACACTCCGGTTCGAGCGGCAGATCGCGCGTCTCGAAGACAAAGACGCCCGGGTACTCCCGTTCGTATTTGGCGATGATGCCGCGGTAGAGCATGTAGGTCTGGCGGCACGATGGACACTGGTAGTCGTTGAACTTGACGAACTTCACCTTGACCGGTCCGGCCGGCAGGAGCCCCGGCTCCGACACCGGAACCTTCGAGTCGAGATACTTGTTCCACTCCGCCTGCTGTTCCGGCGTGAGCGTTTCCAGTTCGGGCTCGGGAATCGCCTCGACCGCCGATGGCGCTTCGCTTCCGAACGCCTGCGGCCGCGGGAACAGGACAACGAGCGCGATCGACGCGGCCACCCACGCGATTGCCAGCGTGGTACCCGTCTGACTGCGCGTCAGGCCCTTTACATCCTCACCAAGCCGGGCGGGAATCGCCGTCAACGACGTTGCAGCAGCGGCCGAGGCGAGGAAGATGCCCGCCACGGCGACGTACATCGCCATACAGAGCGGACATGCGGTACGGAGCACGTAGAACGACGCGTGGCCGTAGTAGAAGACAACGGCGAGCCCGATCGTCGCGAGGACGAAGATATAGCCCGCTACTCGACCGGCAAGCTCCGAACTGGTTTGCCGCATGCCCCAGAGGGCCAGCAGCAGCACCGCGAGCGACCAGATCGCGCCGCCGGCGGCGATCGGAACGCCCGCGACCGTGGCATAGCTGCTCTGCAGAACCTGCTGGCAGCTGACACTGGCGTTGATGTCGCAAAAGCTGGAGTAGCTCGGGTCGGTCATCAGCCGGTAGTGGACGACGAGCGCCGTGACCGACGTGGCCAGACCAAGCAGGGCAAGACCAATCAACACATATCTATAGCGGCGAAGCATGGGATGTCTCCGGCAAGCCAGAGCTTACCGTACAAGCAAAGGGACGCCGCGATGGCGTCCCTTTGCGCGCGTCCCGCCGGGGGACGCAGTAATCGAGCCGTCAGTTAATGAACGTCGTTTCGGTGATCGGATTCGAAAGCGCCGCGCTGTTGCTGAAATAGATGGTGCCGCGGTGATCGCTGCCGAACCGCCGGGTGCCCGTCTGGCCGGGGCTGACCGGGTTCGCGCCCACCCAATACATGGCTTCGGACGCCGCCGTCGAACCATTGCACGTGCTCCCCGCCGCCAGAACGGTCTGGTTGTTCATGTCGGCGTTGTGGTCCACGTTCACCGTGTAGCCGCTCTTCGCGGTACCAACCACATCGGCCTTCTCGAGGTCGGGCGAGATGAACGGTGCGCCGCCCGTCGGAGCCTTATAGAGGTCGGCGTTGCTCTGCGCGTAGCCGCCGCCGCCGCAGCTCGACGCGAAGGCCGTCTCGCCGCTGTTGATCGCACGAACCGAACCGATGGCGGACGCCTCGTTCCCCGACTGGCGCGCGCGCAACAGCCCGGGCACCGCAATCGCCGCGATGATGCCGATGATCGCCACGACGATCAGCAGCTCGATCAGGGTGAACCCTTCGTTCTTCTGCAGCTTCTTCACTGTTCAATCTCCTTCAGTCTCGAGCCGGGTCGTCCGGCGAATCTCTCTGATGCTTTCCTGTTGAGCAACCGCGGTGCCATGCTTGAGCCGGCTTCGCGGATTGCCCGTAACTCAATGCAGCGGAGGCCCTTGCCCGCACGCCCCCAGCGCTAAACCGTGTCCCCGCCAGTGGCATTTTTCGGCGGCGTGACAAAAACCGTCAATCGGCGTTGTCAACTATTGACGGTACCTTGGACGCCGCGCGAATTCAGATGGACGGTACGGCCATCGGCGCGTCCTGCAACGCCGCGCTACTGGACGAAGCTGAGACCATCGGGAATCGGATTCTGCACCGGCGCCGAGATGTCGTAGTAGATCGTCCCCCGGCGGTCGCTTCCGAATGACCGCGTACCGGTCGCACCCCGGCTGACCGGGTCGCCTCCAACGTAATACATCGCGCGCGACGCCCCGACAGAGCCGTTGCACGTTTCAGCCGCTGGCCGCACATCCCTATTATCGGGGTCGGCGTTGTCGCTGACATCGATGGTGTAACCGCTCTTGGCAGTCGCCACGACGTCGGCCTTCTCCAGGTCCGGGGAGATGAACGGCGCCCCGCCGGCCGGGCCCTTGGCCAGATCGGCGTTGCTCTGGGCGTACCCGCCGCTCCCGCAGCTCGATGCGTAGGCGGCCTGGCCGCTCGTAATCGCACGCAGCGAACCGATCGCCGATGCCTCGTTACCTGACTGCCTCGCGCGCGCCAGGGAGATGATGGCAATCGCTGCCAAAACGCCAATGACCGCCACGACGACCAGGATCTCGATCAACGTGAACCCGCGGTCGTCCCAGCGTCGCGTTCTGTTTTTTGTCGAGCTCGGCAACACTCGCGCCACACCTTTCCAGTAAGGTGTGTCGGCGTAACACGATGAATTCTTTAGGAATAATGGAAGCCGGGCCCCACCCCTGAAAAATTGTAAAAGAGAGCTGAGGGGTGTCAACCTCAGCGTAGGTTGAACTTTTTCGCGTAGTAGCGGAATGAGCGGAAGCTCATCCCCAGAAGCTCGGCCGCCTTCGTCTGGACGCCCCCGCTCCGCTCCAGCGCCAGCCCGATGTAGTGCCGATAGAAGTCCTCCCCACGCGCCTCCAGATCGAAGCCTGCCGGCAGCGCTGGGAAGTCGGGGAGACCCGTTGGGACGTCATCCGCCGGTCCCTGCGCCGCGCCGCCATTCGGATGGACGTACGGGGGAAGGCTCTCGGGCAGCAACGTCGGTGTCTGCTCGACTGCCACGGCACGCTCGATCGCGTTCTCGAGCTCACGGACGTTCCCCGGCCAGCGGTACGCCATCAGCCGCTCGTGCGTCTCGCGCGAGATCGCCCGAATGGGCTTCTCCATCTGTCCGGCGAACTTCGCCAGGAAATGGTCGGCCAGCAGCGGCACGTCCTCCGCGCGGTCGCGAAGCGGCGGCAGATGCACGCCGATGACGTTGATCCGGTAGAACAGGTCCTCGCGGAAGCGGCCCTCGGCGACGAGCCGCGGCAGTTCCTGGTTCGTCGCGGCAATCACGCGAACGTCCGCGCGCACTTCGTCGGTCCCGCCGAGACGCCGGAACCGGCGGTCCTGGAGGACGCGCAGCAGCTTCACCTGCATCGAGGCGTTCATCTCGCCGATTTCGTCGAGGAAGATCGTCCCGCGCTCAGCCGCCTCGAGCAGCCCTTTCTTGTTCTGATCGGCCCCGGTGAATGCGCCGCGCATGTGCCCGAACAGCTCCGATTCGAGCAGCGTCTCAGGAACCGCGCCGCAGTTGAGCGCGACGAACGGCTGATCGCGGCGCATCGAGTTGTAATGAACGGCGCGCGCGACCAGCTCCTTGCCGGTGCCGGATTCTCCGGTGATGAGGACCGTGCTGTTCGTTCTGGCGATCGTTTCGATCATCTTGAACACGGCCAGCATCGGTTCGCTGCGGCCGATGATGTTCGAAAACGAATAGCTGGAGTTCAGCGCCCGCTTGAGCAGCACGTTCTCCTGCTTCAGCCGGGAGGCCTCGACATGCTGCCGCACCTTGAGGCGCAGCTCGTCCATGCTGAACGGCTTGGTGAAGTAGTCAACCGCGCCGAGCCGCATGGCTTCGACGGCCGTCTCGGTCGAGGCGTAGGCGGTCATCATGAACGCAATGATGTCGCGATTCATCTGCCGGGCCGCGCGCAGCACGTCCACTCCGCTCAAGTCGGCCATGCGGATGTCCGACAGCAGCAGATCGACGCGTTCCCGCTCGAGCACGCCCAGCGCCTCGCGGCCGTTCTCGGCAATCGTCACGTCGTAGCCGTCGCGGCGCAGGACGATCCGCAGCATCTCGCGCATCGACGGCTCGTCGTCGACGACGAGGATGCGCGGTTTTGCCGCGGCCTGATCCTGCGGCGTGTCGAGCACGCGAGGCGCCGCCGACGGCATGGTCATGCGATTGCGCTCCGCATCGCCGCCGGCCGCGCGGCCGTTTCGGCGACTTCATGCTGCGCCGGCAGGCGCACGCGCATCGTGGTCCCGGTTCCGACCGCTGACTGGACCTGGATCGTGCCGTTGTAGTCGGTGACGATGCGATGGACGGTGGCCAGGCCGAGGCCGGTGCCGCGCTCGAACGTGCTCCGGAACGGCTGGAAGATCGAGTCGATCTCGTCGGCCGGGATGCCGCAGCCTTCATCCTGAACGGCGATCACGACTTCACCCGGCCCGGTTGCGTCCTGCACGTCGCACACGGACAACCGCAGCCGGCCACCGCTCTTCATCGCGCGCAGGCCGTTGGTGGCCAGGTTCCAGATGATCTGGCGAATCTGGTTTTCGTCCGCCTCGTACCACACCGGCTTCACCGGGACATCCACATCGAGGCGATGGGTGTCGCGCACTTCCGCGCTGTTGCGCAGCAGCGCTGCGGTGTCGTCGACCACCGTGCGCACGTCGAGCCGCGACGCCGCGGCACGCTGCGGTCTCGCGTACGCCAGGAACGACCCGATGGTGTGATTCAGACGCTCCGATTCGCGGAGCACGATGTCCATCAGCTGCGCCTGCTCGTCGCTGAGCGGCAGTTCCTCGCGCAGGAGCTGGATGGATCCCGACATCGACGCCAGCGGATTGCGAATCTCGTGGGCAATGCCGGCGGCCATTTCGCCCACCGCCGCCAGACGCTGCCGCAGGCGCGCCTCGCGCTCGAGGCGCTTGATGGTGGTGACGTCCTGGAACACGAACAGGTAGCCGGGACGGCCGTCCGGAAACGCGATGGTCGTCGCGGTCAGGCCGAGATCGATGAGCCGGCTGTCGCCGGTCTTGTAAATCAAATCGACGCGCAGGCTCTGGTTCTCGGTCAGACTGGTGAGGCTCGGACGCAGGTGCGGCGGCAGCTGCAGCAGTGTCGCGGCATCGACGCCCAGCGCGTCGGCCGTCGGGATGCCGGTAATCGTGGCAGCGGCGCGGTTGAACGTTCGGATCCGGCAGTCGGCATCGGCGCTGGCCAGGCCGCTCAACAGACTGTCGATGACGTGTTCGTTGAACGCCCGGAGATCCTCGATCTGGTGCGATGCATCCTCGAGCCTCGCGTCGGCGGAGCGCAGACTCTCGGCCAGGGAACGCGAGAGCCAGGCCACGGCGAGGAACCCGAACAGGTTGATGAAGACGGTGTACTGCGCGAACCGCAGCGTCGGCAGTTCCGCCGACGGCGTCGGCGTCAGCATCAACTGCGGCAGGTAGTCCTGCGGAACGTATTGCGCCGTGACGAGCGCCAGATAGAGCACCGCACTGAAGGTGGCGACCTGAATGGCCGTGCGGCCGTACCGCACCGCGCTGGCCGCGATAATCGGCAGCACGTAGAGCGATGAGAAGTAGCTGGTCACCCCGCCGGTCAGGTGAATGAACGCGGAGACCACCACCGCATCGACCGCGAACTGAAGGTCGATCAGCCAGCCGCGGTTCTCGGCAAACCGCAGCGTGCCCAGGTAGATGACGTTCACCCCGTAGGTCAGCCCGATGAGGAAGAAGAACGGGTCGACGGGGAATGATCCGGGCCGGCTCAGTTCGATGAGCACCGCCCATCCCAGCAGCAGCGTGCTGGCAACGACCCGGACGGCAATCAGGGTCAGCAGTCGAGGGCGGAGATTCATTTAGCCGGTCATCTTGCTGATCAGATCGAAGATCGGCAGGTACATGGCGATGACGATGCCGCCGACGACCCCGCCGAGGAAGGCGATCATGATCGGCTCGAGCAGCGTCAGCAGCCCGGCGACGGCGACGTCGACTTCCTCCTCGTAGAAGTCGGCAATCTTCGCCAGCATCGTA
>Ga0307412_10002155_pt1 | contig 10921 bp, 7 predicted proteins | sample DK1Cmetagenome_3_FD_203823 | JGI IMG/M metagenome (GOLD analysis project Ga0307412, IMG submission 203823) | Maize rhizosphere microbial communities from greenhouse at UC Davis, California, United States - DK15-C-1 | ecosystem: Host-associated > Plants > Roots > Rhizosphere > Soil | place: USA...
ACTATCCTAGGCAAAACCCTCACCGCTTGCGCAGTGCGCGCGAAATTCTCAAAATGAAACAACTTGCGGCCAGGCAAGCTCCATAAAAAGACGCCCCATCCGAGCGAATCGACCCGATGTCCGCCTCTACCGTTCCGTCCCTCCCCGAGCGTTCCCTCGCCATTGCGCAAGCCCGCCGGGAGCTGATCCACGGCGAGGCCGGCCGTGCGCGCGGCACCGTGCGCATCGAACCGTGGATCGTCCGCTCGTGGCAGCGCTGCATCGAAGCGGGGCGACAGCCGCACCAGCGCGTGAACTTCGACCCCGTGGCCCAGTCGGCCATTCGCGAGGTGGCCGAGCGCAACCGCGCCCTCCTGGCGGCGGCCCGCCCGGTGATCGAGCGGGTGTCCCGCGCCATTGCCGACACGCGCTATTTCGCTGTGCTGACCGATGCCGACGGCATCGTGGTCGACGTGGGCCCGCTGCCCGACGGCACCGACACATCCACCCGCTATGCCCGCCACATCGCGCGCGTGGGGGTCGACCTTTCGGAGCGCGCGGTGGGCACCAGCGCCATCAGCACTGCGCTGAGCGAGCAGGAATCGGTGTGGCTGCACCGCGGCGAACATTTCTTCGAGGACACCAGCATCTACAGCTGCGCCGGAGCGCCGCTCTTCGGTCCACAGGGCGACTGCATCGGCATGCTCGACCTGACCGGCGTCCAGGTGGTGGAACGGCCCGAGCTGCGGCACCTGGCCGCGCTGTCGGCGCGCAGCATCGAGAACACGCTGGTGCTGGACGAGCCTTGCGAGCTGCGCCTGCATCTCTCCTGGCCGGGCTGCCCGGGCAACGAGGCCACCGAAGGCCTGCTGTGCATCGACGGGAGCGGCAACGTGACAGGCGCCAATGCGGCGGCGCGGCAGATGCTGCACCAGCCCTTGGCGCGCGGCCAGCATGCGCTGCATTGCAACGACCTGTTCGCGCTGCCCCTGAACATGCTGTTCGATGCCGCCCGGCGTGGCGACGCCGTGCTCGAAGTGCCGCTCTGGTCGGGCCTTCGCGTTCAGGTCGAGGCCCGGCGCGGCGGCCGGCGCTCGGCGGGTCCGGCGCCCGAAGCCCAGCCCAGGCTGCGCGACGTGGAGACCGCATTGATCCGCAAGGCCGTGGCCGATGCGCGCGGCAACGTCGCTGAAGCCGCGCGCACGCTGGGCATCAGCCGCGCCACGGTCTACCGCAAGCTGTGGCGCGGGCGGCCCGCCGGGTCTGCGGACTGAACCGCGGCGTTCAGGCGCCGACCGGCACCTTGTCGAGGAAGCCGGTCACCGAGCGCAGCCTGCCGGCGTCGAGCTGGGCGAAGTCGGTACCCTGGATCAGGTCTTCAGCCCCGCTGGGGCCAAGCGTCCACGAAAAGCGCAGGTTGTCGCCGTGCGCCTCGGCATTGCCGAACAGGCTGAAGCGAAAGCCCGGATAGCGCTGGTGCACGGCGCCGACCAGCGCGCTGATCTGTTCGCGGCCGCTGGCCTGCGCCATCGGGTCCACGTAGCGCGCATCGGCCGTCCAGGCGGCTTCGATCAACTCGGCCCGGCGTGCTGCATCGGTCTCGTTCCAGACGGCGATGTAGCGCTGGGCAATGGCGGTGGCGTCGTGTGCGGCGGTGTTCATGATGACGATTCCTTTCGAAGATCTCGACCCGCAACATCGCGGGGTGAAGGAATGGTCGCGCCGGGCGCTTCCGGCGTCGATGACCTGGGAGGTCATGGTGCGCTTGGTTGACGGAGTAGCCGGCAGTTCGCTCGAAAAGTGACAGGGGGCGATCACTGTCAACTGCCAGGAAACCAAATTTGAGCTGCGGCCAGTAACTGGCTAGGCTCCGGCGTCAAAGCTTGCGCTTGCAGCCCGGGTGAACGGACCTGAGGCCTGTTTGAAGCGATGAGAAAAAGCCGTGCATTGAGCGTGACCGGCGACAAGAAATTCCAGGGGGAATAAAACCATGACAACAGCGATTGTTGGCGCCACCGTGCGTCGTGACTTGGGTATCGGCGATTGCCGCAAAAGATTGACCTGCTGGTTAGGCCAAGTGCTGGCCACTTTGGCGATTCTGATCTTTTGCCTGCCGGGTGCGCGTGCGGACACTCCGGGACAAGTGATCTATTCGCTTCCTCCGCTACCGAATGGGGTAGTGATACCGGAAAACTCCGACCTCACAACTCTTTGCAATGATTTGATACCCCCGCTCAACAATTACTATCAGTCCATCAACAATGCGGGCTCCGCAACCTTCGGTGGGGTGCAAAACGGCCCGAGTCCTGCTTGTTTGTATAACTATGTCGTCGGTTCAATCTCCGTCATCGTTCCGGTTCCGGTTGGATCTAGAACTTACTGCCCTGCCGGTACTACCGAAACCTTGCCCGGCCAATGCGGCGGCCCTGGCACCGATCCCGCAACCGCAGAACCGGCTGGCGATGCCAATTCAGGTGGTATTCCGGTCGCAGGCCAATGCACACGCAACCCCATCATCCCGGCCAGCGGCATCAAAACCCGCGACGAAACCGACTGGCGCGACAGCGGCCCCGCCGCGCTGAGCTTTGCGCGCATCTACCGCAGCATCTGGGCGGCCGGCACCGAGCCCGGCGCTGCACTGGGCACCCATTGGACCCACATCCACGCCCTGCGGCTGGCCCTCATCGCCAAAACCACAACGACCCCAGCTACGGCCAGCATCGTGAGCCCCGACGGCAGCCTTCGTCGCTTCACCCAAGCCGAGGTCGCGGGACCCTGGACACCCGATACCGGCGGTACAGATACCTTCAATCCCAACGGTGCCAACTGGACCTACAAGCGTGCTGACGACAACAGCAGCTTCGCCTTCGATGCCGCCGGCAAACTGCTGTCGCGCACCGAACGCAATGGTTGGGTCAGCAGCTATACCTATAACGGCGCGGGCCAGCTGACCACCGTCACCAATCCTTTCGGCCGCACGCTGACCCTGGCCTACAACAGCGCCGGCCAGCTCACCAGCGTCAGCGCCCCGGGCGGCAAAGTCTTAGGCTACAGCTACGACGCGGCAGGCCGTCTGTCCACAGTCACCTACCCCGACAGCAAGACCCGCAGCTTCTTCTACGAAAACGCTGCCTTCCCCAAGGCCCTCACCGGCATCACCGACGAAAACGGTGCGCGCTGGGGTAGCTTCGGCTACGACAGCCAAGGCCGGGCCACCATGAGTGAACTCGCCGGCGGCGCCGATCGCGTCAATGTCGGCTATCCGGTGGCAAACACATCGACCCTGACCGACGCACTGGGCACCAGCCGCACCTACAGCTATGCCACCACCGCCGGCAAGCTCGCAGTGACATCCGGCTCCTTGCCCTCGGGCGAAGGCGAAGCCGACGCCGCCAGCCGCGTGCAGGATGCGAACGGCCTCATCACCAGTGAGACCGATTTCAAGGGCGTTCAAACCACCACCACCTGGGACACCGCACGCCGCCTGCCGCTCACTGTGGTGCGCGCAGCCGGCACCCCCGAAGCCCAGACCACCACCACGCAATGGCACCCCACCTTCGCCTTGCCCGTGCTCATCACCGAAGCCGGCCGAAGCACCGCCTTCACCTACGACGCCCAGGGCAACAAGCTCAGCGAAGCCGTCACCGACACCCTGGTCAGCCCCAGCACCACCAAGACCCGAAGTTGGACCTACAACCCGCAAGGCCTCGCGGCGACGGAGACCGCCCCCAACGGCGGCGTCACCAGCTACACCTATGACACGTCAGGCAACGTGCTCACCGTTGTGCGCCCGCTGAGCCACGTCACCTCCTACACCTACGACAGCGCGAACCGCGTGCTCAGCCAGACCGCGCCCAACGGCTTGGTCTCCACCTACGCATGGGACGCCCGCGACCGCCTGTTGACCCAGACCGTCGGCGGGCAACTGACCACCCAGCTCACTTACAACCCCACCGGCACCCTCGCCACATTGACGCTGCCCACCGGCCAGGCGTTCAGCTACACCTACGACGCCGCCCATCGCCTGACGGGCTGGCGCAACAAGCAAGGCGAATCCGGTACCTTCACCCTGGATGCCATGGGCAACCGGACGGTCGAACAGATTAAGACCAGCGGCGGCAACATCGCCTGGACCACGGTGAAAAGCGTCAACGCCATCAACCGCGTCAGCACCGCCACGGAGGGCGTGAATCAGAGCGTGAGCTTCGCTTATGACGCCAATGGCGAACGCATCACGACTGCCAATGGCCTGAACCAGAGCACCCAGCTCGGCCTGGATGGCCTGCGCCGCGTCACCACCATCACCGACCCGGCCAATGCCAGCGCCACCCTGGCCTACAACGCGCTGGACGACGTCACCGCAGCAAGAGATTTCAAGGGCGTTACCACCCACTACGGCCGCGATGCCCAGGGCAACGCCACGGTCGAGAACAGCGCCGACACAGGCCAGCGCATAGTCGCCTACGACGCCCTGGGCCTGCCCAAGACCATCGTCGATGCGCTCGGCCAGTCCACCACCGTGACGCGCGACCTGCTGGGACGCCCGACCGTGATCACTTTCGCGGACGGCAAATCCACCACACTCACCTATGGCACCACTGGCGTGAACAAAGGCTACCTCGCCAGCATCGCCGACCGCAGCGCCACCACGCTCTACACCCGGGACGCCTTCGGGCGCGTCACCCTCAAGAAGCAGACCCTGGCCAACGGCGCGGTGCAGCAGGTCAGCTACAGCTACCTGGCCAACGGGCTGCCCGGCAGCGTCACTTATCCGGGTGGCGCCGTGCTCACGTATGCGTACGACGCGGTCGGGCGCATCATCCAGATGAACTGGGGGGGTCAACCCCTGGTCACCAACATCTTCTGGAACCCGCTGGGTCAGCCGTTCAAGTGGGGGTGGGCTTTTGCCGACAGCGATGCCGCCACGACCTTGTACGCCCTGCGCGCCTACGACACGGCAGGGCGCATGACCGCCACCGAGTTCAGCAGCTATGCCTACGACGCCGCCGGGCGGATCACCAGTCTTACGCAGAATCTTTTCGGGCCTGCGGACACGGTCGCCACCAACAGCACGGTGACCAATGCCAACATCAGTTGGAGCGTGACCAATGACCCCACGGGACGCGTGACTGGCTTCAACGTCATTACCCCGGCCACTGCGACGAATCCAGCGAACACGGCCGGCTTCACTTACGACGCCAATGGCAACCGCAAGACCAGCACGAGAGGGATTGGAACGCAAAGCACGAACAGAAGCTACGCGCTGTCGTCGTCTGACTCCAACCAGGCCATGGGCTTCAGTCAAACGGTAGGAAGCACGACCACCAGCGTCAACTATGCCTTCAACGCGAACCGCGACCTGACAAGCGACGGACTCAACGGCTTCAGCTACGACGCCGAGGGGCGCTTCTCCAACGCCACCGTGGGCCGCACCGACAGCAGCCCGACCACGCGGTATGCGCACAACGCGCTGGGTCAGCGAGTCTTCAAGACCGAGCCGGTGTATCCGGCGCAGGGCACGACGGGCAGCGCGCTGGAGGCGTTCTTCGCCAAGGGCTGGACGCCATCAACGGTGGATGCGGAGAAGCTGGGCTACGCCTTCGTCTACGACGAGGACGGCACGCTCCTGGCCGAGACGGGCATGGGCGGGGCCAGCAGCGGGGGCAACACGCAGTACGTGTACCTGCCTACGGCCAGCGGACCGATGCCGGTGGCGGCGGTGATCAACGGTGTGATGTATGCGGTGCACAGCGACCACCTGAATACGCCGCGGCGTATCACCAGCGGCAGCGGGCAAGTGATGTGGCAGTGGGCTTACTCGGCGTTTGGGGAGACCGCACCCACAACTGCGGCAAAGAGGTTCGCGGGGCCGGAGACCGTGCCGACGACCGGAACGACCACCGCAACGCCGGTGACCTTCAACCTGCGGTATCCGGGGCAGTATGCCGATGCGGAGAGCGGGCTGAGCTACAACTACTTCCGCTCTTACTCACCGACCACCGGGCGCTACATGCAGAGTGATCCCATCGGGCTGGAGGGCGGGTGGAACCGGTTTGGGTATGTGGGGGGGAATCCGCTGAGTTTTGTTGATCCTGAGGGGCTGCAAGTGCGGCAGGCACCGCCGCCATCCGTCACCTATTCGGGTGGTCTCGCGGCTTCACGCGTGCAAACTTTGTTGAGCCAAATTAGGCAATACAACCCCAGCTACTCATACCCAACGGTTCAGCCAAGTACGGGGCGTGGCAGTGCATACAACAATGGAGATGTTGCTTCATTGATAGGGATACTTCGTGGCTACCAGAACGCACAGGCGTGTACAAGGGCCGGCGTCCCCATAGGTAGGTTCATCACGGATTCAAACGGCAATGTGATGCTAGAGCCTGTTGGGGGAAGTACTGGGCCATATCCACCGCATCGGCTCAATAGTCCTGACACGCATACCTATTATCCCAATGGGTCGAATTACATGCGTAATAATCCGCAGGGGCATGGGCCAAATACGACTCCCCATGGTCATGGCCATCTGCCCGGGACTGGAACGGGGCGCAGTGGCCAAGGTAGTTCGACAGATATTTTTGGTAACCCAGTCCCTTCTAATTCGAGTGCCGCCCACTGGCCCACCTACTAAATCGTTTCATAAAACCATGTGAGGAACTGTGAAAATATTTATAGATGAAATTGATCCGCTCGACCTTAAGCCACTCGGATGTACGAACATGATTGGTTATCCGGCGCATTTTAGATGCACCATGTTTCATGGGTGGGCGAGATTTGTTCCTGCCGATGAAAATGTTCAAGCTTATCTTGACAATGAGATCGACGTTGAAATTGCCCACGAGAGCATAAGCTGCCTGCGCACTGGGGCAGATCGACAGCATCAGATAGTGCCGCTTGCTGAAGCGTTTAGTTATCACGTGCGTGGCGAGGTAAAAATGATTTCCCATCACTCTGAGCCGATGGGGAATCGAACTACCTATGTTGTTGCTGGTGATGCCGCATTTACGCTGTCTCTAGCTGATCTCGGTAATTTAAGGCCGAGCGAAGGTGATGCGGTGGAGTTTGACGTTCACGGTCTCTCGCTTTGGGATGAGTCGATTTAGGAATGGCGATAGTGACAGCAGGCGGAACGGAAAAAGGGGCTCGTGATTAAAGGCTCAAATTAATTCGAGGCTGCCATCCACACTACCGGCCGCTGGGGTCAAGTCTTGTCTTTTGCCTGTTGGGTGGTCTCAACTCGAAAGTGCAATACCGCTCTCATTCAGACCACCTAAAAGCTCTGACGCATGCACTCTCGCAGTTTCACTATGAAATCAATAGCTGCTTGCGCCCGCAGAACAAGTGCAAGAGCCCAATTTCGTCTTAAAAACTGCGCACCCAACGCCAGCCGCGGCTTCCTGAGCGAGATCCAGGACCTCGGCACCGGCGTGGGCTTCGCCACCAGCGACCAGCACAACCTGCTGGGCCAGCGCGTGCGTAAACTCGATGCCAGTCAGAACACCATCACCCTGTACAGCGAGGCAGAGCAAGGCATGGAAAGTATGGCCCTGGGCCTGTACAACAGCCAAGCTGCCACCGGGGCGACGGAGATCATCTACCTGCCTACGGCCAGCGGGCCGATGCCACTGGCCGCACTGGTGAAAGGAACCCAATACGCCATCCACAGCGACCACCTGAACACGCCCAGAAGGCTGACGCAGACGGATGGCAAGGTGGCGTGGCAGTGGGTGACGGGTGCGTTTGGAGAGGTGGCGTCCACGACAGGAAAAACACGATTCGTGAGCCCGAAGGTGAACCCGGCCATAACAGGCACTACGACGCTGGCGAACTTCGACCTGCGGTATCCGGGGCAAGTAGAGGATCAAGAGTCAGGGCTGCTCTACAACCACAACAGGTTCTACGATCCGGTCACCGGGCGGTATATGCAGTCCGATCCCATTGGGCTCGCGGGTGGCTCAGAGGCATCTATGTGGGTGCCAATCCACTCAACTTCACGGATCCCAAAGGACTGGACACAGCCGTCATGATCGGCGGCCCAACATCGGGCAATCCGGCAGGTCACGTTGCCATCGGCTTCACGGGACAAGGGGTCTATAGCTATGGCACGGGAACGTCGCGAGAGTCCAGTTTGACCGACTATCTCGGCAAGCAAGCGGGCTACCGCGATACCACTGTGATCATCATTCCCACGACGCCTGAGCAGGAAGCCAAGATGATCGAGTCGCTCAAATCATGGGAAGGTGTTCCGCTGCCTGATCCGCTCAGGTCCCCCGGGCAAGCAGCCAATGACACCTGCGCCACTCGGACAAATCAAGCGCTGAACGCGGGAGGTATACGCAGCTGCATCCAGCCGCCGGGCAATCCGTTCCCATACAGCACCTGCGTCATCGCTGGCCCCTACGGCAAGAGCGAACTGTCTATTAAAAAAAGCAATCCTGTTCCGGCCGCCCTGAAGGCGTTTGACCGCAAATGAAAAAACTGGTGCTTGTTCTGCTGTCGGTGGCGGCGATGGTAGTCGGGTGTTCGGATCGTCAGGGCGATCAACCGCATCCCAAGCGGTCGGGCGAGATGGCGACCAAGCGCGAATACTCCGTGCTCGAAGGAGTTGAATCGCAAGAAAGAAGCCGGGTGCATGCCGGCGCGCCCTTGGTTCTCAAACATGCGCTGGGCTCGGAATACGACGCAGTTGGACTGCCCTCGAAGGGGAGCGATCACGGCTACGTGTGGATCATTGCCAGGAGCGACACGCTGCCAGATGTCAAGGTGCTGCCCGAGGATGCACTGTTTACTGTCACTCCAAGTCAAGTGGCCGACGTTGCCAAACAGGTCGTCTTGAGCCAAGAGGTTCAGGACTATTTAAATGCTCATGCGACGAAATGATGCGATGAGGCCAGTAGGCTTACTCGGTTTGCCGAGCCTTAATGGAGGCTCGCCATAACCGCCCGTGGACTGCTGGGGCGACTGACTTTGGTGAGCTGTGCGGTCGCTGTTCTGTATCTCGGTGGTTGCGCCTTCAATCACTCTCGCATAGAAGCTGCCTTCGCAAAAGTCTCTCCAAGCATGACTGAGCGTGAACTCGTCGTACTGATGGGCACACCCCATGAGTTTGATTACGGTCAAAAGGTCAACTCGCTTTATGCGAGCAGCCCGTGCAAATCGCCGTGCGTGCGCAGGGCGTGGTACTACAACCGCCTGCAGCCAAGGGGGTTCGAAGCTTGGTCATTCGAGCTTGCGGATGATGGGCATGTGCTTGCCACGTCGCACTGGCTGTCGCCGTGAGGCCGAGAATCACCCACGAATTGGATGGCGCTTACAGCTATCGGAACCGTTGAGCTACACGGATTCGATGAGACTTGACCCTTGGAGGCGTGAGCTATGGACGACTTCAAAGGCAGGCAATGAAGGACTTACGGCGTTTTTTAGTGATATGGGCGCCTTTCATCGCTGCCTCTATAACCACAATCGTGGCTTCTCACACGCTGTGGGCAACAGAGTGGTACCGAGGGTATCTCGCGGCACTCGGAGTTCTGTGTTGTCTTCTCGGGGCACGCGTCCTCGCAAAAACGGGCGTAAGGCGTGGGCCACTAGCTGGTGTCAGCTTCGGCCTTCTTGTTGGTCAATGGTGGCTGGTACAAGCGCTCATCTTGGCTTTCTTCTGGCATAGCAACGGGTTTGCTCCATAGCGGGGTGAACTGCAAGACAGTACCCGAGACTCTCACACAGCGGAAGGGTGAGTACTCAATGGAATCTAGCGTCAGAGCTCGACGGAACCCAATGAACTAGTTTGCCAGCGCGTTCGGAAAGAACAGCTGCTCGCCGCCGATCTTGTAGGCCGCAATGGTCTGCTGCCCCGCGGGCGAGATCACCCAATCGACGAACTTCTGTGCGCCCTTGCTGTTGAGCGAGGGAAATTTGGTGGGGCTCACGACCATCACGCCGTACTGGTTGAAGAGCCGCTTGTCGCCCTCGACCAGCACCGCAAGATCGGCGCGGTTCTTGAAGCTGAGCCAGGTGCCGCGGTCGGCCAGCACGTAACCGCCCGACGACGCCGCGATGTTGAGCGCCGGCCCCATGCCGCAGCCGCATTCCTTGTAGCCCGAGCCCTTGCGGTCGTTGGGCACGGGCTGGCCCGCTTCGGCCACGCCGGCCTGCGTCCAGAGGCGGCGCTCGGCGGCGTCTGTGCCGCTCTTGTCGCCGCGCGAAACAAAGGGCGCGTTGGCCGCGGCAATCTTCTTCAGCGCGGCGGCAATGTCCTTGCCGCTCGCGCCGGCCGGGTCGGCCTTCGGGCCCACAAGCACGAAGTCGTTGTACATCACCGGATAACGCTTGGCGCTGAAGCCCTCGGCCACGAACTTCTCCTCGGCCGCGGTGTCGTGCACGAACAGCACGTCAGCATCGCCGCGCTTGGCCATGTCGATGGCCTGGCCGGTACCCACCGCCACCACCTTGACGTCGATGTCGCTGGCCTTCTTGAAGGCCGGCAGCAGATGGGCGAACAAGCCCGACTGCTCGGTGGACGTGGTCGAGGCCATGGTGATGGTCTCGGCCTGCACGGCTCCCGCGGCGACGAAGAATACAGCCATCGCCAGCGAGGCCCGGATGCCCGCATTGCCGCGGCGCTTGAAAAACGGATTCATGCCAACTCTCCTTTGACGAACAAGCGGGCCTCTTCAGGCAGGGGCCCATGGAAAAAATCATGCACAGGCAAATCGGCCAGCACGCGGCCGTGCTCCAGGTAGACCACACGGCTGGCCAGGCGCTTCACCTGGCCGAGGTTGTGGCTCGCAAACACCAGCGTGCGGCCGACTGCGGCTTCGGCAATGAGCGTTTCGACCTCGCGCTTGGCAGTGGGGTCGAGGCTGGCGGTGGGCTCGTCGAGCAGCAGCACCGCCGGATGCAGCGCCCAGGCGCGCGCCAGCGCCACCCGCTGCTGCTGGCCGCCCGA
>Ga0307412_10002157_pt1 | contig 10917 bp, 11 predicted proteins | sample DK1Cmetagenome_3_FD_203823 | JGI IMG/M metagenome (GOLD analysis project Ga0307412, IMG submission 203823) | Maize rhizosphere microbial communities from greenhouse at UC Davis, California, United States - DK15-C-1 | ecosystem: Host-associated > Plants > Roots > Rhizosphere > Soil | place: USA...
CCGTCATTGATGTTGAGGCCGTTGGGAGTCACGCCGACGGTGATGATCTCCGCCCCCAATTCCCACAGGGCGGAGGGCGCAACCTGATAGGCGGCGCCATTGGCGCAATCGATCACGATCTTCAGCCCGTCGAGACGCAGATGATCGGGGAAGCTCGATTTCACCGCATGGATGTACCGCCCCCGCGCATCCTCGACCCGCCGGGCGCGGCCGATATCCTTGGACGCCGCCAGCGGAATGTCGCTTTCCAGCAGCGCCTCGATCTTCAGCTCGTCCTCATCGGAGAGCTTGTAGCCATCCGGTCCGAACAGCTTGATGCCGTTGTCATAATAGGGGTTGTGACTGGCCGAGATCATGACACCCAGATCAGCCCGCATGCTCTTCGCCAGCAAAGCGACGGCAGGTGTCGGGATCGGCCCGAACTGCACCACGTCCATACCGACACTGGTAAAGCCCGCGACCAGCGCATTCTCCACCATATAGCCCGAAAGCCGCGTATCCTTGCCGATCACGACACGATGCCGGTGATCGCCGCGCTGGAAATGCGCGCCAGCCGCCATCCCGACCTTCATCGCCAGCTCCGCCGTCATCGGCCAGGCATTGGTGCGGCCCCTGATGCCGTCGGTGCCGAAAAATTTCCTGCTCATAAGATCACTCAGTCACCCAATACGTCCTGCCGGTTCATCGCCTCGGAACAGCTCTGAAGCAAGTGGGTTCGCAACATTAAAAGACCGTCATCCTGGACTTGTTTCAGGATCCATTCCTCCACTCGTTCCGGAGCATTCGGAGGCGGGATGGACGCTGAAACAAGTTCAGCATGACGCAGCATAATGTGCAAACTTAAGATTCAGTCGTCTAACGCTCATACGCCTTGGGCAGCGACCCCGGTTCCAACGTCCTATACCGGTCCCGCAACCTCGTCTGGCGGTTCTCCAGCGACTGGCTCACGCCATCAATGAACACCATCTCTGGCGTAGAGGACAGCTCCAGCGGATCGCCGCTCCAGATCACGACATCGCCCACCCGTCCGGGCTTCAACGACCCCATGACTTCCCCCATGCCGAACGCTTCGGCCGGAGCGGAAGTGATCGCCGCCAATGCCGCGCCCCAATCGAGGCCCGAAGCGCCGGGCACCTTCTGTAATGCGACCAGATTGCCGGCATATTGCGGGGTGTAGCGCAGCTGATGCGCGTCATTGTCGCCGATCATGCCGATGGCGACCTTCACGCCCGCCTTCCGCATCCGCCCCACATTGGACTGGGTCGCATTCAACTGTTCAAAGGCGGCGGGCAGGTCGTTCAATGCACTGGCGATCACCGGCACCTTCGCGGCGGCAATTTTCTCCGCCACCATCCAGCCCTCGCTGACGCCCACCAGCACGAGTTTCAGGGCCGGAAATTCGGTGCGAAGCCCCAGTGCCTGCAAAATGTCGCTGGCCTGCTCCACATGGATGAGCAGCGGCACGCTTCCCTGGACCACCGGCACCAGCGCCTCGGCATCGGCGCGCGCGATCACATCCTCCTTCGACCGCCCATCGAAAGCCGCGGGGTTGCGCGCGAACTCCTGTGCCGTCCGCAGCATCACCCGCGCCAGCAGATGAGCCGCCGCCCGGCTGCCGCCAGCCGCAATCGCCCCTGCCTCCCCCAGTTCCGCGAACTGAAAGGCGCGCGCGCGGGTGACCGGGTTCATATCGGAGCCAAGATCGATGACCGCCCCCTGCCCGCCAAAGACATCGCCCTGCGCCACGGGCGAGACGATCGCCCGCGTGACGCCTCCGGCCCGGCTGACCGCAACGGGCGACGACAGCGGATTGACGGCGGGCGCAATATCCATGGCGGCGGAAAAGGGCGACTTCGCCCCCGCATCATTGGTCTGATAGACAGCCTCCACCTCGATGAGGCCCACGCGCGAAAAGCCCGCGATCAGCCCCGGCGTCACCCATTTCCCGCCCGCCTCCACCCGCTGCGCGCCCGCCGGAATGGCGACATTTTCCCCCGCCGCCACGATCTTGCCATTGCTGATCAGGACCGTGCCCTTCTCGATCGGCGCGGAGCCGTCGCCGATGGCTACCTTCCCGCCGGTGATGGCGATGGTTTGGGCGGCGGCGGGGAGGGCAATAAGAGCAAGCATCATTGCCATGAAGGCTTTACTCGTCATTCCCGCGAAAGCGGGAACCCATCCATCCTCTTGGCTCACGGTCAGAAATTGGCGAGAGATGGGTCCCCGCTTTCGCGGGGATGACGAAGAAAAAAAGCAAAGCCTGCGCCTCACTTCACATCCCCCTCGCCCACCTGACCCAGCTCGAAATCGCTCACCGGCCGCCGCTCGGGATTGTTCGCGTCGAACAGCAGCGCGCCGTCGATCCAGACCTTCTCGGGCCTTGTATAGACGCTGAAGGGATTGCCGTTCCACAATACCACGTCCGCCATCTTGCCCGGTCTCAGGCTGCCGGTCCGCTCGGCAATGCCCATTGCCCTGGCAGGATTATAGCTGAGCCACGTCCACGCCTCCGCCTCGCTGATGTTCAGCCCCATGCGCCGCCCGTTGGCCAGCGCCTTGGCCGCTTCCTGATTCAACCGCTGGATCTGGTTTTCATCATCGCTGTGCACGATGGCGCAGGCCCCGGCGCTGTGGACGAGGGGGATATTCTCCTCGATGGCGTCATAGCTTTCCATCTTGAAGCCCCACCAGTCCGCCCACATCGCCGAACAGACCCCATTGTCGCGCAGCAAGTCGGCGATCTTGTAGGATTCGACGGCATGGTGGAAGGCTGTCACCTTATAACCGAACTCCTTGGCCATATCGATGACGATGGCCATCTCGTCCGCGCGATAGCAGTGGTTGTGGACTAGGATCTTGCCCTCCAGCACATCGGCCAGCGTCTCCAGGCCCAGATTGCGGGTCTGCTCCTTCCCCTCCGCGCGCTTCTTCTGATATTGCCGCGCGGCGATCCAGGTCTGCCGGTCGAGCGCGACATTGCCCATGCGGGTGCCGGGCTTCTGCTTGCGCGCGCCATAGACTCGCTTGGGATTTTCGCCGCACGCCATTTTCAGGCCGTGCGGCGCTCCGGGGAACTTCATGCCCTGCACCGTGCGCGCGTAGACATTTTTGAGCGTCACCGACCGGCCGCCGAACAGATTGGCCGATCCCGGCAAGATCTGCAGTGCCGTCACCCCGCCATTGGCGAGCGCGCGGGAAAATCCGGGGTCCTGCGGCCAGACGCTGTGTTCGGCCCAGACGTCGGCGGTAACAGGAGAGCTCGCTTCATTGCCATCGCTATGCGCGGCAACGCTGGGCGTCGCATAATCGCCCAGATGGCTGTGAACATCGATAATGCCTGGCGTCACATATTTGCCCGTCCCGTCGATCACCAGCGCATCGGCGGGAACCGGCGTATCGGGGCCGCCGATCGCCTCGATCGACCCGCCCGACAGGAACAGCACGCCCCCATCGATGCGCCCGCCTTCTCCGTCGAAGATGACCGCGCCCCGGATGACGGTCGGCCGGGAGGGATAGGGCGCATAGGTGGAGGGATAAGGATTGACGGGAGCGGTCGATGGACCTTCCCTGACCTTGCCGTCCTTCTTATCGTCCCCCGAAGCCGCCCAGCCAGCCGAGAACGCCCACCCCAACACCGCTGCCAGCAGAAGCGCCCTGGGCGCGCGCATCAGCGTGTCTCGCCAACCGTATTGAGACCGGCGGCGGCGGGTTCGCCCAGTTCCGGCTGCCCCGCCATGGCGTGATCGCTCTCACCGTCTTTCAGTGTATCGAGATACATCAGCTTCAGAATGAAACGCGAGACCAGCACCACGGCGACGCCCACGGCAATCGCGGTCCAGCCGACCGTGCTATAGACCGACAGGACCGTCTCCTTCCCGGCGGTGGCTCCTTCCAGCCCTTCCGCCCCGGTCGCCGCCGCGATCAGCCCCGCGACGAAATTGCCCAGCGCGGCTGCAAAAAACCAGGTGCCCATGATGAGCGAGGCCATATGCGGGGGCGCCAGCCGGTTCATTGCCGACAGGCCGACGGGCGACAGGCACAGCTCCCCGGTCGTGTGCAGCAGGTAGATGAGGAATATGAAGACGACCGGCGTCATATTGCCCATGCCGACCGCCGAAGCGCCCGCCACCAGCACCAGAAAACCCAGCCCGAGCTGCATCATGGCAAGGCCGAACTTCGCCGGCGTCGAAGGCTCCAGCCCCCGCCGCCCCAGCGCCGTCCACATCCAGGCAAACAGCGGCCCCAGCAGCACGATGTAAACCGGATTGATCGACTGGAACACCGAAGCCGGAACCCCCGCCCGGTCGACATAGCGATCGGTGAACAGGTTGAGCGACGACCCCGCCTGCTCGAACAAGGCCCAGAACAGGATCGACCCGAAGATGAGGAAAATCGCCGCAAAAATCCGGTCCCGGTCCTCGGACGGCAGCTTTACCACCGCCGTGTAGAGCACATAGAGGACCAGGATCGCGCCCGCCCCGCCCAGCATCCAGCCGACCAGATCCTGATACTGGATCAGCGCCCACACCACCGCGACGGCCAGCGCGCCTGCCAGGTACAGCAGCCATTCCAGCCGGATGCCCGCAACCGGCCGCGCCAGCGCCGCCGGATCAGGCGGCTCGCCCCGGCCCATCAGCAGCGGCTTGAAGGCGACGAACACGACCAGGCCCAGCAGCATCCCGAACCCGGCCAGCCCGAAACCATAGCTCCAGCCGTAAACCTGCCCCACCAGCCCGCAGATGAACGACCCCAGCGCCGCGCCCACATTGATGCCCATGTAGAAAATCGTATAGGCAGCGTCGCGGCGCACGTCGGTGCGGGGATAAAGCTGCCCCACGATCACCGAGATATTGGCCTTGAGGAACCCCGAACCCACGATGATGAAGGCCAGCGCCAGCCAGAAGATGTTGATGGCAAGGCCCTGCTGCCCGCCATCGCCCTCAAACCCCATCAGGAAATGGCCGAAGGTGAGCAGCACCGCCCCGAACAGCACCGCCTTGCGCTGGCCCAGATACCGGTCGGCCAGATAGCCGCCGACGACCGGCGTGATATAGACCAGCGCGGTATAGGCGCCATAGATGATCGAGGCCCGCTCATCGGAAAACAGCCAATGTTGCGTCAGGTAGAAAATCAGCAGCGCGCGCATGCCATAATAGGAAAAGCGCTCCCACATCTCCGCGAAGAACAGGACGAAGAGGCCGCGCGGATGCCCCAGCAGGGTCCTGCCCTCCTCGCCCCGAAAACCCTCGATTGAAGTCGCCATAAAGACGTTCCGCTCCCTCAATGTCCGGCCGCCGGACGTCTGCATTGGCGGGTGAGACTAAACGAAAACATGCGTGTGTGAAGAAGATTGTTGCAAATTGGTGGGGTGGAAATGGCTGGTTTTGGGTCTTTGTTGCCCTTCCCCTCCCGCTTGCGGGAGGGGTTAGGGGAGGGCATGTCACCGCCATTTCCCTAACAGGCCCTCCCCCAGCCCCTCCCGCAAGCGGGAGGGGAGTTATGGCAGCTCAGACCCAATATCCGCCACCCCACCCCTCGCCTTGCCCCCTCCACATCCCCCCACTATACCCGGCCTCCATGTTCAACGATTTCTCCTCCCCCATCCGCTATTTCCTCACCCGCCGCTCGGCCAAGCCGCGCGATCTGGTCGCGCCCGGTCCGGACGATGCCCAGTTGCGGGACATTCTGACCGCCGCCATGCGCACGCCGGACCATGGCAAGCTTGCCCCCTGGCGCTTCGTCATCGTCCGCCCGGAGCAGCGGGAGAAACTGGCCGCGCTTCTCACTGCCGCCTACCGGGCCGAAAAGCCCGAGGCCGGCCGGCTGGAGATCGAAGCGATGGAGCAATTCGCGCATCAGGCGCCCACGCTTGTCGTGGCGCTGTCTTCCCCAGCGGCGGGCAGCAAGATCCCGCTCTGGGAACAGGAACTGTCCGCTGGCGCTGCCTGCATGAACCTGCTCCACGCGACAACGGCGCTCGGTTTCGGCGGCGGCTGGCTGACGGGATGGCCAAGCTATAGCGACGCGGTCCGCGACGCCTTCGGCCAGCCCCATGAACGGATCGCGGGCTTCCTGTTCATCGGTACCCCATCCCGTCCGCTCGAAGCACGTCCCCGGCCGGACTATGAAGAGCGCGTGTCGGTCTGGGACAAGTAAGCATTGACTCCTCCCCGGCACGGGGAGGGGGACCGCGACGCGAAGCGGCGTGGTGGAGGAGGCTCGCCCCATGATACTGCGCTAGGAGGATAGCCCCCTCCACCACCCTGCGGGTGGTCCCCCTCCCCGTGCCGGGGAGGATTAACGTCCGCCCATCACGCCCACTCCCACCCTCGCAAAACCATCTTCCCTTACGGAAACCACAAGAGTTCACAGTTGACGCGAAACGGTGTATTATGACACCAAGGCAGCTATGAACGAAGAATGCAAACCGGTCTATGTGCGCCTGCGCGAAGTCATTGCCGCGTCGATTCTGGATGGCGAGTATCGCGAAGGCGACATGCTTCCTTCCGTCCGCGCCTTCGCCGCGCGGCAGGGCGCCAATCCGCTGACGGTCGCCAAGGCCTATCAGAGCTTTCAGGATGAGGGGCTGATCATCGTCAAGCGCGGTGTCGGCATGTTCGTCGCCGATGGCGCCACCCGCCGCCTGCGCAGCATGGAGCGCGCCTATTTTCTGGAGCAGGTCTGGCCTCGCATCACCTGCCAAATGCGCCGTCTTGGCATCAGCCTGAGCGATCTTTCCCTCGACGAAAAGGCCTGACCGCGACGGTCAGGGCGTGGCCAGCCGGTCCCTTAGCCCATCCAGCACATCATTCTGCCGATCGACAATGGCCAGCGCATCCGTCCGCGCCCGGTCGATAAGCTCCGCGCTTCCCCGCACCTCGCCTGCCGCAATGGCGTTCAGCCGCGACACATAGAGCGTGTCGAGGCTCGCCAGCGCGAAAACGCTGTCGTAACGCTGGCTCTCCAGGTTGGAGATGGCGAGTTGCGCCGCCACCCAGGCCTCGCTTGAGACGGCCGAACCGGCGGCGGCGCCGACCCGTTCCTGCGTTCCGCCAACCGCCGCGTCGAACGCCGCCGCGCCTGCGCGCGCCCTTTGCATCAGGCCATCGACCTCCGTGACCACCGCCGGATCGTCCGCGACCGCCTCAACGGCTGGAGGATTGGCGGCCTCGGCGTCCCGCGACTCAATCGGGCGTTTCGCCAGGGATGGGTAATCGCCATTGCCGCCCCCGGCGCATCCAGCCAGGAACAGGGCCAGCATCTGAATCGCGGATCTGAGCTTCATGCCGTCCATGTATTGAGCGCGGGACGCATTGGCAACCACAGCCGAAACGGTTAGGCCTCCAGCCATGCTGTCCACCGCCATCATCATTCTGCCCGTCTTCCTGATCGTGCTGGCCGGCTATGCCGGCCGCAAGGCAGGACTGCTGGGCGAGGCGGCAAGCCGGGAACTCAATCGCTTCGTCGTCTGGCTGGCCTTGCCCTGCCTGTTGTTCGACGTGGTCGCGACGACCGACTGGCGAGAGGTACGGCATCCCGGCTTTGTCGCGGCTTCGCTTGGGGGCAGCCTGGCCGTCTTTGCCTGCGGCCTGCTGGTCGGCAAGGCGCGGGGCCTGAACCTGGCTGACATGAGCGTCGATGGGCTCAATGCATCCTATTCCAACTCGGCCTATATCGGCCTGCCGCTGATGGTCCTTCTTTTCGGACCGCAAAGTAGCCCCTTCGTGGTCATTACCGCGACCCTGACGCTCATCAGCCTGTTCGCCATGGCCGTGGTCCTGATCGAGCTTGCCCAGCATAGCGGCCAGAAGGGCCATGTGGTCGCGGCAAAGGTCGGCAAGTCGGTGCTGCGCAATCCCATCGTCATGTCCCCGCTGGCCGGCCTCGCCTGGTGGCTGACGGGCATCCCCCTGCCCCAGCCGGTCGATACCTTCGTCTCTCTGCTGGGGGGAGCGGCCAGCCCGGCGGCACTGGTCGCGATCGGGCTGTTCCTTGCCGCGCGGCCGCTGAACGAAGCGGCGGCCAACCCCTTCGTTCTGATGCTGACGTTCGTCAAGCTCGCGCTCCACCCGGCGCTTACGGCGCTCATCGCCTTTTATCTGCTCGACCTTCCCCGGGAGATTGCGGTGATGGCCATTGTCATTGCGGCGCTGCCCACCGGAACCGGCCCCTTCATGGTGGCGGAATTCTATGCGCGCGATGGCAAGGTCACGTCCGGTACGATCTTGCTTTCGACCAGCCTGTCGGTCCTGACGATCACCGCTGTGCTGGCCTTGCTGGGTCAGGGGCCTGGATATGCCGCGCCGTGAAAATTGCCCCCGAGCCGCGCCAAAGCCGTTGACAGCAAAGACTCAATCCAGTAGCGGACCGGCTTTCCCGCGCGGAGGCATTTGGCCGCAGCCTTGTGTCCTGCGCTAAGCTTTGAAGATAAAGAGACAAGCCATGTTCGCTGTAGTGCGCACGGGCGGCAAGCAATATCGTGTTGCCGCAGGAGACAAGATCGTAGTTGAAAAGCTGGCTGGTGAAGCCGGTTCGACGATTGCGCTGGACGATGTTCTGCTCGCCGGTGAAGGCACCGAGCTGAAGGACACGAAGGGCCTGACCGTTTCGGCCGAAATCATCGCGCAGGCGAAGGGCGAAAAGGTCATCGTCTTCAAGAAGCGCCGCCGGCACAATTACCGCCGCAAGAACGGCCATCGCCAGCAGCACACGATCCTCCGGATCCTGAGCATCGGCGCTGAAAAGAAGGCTGCACCGAAGAAGGCCGCCAAGGCCGAGGCCGCACCCGCCGCTGAAGCCGGCGAAGCCTGAGCAGATAAAGGAGCATAGAAGATGGCACATAAGAAAGCAGGCGGCTCCTCGCGCAACGGCCGCGATTCAGAGTCCAAACGCCTTGGCGTGAAGAAGTTCGGCGGCCAGCAGGTCATCGGCGGCAACATTCTGGTGCGTCAGCGCGGCACGAAATTCTATCCGGGCCGCAATGTCGGCATTGGCAAGGATCACACCCTCTTCGCGCTGACCGAAGGCCGCGTGTCCTTCCATGAAGGCAAGCTTGGCCGCAAGTTCGTGCATGTGGACATGATGGCGGAAGCCGCAGAATAATTCGGACGAACCAATGACAGGGTCGTCCGCCAGGGCGACCCCGAGGTCCGATGTATCGGACCGCTGATGAAGGGAGACGGGGCGCCCCGGTCTCCCTTTTTTATTTCTCTCTTCGATTTGCCACGCCTTGGCGCGCATTCCGGCCCGGCCGGTTCAAATGTCGTCAAGCTGTAACCAGATGCCCTCACAGGCGACGCAAAGGAGAGAATATGATGTTTGCCCGTACGGAAAGATTGCTGCTTCGCCCCGGCTGGCGCGAGGATGCGCCCGCTCTCGCCGCCGCGATCGGCGATGAAGCCATCGTCCGCAACCTGGCGACCGCCCCCTGGCCTTATGGCGAGGAGGATGCGGAATCCTTCCTGACGCGCATGGAAGCGGACGGCCTCCCCAACTTCCTGATCTTCTCCCGCACATTGGGCGCCCCGCGCCTGGTCGGCGGCTGCGGCATCAGGCCCGACGAGTCTGGCGCGCCGGAACTCGGCTACTGGATCGCCCGCCCCTATTGGGGCCTCGGCTTCGCGACCGAAGCCGGCCGGGCCGTCGTCCAGATCGCCCGCGCCATGAACCTGCCCCAGTTGCGGGCCATGCATGCGCTCGACAACCCGGCATCGGGCAACGTCCTGCGCAAGATCGGCTTCCGCCCGACGGGCCGCGTCGCCCTGCGTCACAGCCGCGGCCGCGGCGCGGACGTCCCCTGCGCGCTGTTCGAGGAAGGCGAAGCTGTGCAGATGCGACAGGATTTGTACGCCGACCTCTACGAAGACGCCCGCGCGCTGGCGGCGTGACGCGACATTTCCCTCTCCCCTTCAGGGGAGTGTCAAAAATGGACCTTCCCCCAGAAGGTTCATTTTTGACACTGGCGGTGAGGCGAAGCCGAACCGGGAGAGGGGAAGCGGACATTGCCGAACCCTCTCCCCGGCGGGGAGAGGGATAGGTAGGCTTGGGAGCTTTGCTCCCCCTGGCCGAACTTGGGTGAGGGGGCTCAGCAGTTCGGCTTTTTCCCCGACGTGGTACACCCTCACCCAACTGCGGCTAAGCGGCAGAGCCGCCAAGCCTTCGTATCCCTCTCCCTCAAGGAAGAGGCCCACTCACGCCCCACCCGTCATCCCCGCGCAGGCGGGGATCCATCTCCCGACGCGCCGCCAAGCCACTGGTTCAAAAGAGGTATTGAGTATTGCGTCCCCGGATTTCCGATGGGGATATGGCTGGAACCATGTGACTGGCCGATCCGTGTTCCGTCTTGGCATTGGGAAAAGATGGCTTCATTCATTGGAATGGTGATGCACGCTAAATTGCATTCTAACCGAAGTTGATTGGAATATGTATGTTGTGGTTCAATTCGAAACGCCGACGTAAAAAAGAGGCTCTTTATGTCGAGAAGTCCATCGAAGACTTTTTGAGCGGTGAAAGCGGGAAATGGGATTGGGATGATTTCACAAGCTGCCCGCTTAGGAATAATGATCTGGACGAGATTAGGAAGCAGGCTTTGGCGGTTGGCCTTCCCTTAGATGGCGAGGGGAGGAAGGTGCTTGAAGGCCTTTTAAGACAGGTTCAGGCAATCTCTGACCAGTGAAATTCTGCAAATTCCGGGGACACCACAAATTCGGGGACACGGTAATTTAGTATTGTGCCTCCGGAGTTGTGCAGGCACACGCTGTTTGTTGCGGACTCGAAACAGGGAGACGCCTAGGGACTGTCAGTAATTTTGTGCGCGAGGCCGATTTTCGTCATCAGATGACGAACCTGTCGCCGAAGATTACGGCGAACTGGGTTTTTGCCTCGAACCACTCGCGCGGCGGCCGTTTCCAGTCCTGC
>Ga0307412_10002158_pt1 | contig 10914 bp, 9 predicted proteins | sample DK1Cmetagenome_3_FD_203823 | JGI IMG/M metagenome (GOLD analysis project Ga0307412, IMG submission 203823) | Maize rhizosphere microbial communities from greenhouse at UC Davis, California, United States - DK15-C-1 | ecosystem: Host-associated > Plants > Roots > Rhizosphere > Soil | place: USA...
TGACGGTAATCCAAATACTCATGCATTTGTAGCTTCTCCTGAAATGGTGGCTGCCATCGCAATCTCCGGAAGACTAGACTTTAACCCAATCACAGATACGTTAACCAACGCATCTGGAGAACAAATAAAATTAAACGAGCCTCAAGGTTTTGAATTACCTGCAAAAGGTTTTGCTGTAGATGACAACGGATATCAAGCTCCATCTGCTGACGGATCTGCTGTTCAGGTAAACGTAAGCCCTACTTCAGACAGACTTCAGCTATTAGAAGAATTCCCGGCTTGGGACGGTAAAAACATCGAAGGCGCTAAAGTTTTAATTAAAGCTTTCGGAAAATGTACAACCGACCACATTTCTATGGCTGGACCATGGTTGAAATACAGAGGTCACTTAGATAACATCTCAAACAACATGTTGATCGGAGCTGTAAATGCTTACAACATGGAAACCAACCACGTTAAAAATGAATTGACCGGTGAATACGGCGAAGTTCCTGCCGTACAAAGAGCTTACAAAGCTGCGGGAATTCCTACGATCGTTGTCGGAGATCAAAACTATGGTGAAGGCTCTTCAAGAGAGCACGCTGCAATGGAACCAAGACACCTTGGCGTAAAAGCAGTATTGGTAAAATCATTCGCGAGAATCCATGAAACAAACCTTAAAAAACAAGGAATGTTGGGATTAACTTTCGCTACTGAAACCGATTATGACAAAATCCAGGAAGATGACACGGTTAACTTCTTAGATCTTGATCAATTTGCTCCAGAAAAACAATTAACCTTAGAATTCGTTCACAAAGACGGAACTAAAGATATCATTATGGCAAACCACACATACAACGATCAACAGATTGATTGGTTCAAGGCTGGTTCTGCTCTAAATCTTATCAAGCAACAGGAAAACTAAGAATAATTTACTTTAAATTAGTTAAAAATAGAAAAGCTTCACAATTGTGAGGCTTTTTTCGTAACAATTTTACATATAATACGTCTAATTAAAATAGATGAAAACAATTATATGAAAAAGCTAATTTTTGTATTTTCTATTTTAGGTTCAATAATGGCTTATGCACAGGAAAAACCAAAAAATGAAGTTAAAGAAAAAACAATAGAAGGTGTCGTTATAACCAAGACCAAAAAAGCGGTTGAACAGAAAGCCGATCGTACGATTTTCGATTTTTCTGAACAACCTCAACTCAATAACGGCAATGTCTTAGAAGGAATTAAAAAACTTCCCGGACTCGTTTCTACGGACATCGCAGGAATGATGTACCAGGGGAAAATCCTGGACGTTTACTTAAACGGAAGACCTTTAAATATTACCTCAAATGAATTAAATTCTTTCCTTGAAGGAATGCCCGCAAACTCCGTAGACAGAATCGAAGTCATCACTCAACCCGGCGCAGAATTTCCTGCAACTTCCGGAGGAGCGATCATGAATATTATTACCAATAAAAATGCTAATAAATATTTAACAGCAACCTATTCCGGAAATTATTCTTTTACGAATTATGATAAATTCAGAAGCAGAACGAGTAATTCGATGAATTTAAATGCAAGAAATAAATTATTCGGATGGCAATTGAATTTTGGGCAAAACTATCGTGAAAGTATGCTGAGTACCAATCAAAATGATTTATTACACAGCAATACAGACAGATATGGTCGTGGGTATTTTGCAAAATCAGGATTGACTTTTGATCTCGGACAAGACAGGTTATTGTTGAACTACGATATTTACCATAATAACAACGACAATTATACGCTAAGTGACGGTTTTGCAGATCTTCCTTATAAAAATATAAAAGACAGTATCCGAGAAGGGAATTACTGGGCTTCCGATGCTGCCCATACGTTAAATACAAGACAGGAAGCAGTTATTACTTATCAAAAACGTTTTACCGATAAATCTCAGAAATTAGATTTTCAATTCGGTTATACAAAATCTGACAGCAAATTTGATCAGGATAATATTTACAGAGATATAATTTATCGTGATCCGGATGAAACGATTCCAAGGTTCTCTGACGGAAATCAATTGAGTAACAAATCTGTTATGAAAATCGCCAATTTTAAAGTAGATTATGCACAACCCATAAAAATTCTTGACGGCGGAAAAGTAAGTCTGGGAGGATTGTACGAAAATCAGGACTTTGATACGGAAAGCAAAGGGTTAACCAACTTGGAATACAAAAGACAGACAACTGCAACCTATTTGGAATTTCAAGCTAAATTGAAAAAGTTTGATTTCATTTTAGGAACACGTGCCGAAAATTATGATATTTTGGGCATCACGAGAATGATTGACAGTACTGGAGCAGTTGTACAGAAAAATTTAATTCCTTTTAATAAGTTTAAATTATTCCCGAACGCGAGTGTTCAGTATAATATAATGAATCAGGTTTACGTTGCCGCAAATTATAATAAAAAGATCAGCTTACCAAGTATTTCTGCCTTAAACCCGAATAACACGACCTTCCAGGGACCAAACACTCAAGTGACGGGTAACCCCAATCTACAACCGACAATTTTTGATAATTATGAATTGAAAATTTCAGCGTTTGATTATGCATTCATCGGATATAGCGTAAGTTCTGCAAAAAATCAGGTGGCACAGATCATCAGAAAAGACGGGAAAAATCTGTACAATGAGCAGATTAATATTGCAGACATGAAAATTTATAATTTTAATGTTGGACTTCCTATCCCGTTTATGGTTTTCAGCAAACCAATGAGTGAAATTATGAAGTTTGATTTTAATCCTGATAAAATCAATTTCATGTATTTATACGCTGGTTATCAGAAACATGACATTGATAATTTAAATAATAAAGGTTTCTGGATTTTCAATATTATGACGCAGGTTATTTTACCAAAAGATATTAAGTTGACGGCAAATTACAGTTATTTAACCCCAAAAGCAGGTTATTTCTACTTTACGGCTGAAAAACCATTTAACAATTCGTTGGACATTACATTGACCAAAAAATTCCTGGATAATCGATTGACCGTTTCCGTTTTTGCGAATGATATTTTTAACGGACAAGTGATGCAGGTGCGTTCTAATCCGCCCGGAGGTGGAGAAAGTGTATTCTTAAGAAATAAATATGACACCCGAAACTTCGGATTATCAATTAATTACAAGATTCCGACAAAAAATAAATTAGCCAAAGAAGATCCAAACATTCTAAACAGTACTAAAAAAGAAGAGAATGGTGGTGTGATGCAACAAGGGCAATAATTTCTTGTTTAAACACAAATGAGCACAAATGTTTTTTGCACAAATTTCACGAATTTTAAATTCTGAGAAATAAGATATTTTCATCAATAGGAACGGACTTTAGTCCGTTTTTTTTGTTCAATTTGGGCTGGCTCTAGCCAAAACTTACTACACGATATTTTTTTAGTATCGCTTTTTATTTAACCACCCCGTCAAAAAATTTTCAAATTTTTGCCACCCCTCGAATTTTGGCTATATTTAGAATTCAATCGTCTGGAACCTCCAATCCAAAGTATCAATCAACGTCAATTGATTTAATGGTAAAGGCAAATCCGTCATTATTTTTAATGCTAAATTCGCCATCATGCTTCCTACAATTCCGGGCAATGCACCCAAAACTCCGAGACTGTCACAATCCGGAAGATTTTCATCAAAAGGTGGTTCAGGAAATAGATCTCTTAAATTTTTGCATTCATTATAATTAAAAATGGCAACCTGTCCTGAAAAACCTAAAATACTTCCGTAAACCAAAGGTTTTCCCAACTTTACGCAGGCATCATTAACTAAATATCTGGTTTTAAAATTATCGGAACCATCAATGATAATATCAGATTGAGATAGAATTTCTTCAGCATTTGATTCATTAATTTTCTTTTCAATTCCGATAAAATTGACTTGTTGATTAAGCTTTTTTACAAATTCTTCTGCACTTTTCACTTTAGATTTTCCAACAGAATTTTCATTATGAATGATTTGTCGGTTTAAATTATGAAGTTCAACCTCATCAAAATCTGCAACGCTTAAAGTCCCAATTCCCGCTGCAGCCAAATATTGAATAACGGGACTTCCCAAACCTCCCGCCCCAATTACAAGGACTTTTGAATTCATGATTTTCCGTTGACCTTCCAAACCTATTTCTTCAATAAAAATCTGTCGGCTGTATCGTGCAAAAATATCTTCGCTTTTCATTATGCTTTAATTATTTAAACCATTAAGATTTTATTAAGGAGTTAAGCTTAGTTAAGGAAATATTTAAAATATTTTTTTAGCATTCAGCTTATTTCTATTCGCTTGCGAGTACTTAATTTTTCTTAACTCCTTAATAAAATCTTAATGGTTGAAAATTCTTTTTAAATTCCACTATAAACAGAATCCCAGTCCTTCATCACAGGATCGTAACCGGATTTTTTAATCATATTTTTGATCTCTTCCATACTTCTTTCATCGCTGGTTTCAAATTGTTCTAAAGATTCTTTATCAACCGCATAACCTCCCGGATTTGTTTTTGAAGCCGCGCTCATCGCTGTTGCTCCCAGTGAAATAATATGATCTCTGAATTTTTCGTTTTCTCTGGTGGAAATTGAAATCTCCAAGTCTTCATTCCAAATTCTGTAAGCACAGATTAATTGTAATAAATCTCTGTCGGACATGACAAAATTCGGCTCGATAATTCCTTCCGCAGGTCGAAGTCTCGGAAACGAAACAGAAAATTTACTTTTCCAATATTGCTTTTGAAGATAATCGATGTGAAGTGCATTGAAAAAACTGTCAACACGCCAATCTTCCAAACCGAGCAAAACACCTAACCCTATTTTATGAATTCCTGCGTTTCCGATTCTGTCAGGTGTTTCCAGACGAAAATTGAAATTTGATTTCTTTCCTTTCGGATGATATTCTTTGTAAACTTCCTGATGATAGGTTTCCTGATACACTAAAACGGCATGTACTCCCTCATTATGAAGCTGTTGATATTCTTCCTCCGACAAAGGTTGAACTTCAATTGAAATATTTGCAAAATGTGGTTTCAACAAACGGACAGCATTCAAAAAATAATCAATTCCAACCGTCTTATTTGCTTCTCCGCTTACCAACAAAACATGATTGACACCCATTGCTTTTAAAACCGTGGCTTCAATCATCAATTCGGTATCAGAAAGCGTTTTCCTCTTAATGGAGTTATCCAAACTAAAACCACAATACGTACAAATATTCTGACATTCATTACTCAAATACAACGGCGCATACAACTGAATCGTCTTCCCAAATCGTTTTTGAGTAATTTGCTGTGCCATTTTTGCCATTAACTCTAATTTCTGAGCAGCAACAGGAGAGAGAAAATTCAGGAAATCGTCTATTGTTTTATTCTTTTTTTGAAGACTGTTTTCAACATCAGATAACGCCACTTTTTCAAGTTTTGCCTTTATCTCATTCCATTCATATTTTTCAAAAAAATCTTTAAAACTTTTCATCAAATTAATTTTTTAATCAAACAAAAAAGAAGTGAGTGGGCTTGACGCTTCCGCATGATTTGAAATGACTCCCAAACCTGCTTCAAAAGCTCTTCTTCCCGCGATTACCCCTTCTTTAAAAGCCAATGCCATAGTCACGGGATTTCTTGCAACCGCGATTGCTGTATTTACCAAAACCGCATCAGCACCCATTTCCATGGCTTTTGCAGCATCGGAAGGTGCGCCAATTCCTGCATCTACCACTACTGGAACATTACTCTGAGCAATAATTATTTCTAAAAAATCCAGCGTTCTCAATCCTTTGTTGGTTCCGATTGGCGCTCCCAAAGGCATCACAACTGCTGTTCCTGCATCTTCTAAACGCTTACATAACACCGGATCAGCGTGAATGTAAGGCATTACAATAAATCCTAATTTTGCCAATTCTTCCGTTGCATACAAAGTTTCAATCGGATCGGGTAATAGATATTTCGGATCCGGATGAATTTCCAGTTTTACCCAATTCGTTTCCAAAGCTTCCCTTGCCAATTGTGCCGCCAAAACTGCTTCTTTGGCCGTCCTTGCTCCTGAAGTGTTCGGCAAAAGATGAGATTTTGTTGGTTTTAAAGCATTTAATAAATTGTCTTCTGAAGATTGAGAATCGATTCTTTTCAATGCCATTGTTACCATTTCACTTCCTGAAGCGATGATTGAACCGGTCATTTCTGAAAGGTTGCCGAATTTTCCTGTTCCTAAAAACAATCTTGATTCGAACGTTCTGTCTGCTATTATTAATGGTTGATTGTTCATTGCATTGCTGTTTTAAATCCGTTGATAATAAAAGGCTGATTGGTGATTTGCCCTGAAACCGCCACTCCGTATATTCCGATTTGCCGTAATAATTCGATGTCTTCTAAAACTACACCACCGATGGCGAATATTTTTGGGATTTCTAATGATTTTTCTTTTAAATTTTGGATAATTTCTTCGTACCCCTCAAAACCCAAAATCGGACTCAATCGTTCTTTGGTTGAAGTAAATCTCAACGGTCCTAAACCGATATAATCACACGGTTCTTCCATCCTTTGAAGCACATCTAAAATGGTGTTTGCCGTTCCTCCAATGATTTTATTTTCCCCTAAAATATGTCTTGCAATTTCTATGGAAGTATCTTTTAATCCGAGATGAACACCGTCTGCATCAATATCTTTTGCAATCTGAACATGGTCGTTGATGATACAAACCGTCTGATTCTCGGAGCATAATTTTTTTGAAATTTCACAAAGTTTGATGAATTCATTTTCAGGAGCATTTTTCCAACGAACCTGAATCCATTTTATACCATTATCAAGGGCTTTTCGGATGTTCAGCTCCTGATCTTCTATCGTAAATCCCTGAGAGATATATTGTAATTTTTCCATTATTTAATTTGAATGAAATCCTAGCAAAGTAGGATTACTTGTTAAAAATTTTTCAATGTATAATTTTCCGCTTCGACAGGCTTCTTCTACATTTTTTCCTAAAGCCAAATGACTTGCAATCGCAGAAGAAAGCACACAACCGGAGCCATGCTTTGGATAATAAACAGGAGCTTCATTAGCTGGATGAATAGAAATTTCTTTTCCATTCTCCAATAAAATATCTGTTCCTAATTGATCTTCCCGATGTCCTCCTTTTATTAAAACTGAGCATGAATTTTCTGATTTTTCAAAAAGATGAGTTTCTTTTAAAACTTCGTATTCATTATAGTTTGGTGTAATTAAATCAATTTGTTTTAAAACATTTTCTAACTCAGAAATTGTATTCAAATCAAAAAAAGAAAATTCAGAAGTACTTTTCAACACTGGATCCCAAACAATTTTTGCTTCAGGATTAATAAATTTAATTTTTTCTACAATTTGAGTTAAAAATTGAGCATCTTTTACTACTCCAATTTTTACTGCTTCAACATGATAATTTTTTATTAAAACATCAATTGCAGATAAAATTTCTTCCAAAGGCTGCCAACTTAGGTTTAAACATTGAGATTCCGTCTGTAAAGTCATTGCTGTACAAACTCCCAACCCCTGAACTTTTATTTGTTCAAATGTTTTAATATCTGCCAACAAACCTGCTCCACCACTTGGATCGTAGCCGGCAATGCTCATTACGAAAGGACGTTCTGTCTGCATTTTTTGAAAACATTTAAAGGTTCATCACTTTCCCAAATTGCGCCTAACAAAGCCACTCCATCTATTTTACTTTCGAAAACTTCGTTGATATTATTTTCATTAATTCCTCCCAAAGCAATCAGTTTCACGTTAGAATGAGCTCGATTTTTAATATCACTTAAAATCGTTGAATTTTCTCCGTATCCTTTTTTAGAAATGCTTGGAAAAACCGGACTGATAAAAGCATATTCCCAATCTTTACTTAATTCATTAAAAGCTTCAATATTATGAACAGACGTTGAAATAATTTTGTCTGTAAAAGATTTATACAAATCATTTTGCCTGTCAATTTCTCTGAAATGAAGCCTTGAAATAGTAAAATTTTTCGCCAAATCATAATGACTATGTAAAACCAATTGCTGATGAAATTTCAAATCTATCTTTTGAATAAAATCCGTCATTTCTTCTGAATTAATGAAAGGTTTTCTGATATGAAGTAAATTCAATCCTTCTTGAAATAATTCATTAATCAATTCAGTTTCGTTTTGAACAAATTCTTCGGGAGTGATTACGATAATCATATATAAATTTCTTTCCCTTTTTCGATGAATTCCTGTGATTTGTCGAACATGCCTTTTTCTGCAGACTCACGGATTTCCTGTGTAATTTTCATAGAACAGAATTTTGGTCCGCACATCGAACAGAAATGCGCAATCTTCGCGCCGTCCGCAGGAAGTGTCTCATCATGATAAGATCTTGCCGTATCAGGATCTAGTGAAAGATTGAACTGATCTTCCCAACGGAACTCGAATCTTGCCTTACTCAAAGCGTTGTCTCTGTATTGCGAACCGGGATGTCCTTTCGCCAAATCTGCAGCATGAGCAGCCAGTTTGTAGGTAATAACTCCCACTTTTACATCTTCTTTATTGGGAAGTCCTAAATGTTCTTTCGGTGTCACATAACACAACATCGCACAACCGAACCAACCAATCATTGCCGCTCCGATTCCGGAAGTGATATGGTCGTAACCTGGTGCAATATCCGTCGTCAAAGGACCTAACGTGTAAAACGGAGCTTCATCACATACCTCCAATTGCTTTTCCATATTTTCTTTAATCATGTGCATCGGAACGTGACCGGGACCTTCAATCATCACCTGAACATTATGTTTCCAGGCGATTTTTGTCAATTCCCCTAACGTTTCCAGTTCTGCAAATTGTGCTTCATCATTCGCATCGGCAATTGATCCCGGACGAAGACCATCTCCCAAAGAAAAGGCAACATCATATTTTTTCATGATTTCGCATATTTCCTCGAAATGCGTGTATAAAAAGTTTTCTTTATGATGAAAAAGACACCATTTTGCCATGATAGAACCACCTCGGGAAACAATTCCGGTCACACGTTTTGCGGTCAAATGAATATATCTCAACAAAACTCCGGCGTGAATCGTGAAGTAAGAAACGCCCTGCTCTGCCTGTTCGATTAAGGTGTCTTTAAAAATTTCCCAAGTCAGATCTTCTGCAACACCTTTTACTTTTTCCAACGCCTGATAAATCGGAACGGTACCAATCGGAACCGGACTGTTTCTAATAATCCACTCTCTGGTTTCGTGGATATTTTTTCCTGTTGATAAATCCATGATGGTATCTGCTCCCCATCTGCAAGCCCAAACTGCTTTTTCAACTTCTTCTTCGATGCTTGATGAAACGGCACTGTTTCCGATGTTGGCGTTAATTTTAACTAAAAAATTTCGTCCAATAATCATCGGTTCGCTCTCTGGGTGATTGATGTTGTTGGGGATTATTGCTCTTCCGGCTGCGATTTCTTCTCTTACAAATTCGGGAGTGATTTTGCTTTTCGGAGTTCTCGCCCCAAAACTGTTTCCCGAATGTTGAAAAGCCATGTCTTTTGAAACAGAATCCAATTGTTCTATTCGTTGATTTTCTCTGATGGCGATGTATTCCATTTCGGGAGTGATGATCCCTTGTCTTGCGTAGTATAACTGCGTAACTTCCTGTCCTTCTTTGGCCACTTTTGGCTTGTGATTATAAGAAAAGCGCAGCTCATTCAGCTTTGAATCCGCAAGACGCTTTTTTCCGTAGTCGGAGGTGATTCCATCTAAAATTTCCACATCATTTCTATCCAAAATCCATTGTTCTCTGATTCTTGGGAGTCCTTTTTCGATATCAATTTCAGAATTCTCATCGGTGTAAGGTCCTGATGTATCGTAAATTGTGACTGGCGGATTTTCTTCAATTTTTCCGTTGGTCAATTTTGTCGGACTTAAATGTATTTCGCGCATCGCTACATTGATCGGGTGAATTTTCCCTTCAACATAGATTTTTTTTGAGTTCGGAAACGGCGAACGTGTGATATTATGAGCCATAAAAATATTTTTTTAACCGCCTTGAGTGGCAGTGATAATTAAAATTGAATCGTTGTCGTTGAGAATTGTTTCCGCCCAGAATGACTGCGGAATAATGCGATTGTTGAGGGCAACTGCAATACCTTTTCGTTTTTGAGGTGCCTCAATAGCCATTAATGCTTCCAGAGTTTCGGGAAGTACATCAAAAGTTTTTCGTGTGTGATTGATTGTGAGTTCCATTCCTAAATTTTTTAAAACACTTTAGGAATGTCCATCATTGTACAATAGAATGTACAGCAAAAGTCATCTCACTTTTCCCTACGCTAGTATGATCTAGAATCAGGTTCAAAGGGTAAAATCTCAGCCTGTTTTTCAACAGACACCCCTAAAGTATGGAGCGAAGTTAGTTATTTTTTTGAATTACACAAAATTTTGTTTTTTCAGGAAAACAAAAAAAGCGGTGACTCAACACCGCTTTGTAATTAAAAATATTTTGTTTTATTTTTATTTCTTAATGAGTTTATGAGAAGATCTTGAACCATCTTTATATTGAACATTAAGTAGATATAAGCCCGTTTTTAAATCTGATAAATTAATATTTGAAGAGATATTTTCAATCGTTTTTAACACTCTTCCTGAAAGATCAATCACCGAAACTGATTTTACTTTTTCAATGTCAGAAATGCTGATCACATCAGTAAACGGATTTGGGTAAATTTTCAAATCCTTTTTCTGTGCTACTTCTGAAGTTGCTAAAACTTTTAATTCATAAGAAAGATTATCAATCGATAAACTGTTCGCCGGAGTTCCCGGATTTTTTATCGCCAATTGAGTTACTCCCGCAGGAAGCACCGGAATGTCAAGAGAAAACGGATAAACCGTATTCGTTGAGGCTACGCTGAAAGTAGTCAACTCAACAAAAGCATTTGAACTATCTAGATATCCGATTTG
>Ga0307412_10002160_pt1 | contig 10909 bp, 11 predicted proteins | sample DK1Cmetagenome_3_FD_203823 | JGI IMG/M metagenome (GOLD analysis project Ga0307412, IMG submission 203823) | Maize rhizosphere microbial communities from greenhouse at UC Davis, California, United States - DK15-C-1 | ecosystem: Host-associated > Plants > Roots > Rhizosphere > Soil | place: USA...
GAGGGTGGCCATGACTTCCGTGCGTTGCCCGAGGGCGCGCTCTACTGGCCGGCGCGGCGGGCACTGCTCGTCGCCGACCTGCATTTCGAGAAAGCGAGCTGGTTCGCGCTGGGCGGCCAGATGCTCCCCCCCTACGACACGCTGGCGACCCTCGCCGCGCTGACCACGCTGGTCGAGCGGGTCGCGCCGATCGAGCTCTGGTGCCTGGGCGACAGCTTCCACGACGTCGAAGGCTGCGCGCGGCTGCCGGCCGAGGCGCGGGCGATGCTGACGGCGCTGACCGGCAGCCTCGCCTGGCACTGGATCACCGGCAACCATGATGCGGTGCTGGTCGATCATTGCGGCGGCACGGTACATGCGGAAGCCGAAGTCGACGGACTGGTGCTGCGCCACGAGGCCGAGGCCGGCGAGGTGCGGCCCGAGCTTTCCGGCCATTTCCACCCGAAATTACGGCTGACCGTGCGCGGCCGGCATGTCGCGCGGCGCTGCTTCGTGGCGACCGGCAGCAAGCTGATCCTGCCGGCCTTCGGCGCGCTCACCGGTGGGCTGGATGCCGGGCATCCGGAGATCGTCCGGGCGGTGGGCCCCGGTGCCGAGGCGCTGGTGGCGACCGAGCGCAAGCTGCTGCGGTTCCCGCTGGCGGCGTGAGCGCGCCGATTCCTCACCCGCAGGTTCGTGGGACCGGGGCCTCGTCGATCAGTACAGGAGCGGCACCAGGCCGGCTGCCAGACCGAAGACAACCAGCAGCGCAATCACCAGCGGCAAGCGGTTGTTGTCCCGCAGCTTCGATACATAGCGCGAGATGACCGCGTCGTTGCGCTTGCCGGTCAAGGCCCAGGCAACGAGCCCCAGCCACAGGAGAAACGAAAATAGGGTGAGCGGGGTCAGCTTGTAGATCAGACGGCGCTCGGGATGCTGGCGAACCAAGGCCACGATCGCCGGCAACGCGATGAACGCGGCAAGCCCCAGCAACAGCGCCATCGCGATTTGCGTATGGTGGGACACAAAGGCACCTCGCACTTCTCAGGATTTGAACGGGTTGAAGAACAGATCCTCGACATCCATCGCGAAGAACGCCGCAAGCTTGTACGCGAGCGGAAGTGACGGATCATATTTGTTCGCTTCGACCGCGTTGATCGTCTGGCGGGACACCTCCATGCGCTCCGCCAGTTCGCCTTGGCTCAGCCCGCGTGCCGACCGCTCCTCGCGCAGTCGGTTCTTCACGCCACGCCCGAGCGATGCGCGAACCACCAGTGAAGCCGCGCCGCAGAATAGCCGGTGAACTGAAACAACCAAAGCAGCGCCGCACCCGTGAACAAGGGGCTCCGCACACCAACGACGAGGATCGCCAGCACGAGGCCGACCGCCCCGCCGAAGCTTCCACCCCAATACCAGCCTGCGAGACGACTATCCTGCTGCATGTGATCGAGCATGCGCCAGCGCGGCACCATCGCAAGGAACACGCCCGCGAGAACCATCAGCGCCAGAAAACCGCGTACCGCTGCCGCCAGATAGTGCGGGATGAGACCAATCAGAAATCCCCCAGCCACGGCGGCGCACATCGCCACCACCCCCGCGATTCCGATTTTTCGCTGCCTCGCCGTCAAAGCCATGCGCCGCCTCCTAACCTGTAAAAAGAATTGTACACACCCGCAGGGATGTCAAACTCTTTTTACAGGCAGCACGGCTCTGCAGGTCAGTGTCGGATGGCTGCCGGCTTCAGTGCTCGGCGTCCGCCCCGGCTGGCAGCATCACGCCCCTCAAGAACACTTCGCCTCGCCCGACCCGATCTTGCTCACCTCGCACTTGGCCCCACCCCGCAGCTCGACATCACCCGAGCCGACGATCGCGACCGACGCCGGGCCCGCCACGTTCGCGCGAACATTGCCCGAACCGGCAATGGAGATGTCGGCCTTCGCGGCGGTGAAGTTCTGCCCGCGCACGTCGCCCGATCCGGCGACGGATACGTCCACCGAAGCCGCGCGCCCCGCCAAAGTGATGTTGCCCGATCCCGCGATCGACAGCGACGCCTCGTCCGCCGCCACCGCTGCGATATCGAGATCGCCCGAACCGGCGACCACGCCCCCGAACTTGCCCTCAGCGCGCTCGACCCGCATCGTGCCAGATCCGGCCACCACTGCATCGCTCAGCCGCGGCATCACGATGTGGATCTTGGCGGCCTCCCCCTTGTCCCAGAAGACGCCGGCGCGCGTCTTGCGGCCGACGTTCAGCGTCTTGCCGTCGAGGCGAATGTCGAGCTGATCGAGCACGGCTGGATCGCCCTCGGCCTGGACCGAGAAACTCGACCCGATGCGGACATCGACATCGTCCGAACCCTTCAGCGCGACGCCGGTAAAGCCCTGCGCGGGGAAATTGCGGCTCGTGCCCGTGCCGTTGGCCTCGACCTTCGTGCCCTTGCCCTCCCAGCTCGCATGGCAGGCAGTGGCAAGCGGTAGCAGGGCGAGGACGAGCAACGGACGCATGGTGAATCTCCCGATCGTGTGTTGCCCCCACAATACACAATCATTGCGCAACGAAAAGGGGGCGCGCGCCCGTGGCGCCGCCCCCTTTTCGCTTCGACCCGATACCCGGTTCAGGCGGGAATCTTGTCCTTGTTGTGGATCGCTGCGGCCTTGCGCAAGATATCCAGGATCTTCTCCAGCGCCGCCGGCTCGTCAATCTCTTCCATCGCCGCCAGCTCGCGGGCGAGGCGGCTGGCCGCGCCTTCGAAGATCTGGCGCTCGGAATAGCTCTGTTCCGGCTGGTCGTCGGCACGGAACAGGTCGCGGACCACTTCGGCGATCGACACCAGGTCGCCCGAATTGATCTTCGCTTCATATTCCTGGGCGCGGCGCGACCACATGGTGCGCTTGACCTTGGGCTTGCCCTTCAGCGTATCGAGCGCTTCGCGAAGCGTCTTGTCGCTGGAAAGCTTGCGCATGCCCACGCTCTCGGCCTTGTTGGTCGGCACGCGGAGCGTCATCTTCTCTTTTTCGAAACGCAGGACGTAAAGTTCGAGCTGCATTCCAGCAATTTCCTGCTTTTGCAGCTCGATCACACGGCCCACGCCGTGCTTGGGGTAAACGACATAATCGCCGACATCGAAGGACAGCGCCTTGGCAGCCATGTGCGAGAAACCTTTCGTGAATTACCGGCCCCGGTTGGATTGTGGAACCCATCCAGGCGCGCTCGGCGCGGCGGATGAGGGAACACGGGGCATACGCTAGCGTCTCCGGGCGAAGGCGAGTCTTTCTACCTTCGTCCCGCGCTATTTAACACGCTCGTAATAAAATTACCAGTGAAAGGTCATGCACACGGCGCAGAATCCCTGCGTCGTGCTCCATTTCGGGTCTGTCGGGGCGGCGCGACCCGCCGCAGCTCAGTCGCCCGAGCCGGGATTCGCCGAAAAATACTTGTCGAACTTGTCGGTCTCGGCCTTCATCGCATCGGCATCGGCCGGCGCTTCGCCCTTCTGGGTGATGTTCGGCCACTGCTCCGAATAGACGCGGTTGAGCTCCAGCCACTTTTCCAGGCCGTTCTCGGTATCGGGCAGGATCGCCTCGGCCGGGCATTCCGGCTCGCAAACGCCGCAATCGATGCATTCGCTGGGATTGATGACGAGCATGTTCTCGCCCTCATAGAAACAATCGACCGGACAGACCTCGACACAGTCCATGTACTTGCACCGGATGCACGCGTCGGTGACGACATAGGTCATTGGGAAAACGGTCCTTGGTTGCGAACGATCAATGCGGGGGTCCTGCTATGCGCGGTCGGCGCGCACGTCAATCGCCGGACATGTCCTGAACGCGGCTATCCGTCACGAGATCCTCGTAGCATAGACGCGCCTCGCCCGGCGGACCCCGGCGGATCGGCAGCGCGGAGACGCGCAGCACGCGCACCTTGCCCTGGATCGGGAAGGCGATGATCGCGCCGACCCGCACCGCGGCGGCGGAACGCTCCACCCGGCGCCCGTCGATCCGCAGCAGCCCCTTTTCGCACAGTGCCTGTGCCGCGCTGCGGGACTTCGCGATGCGCGTGTACCAGAGGAACCGATCGAGCCGCATCGCAGGGCCATGGCCAGCCGGCTCAGCCATTGCGCAGCGCCGCCAGTGCCGCGAAGGCGTTGCCGGGGACCATCACCGGCTTGGGCTTGGCGATCGGCGTGAGCCCCTGCCAGATCCAGCGCTGCGGCGCGTCGGCCTCGCCCCGCGCCGTGCGGAAGCCGAGCTGCGCCATCAGCCGCGCGATCGTCTCCGACTTGAGCCCGATCGAGGTGGCGAGCGCCGGATCGGGCGCGAAGGGCTTGCGGCCCTGCCGCGCCTCGTGCGCCGAACGGGCGATCCGTTCGACGAGATCGACCCGCACCGCCTGCGCACCGAACGTGCGGAAGCCATGCACCAGGTCTGCGCCCGGGGCATCGCGCGGCAGCACCACCGCCGCATCGGGCGGCCCGCTTTCCAGCCGCATCAGCGCGCGGCGGCGGGCCGCAGCGCGGGGCTTGAGCAGCGACGGCGCGAAGATATCGAGCGTGCCGATGGTCATGCCGATCGTGCGCAGCCGGTGCCGGGCAGGTCCATCCAGCGCCTCGATCATCGCGCCGGCGGCGCGTCGGGGTAGCAGCCCCCCCTGTTCGAGCAGCGCATTGGCCAGCGCACGGAGCGGCGCGCCGGCCGCTTGCTCGCGGGTGATCGCGTCCAGCTTCGCCAGCGCCGGCAGATCGGCCAGCACCTGCTCGGCGAACCAGCGCTCCAGCCGCGCCTGCACCGCGCTTTTCGCCTGGGGATCGAGCACGTCGAGCGCGCGATCGAGCTGCACGCGCGGCCGAACGATGTTCACGCCAGACGTGAGCAGCGCGACATCGTGCCCGCGCCAGTGGATCGCCGTGCCCATCTGCGCCAGCTCCGCATCGGGCGCTTCGGCCAGTGCCGCGCCGCGCCGGCGATATTCGCCCGCCAGTCGCTTTTCGGCGGCGGCGAGCAGCATGCGCTTGTCCCCCGCCCGCGCCTCGGCCGCGACGCTGAAGCGGAAGCCTTCGAGCGTGCCGAGCGGATGCTCTTCCACGCTCACTTCGCCCTCGGGCCCGATCGTCACCGGCAGGTTGGAGGCATCGGCGCCGATCTGGCGCAGCAGCACCGTGGTGCGCTTGTCGACGAAGCGTTGGGTCAGGCTGGCGTGGAGCGCATCGGAAAGCTTTTCCTCGATCGCGCGGGTGCGCTCGGCCCAGTGCGCCGGCTCTTCCAGCCAGTCGGCGCGGTGGGCGATATAGGCCCAGCTGCGCGCGGCGGCGATGCGCCCGGCGAGCGTCTCGACATCGCCGGCCATGTTGTCCAGCCGCTGGATCTCGTCGGCGAACCATTGGTGCGGCACATGGCCGCGCCCTTCGGAGAGATGCCCGAACAGCCGCCCGACGAAGCGCGCATGCGGATCGACGCCCAGCTTGCGGAAATCGGGCAGCCCGCACGCCGCCCAGAGCCGCGCCACGGCGCGGGGCGAGCGGACCCGGGCGCGCACCCAATCCTCCTCCGCCAGTCGCTTCAGCACCGCAAGGTCGGTCGCCTGGGGCGCGGCGCGCAGCACTTGTGCGTGCGGCTTCTCCTCCAGGCTGGCGACCAGCGCGTCGATGCTGGAATAGTCCGGCTCGCCCTGCCGCCAGTAGAGATGCTCGAGCTTGGGCACGTGATGGCTTTCGATCGCCAGCACTTCCTCGGGGCTGAAGGCGCTCGGCCCCTCGTCGTGCAGCGCGCCGAAGGTGCCGTCCTTCTGGTGGCGACCGGCGCGGCCGGCGATCTGCGCCATCTCCGCGATGGTCAGCCGGCGCTGGCGCCGCCCGTCGAACTTGTGGAGCGAGGCGAAGGCGACATGGTGCACGTCCATGTTCAGCCCCATGCCGATCGCGTCGGTGGCGACGAGGTAATCAACCTCGCCCGCCTGGAACATCGCCACCTGGGCGTTGCGGGTACGGGGACTGAGCGCGCCCATCACCACCGCCGCGCCGCCGCGCAGGCGACGCAGCGCCTCGGCCACGGCATAGACTTCCTCGGCCGAGAAGGCGACGATCGCCGAGCGCCGCGGCAGGCGGGAGAGCTTCTTGGCGCCGGCATAGCTGAGCGTCGAAAAGCGCGGCCGGCCGACGATCTCCGCCTCGGGGACCAGCGCCTTGAGCATCGGCCGCAGGCTGTCCGAGCCGAGGATCATCGTTTCCTCGCGGCCGCGGGCGCGCAGCAGCCGATCGGTGAAGACATGGCCGCGCTCCGGATCGGCACCCAATTGCGCCTCGTCGAGCCCCACGAACGCGGTTTCGCGCTCCAGCGGCATGCTCTCGGCCGTGCAGCAGAACCAGCGCGCCTTGGGCGGCAGGATCTTCTCCTCACCCGTGATCAGCGCGACTTCGCCAGGGCCCTTCATCCGGACGACCCGGTCATATACCTCGCGCGCGAGCAGCCGCAGCGGGAAGCCGATCATGCCGCTGGCATGGCCGCACATCCGTTCGACCGCGAGGTGGGTCTTGCCGGTATTGGTGGGCCCAAGCACTGCCGTGACGGGCGAACGGGCGAACTGGCTCATGTCATTTTCCAAGATCGGCGCCCGCGCCGCGTTAGGCAACTCCTAGCCGCCGCTTTTCCACGACTTCGCGACGGTTTCGTTCGACCCGGCCCTTTCGCCGCGCCTTCCGCACGGGTCACCGCGCGTAACAGCAACGGGAGCGAAACTTAATTTGACTTTAAGGGCATGATTTCAGAGTGATTCGATGGACGCGCCGCTTCTTGCCGCGCGCAATCGGGTCTTTAGGGGCAACACCGCTTGTTCTTTCGCGACGATCATGGCTCGGGCCTTGCCGGTGGCGGCGGTGGCTTGGCACGCGCGATACCGGCAGTGGTACCGGGCCGGATCGGCAGACGGATCGCCACGCTCGACCTGGTTCCCGATCTCGGCGCCGATATCGGCTCGCCCACCTGGTTCCGCGGTGCCGCGACCTGCGCCGCGCTGTGTGCCGCGACCTGGATGCTTTCGCCCGGCTTCGACCGCCCGATCGCCGGCATCGTCCCAGCACCGCTGACCGGCGAGGCCGAACAGGCGCAGCAGGCCCAGGCGATCGCCCCGCTGGCCAAGGGTGCGCGTACCGGCGTGCACGTCGCCGCGACCAGCCTGGTCAAGCCGCTCACCGATACCCCCGAACGGCCGATCATCGAACATGAGGCGAAACTGGGCAGCGGCGCCATGCTGCGCAGCGTGCTGCAGCGCTCGGGCGTTGGCGAGGCCGATGCCGGGATCGTCGCCGGTCTCGTTTCGGGCGCGATGCCGCTGGGGCAGATCCAGCGCAACACGCTGCTGGAAATGACGCTCGGCCGCCGTGTCGACAAATCGCAACCGCGACCGCTGGAAAAGCTCGCCTTCCGCGCCGCGTTCGATCGCCGGATCGAGATCGCCCGCACCGGTGCGGCACTCGCCATAAAGTCGATCCCGATCGCGATCGATCATACGCCGCTGCGCGTGCAAGGCCTGATCGGATCGAGCCTGTACCGCTCGGCCCGCGCGGCCGGCGCGCCCGCAAAGGCGGTCGAAGGCTTTCTGCGCACGCTCGCCACCCGCGTCTCGGTGTCGAAGCTGGGTGCGTCCTGCAAGTTCGACCTGATCCTCGGCCAGGCCCGCGCCGCGACCGGCGAGGTCCAGTACGGCCAGCTGATGTATGCCGGCGTCACCGGCTGTTCGAACGGCGTCCAGCTCGCCCCCTGGGAGAGCGACGGCAAGACCGAATGGTTCGATGCCAGCGGCACCGGCAGCAAGACCGGCATGATGACGATGCCGGTCAACGGCCGCTTCTCTTCGGCCTTCGGCATGCGGATGCACCCGATCCTGGGCTTCACCCGGATGCACAAGGGCATCGACATCGCCGCGCCCTATGGCTCGCCGGTCTATGCCGCTGTCGATGGCGTAGTGCGCGTGGCGGGCGGCGCTTCGGGCTATGGCAATCTGGTGCGGATCGATCATGGCGGCGGTTTCGCCACCGGCTATGCGCATCTCAGCAAGGTGATGGTCCGCCCCGGCCAGTCGGTGCGCAAGGGCCAGCAGATCGGCCGCAGCGGCAATTCCGGGCTCTCCACCGGGCCGCACCTCCATTTCGAGACGACCCGCAACGGCGTAGCGGTCAATCCGCGTTCGGTGTCGTTCGTGTCGGTCCGCCGCCTGACCGGCGGCGCGCTGGGCGCGTTCCAGGCGAAGCTGCACGGCCTGATGGGCGTGCCGGTCGGCCATGGGGCGCAGAAGGAAGCGGCGGAGTAAGCCCTACCGCCCCTGCGAGCGCCAGCGCCGGATCGTCCGCTCCAGCATCGCCTCTTCACCGCCCACCTCGCGCCAAAGCTCGGAGAAGATCGGGTCGGCCGAGGCCGGGCGCTTGGCTGGCTCCAGATCGTCGAACAGCAACCGCACCGGCGTCGCCACGCCTTCGCCGACCGCAATGCACTCGCGGTTGCGCAGCGCCGGGATCGCGTCGAGGAACCCCCGGGCCCCTTCCGGCATCGCCGCGCGGACAAAGGCCTGGTCGCGCTCGTTGTTGAGCCGCATCGACAGGATGGTGCCGCACTGGGAAAGCACGCCCTCAGCCAGGTCCGACGGCCGCTGCGTGATCAGTCCCAGTGACACGCCGTATTTGCGCCCTTCCTTGGCGATCCGGCTGAGGATCCGCCCGACCGACGAACCATCGGCGTTGCGCTCGTTCGGCACATAGCGGTGCGCTTCCTCGCAGACGAGCAGCACCGGCCGCTTCGCCTCGCCGCGCGACCAGATCGCGTAATCGAACACCATCCGGCTCAGCACCGCCACCACGACGGACGTGATCTCGTTCGGCACGCCCGACACGTCGATGATCGAGATCGGCTTGCCATTCCCCGGCAGGCGGAAGATCCGCGCCAGGAAAGCCGCCATCGTATCCGCCACCAGCATGCCGGAGAACATGAAGGCGAAGCGCGGATCGCCCTTCACTTCGTCGATCTTGCTCTTCAGGCGCAGATAGGGCGCGGTATCGGTCGCCTTGTCCATCTTGCCCATTTCGAGCGTGAGCGTGTTGGTGAGGTCCGAGAGCAGGTACGGCACCGGCGCATCGACGGTGAGCTTGCCGATCTCCTGCCCGATCCGGTTCCTGGAGCGCGCGGCGAGCAGGCATTTGGCGAGGATATCGGCATCCACCTGCCGCTCGCTGCCCGCACTCGTCAGGAACACCTCGCAATGTTCCTCGAAGTTCATCAGCCAATAGGGCAGCTGCAGGTTCGAGACGTCGAACAGCGCACCATTGTGCTGGAACGCGCTGCCATATTCGCCGTGCGGATCGATCATCACGACATGGCCCTGCGGCGCCATCTCGCAGATGCGGTGCAGGATCAGCGCGACCGAGGTCGATTTGCCGGTGCCGGTTGAACCCAGCAGCGCGAAATGCTTACCGAGCAGGGCGTCGACATAGAGCGCGGCACGGATATCCCTGGTCGGATAGACGGTGCCGATCTCGATATGCGGGCGATCCTCGGCAGCATAGATCTGGCGCAGGTCGGCGGTGGTGACGGGGAACACCTCGGCCCCCGGCGTAGGATAGCGCGTCACGCCGCGGCGGAAGCGGTAGAGCTTGCCGGTCAGCTTCTCCTCATCGCCCTCGCCGAGAAAATCGATCGCGGCGGCGACGCGGTTGCCCGAAGGATCGAGCCGCGCGGTGCGGATGCTGGCGATCAGCCAGGCCGGGCCGACGCGGATCTTGACCTGCGCCCCCACCTGGCCCGCATTGGCGAGCGCGGCATCGTCGCTGCCGGCCAGCGCATCGAGTTCGCCGAGGTCGAGCAGGACCTGGCTCGACGAACCGGCGATCTCGAACACCGCGCCGATCGCGCGCACTGCTGCCGGCGTGCGCCCCGCCGGCAAGCCGCCGCCCGTCGCTTCACTCTCGAACCCACCGACGCGAAACTGGCCTTCCATCGTGCATCCCCCAAAAAGGCGGGGGCAGCATGCGCATGGCCGGGTAAATTTTGCGTGTGCGGCGGCGGGTCAGAAGCGGCGCCAGAGCGCCCCCGCGCCCCAGCCGAACAGGAATGCGACGCCCACTGCGACCAGCCCGTAGAGGATCGCATGCTGGTCTGCGCTGATCGCGACGAAGCGCTCGAAGCCGGACTTCCTTATCTCGATCGGCCGCACCGCCGCCGCCAGCACGCGCCCGTCGCGGATCAGGAAGGTCTCGGCGGTGAACCGCCCCACCGGCACGCGCGCCGGGATGGTCAGCCGCGCGCGATAAAGCACGCCACCGGTGATCTCCACCGCGCCCGGCGCTTCGTAGAACAGGCGGGTCCGCCGCTTGAGATCGACGAAGCCGCTGTCGAAACGCTGCTGGATCTGCGGTGCGGCACCCGAGGCGGGGGAAAGCTGCAGGCTGTCGAGCCCCAGTTCGTAGATTGCCCGCGTCCGCTCATCGACGAGCTGGCGGATCGGTCGCGACGAGGCGATCGCGTAGAAGCTCGGCGCCGAACGATAGCGCATCTGCGCGGCGTTGACCCAGATGCCGGCGACCTTCGATTTCTCGCGCACGACCACCGATTCGGTCGGCCCCTTCACCACCACCACCACTTCTGCGGGCCGCTCGCCATCGGCCGGCGCGCGGCCGCCGGGATAAAGGATCGCCCCGAACAGCAGCAGTTCGGCACCGGTGAAGCTGTAGGCGATCTCGATGTCGCGCTGCGAAACGTCGGGCACCAGCTCGGGCTTGGCCTGCCCCATCAGCAGCGGGGCAAGCAGCACCAGAGCCCAGGCGCGTCTCACGCAGCGCCCACCGAATAGATCTCGTCGGGCCGCCAAGCGAGCCCGAGCAGCATCCGCGCCGCCACCGCGAGCACGATCACCGCCAGCAGCAGCCGCAGATATTCGGGCTTGGCCT
>Ga0307412_10002161_pt1 | contig 10904 bp, 9 predicted proteins | sample DK1Cmetagenome_3_FD_203823 | JGI IMG/M metagenome (GOLD analysis project Ga0307412, IMG submission 203823) | Maize rhizosphere microbial communities from greenhouse at UC Davis, California, United States - DK15-C-1 | ecosystem: Host-associated > Plants > Roots > Rhizosphere > Soil | place: USA...
GGAGCCGATGTGTCGGCGATCCCGCGGCAGCGGGCCAGGGTGAGGCAAGCACCCGTCGCCGACAAAGTCGGCTCCCACAGACGTCCCTCGCCCCAAAACTCAACGATCGGCCGTCACCATCGTGCGATAGGCGCTGGGAGTCATCCCCACCGTTGCCTTGAATTGCCTTGCGAAGGCGCTCTGGTCGACGAAACCGCATGCCATGCCGATGGCGGCGATGCTGTCCTCGCCGCCGAGCAGGCGCATCGCGCTCTCGATGCGCACCTTGGTCAGCACCTGTTGCGGCGTGAGCTGGAAAACACGGCGGAAATGCCGCTCCAGTTGCGCGACCGACAAACCGGCGAGCGTCGCCAGCGTATGCACGCGCACGTTGTCCGCATAGTGTTCCTGCATGTGCGCCAGCACGCGGCGCAGCCGGTCATACGTGGGATGCCTGCCGTCCGGCTGGCCGAGGTCGCGCGAAATGCCGATGACGCCGCGCACTTCGCCGCGCGAGATCAACGGCCGCTTGCAGGTCAGGCACCAGCCCGGCGCGCGGTTGTTGAAGATGTGCACCTCGAGCTGGTTCTCGATCAGTTCGCCGGTCAGCACGCGGCGGTCTTGCGCCGCGTAGGAACCACCCATCGTCGTCGGAAACAACTCGGTCACGTCCTTGCCGATGATGTCGCTGCGATGCTTCAGGCCCAGGCGGCGAACCAGGGTGAGATTGGCGTGCGTGTAGCGGCCCTGGGTGTCCTTGACGAAGAACACCACGTCGGGAAGCGCATCGAAGAGCGGCTCGAGTTCATCGGCTGAAATCTTCACGGGCGCGGGGCTCCTCCGGGGCGAGCGGCGACGGCATGGGCAACGGGAAGTTTCGCTGCCGCACCGCATCATAAAGCCGATGGGCGGTTGGATGGCAAGTACGGTGGCATCGCCAAGGCGACCAGGCCACCCTCGCCAGGTATGCTGAATTCCGCATCTGAATCCGGCAAAGGTTTCTATCCCGCCGAGGCGCTCCCCGGCGAGCATGAAGCCATGCACACCCTCGACTTCATCGATTCGCATACCGGCGGCGAACCCACACGCGTCGTCCTGTCCGGCTTCCCCGACCTGGGCAACGGTTCCCTCGCCGAACGGCGGCGGCTGATGCGCGCGGAACACGACCGCTGGCGCCAGGCGATCGCCTGCGAGCCGCGCGGCTCGGACACCATGGTGGGCGCCCTGCTCGTACCGCCGGCCGATCCCGAGGCCTGCGCCGGCGTGATCTTCTTCAACAACGTCGGTTATCTCGGCATGTGCGGCCACGGCACCATCGGCACGATCCGCACCTTGCAGCACCTGGGACGCATCGGCCCGGGCCGCCACCGCCTCGAGACGCCGGTGGGTACCGTCGGCATCGAACTGCTCGATGATGGCCGCGTGTCGATCGACAACGTGGAAAGCTATCGCCACCGCAAGGACGTTCGTCTCGAGGTGCCGGGCTACGGCAGCGTCGTCGGCGACGTCGCCTGGGGTGGCAACTGGTTCTTCATCACGGCCGACACGCCGCTGCCGCTGACCCTCGACCATCAACGTGCGCTTACGGTCTATACGGAGGCCATCCGCGCGGCGCTGGAACGCGAAGGCATCACCGGCGCGGACGGCGCGGAGATCGACCATATCGAATTGAACGCGGCGCCCGGGCAACCCGACGCCGACGGCCGCAACTTCGTGCTCTGTCCCGGCATGGCCTACGACCGCTCGCCTTGCGGCACCGGCACCAGCGCCAAGGTCGCCTGCCTGGCCGCGGACGGAAAGCTCGCCGCCGGTGCCGTCTGGCGGCAGGCCGGCATCCTCGGCAGCGTGTTCGAGGTGACTTTCCAGCCGGGGGCGTCCGGTGTCCTGCCACGCATCACCGGCAGCGCGCACGTCACGATGAAGGGGCAGATCCTGATCGACGAGGCCGATCCGCTGGCCTGGGGCATCGGCGCGGGGTGAGCGGTTACGACCTGATCATTGTCGGTGCCGGCATCGTGGGCGCGGCATGCGCCGACTACGCCACCGCGCAGGGCATGCGCATCGCCATCGTGGAACCGGGCGTCGTCGGTGGCGGCGCGACCGCCGCGGCGATGGGTCACCTCGTGGCCATGGACGACGATCCCGCCGAGCTCGCGCTGGCGCACTACTCGCTAGGCCTCTGGGAAGCGTTCGCGAACCTGCCGCAGGCGGAGTTCAGCCGCTGTGGAACCCTGTGGGTGACCAGCAACGACGAAGAGTTCGCACGTATCCCTGAAAAGATCGCGCGGCTCGCCGCCTCGGGCGTCGTCGCGGAGCGGATCGACGCACGGGAACTCTACCGCCTCGAACCCGCGCTCGCGCCTGGCCTCGCCGGCGGCATGCGCGTGGCGAACGAAGCGGTGGTGTTTCCTCCGGCTGTCGCCCGCCATGGAATCGACCAGGCGATCGCGCGCGGCGCCGTTTACCACCAGGATGCGGTGTTCCGCCTCGAAGACCACGGCGTGCTCTTGCGCGGGGGCCGGCGGTTGACCGGTCCCGTGCTGCTCGCCAATGGTGGTGCGTTGCCGTCCCTGTTGCCGGGCCTGCCGGTACGCCTGCGCAAGGGACACCTGGTGATCACCGACCGCTATCCCGGCGTGATCCGGCATCAGCTGCTCGAACTCGGCTACGCGGACAGCGCGCATGGTGGCGACGCCTCCAGTGTCGCCTTCAACGTTCAGCCGCGCCCCACCGGACAGATCCTGATCGGTTCGTCGCGCGAATACGACGCCATCGACACCGACGTTTCGATGGCGATGATCCGGCGCATGCTGGAACGGAGCTTTCGCTTTCTGCCACAGCTGCGTGAACTGGACGCGATTCGCCTGTGGACGGGTTTTCGTCCGGTAAGCGTGGATGGCCTGCCCTATCTCGGCCGCGCGCCGGGCCGCGACGATGTCTGGGTGGCGGCCGCGCATGAAGGGCTGGGCGTGACGACCTCCCTGGGCAGCGCGCGCGTGGTCATCGATCAGATCCTCGGCCGCGCGCCCGCGATCGATCCGGCGCCCTACGATCCCTCGCGGGTGCGGTCATGAAAATGAGCACCGTGCGACTCACCGTCAACGGGCGCCGCGTGCACGTGCCGGCGGGCATATCCGTCGCGGCGGCGATCGCGCTCGTCGGCGAACCGTTCCGCCGTTCCGTGACAGGCGAGCCGCGTGCGCCGCTGTGTGGGATGGGCGTGTGTTTCGAATGCCGCGTACGCATCGACGGCGTGGCCCAGCAACGCGCCTGCCAACGCGTCGTCAATCCAGGCATGCGGGTGGAAACCGATGGTTGACGCCTGCGACATCGTCGTCGTCGGCGCCGGGCCGGCAGGCCTCGCCGCGGCGGAAGCCGCCGCGAGCCAAGGCAAGCGGGTGGTGCTGATCGACAGCCAGCCACGCGCGGGCGGTCAGGTCTGGCGGCACGACGTACTTCACGGTCAACCGCGCGTGGCGACGGATGCGATCCGCGACGTCGCCGGGAACGCCAACGTCACATGCCTGGAGGGAACGCAGGTCGTCGCCGTCGAACCGGGGCGACTGCTCTTGCAGGATGCGCATCGCGGCTTCCATCTCGCCTACGGCGCTCTCGTACTCGCCACGGGCGCGCGCGAGCTCCTGCTGCCCTTCCCCGGCTGGACCCTGCCCGGCGTCACCGGTGCCGGCGGTTTACAGGCGCTTGCCAAGCAAGGCTGGCCCCTGCGCGGCAAGCGTGTGCTCATCGCCGGCAGCGGACCGCTGCTACTGGCGGCCGCGGCAACCGCGCAACGGCATGGCGCGCACGTCGTGGGCATCCACGAGCAGGCCGGCGCATCCGCCGTGCATCGCTTCGCCGCCGGTCTCTGGCGTTGGCCGGGCAAGCTCGCACAAGCGGCACGGCTTCGACTCGAACTCGCGCGCGTCCCGTATCGGACCGGCAGCGTCGTGACCGCCGCCGAGGGCGAACATGGCGTCAGCGGCGCGCGCGTACGTGGCCGTCAGGGCGACGAACGCATCGCATGCGACCTGTTGGCAGTGGGCTACGGCCTGCTGCCGCAGGTGGAGCTGGCCCAATTGCTCGGTTGCGCGCTGGAGCCGGAAGGTGCGCATGCGCGTGTGCAGGTAGGTCCGTGGCAAGCCACGAGCCAGCCACGCGTGTTCGCCGCCGGCGAAGCCTGCGGTATCGGCGGACTCGACTGCGCCAGGGTGGAAGGCCGCATCGCCGGGCTGGCCGCGGCCGGAGCGCCGGTGCCACCCACGCTGGTGCAGCGGCGCGATCGCGCACGCGCCTTCGCCGCTTCGCTACGCGAACACTTCACAGTCCGCGACGACGTGCGCGGACTCGCGAACGGCGACACGACGATCTGCCGGTGCGAAGACGTCCCCCTCGGCGCCGTGCGCCCCCACGCCGACACCCGCGAAGCGAAACTCGCCACGCGCTGCGGCATGGGCGCCTGCCAGGGCCGCATCTGCGGCAGCGCGCTCGCCGAACTCGGGCACGGCCCGCGCGGCGGCACACGGCCACCTCTCTTTCCCGTTCGCCTGGCCACGCTGGGCGAACCCGTTCTTTCTTCCGTCAGCGATACCAGAGGCTACACATCATGAGCAAGGCAACTTTCTGGCGCGGTGTCCTGCCCGCCGTCACCACGCCCTTCACCGCCGATGGCAAGGTCGACCACGCCTTCCTCGCCAGCCACGCGTTGCAGATGATCGACGCCGGCTGCAAGGGCATCGTCCCCCTCGGTTCCCTCGGCGAAGCGGCCACGCTGAGCTTCGAGGAGAAGACCGACATCCTGCGCACCCTGGTCAAGGCGCTCGACGGCCGCGCGCCGGTGATTCCCGGCATCGCATCGCTCTCGACCGATGAAGCCGTACGCCTCGCGAAGGAAGCCAAGGCCATCGGCTGCGCCGGCCTGATGGTGCTGCCGCCGTATGTGTATTCCACGGACTGGCGCGAAATGAGCGCGCATGTAAAGGCCGTCATCGCGGCCACCGACCTGCCCTGCATGCTTTACAACAACCCGGTCGCCTACAAGACCGACTTCGCGCCCGCGCAGATCGCCGAACTCGCCGCGCAGTTCCCGAACCTGCAGGCGGTGAAGGAATCCTCCGGGGACGTGCGCCGTTTCGCCGCCATCCGTGCCCTCCTCGGTGATCGCCTCGACCTCCTTGTCGGCATGGACGATGCCATCGTCGAAGGCGTGAGCATGGGCGCGGTGGGCTGGATCGCGGGCCTCGTCAACGCGTATCCGAAGGAATCGGTGAAGCTGTTCGAACTCGCGCGCGACGGCGGCCCCCGCGCCGCGGAGTCGCTGTACGCATGGTTCCTGCCACTGCTCCGCCTCGACACGGTGCCCACCTTCGTGCAGCTGATCAAGCTCGTGCAGGCCAAGACCGGCATGGGCAGCGAGACCGTACGCGCGCCACGCTTGACGGTCACGGGTGCCGAACGCGAAGCGGCGCTGGCCGTGATCGACCACGCCATCGCCACGAAGCCGGGGCTCTGAGTCATGCAGGCCGATGCGAAACTGCTGCTCGGCGGCCGCTGGTGCGCATCGGCCGATGCGGCCGGCGCCTTCCGTGCCGAAGACCCGACGCGGGCCGAGCCGATCGGCCCCGCGTTTCCCATCAGCGGCGCGGCCGATCTGGAAGCCGCGCTCGCCGCCGCTTCCTCGGTCGCGGCGGAACTGGCGGCGACGCCTCCGGCACGCATCGCCGATTTCCTCGACCGCTACGCCCAGGCGATCGACGAGGACGCGGACACGCTGGTCGCGCTGGCCGCGGAGGAAACCGCCCTGCCTGCCGAGCCGCGCCTGCGCTCGGTGGAACTGCCGCGCACGAGCGGGCAATTGCGGCAGGCGGCACGCGCCGTGCGCGACTACGCGTGGACCGATCCGGTCATCGACACCGCCACCGGCCTGCGCGCGCACCGCGCACCGCTGGGCAAGCCGGTGCTGGTGTTCGGCCCCAATAACTTTCCCTTCGCCTTCAACGCCATCGCCGGCAGCGACTTCGCGTCGGCCATCGCCGCGCGCAATCCGGTGATCGCCAAGGCCCATCCATCGCATCCCGCGACCAGCCGCCGCCTGGCGGAACTGGCGCACAAGGCATTGCTCGACACGGGCCTGCCGGGCGCATCCGTGCAGATGCTCTACCACTTCGACAATGCGCTGGGCGAGGCCCTGGCCGGTGACGCGCGGCTGGGCGCCATCGGCTTCACGGGCAGCCGCGCGGGCGGCCTCGCACTCAAGGCCGCCGCCGATGCGGCTGGCGTGTCGATGTACGCGGAGCTTTCCAGCGTCAATCCCGTTTTCCTCTTGCCGGGTGCGCTGACGGAACGCGCCGAGCCCCTCGCGCAGGAGTTCTTCGCCTCGTGCACCATGGGCAGCGGCCAGTTCTGCACCAATCCCGGCATCGTCGTGGTCGCGCATGGCGAGGCCGGCGATACCTTCGTCGCCGCCGCCACGAAACACTTCGCGTCGGCGACGCCGCGCCCGCTGTTCTCCCGTGGCGTGCGGGACAATCTCGCGCGCGCCGTGCAGGCGCTCGTCGACGCCGGTGCCCGCGTGTTGGCCGGCGGAGGCAAGGGCGACGGCCAGGGCTACCGCTTCGAACCCACCTTGCTCCATGTCGACGCCGCGACCTTCCTCGCCCATCGCGATGCCCTGCAGGCGGAAGCGTTCGGTCCCGTCAGCCTGCTCGTCGGCGGCGCGGACGAGACCGCGATGGTGGCGATCGCCGAAGCCTTCGAGGGTAACCTCACGGCGACGCTGTACCGCGCCGCCGACGGCAGCGACGACACGCTCTGGCAGGCGATCGCGCCGCCCTTGCGCAAGCGCGTGGGCCGCCTCATCGCCAATCGCATGCCCACCGGCGTCGCGGTCAGCCCGGCGATGAATCATGGCGGTCCCTATCCCGCGACGGGCCATCCCGGCTTCACCGCGGTGGGCATGCCCACGGCGATCCACCGCTTCGCCGCGCTGCACAGCTACGACAACGTGCCCGAGGCGTTGCTGCCGCCGGAACTGCGCGATCGCAACCCGGGGCCGATCCAGCGGCGCATCGACGGCCGATGGACCGATGCCGACGTGGGAGTCTCCCGATGATCCAGATCGGACACCTCTCACCGGCGGATGCGCGTGCGGCCCTGGCCCCATGGAACGCCGTCGCCGCGCCCATCGCCCACGAGGAATACCTCGCGCGCATCGAGCACGCCCGGACACTCCTCCACGACATCGGCGCCGATGCGTTGCTGGTCGGCGCCGGCAACTCGCTTCGCTATTTCACCGGCATTCCCTGGGGCGCCACCGAACGCCTGGTGGCCTTGCTGCTTCCACGTCGTGGCGAGCCCGTGCTGGTCTGTCCCGCGTTCGAGGAAGGGTCGCTGCGCGCCGTGATGGCCCATCCGGTGGAACTGGCCCTGTGGGAGGAACACGAGGACCCGCAAGCCCTGGTGGCGAACCGTCTGGCGACGACCGGCGGGCGCGTCCTGGCGCTCGATCCGGCGGCGCCCTTCGGTGTCTTCGAGGCGTTGCGCCGCGTGTTCCCGTACGGCGAGGTCGTCGACGGCACGGCCGTGATCGACGGCTGCCGCATGTCGAAGACCGAAGCCGAGCTGGCCCTGATGAAGCAGGCCACGGCCATGACGCTGCACGTGCAGCGGCTGGCCGCGGGCATGCTTCACGAAGGCATCGGCACGGGCGAAGTGAAACGTTTCATCGACGAAGCCCACCGCGCGCTGGGTGCCGACAACGGTTCGACGTTCTGCATCGTCCAGTTCGGGCATGCGACGTCGTTCCCGCATGGCATTCCCGGCGAACAATACCTCCAGCGCGGCGACCTGGTGCTGATCGATACCGGATGCAGCGTGCAGGGCTACCAGTCCGACATCACCCGAAGCTATGTCTTCGGCACGCCCGACGCCGACCAGGCCCGCCTCTGGGACCTGGAGCGCGCCGCGCAACAGGCGGCGTTCGACGCGGTACGCCCCGGCGTGCCTTGTGCCGAGATCGACGCGGCGGCGCGACGGGTGCTGGAAGCGGGCGGACTGGGTCCGGACTACCGGCTTCCCGGCCTGCCCCACCGAACAGGGCACGGTTGCGGATTGGCCATCCACGAGGCGCCCTATCTCGTCCGCGGCAATCGCACCCTGCTCGGCCCCGGCATGTGCTGCAGCAATGAGCCGATGATCGTCGTGCCCGGCCGTTTCGGTATCCGCCTGGAGGATCATTTCTACGTGACCGGGGATGGCGGCGCGTGGTTCACCCAGCCCTCGCCAGCGATCGACCAGCCGTTCGCCGATTGAGACATCCACACCCATTGTGCCCAATTCCGCATGGTCGCCGGGCAATCGCTTCTAGCGCCCGGCGGCCACACGGGTGAGCATCGGGGTGTCATATTCGTGAAGGGGTGTTCGATGAAGCTTCGCCCGATCGTCCGGGGACTCTGTCTATGCGGCCTGCTAGCCGGGCCCTTCATCGCCGCCCACGGGGCGACGACGGGGGCCGCCGCCTTCGACGCCCTGGTGGCGCAACGCTGGGAGTATCAGCTGAAGGAAAGCCCGGAACTCGCCACCACGATCGGCGACTATCGCTACAACGACCGCTGGACCGACTACTCACCCGCCCACGTGGTGGAAGACCGCAAGGCCACCGAGGCCTTCCTGAAGCGCTTCGAAGCCGTGGACACGGCGAGCCTCGACGAACAGCGACGGTTGAGCCGCGACATGGCGATCCGCGAACTGCGCGACCGTCTCGAAGCCATCCGCCTGAAAAACTACGAGATGCCACTCGACCAGATCGGTGGCGCCCACCTCGCCCTCCCCGGTTTCGTCTCCACCATTCCCTTCGACAGCACGGCGCACTACGAGGATTACCTCGAGCGCCTGAACGCGGTACCCAAGGCCATCGACCAGATGATCGCCGCGTCGCGCCTGGGCATGGCGGATGGATTGATGCAGCCGCGTTACCTGCTGGAGAAGGTGGTCAAGCAGGCCCAGGACATCGCCGCCGCGAAAGACGAGGACAACGTCTTCGGCCAGCCCGTGGCGCAGTTTCCCAAGAGCGTTCCCGCCGCCGATCAGGCCCGGTTGCGCAAGGCGATCCTCGCCGCCGTCGACGACAAGGTGCGCCCTGCGTACCGCAAGCTGGCCGACTTCGTGGCGAAGGAATACGCCCCCCATGGCCGCAGCCAGGAGGGCATCTGGTCGCTGCCCGACGGCGATGCGCGTTATCGCTTCGCCATCCATACGCAGACGACCACCGAACTGTCCCCGCAGCGCATCCACCAGATCGGCCTGGACGAGGTGAAGCGCATCGAAGGCGAGATGACCGCCATCGCGCACAAGCTCGGCTATGCGGACCTGCCCGCGCTGCGCAAGGCCGTGGCCAGCGATCGCAAGCTGTACGCGAGTTCGCGCGAACAGATCCTCGACGACTACCGGAAGTACATCGCGGGCATGCAGCCGGAGTTGCCCAAGCTGTTCGGCACGCTGCCGAAGACGGCGCTGCGGGTGCAGGCCGTCGAGCGCTATCGCGAGAAAGACGCCGCCGGCGCGGAATACCACCAGGGCACGCCCGACGGTTCGCGTCCTGGCATCGTTTTCGTCAACACCGGAGACTACGAGCAACGTGGCCTGTACACGATCGAGGACACCGCCTATCACGAAGGCGTGCCCGGCCATCACTTGCAGATCTCCATCGCGCAGACCCTGCCCTTGCCGCCGTTTCGCCAGCAAGCCGGCTACAACGCGTATATCGAGGGGTGGGCGCTCTATGCCGAGCAACTGGCCAAGGACGTGGGTTTCTACAAGGATGCCTATGAGGATTACGGACGGTTGAGCGGCGAATTGCTGCGTGCCGACCGCCTCGTGCTGGACACGGGGACGCACGCGCTGCATTGGAACCGGCAGCAGATGATCGACTTCTTCCATGCGCATCCGGCCGAGGACGAACCGAGCATGCAGGCGGAGACCGATCGCTACATCGCGTGGCCCGGCCAGGCACTCGGCTACAAGCTCGGCCAGCTGAAGTTCCTCGAACTCCGGCAGCGTGCGCAGAAGGAACTCGGCGACCGCTTCGACATCCGCGCCTTCCACGACCAGATGCTCTCCGGCGGCGCCATGCCGCTGGACATGCTGGACGCGCGCACCAACGCGTGGATCGCCGCCGTGAAAGCCGGAAAGACCACCCACCCCTGAGCGGAGATCGCCGTGCCCCTATCCGTCGCCCGCGTGGCCTGCCTGCTTGGACTCATCCTCGGCACCCTGCCCATCGCCCACGCCACGGAGGATACGAACCAACGGTTCGAGGCGATCCATAAACGCGAATGGACCTGGCGCCAGCAGCAGTTCGCCGGAGCCGACGACGAGGACGGCCCCGGCCGTGCCTCGTCGAGCCTGCCCAAGGTGGATGCCGCCACGCAGGATGCACGCGAACGGTACTGGGCCGACGTGTTGAAGCAACTGCAGGCGATCGACCCGAAACAACTGCACGGGGAAGGCCCCGTCGACTATGCGGTCTACCGGCAGCAGGTCGAGGTCTTGTTCGCCGACCAGCGCGACAAGACATGGCAGATGCCGTTCAACGCGGACTCGGCGTTCTGGAGCAACCTCGGTTTCAGCGCACGCGGCACGTTCTTGCGCGAGGACGACTACCGGCGTTACCTGGGCAAGCTGCGTGACATCCCGCGGTACTTCGACGAGCAGATCGCCAACATGCGCCTGGGCATGGCGCGTGGATTCACCCAACCGAAACTCATCGTGGAAAGCCAGTACGACGGCATCCAGCAGACCGCCACGACGAAGGGAGAGGCCAACCTCTTCTACACGCCGTTCCAGAAGATGCCCGCCACCGTGCCCGCCGCCGAACAGGCCAGGCTACGCGCGGAAGCGCTCGCCATCATCGATGCACAGGTGATCCCGTC
>Ga0307412_10002162_pt1 | contig 10904 bp, 9 predicted proteins | sample DK1Cmetagenome_3_FD_203823 | JGI IMG/M metagenome (GOLD analysis project Ga0307412, IMG submission 203823) | Maize rhizosphere microbial communities from greenhouse at UC Davis, California, United States - DK15-C-1 | ecosystem: Host-associated > Plants > Roots > Rhizosphere > Soil | place: USA...
CTCAGCGTTCAAGCCGGCAGAGCCGCGGCCTCCGGTTCCACCCGTCCGCACACGTCAGAACTGGCGGATCGACAACTCGAATCGCTGATCGCGCAAACGACAAGGGCGGCATTCATTGGACTGCCGCCCTCTTCGTTTCGATGAGGGACGGGGGACCTAGTACGTCCCCGGATACGCTCCGCCATCGAGCAGGATGTTCTGCCCCGTCAAGTACCCGGCTTGCACACTGCAGATGAATGCACACGTCGCACCGAATTCGTCGGCGGTCCCGTAGCGTCGGGCCGGTATGCCGGCCTTGCGCGACTCGTCGACCGCGGCGAGATTCTTGCCTGAGTTCTTGGCCGCGGCCGCCATCGTCGTACGCAACCGGTCCGTATCGAACGCCCCCGGCAACAGTCCGTTGATGGTCACGCCCTTCGCAGCGATCGGGCTGCGGGCGAGACCGGCGATGAAGCCGGTGAGCCCGCTGCGCGCCCCGTTCGACAGCCCGAGCGTGTTGATCGGCGCCTTCACGGCTCCGGAGGTGATGTTGACGACCCGTCCGTAGCCGCGTGCCGCCATCGCGTCGACGGTTGCACGGATGAGCTCGATCGGCGTCAGCATGTTCGCATCGAGCGCCTGGATCCAGGCTTCACGGTCCCAGTTCCTGAAATCGCCGGGTGGCGGACCACCGGCGTTGTTGATCAGGATGTCGACCTGCGGACAGGCCGCGAGCGCCGCGGCGCGGCCTTCGGCCGTCGTGATGTCGCCCGCCACCGCTCGCACTTGGGCCGCCCCCAGGCCTCGCAGCTCCGCCGCCGTGGCTTCCAGGGCCTCGACACCCCGTGCGGTGACGACGACATTGACGCCTTCCTTCACCAGCGCCGCTGCACAGCCCTTGCCGAGGCCCTTGCTCGCCGCACACACGAGCGCCCACTTTCCCGCCAAACCCAGATCCATCGCGACTACCTCCGTCTTGCCAGCAACCAGATTCCCGTCAGCACCAGAACCGTCCCTGCGGCGATCCACATCGTGAACGGCTCGCCGAGGATCAGCACCCCCATCAGGATTGTCGACAGCGGTCCGACCATGCCGATCTGCGCTGCCATCGTCGCGCCGATCCGCTCGATCGCCATCATCACCATCAGGACCGGAGCGAAGGTGCAGGCGATCGCATTCAGCACTGAAAGCCAAACGACCGCCGGCGCCACGCCCCAGGCCACGTCGAGCGGACGCAGCAGAAGGAACTGCAGGATGCAGAGCAGGCACGCCACGGTCGACGCGAGCCCGGTCAGGCGCAGTGCGCCGAGCCGCTTGACCTCTTCGCCGCTGTAGACCATGTACACCGCGTAGCTGACGGCACTCGCGAAGACGAGCGCTGCGCCGAGTGCGACATGCGAGCCGAGCAAGGTCACCTCGTGACCGAACACGACCAGCACGCCGCAGTAGCTCACACCCAGCGCCGCCAGCTGACGGGCGGTGACCTTGCGCTTGAAGAGCAGCGCGCCGAGCGCCAGCACGAGCGTCGGATTGAGGTACAGGATCAGGCGCTCGAGGCTGGCGCTGATGAACGCCAGTCCCGCGAAGTCGAGGAAGCTCGCCAGGTAGTAGCCGGTGAAGCCGAGCCCGCACACCGCGATCCAGTCGCGCCGCTGCAGCGGTGGTCGTCCTCGGCCGGCGACGAACGCGAGCAGCGCGAACAGCGGCAGCGCGAACAGCATGCGGTACATGATCAGCGTGACCGCATCGACGCCGTGCCGATAGGCGAGCTTGACGATGATCGCCTTGCCCGAGAACGCGATCGACCCAAGGAGCGCCAGCAGCAAGCCCGGCCAGACGGCACGGGCGCCGGGTGCGGCCGTGGTCTTCGCATCGACGGCAAGCGAGGGTGAGCGCATCGAGGCGATCCTGAAAGCGTGCTTCGAACGAGCCGAGCGTCTGCCAAGGCCGAGCGCGGCGCTCGGCCCGTGGCGCAGACGTCAGAACGCGACGGCCTGACCGTCCCGCCGTGAATCGCTCGCCGCCGCGTACCCTTCGACCGACGGATCACCGAGGCGCCAGATGAACTGGCCGGCACCGAAGTCCTGGTAGCTGTCGTCGATCACATCGACGCGATGCCCACGTTCGACGAGTCCACGCACGGTCTCTGCCGGCATCGAAGCCTCGACGTTGATGTCGAGGCCTTGATTGAAGCGCCAGCGCGGCGCATCGCACGCCGCCTGAGGCTGCTGCCGATAGTCGAGCATGCGCACGACCGTCTGCAGATGGCCCTGCGGCTGCATGTTGCCGCCCATGATGCCGAAGCTCATCTGCGGCGTGCCGTCGCGCGTCAGGAACCCCGGAATGATGGTGTGGAACGGGCGGCGGCCCGGCGTCACGAGATTCGGGCTGTCGGGACGAAGGCTGAATCCATGGCCCCGGTTCTGCATCGAGACGCCCCATTCGGGAACGACGACACCCGAGCCGAAGCCCATGTAGTTGCTCTGGATGAAACTGACCATCATGCCGCTCTCGTCCGCAGCGGTCAGGTAGATGGTGCCGCCCTTGATCGGGTTGCCCGGCCCGAACGGCAGTGCCCGCTTCATGTCGATGAGGGCGGCGCGGCTGCGCAGATAGGCTTCGTCCAGCAGACGCTCGCACGGGAACTCGAGGCCGGCCGGGTCGGAGACATAGCGATAGGTGTCGGCGAAGGCCAGCTTCATCGCCTCGATCTGAACATGCTGCGAGTCGATGCCGTCGACCGGCATGGCCGAGACGTCGAAGTGGCGCAGGATGCCGAGCGCGATCAGCGCGGCGATGCCCTGCCCGTTCGGCGGAATCTCGTGCAATCGATGGTCGGCGTGATCGATGCCGATCGGCTCGACCCACTCGGGTTGATACGCCGCCAGATCCGCGGCCGTCATCGAACCGCCATGCGCCATCGAGTGGGCCGCGATCGCCTGCGCGATCGCGCCGCGATAAAACGCGGCACCGCGTGTCTCGGCGATCGCACGCAATGAACGCGCCGCCGCCGGAAACGCGAACCGCTCACCGACATTCGGGAAGCGCCCGTTCGGAAGAAACGCCTGCGCGAAGCCGGGCTGATCGCGCAGCAGCGGGGTCGCGGCGACCCACTTCTGCTGGATGACGACTGGCACCGCATAGCCCCGCTCCGCGATCTCGATCGCCGGCTCGAGAAGATCGGCGAACGGCAGCTTGCCGAAGCGCTCGCTCAAGGTGACCCACGAAGCCACCGCACCGGGAACGGTCGCCGAGTCCCAGCCGCGCACCGGCGGCGTCTTCGCTTCAGCGCCGTACTTGCGACGAAAGTAATCGGGTGTCCAGGCCGCAGGCGCGGTGCCCGAGGCATTGAGGCCCTGCAGTTTCCGACCGTCCCACAGGATGCAGAACGCGTCCGAGCCGAGCCCGTTGCTACAAGGCTCGAGGACCGTCATGGCCGCGGCGGCCGCGATCGCCGCATCGACGGCGTTGCCGCCCTTCAGCAGCATGCGCAGACCGGCCTGCGCACCGAGGGGATGGGATGTCGAAACGACGTTGCGACCGAAGACCGGGAGGCGGGTCGACGGGTAACCGGTCGACCAATCGAAGGAGTGCGGCATGGGATCCAGCGGGTTGCAGTGCTGGAACCATTATCGCGGCGGCCGAGAAGGAAGCCGGTTGCTGAAGGCCGGCAAGGGCGCGAGGCCCTGAGCCGCCTATTCTTCCTTGAACGCGACCTCGCGCTTCTTGCTGATTTGCGGGAGCGCGACGACGACCAGCATCAATCCTGCGGCGATGAGCAGTCCGGCGGACAGCGGACGGCTCAGGAACGTGCTCCAGTCGCCACGTGACAACAGCAGCGCGCGTCGCAGGTTTTCTTCCATCATCGGCCCGAGGATGAACCCAAGCAGCAGCGGCGCGGCCTCGCAGCTCAGCTTGTAGAAGCCGTAGCCGATGACCGCGAAGATCGCCGTCATGTAGACGTCGAAATTGTTGTTGTTGAGCGAGTAGACACCGATGCAGCAGAACAACGTGATCGCAGGAAACAGGAACCGATAGGGCACCGTCAGCAGCTTGATCCAGATGCCGATCAGCGGCAGGTTCAGGATCACCAGCATCGCGTTGCCCACCCACATCGAGGCGATGAGCCCCCAGAACAGCTGCGGGTTCGACGTCATCACTTGCGGACCGGGCTGGATGCCCTTGATGGTCATCGCGCCGACCATCAGCGCCATCACCGCATTCGGTGGGATGCCGAGCGTCAGCATCGGGATGAACGAGGTCTGCGCGCCGGCATTGTTGGCCGCTTCCGGACCGGCCACGCCGCGGATGTCGCCCTTGCCGAAATTGCCGCTCGCGCCTGCCAGCTTCTTCTCCATGGTGTACGTGGCAAAGGAGGACAGCAGTGCGCCGCCTCCCGGCAGCACGCCGAGGATCGAGCCGAGTGCCGTGCCCCGGAGAACCGAAGGCCATGCATCCTTGAAGTCCTGCTTGGTCGGCCACAGGCCCTTCACGTCCTTCGTGAAGACCTCGCGGTGCTCTGCCGGCTGGCCGAGGTTCGCGATGATCTCGCCGAACCCGAACACGCCCATCGCGATCGTCACGAAGCCGATGCCGTCTGTGAGTTCCGGAATGTCGAAGCTGTAGCGCGCAGTCCCCGAGATCACGTCGGTGTTGATCTGCGCGAGCAGCAGTCCCAGGATGATCATCGAGACCGCCTTCATCAGGGATCCCGACGCCAGGACGACCGCGCCGATCAGGCCGAGCACCATCAACGAGAAATACTCGGCCGGCCCGAACTTGAAGGCGAGTTCGGTCAGCGGCGGCGCAAACGCCGCGATGATGATCGTGCCGACGCAGCCGGCAAAGAACGAGCCGAGGCCGGCAGACGCCAGGGCCGCCCCGGCGCGGCCCCGACGGGCCATCTGGTAGCCGTCGATCGCCGTCACCACCGAAGCCGACTCGCCGGGCACGTTGATCAGGATCGCGGTCGTCGAGCCGCCGTACTGCGAGCCGTAGTAGATGCCGGCCAGCATGATCAGCGCCGGCGTCGCGTCGAGGCTGTAGATCGAGGGCAGCAGCATCGCGATCGTCGCGACCGGTCCGATCCCGGGAAGGACACCGATCAACGTGCCGAGCAGGCAGCCGAAGAACGCATAGAGCAGGTTGACCCAGGTGAATGCGACGCCAAAGCCGAGCGAGAGGTTGTTGATGAGATCCATGAGCGGCCCCGGTTTGTTCTGCGTTGCCTATGCGCTTATGTCAGGAGGAAACGAGGCCACATCGGGATCGTGAGCTTCAGACCGAAGACGAAGACCAGCCACGAGAAGAACGTCAGCACGATCGAACTGATGATGACCCCGCGCCACCGGAATTCATCGCCGGCAAAGCTGGAAATGATGATGAGGATCGGCACGGTGATGACCATGCCGAGCCGATCCAGGCAGATGCCGAACACGACGATGGCCGCCACGATGATGATCAGCGGCTTCCAGGCGATGCTGCCGACCGGATCGCCGTTGGGCGATTCGATCGTCAACGACTTGAACAGGACGATCGCGCCGAGGATCCCGAGGATCACGCTGAGCATCAGCGGAAAGTACCCGGCGCCGGGTCGGGCCGACGTGCCCATCGAATAGTTGGTCGCACCGATCGCGAAGCCGGCACCGACGACGACGAACATCAATCCGGACAAGAAGTCCCGCTGGCTCTTGATCTTCACTCCGCACCCCTCGCAGTCCTTATTGGGGCGGATTCTAGGCACGCCCACTGGGCGGGGTTGTCTGGTTTACACGTAGCGTCCGACTCACTCCCAGGCGGGTGTCGAACGCAAGACCTCATCGAGTGTCGTGGTGCCTTCGGCGACCTTCATCGCACCGGCCAGACGCAGGGGCCGCAGCCCATCCTGCAACGCCTGCTGACGCAGCTTGGCGGCATCCGGAGTCGGCTGGATGTGCCCGCGCGCCGCCTCGCCGATGGTCAGCAGTTCATACAAGCCGGCGCGGCCGCGGTAGCCCGTCATGCGGCACTCGAGACAGCCCACCGGCCGATACGGACGCACCCCACCGTTCAGGCGCCACGGGCGGATCGCCGCGTCGAGCGTTTCGCGGGTCGTCTCCTTGTCGGGTTGCTTGCACCCGGGGCACAAGGTGCGCACGAGGCGCTGAGCGAGCACGCCGATCACCGTCGATGCGATCAGGTACGGCGCGACGCCGAGATCGTGCAGGCGGGTGATCGCCGAAGCCGCATCGTTGGTGTGCAACGTGCTGAACACGAGGTGGCCGGTCAGCGCCGCCTGGATCGCCATCTCGGCGGTCTCGAGGTCACGGATCTCGCCGACCATGATGATGTCCGGGTCCTGCCGCATCAACGCGCGCAGGCCCTCGGCGAAATTGAGATCGAGCACCGGCTGGACCTGGGTCTGGTTGAACGCCGGCTGGATCATCTCGATCGGGTCTTCGATCGTGCAGACGTTGACCTCGTCGGTGGCGAGACGACGCAGCGTCGAATAGAGCGTGGTGGTCTTGCCGGAGCCGGTCGGGCCGGTCACCAGGATGATGCCGTGCGGCTTTGCGACGAGTTCTTCCCAGCGCCGGCTGTCGTGGCTGCCGAAACCCAGGTTGTCGAGCGACTTGACCGTCGTATCCGGATCGAAGATGCGCATCACCATCTTCTCGCCGAACGCGGTCGGCAGCGTGGCGAGACGCATCTCGACTTCCTCACCGGCCGGATTGCGGGTCTTGATGCGGCCGTCGAGCGGACGGCGCTTCTCGACCACGTCCATCCGGCCGAGCAGCTTGACCCGGGCCACCATCGCGCTCATCACGCCCGGCGGCAACTGGTAGACCGTGTGCATCACGCCGTCGATGCGAAAACGGATGACGCTGCGCTCGCGGCGCGGCTCGAGGTGGATGTCGGAAGCGCGCTGGTCGAACGCGTACTGCCACAACCAGTCGACGACCTGGACCACGCCGGAATCGTTCGCATCGAGCTGCTTGGTCGTCTTGCCGAGCTCGACCAGCTGCTCGAAGTTGGCGATCGCGGAGGTCTCGCCCATCTTCACGGCGGCGCGCACCGAACGCGACAGCGTGTAGAACTCGGTTGTGTAGCGCGCCACCTCGAGCGGGCTCACCAGCACCAGCTTGACCGCCTTGCGGGTGTGCGACTCGATCTCGGCCACCCATGCGACGTCGAGCGGTTCGCAGGTGGCGATCGTCACCTCGGTCAGGCCGACGCTCAGAGGCAGCGCGTGGCGGCGCTCTGCATAGGTGATCGACATGATCTCGGCGACGCGGCCGACGTCGACCTTCAACGGATCGATGCGGAGATACGGCAGTCCGCAGCGCGCGGCGAGCCACTGGGTCAGCGCCTCGGCATCGAGGGTCTTGTCGCCGGGCCCCTGCGTCAGCTCGGCGCTGGCGAGCCGGACGATCGGATGCTGCGAGCTCTGCGTGCCGGCGAAGCGCCGCTTCGTGCGCTCGGCATCGTCGGCGGAAATGATGCCGTCTTCCAGCAACCAGTTGACCAGCAACTGCCACTCGAGCCGGCCGGCCGGTGCGCCGGTCCTGGCCAGGCTCAGAGGCGCACGCAGCGGCAGCGCCGGCGGCGTTCGCTGCGAAGCTGCCTGCGCGTCGTCGTTGACGGCGTCGCGCACGAGCGGTCCGGCGATCGTGTCGCCTGACGGCGTCAGAACGGAAGGTCGAACCGGTTTCGGCTTCATGCGGGAACGAAGTGGGTGAGAGGCGGGGGTGGCAACGTGCGCAGCATGCGCAACCACTTGGCCGCTGGCAGGCCGAACCGAGTTTCGATGTTTTCCGCACGAGCGGCAAGCGTCGGCCGATCGGGGATCGTGCCGGATTTCAGTGCCAGCACGATCGTGTTGCCCTCTTTCGTTGGCCGCAGGCTGCGGACGCGTTCGGCACCGAACGCCGTGGCGATGCGCGCGGCACTCGTGTCGAAGCTCGCGTCGCGGCCGAACAGGTTGACCGCCATCACGCCGTAATCGACGAGCAGCGCGGCGCAATCGCGGTAGAAGCGGGCGCTGTCGAGCACCGGGCTGGCCGCCTCGTGGTCGTAGAGGTCGACGCAAAGGACGCTCGCCGTACGGCGCAGGGCCGGATCGCTGACGTAGGCGTCAGCATCCATCTCGAGCATCTCGAACCGCGCCGACGGCGCCGGGAGGCGAAACCACAGCCGGCACGCCTCGATGACAGTCGGGTTCAGCTCCACCGCGGTCGTCTGCATCCGCAGCACGCCGTGGCAGAAGCGGGTGATTGCCGCCGCACCGAGGCCGAGCTGCACGGCCCGCCCGTCGGTCAGCTGCTCGACCGGCCGCAGCAGCATCCAGGCCATCATGCGCTGCACATATTCGAGCTCGATCGCCTTCGGGTCGGCAATCCGCATCGCACCCTGGATCCAGGGACTGTCGAGATGCAGGTAGCGGACGCCGTCCGACTCCGAGATCGTCGCCGGCAAGACCGGACGCGCACGGCCACGGCCCGTCATGCGACGCCGTGCCGCTCGAATGCGGTCCGCCACGCCGCGAGCTTGCGATCGAAGCTCCAGCTTGCATTCGCCGGGCTGGTCGAGGGCAACCGCAGCACTTCGACGCCGAGCGCCAGGGTCCGCTGCATCGAACGGGCCGATTCGCCCCCGTTGTGCGCCACCGCCCGCAACGTCGGCGCCAGCTGCCGCAGTCGCGCCAGGTCGTTCGGCCTCGCCGATTCGATGTTGCTGTCGAGGCTGCCCACCCGCCGACAGCTCGCGTAGACGTCCCACAAGCCGACGCCATGGTCGAGCATCGCCCGAAGCCGCAACGGGTAGCTCAGCCCGACGAGGTCCACTCCCCACAGCGCCGACAGGATCGGCCAGAAGTGGTTGCGTGGATGGCCGTAGTACCGCTGCGCCTGCAGCGAGGCGACACCCGGAAAGCTGCCGAGGACGACCAGCCGCGTGGCCGGCGAGACCACCGGTCCGAGTCCCTCGAGTGGCGCGTCGTCGACGGAGGCTGTCGTGCGTGTCGACGCTGACGCCTGGGCAACCGTTCGGTCGACCGCCTTCATGGCAGCCGCGGCAGTGCACTGTGCGAATTGGCTTCGACGGCTTCCTCCAGCGCAGCCAGCGAGATCCCGCGCAGCTCGGCCAACGTCTGTGCGATGCGCGGCAGCTCGGCCGGCTCGTTGCGCGCCGTCTGCCCGGCGGCGCGCTCCTCGGCGGTGCGGTACAGCCAGTGCGGCGGGATGTCGGGCGCGTCGGTCTCGAGCACGATCGCATCGAGCGGAAGCTCCCGGGCGAGCGCCCGGATCCGGAGCGCGCGATCGAAGGTCATCGCACCGCCGAAGCCGAGCTTGCAGCCCCGCTCGAGAAAGACGTCGGCCTGCTGCCGGCTGCCGTTGAACGCATGGGCGATGCCGCCCGGCACGTCGATCCGGCGCAGCTGCTTCGCCAGCTCGTCGACCGCGCGGCGCGAGTGCAGGATGACGGGCAGCCCGAACTCCCGCGCCAGTTGCAGCTGGGCGACGCAGAAGCGCTCGAGCCGCTCGAAGTCGAGATCGGCCACGAAGCGATCGAGGCCGATCTCGCCGACCGCCACCAGTCGCGGGTCGGCGCGGTGCCTGTCGAGCGCCTCGCGCAGCCGGTCGAGATCGCCGTCGTCGGCGCCGCCGACCGCGAGCGGGTGGATACCCAGCGCGTAGCTGTAGCCGTGCTCGTGCGCCATGCGCCGCACGGTGTCGAAGTTCGAGACGTCCACCGCAGGCAGCACGATCTGCCCGACTCCGGCGTCCTGCGCCCGGGTGACGACGGCGTCGCGGTCGGCCGAGAACTCGCTTGCGTCGAGATGGCAATGGGTGTCGATCCACACCCCGCGATGATGCGGGAGCGCCGCCGATGCGGCACGCCGAGACAGGTCATACGCCGCGTGCTACTGTTCGAATGCAATCGGCGGAACCGCTCTCGGTCGGGTCGTTCCGCTGCTCCCAGGTTTGCCGGTGCGGGTGCCGTCGATGAAGAAAGTGCCGCTCTACAGTCGTTCCAGACGGACCCCCGAGCCCGTGCCTGCGTCGCCCGTTGCGGTCGGGGCAACCCCGCCCAGCGGCTCGGCCGCGGCGGCAGCGCCGCCGATGGCGCAGCCGACAACCCGTCGTGGCCGCTGGAAAGCCGCCGGCCTGCGCCATGAACGACGCCTGTGGGCGCTGGCGGTCGTGCTGCTGCTGGTCGGTGCCGTGCTGATGAACCCGCGGCTGGCACCGCACGAGCCGGCGCTGACCTTCGAGCAGATCGACGCGGCGATGCGGCAGTCGATCGAGGAAAAGCCGCTCGCTTCCGCCGCGACCCGCGCCTACGAGGCGGTGCTTCCTTCGGTCGTGCGGGTGCTCGGCCTGATGACCGAAGGCGACGACGGCGACGACGAGAAAGCGCACGGCACCGTCGAACGCGGCGTCGGCACCGGCGTCGTCATCATCGACAACGGCACGATCCTGACCAACCTGCACGTCGTCTCCGGCGCCAAGCGGATCAAGGTGACCTTCGCCGACGGCACGGAATCCGACGCTTCGGTGCTGAGCGTCCAGCCCGAGAACGACCTCGCGGTCTTGCGCGCGAAGACGATTCCGGACGACCTGTCCGCAGCGACGATGCGCTCGACCGGCGACCTCGCGTCCGGCGACCGGGTCATCGCGGTCGGATTCCCGTTCGGCATCGGCCCGTCCGTGTCGGAAGGCGTCGTCTCCGGGCTGAAGCGCCAGTTCAAGTCGCCCGACGGCCAGCAAATGCTGACCAACCTGATCCAGTTCGACGCCGCAGCGAACCCGGGCAACTCCGGCGGCCCGCTGGTCACGATGGAAGGCGAGGTCGTCGGCATCGTCACCGCAATCCTGAACCCGTCGAGGCAGCGCGTCTTCATCGGCATCGGGTTCGCGGTACCGATCGAGAACGCCGCCGCCGCC
>Ga0307412_10002164_pt1 | contig 10903 bp, 5 predicted proteins | sample DK1Cmetagenome_3_FD_203823 | JGI IMG/M metagenome (GOLD analysis project Ga0307412, IMG submission 203823) | Maize rhizosphere microbial communities from greenhouse at UC Davis, California, United States - DK15-C-1 | ecosystem: Host-associated > Plants > Roots > Rhizosphere > Soil | place: USA...
TGCCTGGCGCCGGCAACCGCATCTTCTACGACGCGGCGATGGCGATGAACCACCGCACCCGTCGCGCGCGGATCGCCGAGGTCTTCGCGCAGATCGAAGCGGACGAGGGACAAGCCGACGCACCGCTCCGCTACGTGGCCTCCACCGACGTGCCGCGCTTCTTCCCGGGCCTGGCCGAAGCCAATCCGATGCCGCTGGGCCCGCGCGACGGGCTCGCCGCGACGATCTGGATCGGCACCGCCACCCGCGTGGCGGCGCATTGCGACGAGCCCGACAATCTCGTCTGCACCGCGATCGGCCATCGCCGCTTCACGCTGTTCCCGCCGGAGCAGTTCTCCAACCTCTATCCCGGCCCGCTCGACAACACGCCCGGCGGCCGGGCGATCAGCATGGTCGATTTCCATGCGCCGGATTTCGCGCGCTTCCCCCGCTTTCGCGAAGCGCTGCGCCACGCCCGCACGGTGGTGCTGGCGCCCGGCGATGCGCTGCGCATCCCGAGCCTGTGGTGGCACCATGTCGAGGCGCTCGATCCCTTCAACGTCATGATCAACTATTGGTGGCGCACGCGCCCGGCCTGGCTCGCCGAGCCGCACGACGCGCTGCTGATGGCATTGCTCGCGATCCGCGACCTGCCGGCGGCGGAGCGGGCGCATTGGCGCGGCGTGTTCGATCATTACGCCTTCGCGCCCGGCGAAGCGGTGACCGCGCATATCCCGGAAGGCGCACGCGGCATCCTCGATCCGCTGACACCCGAGACGGCGGGGCAATTGCGCGCCTATCTGTTGCGGCAACTGAGCCGCTGAGCGAAGAAGAATAGAGAGGAATCCGCATGTCTCGTAGGCGCCAGTCCGTCACCATCCGCCATGTCGCGGCCGATGCCGGCGTCTCGCTGCAGACGGTGAGCCGCGTGATCAACAAGGAACCGGGCGTCCGGCCGGAGATGCTGCACCGGGTACAGGCCTCCATCGCCAAGCTCGGCTACGTCCCCTCGCTGGCCGCGCAGCGGATGAGCGGATCGCGTTCCTACCTGATCCTCGCGCTCAACGATCGCGAGCGGACCATCGCCGATTGGCGCGCGCGCGAGGGCCGCGACTGGGTCGACCAGATGCTGCTCGGCGGCATGCTCGCCTGCGCCGCGCACGGCTATCGCATGATCGTCGAACTGATCGACACCCAGAGCGACCAGATCGAGCGGGAACTGGGTGCGGCGCTCGCGGCACTCCAGCCCGACGGCGCGATCCTCACGCCGCCGCATTCGCAGAACCCGGTGATCCTCCGCCTGCTGGCCGAAAAGGGCATCGAGATCGCCCGGATCGGATCGGTATCCGAAGGGCCCGGGCACATGCTGGTGCAGGACGATCGCGGCAGCGCGCGGCTCGCGACCGAGCATCTGCTGGCGCTGGGGCATCGCCGCATCGGCTTCATCGCCGGACCCGACGAATATGAACTGAGCGCCTGGCGCGTCGAGGGCTGGCGCGCGGCGATGGCGGCGGCGGGGCTGTCGTCCGACGGGCTGCTGGAAACCGGCGACTTCTCCTATGATGCGGGGCTGATCGCCGCGCGCACGCTGCTCGACCGCGCGGACGTGACCGCCGTCATCGCCGCGAACGACCAGACCGCGGTCGCGACGCTCGCCGCCGTCCGCGGGCGGGGGCTGCGCGTTCCTGAGGACCTGTCGCTGATCAGCTTCGACGATACGCCGATCGTCCGCTTCGCCAGCCCGGCGCTGACCGCCGTCTCGCAGCCGATCGCCGACATCACCGCCAAGGCGGTGGAGCGGATCATCGATGCCTGTGCCGGTCGCGCCGCGGCTTCGGCCGAACCCGTGGTGCTGCCCTCGACGCTGATCGTGCGCGAATCCACGCGCAGCCCGCGCGCGCGCGATGGCGGGGGGCGTGCAACCTGATCGACGCTGGAGGCAGGGTCCCATCGCGCGACAAGGCGCACCATACCAATTTCATTCCAAAGATATCGGCAGAAGCGACACAATCGAAAATAATTTCGTTTTCTAGCTGAGTGTTTCAATCAACCGCGCGTCATATCCCTGTAACCAAAATGGGGGCTATATGTCGTACAGGAGTGGATTTGGTCTCATCGCGGCTCGTACGAGCACGACCGCGCTGGCGGCGGCGATGATCGCGACGGGGCTGGCGGCGACGCCCGCCATGGCACAGCAAAGCGCCGTCAGCGGTTCCGATACCGCAGCCGAGCAGGACGCCTCCAATCCGCAGGCGCGCACCGCGATCCCCGACGTCCCGGCGCAGGAAGCGGCCCAGCAGGCAAGCGGCGGCTCCGAGATCCTCGTCACCGGTACCCGCATCGTGCGGCCCAACCTCAAATCCGCCAGCCCGATCACGTCGATCACCGCATCGGAGATCAAGGCGCAGGGCGCGGTCAATCTCGAGGAAGTGACCAACCGCCTCGGCCAGGTGCAGCCCGACGCACAGCAGAACTACCAGCAGAGCAACGGCCAGCAGCGCGGCGTCAAGCTGCGCGGGCTCGACTTCAACCGCACCCTGTCGCTGATCAACGGGCAGCGGATCGCGGGCACCGAGTCCGTCGACATCAACCTGCTGCCGACCTCGCTGGTCGAGCGGATCGATCTACTGACCGGCGGCGCCTCGTCCGTCTATGGCTCGGATGCGATCGCGGGCGTAGTGAACTACATCATCAAGCGCGACTTCACCGGCCTGCAAATTTCCGGCAATTACAGCTTCTACAACCACAATAATCGCAACAACGCGTCGACGCCGGTCGCGCAGCGCTACGGGATTGCGACGCCGACGGGGATGACCAACGACGGCGGCCGCGCCGACCTCAGCGCCACCTACGGCCACAACTTCCTCGACGACCGGCTCAACATCTCGGTCTATGGAACGTACCGCACCGCCGACGGCATCCGCTTCCGCGATCGCGACGCCTCCGGGTGCCAGCTTCGCCGCGACACCGGCAATCCGCTGCGCGTCAACAACCTGATCTGCGGCGTCACCGCCGCCTCGCCCAACGGCACCCTGACCGCCAACGGCGCCAACTATTCGAACGTGACGGGCAGCCCGGGCACCTTCGCCCTCGCCTCGACCGTCCCCGGCTATGCCAACCAGGGGGATCGCCTCGCCGCGCGCGGTTATGAGCGGTTCAACACCGGCGGCTTCGTCAACTACAAGGCCTCCCCTGCCGCCGAGATTTCGCTCGGTGTGATGTACCTGCACGACAAGTCGGAGAACCTTCTCTACGGCCCCTATGTGCAGGGCAGCTACCAGGTGAACTGCAACAACCCGCTGATGTCGGCGTCGCAGGCGCAGACGATCTGCGGTGCGCGCGCTGGCACCGCCGCCTATGCGCCGCTGGGCGTGCAATATGGCTTCCCCGGCCTGGCCGGCGACCGCGACAAGGAGACTTTCGTCAACACGCAGACGCGGATCAGCGCATCCGTCCGGGGCGAGATCGCCGCGGGCTGGCGATACGATGTCGGCGGTGTCTATGACGAGAGCCGCCAGCTGTGGAAGCCCGGCGGCAATCCGGTGAGCACCCATGTCAATCGCGCGCTCGACGTGGTGAATGTCGGCGGCGTGCCGACCTGCCGCTCGGTCGTCGACGGCACCGATCCTTCGTGCGTGCCGCTCAACGTGTTCGTCGCCAACAACCCCGGCAGCGCCGCGCTCAGCAACTATCTGTTCAACGAAGGGCTCGGCGTCAGCGACCTGCGCGCGAAATTCTACGACATCACCGCCAACCTCACGTCCGATCTGACCCGCTACGGCATTCGCTCGCCCTTCGCGGAGCAGGGCCTCGCGCTGGCGTTCGGCGCCGAATATCGCAAGCAGGAAGAGCGCGGCCTCCAGAACGCCCGCTTCATCGAGGTCTATGGCGGGGTCGCCGATCGCCGCGCCCAGCAGGACGTGGTCGAGGGCAATGTCGAGGCGCAGCTGCCGCTGGTGCAGAATGTGTCGCTGATCAAGCTGCTCCAGGTCAACGGCGGCTATCGCCTGTCGAAGTACAGCACCAACTCCCGGACCTTCAGCACCTGGAAGATCGAGGCGGTCTATTCGCCGAGCGAAGACATCACCTTCCGCTTCGGCCGCAACCGCGCCGCGCGCGCGCCCGGCCTGCGCGAAGCGAACCAGACCGTCAGCTACCAGAACGCGACGATCGTCGATCCTTGTGCCAGCATCGACGGCGTCGCCCCGCGCGCCAGCCGCGAGGCGTGCCGCCTGACCGGGCTGCCCGACAATCTCTACGGCAACGGGCTGGCCGCCGGCATCCCCGGCAGCATCCGCTGCGTCGACGATGTCTGCCGCCAGCGGAACAACGGCGTCCCGATCGAGCCCGAGGATGCGCGCACCACGACGTTCGGCTTCGTACTGACGCCGCGCTTCCTGCCGCGCTTCAGCCTCTCGGTCGATCGCTACCGGATCCAGGTCAACAGCGTGATCAGCTATCTCGGCGCGAGCTTCGCGGTCGATGGCTGCGCCATCACCAGCGATCCCTATTATTGCAGCCGTCTCGTGCGCGATCCGGTGACTTACCAGCTCACCAGCACCGGCACGACGGGGGGCTATATCCAGGGCGGCAACCTCAATGCCTATCGCCTCTATGCGAGCGGCTATGACTTCCAGGCGCAATATTCGCTGCGGCTGGGCGAGAAAGCGGGCAAGCTCGACCTGATGATGAACGGCACGCTGACGACCGATCAGGGTGGCCAGACCGCCGTCAACCAGCCGCGCACCAATTGCGTCGGCTATTTCGGCGGCTCTTGTTCGCAGCCGACCCCGCGCTGGGTGCACAATGTCCGTGCGACCTACTCGACGCGGGACGAGACGTTCTACGCATCGCTGGCATGGCGCTATATCGACGGCACCACGGCCGGTCAGAATGGCGGCCCGCTGTCGACCCAGGCGACCGCCGTCACCGACTTCACCCACATCCCCGCCTATCATTATTTCGACCTGTCGCTGGGCTTCAACATCGCCAAGCGGCTGACCTTGACGACGGCGGTCAACAATATCTTCGATCGTCAGCAGCCGATCATGACCAACACCTATGATTACGCCCTGTCGCGCGGCAACACGATCCCGCAGCGCTACGACACGCTGGGGCGGCAGATCTCCATCTCCGCGACGACGCGGTTCTGATGTCCGGCTTGCCGCCCGAGCACCCGCCCGGGCGGCACCGGCTGCCTCCTTTGCGAAGAGGTCGTACCATGACGAAGCCGAGAGCCGCCGCATGGATGGCGGCGGCCTGGATCGCGGCGATGCCGCTGCCGGCTGCGGCATTCCAGGCACCCCCTTTGTCCTCGGTGCTGCCGATGCCCGCAGCGGTTCGGCCGGCACCAGGCGCGTTCCGCGTCGACACCGACATGCAGATCACCGTGCCGAAGGGCGATGCCGGAGCCCTCAAAGCGGCGCGGCGTGCGGCGGAGATCGTCGCGCGGACGCGGGGGATCACGCTCCAGGTGACGCAAGGCGGTGCTGGCGCCATCCGCTTCGTGCGTCAGGGCAAGGCGCGCGCGAACGACGAGCGCTACCAACTTGCCGTAGCCCCTACCGGAATTCGCATCACCGCCGCGACCGATGCCGGGCTGTTCTACGGCGCGATGACGCTCGCCCAGCTGCTCTCGCCCGACGCCCGGTTCGGCGAAAGCGTCGCGGTCCCCGCCATGACGATCGACGACGCCCCGCGCTTCGCCTGGCGCGGGGTGATGCTCGACGTCGCGCGGCATATCCAGCCGGTCGCCTCGATCGAGCGCATCATCGACATGATGGCGCAGCACAAGCTCAACCGGCTGCAGCTCCACCTCACCGACGATCAGGGCTGGCGGATCGAGATCAAGCGCTATCCCGAACTGACGCGGATCGGCGCGTGGCGCGCTTCGGCCACGCCCAACCCGGGCGCGCCGGCCGGCCAATATGGCGGCTTCTACACCCAGGCCGAGCTCCGCGCGCTGGTCGCCTATGCCGCAGCCCGATCGGTGACGATCGTGCCGGAGATCGACCTGCCGGGCCACGCCCAGGCCGCGATCGCCGCCTATCCCGACATCGGCGTGCTGGGCGATCGGCCGCCGGTATCGGGCGATTGGGGTATCAACCCCTATCTGTTCAACGTCGACGACCGCAGCCTGGGCTTCGTCAAGAACGTGCTCGACGAAGTGATGGCGATCTTCCCCTCGCCCATCCTTCATATCGGCGGCGACGAGGCACTGAAGGATCAGTGGCAGGCGTCCCCGGCGGTGCAGGCGAAGATGCGCGCGCTCGGCATCGCCGACGAGGAGCATCTGCAAAGCTGGTTCATCGAGCAGCTCGGCCAGTATCTCGCCCGGCACGGACGCCGCCTGATCGGCTGGGACGAGATCCTCGAAGGCGGCCTGCCCCCTTCCGCCTCGGTCATGTCGTGGCGCGGCGAGGAGGGCGCGATCCAGGCCGCCAATCTGGGGCACGACGTGGTGCTCTCGCCCGGCCCCGTGCTGTATTTCGACAATCTGCAAAGCGGGCGCGGCGACGAGCCCCCCGGCCGCCTCAAGGTCCAGACGCTGGCCGCGGTCTATGCCTATGATCCGCTGCCCGCCGCGATCGATGCGGCCAAGGCGCACCATGTTCTGGGCGCGCAGGCCAATCTCTGGGCCGAATATATGGTCACGCCCGAACAGCGCGAACATGCCCTGTTCCCCCGCATGGCGGCGCTGGCGGAGATGACCTGGTCGCCCAGGGACGCGCGAAACTGGCCGGACTTCCTGGCGCGGCTGGACCCGCAGCTGGAGCGCTACCGGCGCCAGGGGATCGCAGCCGCGGACAGCGCCTTCGCGATCGACTTCGCCGTTGCCGGTGGCATCGGCGCGGCGCTCCGGGCGAAGACGGTCACCGTCACCCTGTCGCGCCAGGCGGCGTACGGCACGATCCACTATACGATCGACGGCGCGGCACCGACGGCCGCCTCGCCGACCTACGCCACCCCGCTCAGTGTCGCGCCGGGTACGATAGTGCGCGCGGCCAGCATCGCCCCGGACGGACGCCTGCTCGCCGCCGCGCGCAGCTTCGACAGCCGCCCCACCGCCTTGCTGACGCGCACCAGCGCCGAGCTGACGCCCTGCCCCGGTCCCGGCATCCAGCTACGGCTGCCGCTGACGGCGGACGCCACCGCCGGCCCTGCCCACAGCATGAACATCTTCGACATGTGCTGGATCTATCCGGCAGCGCCGCTGGACCAGCTTGGCGGCGTCACCGTCTCGATCGGCCGGCTGCCGCGCAACTTCGCCCTGCGCCAGCCGCAGCGCGAGTCCGTGGTGTGGCGCTACAATCCCAGCCGCTACGGCACGTTGCAGGTGCGGGAGGGAACGGCGCAAGGCCGGGTGCTGGCGTCGATCCCCCTGCCCGATCCCGAAGCCGCGCCGAACCGCTTCACGCTCGCGGCGCCGCTAGCGGCCGGCCGCGCGACCAGCGACCTGTATCTAACGATCGCGCCGCCGGTGGGCGGACCGCTCTACGGCATCGATACGGTGCAACTGACCATGAAGGACCCACGGTGACCCACATCCTGCGCACGACGCGCCGCGACGCCATCGCCCTTGCCGCCGCGGCCCTCGCACTGCCGGGCCGCGCGCTCGCCGCCCCCGCCGGCACGACGCTGGTGCCCTATGGCGCGACACCTTCGCCGCGGCAGTTGGCGTGGCACCGGATGGAGCAGAACGCCTTCGTCCACTTCACGATCAACACCTTCACCGATCGCGAATGGGGCTATGGCGACGAGGATCCGGCGATCTTCAACCCCAAGGAATTCGACGCCGACCAGATCGTCGGCGCGGCCAAGGCCGCCAATCTGCGCGGGCTGATTATCACGGCGAAGCACCATGACGGCTTCTGCCTGTGGCCGAGCAAATTCACCGAGCACAGCATCAAGAACAGCCCTTACAAGAACGGCAAGGGCGACATCGTCGGGGAACTGGCCGCCGCCTGCCGCCGCCAGGGGCTCCAGTTCGGCATCTATCTGTCGCCCTGGGACCGCAACCACCCGGAATATGGCCGGCCGGCCTATATCAACTTCTTCCGCAACCAGTTGCGCGAGCTGCTGACCGAATATGGTCCGGTCTACGAAGTGTTCTTCGACGGCGCCAATGGCGGCGACGGCTATTATGGCGGCGCGCGCGAGATGCGGAAGATCGACGCCGTGCCCTATTATAACTGGCCGTCGATCATCGATTTCGTCCACGAACTCCAGCCGATGGCCTGCACCTTCGACCCCGTCGGCGCGGACCTGCGCTGGGTCGGCAATGAAGAGGGCGAAGCCGGCGATCCGTGCTGGGCGACGATGGACGACAAGGGCTTCACCCCCGAAAAGGGCAATGCCGGCGTTCGCGGCGGCTCGGTCTGGTGGCCGGCGGAGGCCGATGTCTCCAGCCGCTATGGCTGGTTCTGGCATGCCTATGAGGATGGCGAGAGCCGCAGCCCCGCAAATCTGATGAAGATCTATTTCGACACGGTCGGGCGCAGCGCCGGCCTGTTGCTGAACCTCGCGCCGGATACGCGCGGGCGGATCACCGACGAGGATGTCGGCAACCTCACCGCGTTCGGCGATGCGGTCCGCGCCATGTATGCCACCCCGCTCGCCAAGGGCGCGACTGCAACCGCGAGCAATGCCCGCGCCGGCCACCCGGCCGCGAACGTGCTCGACGGCGACCCGGAGAGCTTCTGGGCCAGCGCGGACGACGTGCGGCAACCCGCGCTGGCCCTGGACCTCGGCAGCCCCCGCACCTTCGATGTCGTGCGGCTGGCGGAGCATCTGCCGCTCGGCCTGCGCGTCGACCGGTTCGCGATCGACGTGCAGGATGCCCGCGGCTGGACCGAAATCCTCAGCAAGCAGGGCATCGGATCGCAACGCATCCTCCGCCTCGACGCGCCCGTGACCGCGCGGCGCGTCCGGCTGCGGATCGTCGCGGCGGCGGCCGCACCGGCCATCACCGAGTTCGGCCTCTATCGCGCCCCGCTGCTCCTCGAACCGCCGCACATCGTCCGCGACCGCGTGGGCATGGTCACGCTGACCAGCGACGCGCCAGGCCAGGCGATCGCCTATACGGTCGACGGCAGCACCCCCACCGCCACCTCGCCGCGCTATACCGCGCCCTTCGCCCTGCCGGACGGCGGCACGGTGCAAGCGATCGGCATTCACCTCGCCAGCAAGGCGGTGAGCAGCGTCGGCCGGCGCAGCTTCGACATCCGCAAGAGCGACTGGAAGATCCTACGCGCCTCCGCGCCCAAAGCAGAACTGTTGATCGACGAACTGAACCGCACCGACTGGATTGCGCCGCTGGTCGGCCCCGACGGCAAGCCCTGCTCAGTGACGATCGATCTCGGGCGGAGCGTCGACGTGCGTGGCTTCGTGCTCAAGCCCGGCTGGCATGCGCCGCAGGGTGCGGGCGATCCCGCCGCCTGGACAGTGCGGATCGGCGACGATCCCGCGCTGCCCGGCGCGGCGCAGGAGGCCGGCGAGTTCTCCAACATCGCCGCCAACCAGGCGCCGCAGCGCCTCGCCTTCCGCAGCCCGCACCGCGGACGCTATGTCGACATCGCCTTCACCCGCACGGCGAAGGGGGAGAAGCAGCTGGCCATCGCCGAGATCGGCATCCTGACCCGCTAGCTGTCCCCCTCGTCAGAAGAACGTCTCCACCACGTCCACCACCTCGAACGCGTCGTCGGCCACCAGCACGCGGCGCCATTTGTCGAAAGTCAGGCACGGATGCGAGATATCGAACGCGAGCACGTCGCCCACCGCCAGATCGTCGCCCGGCGCGATGGCGAGATAGGCGTGCTGGTCCATCAGCCCGGTCACTTCCCAATGCGCCGGCACCGCGCCGGGGAGGCTGTCGCGACCGGGGCGGAACAGCGTGGCGGGACGCGGCAGCCCCGCGTCGAACGCGACGTCTCGCTTGCCCATCGCCACGACGGCGCGCGTCGGGTCCGGGATCGACTGCACCGCCGCCCAGATCCGCAACGCGGGCTGGAGCGGTTCGCCCAGCCCGGGCGCAACCGGATTGCGGCGCAGGATGCCCTCCTGCGCGACGCGGTACAGGCCATCGTCATGGCTGATGTAACAGCCGGGGCGGAGCAGCACCTGCACCGTACCGTCCTGCGCCACCGCCGCGCTCTCCTCCGCCACCACGTCATACCAGGCCGAGCCAGCCCCGGTGAGGATCGCGGGCACCCGCTCGACGCGCCCTTCGGCGACCAGCCGCGCCACGACCTCCACCGCGCGACGCACGAAGCGGCGCACCTGGTCCGCATCCGGCAGCACGCCCTCGTAGAATTCGACGCCCGCCAGCCGCAGCGCGCCACGCCACGCGTCCAGCGCTTCGAGCACGGCGGCGAGTTGCGCCTCGTCGCGCACGCCGGTGCGCAGCCCGGGCTGATCGGGTTCGGGCGCGAGTTCGACCAGCACGTCCAGCGTCGCACCGCGCGCCCGACACGCCTCACCCAGCAGCGCGACACCGGCGGGGCTGTCGACCAGGCACATCAGCTCCAGATCGGGGTCGGCGGCCAGCTCGGCGATCGTCGCGAGATTGGCAGCGCCGACCACCTGGTTGGCGATCAGGATACGCTGCACGCCGTGCGCGGCAGCGACCTGCGCCTGCTGGCTGGTCGCGACGGTGATGCCCCACGCCCCCGCCTCGAGCTGGCGGCGGAACAGCGCCGGCGCCATCGTCGTCTTGCCATGCGGCGCGAGCGCCAGCCCATAGGCATCGATGAACGCGCGCATCCAGGCGAGATTGTGCGCCATCCTCGATTCGCTCAGCACCGCGGCGGGCAGCGGCACGTCGCCGGCCAGCAGGTTCCAAACTTGGCCCTGCGCACCCACCCCCTTGTTCAGCTCAATTCCCTGCTGATTCACGGTCGTTCTCCAAATTTCACTTCCCATCTAC
>Ga0307412_10002170_pt1 | contig 10894 bp, 8 predicted proteins | sample DK1Cmetagenome_3_FD_203823 | JGI IMG/M metagenome (GOLD analysis project Ga0307412, IMG submission 203823) | Maize rhizosphere microbial communities from greenhouse at UC Davis, California, United States - DK15-C-1 | ecosystem: Host-associated > Plants > Roots > Rhizosphere > Soil | place: USA...
ATGGAACGACGGACCTGGCCCCGGCTCTGACGCGGGCTTTAACGCCCAAGGGGGTAGCGGGCTCCGGTCCGTCACCGCAGGGAGGAGCTAGATCCGATGCGGCAATCGTCAAGTTACAAGGGGGGTATCACACCCACAAAGCTCAAACGGCTATCAACTCAACCGCAAGAGCCCCCCAACCCTCAGGCATCACTCCCCGCCAACTCCTCGAACGTCGCCAGCCCACGCTTCACCAGCATCGCATCCGGGCTCGGCAGCTTGCCGCGGAACGCGCGGTAGGTATCCTCCGGATCGACCGACCCGCCCACCGAATAGACGTGATCGCGCAGCTTCCTGGCTATCTCGCCATTGAACGCATCGCCCGTCTCCTCGAAGGCCGAAAACGCATCGGCGTCGAGCACTTCCGACCACATGTAGGAGTAATAGCCGGCCGAATAGCCGCCGGCGAAGATGTGCTGGAAGTGCGGCGAGGCGTGGCGCATCACCATTGACTTCGGCATGCCGAGCTCCTTCAGCACCTCACCCTGCACCGTCATCGGATCGGCGACCGCGTCCCGCGTATGGAACGCCATGTCGACTAGCGCGGACGAGGTGAACTCCACCGTGTTGAACCCGGCATTGAAGCTGCGCGCCGCCAGCACCTTGTCGAGGAGGTCCTGCGGCATCGGCTTGCCGGTCTCGAAATGCACGGCGTACTGCTTCAGGATCTCAGGCACCGTCAGCCAGTGCTCGTAAAGCTGCGACGGCAGCTCGACGAAATCGCGCGACACGCCGGTTCCAGACACCGAGGGATACGTCACGTTGGAGAGCATGCCGTGCAGCGCATGGCCGAACTCGTGGAACAGCGTGCGGGCATCATCCAGCGACAAGAGCGCCGGCTTGCCTTCGGCCGGCTTGGCGAAGTTGCAGACATTGTAGATGATCGGCAGCTCCCCCTGAGAGCCGTTCTTCAGCGGCAGCTTGTGCTGCGACTGGAACGCGCTCATCCAGGCGCCCGAGCGCTTCGACGAACGGGCGAAATAATCGCCGAGGAACATCGCCACCAGCTTCTCGTCGCGGTCGCGGATCTCGAAGACGCGGACATCGGGGTGATAGGCGGCAACGCCCTTCTTCTCCACCGCGTGAATGTCAAACAGACGCCCCGCCACGTCAAAGCAGGCGTCGATGATCTTTTCCAGCTGCAGATAGGGCTTCAGCTCCGCCTCGGAGAAATTGAACTTTTGGGCCCGGATCTTTTCGGCGTAGAATCGCCAGTCCCAGGGCATGACCTCGTGGTTCTTGCCCTCGTCGGCGATCAGCCTGGCGATATCCGCCTCTTCCTCGCCGGCGCGCTTTACCGCCTTCACCCAGACCTTCTTCAGAAGATCGTTCACCGCATCAGGCGTCTTCGCCATGGTGTTGTCGAGCTTCAGCTCGGCGAAATTGCCGTAGCCGAGCAGCTTCGCCACCTCGGCGCGGAGTTGAAGCGTGTCGCGGATGATGCCGCGATTGTCCGACGGGCCATCATTCTCGCCACGCGCCACCCAGGCCTTGAACGCCTGCTCGCGCAGCTCGCGGCGCTCGGAGAAGGTCAGGAACGGCTCGATGATCGAGCGCGACAGCGTCACCGCGAACTTACCATCCTCGCCGCGCTCGCGCGCCGCCGCCGCCATCGCGTCCTTGAGAAAATCGGGAACTCCAGCGAGATCGTCGCCGTCTGAAAGGATCAGCGCCCAGCCCTTCTCGTCGGCAAGCACGTTCTGGCCGAACTGCGTGCCGAGGCCCGCCAGCTTCTCGTTGATGCCGGCGAGCTTTTCCTGCTCCGCCTTTTCAAGCTTGGCGCCCGACTTGACGAAGCCCTTCCAGTGCCGCTCCAGCACCCGTGTCTGCTCCAGCGTAAGCCCGAGCTTTTCGCGCGCTTCCCAAAGCGTGTCGATGCGCGCAAAGAGCGCTGCATTCATGCCGATCTTCGAATAATGCCGCGACATCTTCGGCGAGATATCCCGCTCTAGCGCCTGGATCGTGTCGTTGGTATGCGCGCCGGCGCGGTTCCAGAACAGGGCCGACACCCGCGAGAGATCATCGCCCGCAAGCTCCAGCGCCACGATCGTGTTGTCGAAGGTCGGTGCTTCAGGATTGTCGGCGATCGCATCGATCTCCTCTTCGTGCCGGGCAAGGGCCGCATCGAAAGCCGGCGCGAAATCGCCGTCATTCAGCGCCTCGAAGCGCGGCAGACCATTGAGGCCGTTCCAGTCGGTGAGAGCGGGGTTGTTGGCGGGCATACGGACATCCTTATTTGGCGGGCTTGTCGGCGGGGCGTGTTGTCTCGGAGACCAATATAGGAAGGCAGCACGGCGATTGGTATCGCCACCTTGAGCGAGCGGCCGCGCCACCTATACGAGAAGTTGATCCCTAAAAATGCTATATAAGAATTAACTATTTGTTAACGATTGACGATTGTGCGGCGCACACGGTATTTTTGCTCAATCTTTTTTAATCATGGATGCAGGCAATGGAAATCACATCGCTGCGGTTTTCGCCGAATTTATCTTTCCGGAAATATTCCGATAATTCGCAATTTAACAACAGCTTGACCGAAACCTTCAGCTCGGTTTCGAATGCTTCGTCGACCTTCAGGATCGACGAAGCGACATCGGCTCAACCCGATTTTTCGGCCATAACAGCCGCCGATCTGCGCAACCACGCGCGCCAGAATTTCGACAACGGCACGCTCGACCAGGACACCTATGCGGCGATCTCCGAACCGCTGCCGATGCACACCATCGACCCGTCAGGCAACGTTCTCGATCTCTCCGACGTCACCGACGGCACCAGCTTCAATTTCAGGGACTATTACAAGGACCAGCTGCAGATCGCCATGTCGATCGGCGATCCCGAGACGGTGAAGACCCTGAAATCGGTCGTCAGCTTCCTCGACGTCTGACGCGGCAGCGGTTGCGCCCGGCGCAGGCCGATCAAGCCTTGCGCCACCCCATCAACCCCGGCGTCGCATGCAGCAGAGCCTGCACGGCAAACCCCATGAACAGCACGCCCGAGCAGCGCACGATCAGCCGCTCATGCGCGCGGTAGAACCGCCGCACCGCCCCGGTGCCGACAATCGCGATCAGGATCATGTCGGCGACGATGAAGCCGAGGAACGACACGGCAAGCAGCACCGGCAGCGTCTGAAACTGCAGGGCGCTCGCCGAGCCCGCCACCAGTGCCGTGAAAGTCGCGAGCGCCACCGGATAGCCCTTCGGATTGGTGACGCCGAAGATCAGCCCGCGCCGGAACGGCCGTTCGACAACCATCAGCGCCTGCCCCTCGCCCTTCGGCTTGGCGCGAAACGCGTTCCAGCCGATCCAGGCAAGATAGAAGCCGCAGGCGAGCCCCAGCGCATCGAACACGAAACTCCCGATCGTCTTGGCGCCGATGATCGCCACCAGCGCCAGCGACGCCCACAGCGTATCGCCCACCAGATGCCCACAGACAAACTGCGCCCCCGCCCTTCTCCCCTGCCCGGCCCCGATCCCCAGCAGCGCCAGAAACGCCGGCCCGGGAATGAGCACGTAAAGAAGTGCAGCCAGAAAGGCGCCCGCGAGCAGCGATTGCGTCATGAAGAATCCCCCGTGAAAAGACCGAGATTATGCGGTGTGGCGGGGACGTCAAGCGAGGAGGAGAACCGAACCCTCAACATGCCGGTCATGCCCAGGTAAAATCGTTCAGTCACAGCCACCCGAAGAAAACGTAACCATGCGCCGACCGCGATCGAAATCGCGCCAGTCGGCAGGCGTCGGCGGATGCTCCAGGGCGATGTCACGGTAGAGGTGGAGGGCTGGGGCCTGACGCGGTCGCCTGAACCACCATTGCTTTAGTGCATGAATAAACGGCATGATGCAGTCGATGCTCCCATTCACAGGGAGCCAGTTTCATGGGCCTTGCAGCGCAATGGAAACAAAGTCTGATCATCGCAAGCATGATGAAAATCGATGGATGCAGCGCGGGTTGCCGGCTTGGCCCGTCTTGATCTCATTCGTTGAGGTTGTCGATTGCGGGAGCGTGACGAGGGCCGCCGAACACCTGAACCTGACACAGAGCGCCGTAAGCCACCACATCGCGCAACTGGAGCGCTTCCTGGGCGAACGGCTGTTTGAGAGATCAGCGAAAGCAATGAAGCCAACGGCGCGCGCCGAGATGCTGGCTGCGCGCTTGCGCGATCAGCTTCGGACGCTATCGGAGATCATCGAAGCTGCCAGACCCCGCGCCGGGCAACATGATCTTCATGTCGTCGTCGCGCCGGAGTTCCACCGCTACTGGCTTGCCGACCGGCTGGGCGACTTCGTGGCCTCTCACGGACAGATAGCGCTTCGAGTGAGCCAGGATTATCGCCGTGATGTGTTTTCGGATGGCGACGCCGATCTGCAGATCCGGCTGGCGCGTCCAATGGCGGCGGAAGATGGATTCACGTTATTGTTCGACGACGAACTCGTCGTCTGCTCCCCCGAGCTGGCGGCCCGCCTGCCCGCGAGAGAGGCGTTCTCCGTGGCTCCGTTTTTGACCCACACGGACGCCTATCAAACCGGCCTCGACTGGCGCCGCTGGGTGTCCGAGTTTTTTGGCATGGAGGGCGGCAGCCAGATCGAAGATCGGCTGGCAGGCATGATTGTCCTGCCAAGCATGGAAGACATGCTCGCCGCCTGCAGGGACGGCAAGGGCTTTGCACTGGTGCGAACCACACTCGTGGCAAACGATATAGCCGCGGGCCGCCTGGTGAAGGCCGTGACAGAGAAGCTGTCGGCGGACGTCAACTATCACCTCGTCTATCGCCGCGACTTCGCCATGTCGCCGGCAGCGCAATTGTTCGTCGACTGGCTTCGCGCTCAGACGGCGGCAGCGCCGCAAATCCTATCCGCCCAACCTCATTCAAACTATTGATGAACGCGTTCCGCCGCCGCAATGGATTTCGCGGATCGCGCGGATTAGCCTTGGCCATCGATTGCGCTGGTTTCATGAGGAAAGCCATTTCCCGATGCCCATTCTCGACGCGACCGCCGTCCACCCGATCACGCTGCCGGATGGCACCATCTACAGCGATACCGTCTATTTGAAAAACGTCATTGCCCATCCACGCATGGAGATCGGCGACTACAGCTATTACACCCACTCGGGCAAACCGGAAGACACCGCCGGCATCCTCGCACCCTATCTCGGGCATGGCGTCCGCGAGCGCCTTATCATCGGAAAATTCGTGCAGATTGCCCGTGGCAGCTGCTTCATCACCAGCTCGGCCAATCATCCGATGAATGGCTTCACGACCTATCCGTTCCGGATCTTCAAACCGGAAACCTTCGGCTACAAGGACTTGCCGGTGAAGGATACCGTTGTCTGGCATGACGTCTGGATAGGCCATGACGCGGCCATCATGCCGGGTGTCAAAATCGGGTCTGGTGCCATCATCGCCGCTGGATCGGTCGTTGCCCGTGACGTTCCGCCCTATGCCGTCGTCGGCGGCAACCCGGCAACGATCATCCGCATGCGATACCCCACGACGGTCATCGATGAACTGCTGGAGATCGCATGGTGGGACTGGCCTATGGACAAGATCGAGGCAAACTTGGCTGCTCTTGAAAGCGGTGATCTCGCGGCGCTGAAAATGGCATAACGCAAATATCGCAAGGGGTGCTCCCGCAACCGTTCGCGCGCCTCGGCATTTTTGCATTGCCGGATCAGATAGCTTGCGTCAGAAAAGACGAAGTCCTGCTTTCCAGGCGTTGCGAGCGCCACCAGCCAATCGAGTACCCGCATGCCCCCATTCCGGATGAGCGCAAGGCGAACGAGCATGCTCGGCGCGCTGCTTGCCACCCTCGGCCCGATCTCCATGTCGATCTACACGCCCGCCATGCCGGAGCTGGTGGGCGCCTTTCACACGACGGATTCGGCGATCAAGCTGACGCTGTCGCTTTATTTCGCCGGCTTCTCGATCGCCCAGCTGCTCGCCGGCCCGCTGTCCGATGCCTTCGGCCGCCGCGCCGCGACGCTTCTCTTCGTCGGCATCTACATGGTGGGAAGCCTGCTGTCGGCGTTTGCGCCCGGCATCGAATGGCTGCTCGCCGGCCGCCTGATCCAGGGGATCGGCGCCTCGGTCGGGATCACCGTTGCACGCGCCATCGTCCGCGATCAGTTCACCGGCGCCGATGCCTCCAGGATCATGAACCTGATCGGCATCATGATCGCCATCGGCCCGGCAATCGCCCCGACCGTCGGCGGCCTTGCACTCGCCGCCTTCGGCTGGCAGTCGGTGTTCTTCCTGCTCATCGGCTTCGGCCTGATGATCTGCCTCTCGCTCCTCGTCTTCATGCGCGAGACCAGCACACCCGACCGCCGCCGCGCCCTCCCCGGACCGCTGCTACAAGCCTATGCCGAGCTCGCCCGCGAACCACGCTTCATCTCCGCCTCGCTGGTGCTCGGCGGCTCGATCGGCGCGCTCTACGCGCAGGCGACGATGCTGCCCTTCATCCTGATCAAGGTGGTCGGCCTCTCGCCCACGGCCTTCGGCCTCGGCATGCTGATGCAATCCGGCTCCTATTTCCTCGGCTCCGTCGTCCTCAGGATGACATCGGCACGGCTCGGCGGCGATGGCTCGGTGCGAACAGGCCTCGGCTTGCTCGGCCTTGCCGGCATCATGATCGCGCTCTCGGTTGCGCTGGTGACCCCGAGCTATCTCTCGATCATGGCCCCCGTCGCCTTCCTGGCCTTCGGCCTCGCCTTCCTCACCCCGCACATGACGACCTCGGGCCTCTTCCCCTTCCCGCATATCGCTGGCTCCGCCTCGGCGATGATGGGCTTCATCCAGATGGGCGGCGGCTTCACCGGCGGGCTCATAGCTTCCCTGATTGGTGCGCCGCTTATGGCCTTTGGCACCATCATCCCGATGATGGCCCTGATCGCGATCCTCAGCTACCTCTGGTTCGTGAACGCCACCCGCCGCGCCGCGAGGGTGTCGCATTCCAGTCTAGGGGAATGACGCGTGGGGCTCGCCGTCGCCGATCGTCCAAGGTCCGCCACGTCAGCACTGCCGGTCATCATATCCAGGCCGCCAATTTTCTCGTTCAAGCAGCATTGCAACTTCGGCGTTGGCAAAGCCTTGCCTCTTGCCGCTGGCTGCTTTAGCTCATGAATGAAATGGAGCAGACCTAATGATTTTCATGGTAATCGCGGTCCCGATCGTCTTGGTCTGCTTCCTGCTGTTTCCCCGCCACACGCTGATCGTCGTTGCCGCCCTGGCCTGCGTCGGCGCCGCCGTTGGTCTCTATCTCTACTTCCAGCAATCAGACCGGCTGAACTCCGCAAGTCTGGTATCCGGCACGAGCAGCGGAACCAGCGGTTGCCAGGATCCGGACAAGCCGGTTTTCGTCGAGCTGTCGAATGCCTCTGACCGGCAGGTCAATATCGTGCGCTTCCGGCTGATTGCGAAGCGTCCGGGGTTCAGCGGCGAGGTCTATTCGGATTATTTCAGCAGCGACAAGATCATCGCGCCGCATAGTGAGTACGGCAGTTGCTGGGCGCTTAACCGCTACAGGGGCCTGGACACCCTGCCGGGCCGTCCCGCACCTGCTGATTTCGAATGGTCCGTCGATATCTCGTCGGTCGATTTCGCCGGCAATTAAGCAAGGCCCTGAGGCTCGGGCCATAAGGCCATCAGCCAAAGAAAAACCGCCTGCAACATTCCTGCTGCAAGCGGTTCTGATCGTCTCGAACTTGTCGTCTGGATCAAGGGCGACAGCGTCGCCCTCTCTCGCTCTTCGTCTTACTTGCGGTTACCCATGAACTGCAGCAGGAACATGAAGAGGTTGATGAAGTCGAGGTAGAGCGTCAGCGCGCCCATGATCGCCTTGCGGCCGGCCATGGTGGCGTCGTCGGCGGCGTAGTACATTTCCTTGATGCGCTGCGTGTCGTAGGCGGTCAGGCCCGCGAAGATCAGCACGCCGATCACCGAGATCGCGAACTGCATGGCCGAGGAGGCCAGGAAGATGTTGACGATCGAGGCGATGATCAGACCGAAGAGACCCATCATCAGGAACGAGCCCATGGCCGAGAGGTCACGACGGGTCGTGTAGCCGTAGAGCGAGAGCGCGCCGAACGAGGCGGCCGTCACGAAGAAGGTCTGCACGACGCTCTGGCCGGTGTAGATCAGGAAGATCGACGACAGCGACAGGCCGACAAGCGCTGCATAGACCGCGAAGGTCGTCTGCGCGGCCGATACGCTCATCGAATTGATCCTGAAGCTCAGGAAGAAGACCAGCGCCAGCGGAGCGAAGATCACCACCCACTTCAGCGGGCTGGTGTAGATCGCGGCGCCGAATGCGGTCAGCTGGCCGTCGGAGACGGCGAATGTGAATGCGAAATAGGCGGCCAGGCCGGTGATCGCCAGGCCGATAGCCATCAGGTTGTAAACCTTCAGCATATAGCTGCGAAGGCCCTGATCGATCTCGCCGGTCTGGACACCGCTCTGAACGCGGCCCTGGTAATTTCTTAGGTCAGCCATGATTTCCTCTTGTCAGCCCCGAATGAACACGGTGTCGGGTTTTCTTGCCCGGGCGCCGCTGCGGAGCTTCAGCATGCCTGCGGATAATATGAGCCTTTCGTCCTTTGCAAACAAGGGCCTTGCAACCCGCGATCGGGTTAAATCGCCGTAAGGTGCCGGAATTATTTCAACCCGGCCACTCAGAGCTCGCGCAAAACGGGTGCCGCCTTCTGGCCGAGAATGCGCCAAGTGCCGATCAGGCCGATGCCGACGGTCAGCACCAAGGCCGTGACGATCGTCATTCCGGCGACATCAGGCAGGAACTGCGAGGGGATCTTCATGATGCGGGCGACGATGAACCAGGCCGCGACGCCGCCCGAAAGCAGCGCGAAGACGGCGGTTGCTAGGCCGAGGATCAGATACTCGTAGCAGAAGGCGCGCATCAGCATGCGTCTCGTGGCGCCGAGCGTCTTCAGCACCACCGCATCATGGGTGCGGGCGCGGTTGCCGGCGGCGAGCGCGCCTGCGAGCACCAGGACCGAGGCGATGAGGGCGACGGAGGCGGCAGCGCGGATCGCGGTCGCCAGCTGCGCCACCAGCGAATTGACGATGTCGATCGCATCCTTCACGCGCACGCTTGTTATCGTCGGATAGGTGTTTGTCACCGATTTCAGGATCGCGGCTTCCTGCGAGGATGTCGCCTTGGGATCGGTGAGCGTTGCCAGCCAGGCATGCGGGGCGCCCTTGAAGGTGTTGGGCGAGAAGACCATGACGAAGTTGATCGACAGGCTCTCCCACTGCACCTTGCGCAGATTGGCGATCTTGGCCGTCATGTTGCGGCCGAGCACGTTGACGGTGACGGTATCGCCGACCTTGAGGCCGAGTTCGCCGGCCTCTTCCGCCGAAAACGAGACCAGGGGTTCGCCGCTGTAATCCTTGTCCCACCATGTGCCCTCGGTGAGGACCGCGTTTTCGGGAAGCGTCTCGGAGTAGGTGATGCCGCGGTCGCCGCGCAGCACCCATTGGCCTGATGGCGGCACCTTGCGCTTGGTCACGTCCTCGCCGTTGAAGGCAAGGATGCGGCCGCGCAGCATCGGTACCTCGACGAGCTTGCCCTCGGGCGCATCGGTTTTCACCAGATTGCGGAAGCCGTCGAGCTCGGCGCCCTGGATATCGACGAAGAAGAAGTTGGGCGCGCCGTCGGCCATGCGGCCGGTGAGCTGCTGTCTCAGATTGCCGTCGATGAGCGTCAGGGTGACGAGCAGCGCCAGGCCAAGGCCAAGCGAGAGCACGACCGAGGGCGTGAGCGCGCCGGGGCGGTGGATGTTACCGATCGCCAGCCTCAGCGCCGGCGAATTGACGCGCGGGCTGCGGCGGGCAAGCCAGGCGATGCCGGCTGCGACCAGGCGCAGGACGACGAAGGCAAAGGCGATGGCGCCGATGAAGACGATCGCGATGAAGCGATCATGGGCGGTCGCCACCGCAAGGGCTGCCAACGCCACAAGGAAGACGGCGGCCATCAGAATGTAAGGCCAGGAGGGCAGGCGGCGGGCCTCGAAGCCCTGCTCGCGAAACAGCGCCGTCGGCGGCACTTCGCGGGCATGGCCGAGCGGCATGATGGCGAAGGCGAGCGTCGTCAGGATGCCGAAGAGGACGGCGAGCGACAGCGCCACCGGATAGAGCGTCGGCGCGGTCGAGACCGGCAGAAACTGGGCCAGAAACTGGGCCGCCAGAAGGGGTGCCAACGCACCGATGACGAGGCCGATGGCGATGCCGCCAAGCGCGATAAGGCCGATCTGGAAGAGATAGATGAGGACAACAGTCGAGGCCGGCGCGCCCAGGCACTTGAAGGTGGCGATCGTCGTGCGCTTGGCATCGAGAAAGGCGCGCACGGCATTCGCCACGCCGACGCCGCCGACGATCAGCGCGGTCAGACCTACCAGCGTGAGGAACTGCGAGAAACGTTCGATGTTTTCGGTGAGCGAAGGGGCGGCGCGGTCGCTTGTGCGGATCGACCAGCCGGCCGAGGGGAAATCCTTGGTGGCGCGGTCGCGGATGCCTGCCATCTCCGATCGATCGTTCAGCTTGACCTTGTAGCTGTGCTCGACAAGGCTGCCGGTCTGGATCAGACCCGAGGCCTGCAGCGCCTGGCGGCTCACCATCAGGCGCGGCGCAAAGCCGAAGCCTTCGGAGACCGCGTCCGGCTCGGTCTTCACCGTGCCGGTGATGTTAACGATGACGTTGCCGAGCAGCAGCTCGTCGCCGATCTTGAGGCCGAGACGTTCCAGAAGCAGCGGCGCGGCCAGCGCGCCATAGGTGCCATCCTGATCGGCAAGAAGCGTATGCAGCGGGTAGTTGGGCTCTGCCTCAAAGCTGCCATAGAGCGGATAG
>Ga0307412_10002171_pt1 | contig 10893 bp, 15 predicted proteins | sample DK1Cmetagenome_3_FD_203823 | JGI IMG/M metagenome (GOLD analysis project Ga0307412, IMG submission 203823) | Maize rhizosphere microbial communities from greenhouse at UC Davis, California, United States - DK15-C-1 | ecosystem: Host-associated > Plants > Roots > Rhizosphere > Soil | place: USA...
TGAGCGCGTACGCAAGGTCCGCAGGGACCAAGGACTCACCCAGGCCGCATTCGCCGACCAGCTCGACGTCGGAGAGAAGGCATACGCCGCCTGGGAGTCGGGCAAGAACGAACCCGGCAGCCTCGTCGACGTCGCCGTGAAGCTCGAGCAGACCACCGGCGTCCCGCGCCAGTGGTTCCTCGGCTGGCTCGACGAGCCCACGAGCCCCACCGATGGTGGTGAGCGCGCCCGGCAGGATTCGAACCTGCGACCTAGAGATTACAAAGGCGAAGGACGCGTTCTGGAACTTCCCCGACTTTCCCCTGCAATCGCAGTGGCGGCGTGACCGGCACCGTAACGTCGCTCCCTGTTACCCGTTGGTTAACTATGGGAGCAATCCGGGGGGATTCAGACGGCAACGCCGTCCCTCTCGTCGCGTCTTGGCGTACATGGATGCGTGCCCAGTCGTGGGCCGACCGGACGATCGACGACCGTATCGACCTCGTGCTCAGGGTCGCCCGACTGTCGGATCGGCCGGCGGAGCAGCTCGACGTCGACGACGTCCTCGGGTTCCTGTCGGGGTCGTTCCAGGCGTCGACAAGGCAGACGTATCACGTGAATCTGCAGTCGTGGTTCCGGTGGTTGGAGCTCGTCGGGATCCGTGACGACAACCCAATGCGGCGGCTGTCGATCCCGAAGGCGAAGCGACGCGCGCCGAGGACGATCGCGACGACACACGTCGTGCGCCTGCTGAACACCCGCATGCACGCCAGGACGAGGACGATGTGTCTGCTCGCCGCGTATCAGGGGCTGCGGGTGTCGGAGGTCGCGAAGGTGCGGGGCGCCGATATCGACCCGGTGGCGCGTGAACTTCGGGTGATCGGCAAGGGCGGCGTCGACGCCGTGCTGCCTCTGCACCCGCTGATCGAGGCGGAGGCGTCACGGTACGGGTCGGGGTGGTGGTTCCCGCAGTGGAAGGCGAACAAGGCCGGCGAGACCGGCGGGCACGTGCTCGGCCGGTCGGTGTCGACGATCATCGGGAACGTGATGCGTCGGGCGGGCATCCCAGGTTCGGCTCACTCGTTGCGGCACTGGTACGCGACCGAGCTGCTTCGCGCCGGCGTTGACTGTCGGATCGTGATGGAGCTGATGCGGCACGCCTCGTTGGCGACGACGCAGAGGTATCTCCACGTGGACGACACACAGCGCCGTGCTGGGCTGTTGCTGCTGCCGGATGCCACCGGGCCGCTGGAAACGCAGCGCCTGATTGTGGCTGCGTAGACCCCGCCCGGGGGTTAGGGTGTCCCGCATGAGTGAGCACCCCCAACCTCCGGTCGTACTCGACGACGAGCGACGGGCCCAGATCCTGTCCCAAGCGATCGGGTCCGAGGCTGCCGCCGGTGGGCGGGTCGAGTCCCACACCCCGCACGCCGCGGTCGTGGTCTACGGGCAAAAGGTCAACCACACGCTCCACGCGATCCTGACACTCTTCACGTGCTTCGCGTGGGGGCTCGTCTGGATCATTGTCAGCCTGACCGGTGGCGAGAAGCGGTACGCCGTCACGATCGACCCGTACGGCCACCTGCGCCGTCGGAAGGTCTAGGGACCGGGCGCCGGCTCGGTCAGGTGCACCGGGTCCGTGCTGCCGTCAGACGTACGGATCGGCTCGCCGCCCGCGTCGGACGTCCAGATCGTGCCGTTGTCGTTCCAGTGCACATTGTCCTCGAGATCCTCGTCGTGCGGCTCCCGCACGCACACGAGCTGCAGGTCGTCCTCGGGGCGGTCAGGCTGGCCGTCGTCGGTGATGCCACAGAGCTTCGTCATGGTCGTGTCCTCACGGGTTGTGCTGGTTAAGGTAGTGGACGTAGTGACCCCAGAACGGGCCACCGGGGTGGGTCGGGTTCTCCGCGATGTTCATCGCCGACTGCATCGTGAGCTCGTCGTGGTTGTTGACCGCGTCGACGATCTCCGGGGCGATGCCGAGCGCCGCCGCCAGCGTCGTGACCTCGGCCGGGAGCACGGTCGTGTCGGCCGTCGAGTAGAGCAGCCGCACCGGGGTGCCGTTCGCGACGAGGACAGGCGCGTGGGTGTTCACGAGGTCGGACTGTGACGGGAGCGCGGCCGGGTAGGTCACTCCCCAGGCTGCGGCGATGGTCGCGCGGAACCCGGCCCGGTTCGCCTGGTAGACGGCGTTGATGTCCGACAGGGGCATGACGCTCATGATCGACGCGACCTTGGTCGGGTTGAGGCTGGCGTATCGCATGGCGAGCTCGTTGCCCATCGAGACGCCGACGAGGTGCACGCGGGACGCGTCGACGCCGGGGAAGGCGTCGAGCACGGTGCGCGCGGACTCGACGCAGGTCATCCCGAGGTCGTTGCCCATGTTGTCGCCGCCCATCCACCCGGAGATCGAGGGAATGTTGTGGTGGTAGAGGATCCCGGGCAGCGTGGCGTGGGCGTAGAACGACGCGGAGGCGAACGCGTCGCGGGCGGTGCTGCCGGCGCCGTGGAGCAGGACCACCGGATAGCCGTCGTACGGCTCAGCCGGCATGTTGAGGTAGTCGACCTCACCGACGCGGATGCGGCCCGTCTTCGCGGTGGCGTCCACTCGTGTCTTCATCGCTGCACCATTTCCAGGAAGGGACGCCAATAGTCGGTGTCCGAGTTGACGATCGACGCCGCGAGCGAGCTGCCGGCGTCACGCGACAGGCCGAGGTTCAGGGCCATGAGCCGTGGCGTCGTCGACGGGATGAGCTTCGTCGGACCACCGGTGATCCGCTCACCGGCTGTCGTCGTTGGTGTGCCGGTCTCGAGCCTGATGTTCGACGTTCCCCGAAGCGTGAGCGCACCGTTCACGCCCACTTCGTAGAGGTTGAGCGCGACGTACCCGCCGCCGGCGACGGCGATGATCGGCGTCGCACCCCAGAACAGCTCGACGGGCGTGTCTGTCGGTGGGACGACGAGGCAGAGGCCAGGCAGGTTCACCCCGGCCGACGGCGACCCGGCGACGCTCGAGGTGTTGCGCTGCTCGGCGAACCCAACCATTCCGGGACTCAGCGCGTCGGCCTGCCGACGCGAGTACGTAGGTGCATCGAGAACACCCATCAGGACACCTCCATCGGGGGACGAACCGCGACCTGGTCAGATCCGTCGCGGGTCATGAGCGGCTGGGTGACGGTCAGGTCGACGTCGCCCTCGTACGTGATCGAGTAGGCGTTGGTCAGCAGCCCGTCGATGTCATCGGCGGTGTAGGTGCCGGGCGTGCCGTCAGGCCACACCACGTCCGCGGTGGTCACGACGCCGTCGACGTTGCGGGTGATGGTGCCGAAGATGATCGAGTCGGGGTTCGCCGCCCACCCGATCAGGCTGCCCTCACCCACCATGACGATGCCGGTCTGACCGTTGACCGACAGCACCGGCGGGATCGTGACCGACACCGGCGCCCCGATCGACGCGTCAGGCACGAGATCCAGGTCGACCGCGTCCTGCCCGACGAGCACCTGGAAGTCCTGCTGATACTGCACGGTCTGCCGGCCGATGAGCAGGGAGATCTCGGCCCGGTAGAACCACAGCGTGAACTCGTCGCCGGTGCCGTCGACGAACCCGGGCTGGTCGACGTGGGGCACCTCGAACTCGACCTGCTCGCCGACGGTGCCGGTGAACGTGCCGGCGAAGTTCGCGAGCAGCTCACCGGTCGCGGTCCACACGATGCGCTTCGCGTTGCCGCCGAGGATCGGGGTGACCTTCACGGAGATCTCGGCGTCTTCGCCGAAGAAGTTGAACGCGCGGCCGACGGTGACCGTGCACAGCGAGATCCCAGCGGGCAGGCTCATCGGAGCACACCGCGCTCACGGAGGGACTTCACGGTGCGGACCTTGCCCCGGGTGACCCTGCCTGCGACCAGCGGTGCGACGAACGCGAGGAACGTCAGCACCGCGTTGACCTTCTCGGGCAGGTCACCCACCGTGATGCCCAGACCGGCAGCCAGGACGAACGCCGCAGCGACGACGGACGACACCACGGCCGGCTCGTAGCCTGCAGCTGCGGAACGTACGTACGCGAGCATCTTCCTCATGACCCTGCCTCCTACTTCTTCCCCACGACGACGATCGTCGGGAGGTGGTTGCTCAGCTTCTTCTTCGCCGTCGTGGTCGACTGCGTGGCCTTCACGACCGGCCGGTCACGGTGGACCTTCACGTGATCCGTACGCGGGCCCTTCGGCGCGCTGCCGGACCACCCACAGATCGACGAGAACGCCCGACTGGACGACGTGATCGCCTGGTCGAACGCGTCGACGCGGGTCGGCTCGTACGCCTTCTCCAGCACCCATGCGGCGCTGTTGTCGTCGTCGCCGTAGAAGATGCGATCCGACGGGACGTCGCAGACCTTCGCGAATGCCTCCGCCGCGACGATCTCTTGCTTGGCCTGGGTGACGCGGGTCGTGTCGTACTTGTCGCCGTCCCGGTACTCGAGGTGCCCGGCGGCGATGATCGCCGCGTTCGGGCTGCTGGACGGCCAGACCTCGGCGAGCACGACCTGCTTGTCGTCGTTCGCGGGCCCGTCCTCGGCGAGCGTCACGACCTTGGTGCGACCCACCTTCATGCCCTTGCGGGTCACGATGCTGCGGCCGTCCTTCGAGATCGCGAGGTGGTACGCGGCCTTGGTGAGCTTGGCGCCGAACTCGTCGCGGCGGGGCTCGGGGACCTCGGTGAGGCAGTAGACGTCGGCGCCGATGCGCTTGATCTCGTCGACGATCTTCTGCTCGTTGGTGTTCCAGTGCGCCTGCCCGTAATCCTTGTCGAACCCGGCGAGCGGCCACAGGCAGAGCGTGAACCACGTCCCGGACGGCTTGGGCTTGGGTGCCGCGGCCTGGTCGTCGAGAAACTCGGGCTTCCGGTCGGCGGTGTACGAGTAGGCGGTGAACTCGCCGTAATGCAGGTGCGGGCCGGTGGCGTTGCCGGTCTGGCCGGACTTGCCGAGGATCTGGCCCATCTTGATGGGCTGCCCGGTGTAGACCGACTCGGCCGACAGGTGGGCGTAGATGTGGTAGATGCCCTGGGACTTGAGCACGACGTGGATCCCGAACGCGACGCCCATGCCGCCTCGGCCGGCGTGGACGACGGTGCCGGCGACAGTCGCGCGTACGGACGTGCCGGTGGGGCAGCCGAAGTCGATCCCGCGGTGAATGTAGTCCGGGCGGGATGACATCTTCTGCCGGTATCCCAGGGTGACGGGGTACTTGCTATCGACTGGCCTCATGATCGGTTCCTCACTTCTTCTCGGGCTCGAGCTGCTGCGTGACGCACGCACGGATCTGGGCGACGGTCTGCTCGCCGGGCAGGTCACCGCACGCGACCGTGATCGCGGTGATTTCGTTGATGGAGCCCACCGCGCCGGCGGTCTGCTTCCGGCTGTTCTCGTAGCAGGGCTGGCCGGGCGTGACGCATCCCGCGATCAGGTTCGTGAGGGTCACGAGCCGCTGCTGGGACGGTGACCCTTCCTGCTGGGTGGCGCGGATCGCGTCGATGGTCGTGGACTGTTGAACGATGACGAAGCTCATGCCACCGAACAGGCATGTGACTGCGACCGCGATGAACACGATCAGGCGTCGCTTCCAGAGCTCGGCGCGGCCGATGCGCTGTTCGAGGTCGGCGTCGGGGTGGGTCGCGAAATCGCTCATGTCAGGCGCTCCAGGATTCGCATCGTGTCGTCGTGGTGGGCCGTGAGCTGCACGCCGAGCGCCTTGACCGCGTCGGCCGATGACGGCACGGATGCGAGGATCTGGTTTTCGCGTCGCAGGGAGTCGATCTGGGCTGTCTTCGCGGTGTCGGATGCCTCCAGCAGCTGCACGCGGTCGCGGAGCGCGTCGGCGTTGCGTCGGAGCGCCTCGATCGTGCCCTTGTCGACGGACGTGCGGAGGTAGACGACGATCGCCGCCACCGCGCCGATCAGGCCGACGATGAGGCCGGCCAGGCCGAGAAGCTGCTGCAGGGAGTCCATGGGTCAGGCGCCGATCCGCGTGATTTCCAGGCGGGTGTACTCGCCGTCGATGAGGTCGAGCGGGACACCCGAGGACTGAGACGCGAACGGCTGGAAGCTGTCGCCAGCCTCGGCCCGCCTGACCTTCGACATGGACACGCTCACACCGCCGGAGCCGGCGTTGCCGACACGTGCTCGCGCGATCTCTGTGGCGTTGTGCTCGAGCGTGAGGAACCGGTTGCCGTTCGCGTTGCCCTCGAAGGTGATCGTCATCGTGATCAGGTAGAGGCCGTCGTGCAGAATGTCGAACGACGCGCCACCCGGCGAGCTGATCCCGTCGTCCCCGGTGCCCTGATCCGGGAGCACGATCGGGGTCGGCGACGTGCCGGGGATGCTGTTGACGTAGTAGCCGTCGTCGGCGAATCGCTCGATGTGCGCGACGAGCGCGTACTTCGCCGCGGCGTCCGCGATCGCAGCAGCGAGAGCCGCGGCCTGGGCTTCACCGATCGCGGTGTCGGCCGACTCGGCGAGGTTCTGCAGGTGGGTCCAGATCTCAGTCGAGCCCGCCGAATCGGGGAACTCGAGACCTCTCGGGGTTTCAGGCATGACGCAACTCGCTTTCAGGTGTGGAGACTCAGGGAGCGGGACGGACCCGCCGGGACAGTGGTGAGACCGGGATCGGTCCCCGAAGGGCCGAACATGATCGAGCCGGCCGACCCGTCAGCGAACGCGTCGATCCACTCAGCGGGCAGGTCGATGACGTTCGGGACGTCCGGGCCGAAGTAGTCCAGCGACGGCGTCAGCGGCACGTCGACGGTCGTGTGAGCCTCGTCGGGGTAGTGCGCGGCCAACAGCGTCAGCTCGAGCGGGACGGGGTTCGGCTCGGTCACGAGAATGCTCAGCTTCTGCGCGGGCTGAACACCGAGCCCGGGGTATGCCCAACGGCCCGAGTGACCCCAGTACGCGACAGACGTCCGATCAATGCCACCGACACGGCCGTACGTGAGCTCGGGGCGGTCCTGGTAGCCGATGACCAGCGCGGCGGGGAGCACACTGATCCCGGAGTAGAACGTCGAGCCGGAGCCGCCGTCCCACCCGATCTGTTGGTAGTCCCACGGCAGCTCGTACGTCTGGAACTCCGTCGACGCCCCGGCACGGTGACCGAGGATCGCGGTCGCCTCGTAGACGCCCGTCTCGGACTGGGTGATCTGCAGGACGTCGTCGGCCACCACGACGTCAGCGAAGTCCGCGCTGCGGCGCACCGTGAACGTGTTGTTCCCGATCTGCCCCAGGAACCGGGCCGGTGACGACGCGACCGCGATGACGTGCAGGGCGTCAAGGGTCGCGCCGTCGTCTGTGGGTGTGAGGTCCGCGAGCTTCACAGCAGCACCCCCGAGAAGGTCATGGGGCCCGACGTCGCCGTGAGCGGGAGCGCGACCTGCTGCACGAGCCCGAGGTACGTCTGCCGGTCCTTCGACAGCTCCACCACGTCGTTGACCTCGAGCCGGGGATCCGGTGCGGCCTCGACGGTGAACGTGCCGTTCGCGCCGAGCATCCAACCGGCCAGGATCGACTTCGCTGCGGCGATGCACCCGGCGACGGTGCGGAGCAGCGGGGAGAAGAAGTACCCGGGGTTGGCGCCGTACGCCGAGACGACGTCGGGCTGCACCGGCCAGGCCATGGGCCCCTCGGTGACGTACGCGCCGCCGTAGACCGGTGCGCCCTCGGCGGTGACGCCCTGCACGATGCAGGCGTTGAACCCGCGGGAGTCGTTGACCTCCGGTCGCAGGTCCACGATCGTGCCCCGGTCACCGCTGGTCGGGTCGGCGCCGTACCCGTCGGTGAACCGCAGCACCGGATCCGGGTCGGTCAGGTCCGGCACCGAGGTGATGACGAGCGCGCCGGACACGTCCACGGACGCGGTCGCGGACACCGCCTGGAGAATGTCGACGACGCCCTGCCGGCGGTCGCGGAGCACGTACAGCGCGCCGGCGAGATCGGGCAGCGTGTCGAGCACGGCCACCGGGAGGATGCCGGTCACGAGGTACTCCAGCGCGGTGGCCGGGTTGAACAGCTCGGTGGCGGGGTTCGCAGACACCGGGGCGGTCAGCTGCACCGGTGTGACGAGCCGCGCACGCTCCAGCTCGAGGGTGAGGTCGCGGGCCCGCAGCTCCATCACGCCGTTGGATGCGTTCGACGGGGTGATCCGGGACCAGCCCAACGCCACCGACTCGACCTCACCCGATGCCGACGTGAGGTCGATGAACAGGCGCACACGCTGCCCGTACGCCCCCAGCGGGTTCAGCGGGTCCGAGAGGTCGAACTCGCCCTTGTACGGCACAGAGGCGGCAACCTCGTGCGTGTCGATGACGTCCGCAGTGGACGTCAGGGTGCCCGACTCGACCGGGAGCGCCTCGGCGAGCAGCTCACCGGAATACCACGACTCCGCCCGGCAGGAGTACGTGACCTGCGGGCCCTCGAGCAGCGCCGCGAACCGGTCGCTTGCCGGCCTCATAGCGGTGCCGCCGCGATCTCGTAGAGGAAGTCAAAGTCCGCCGCGATGTCCGCGAGCGTGCCGCCCGGGTAGGCGTCGGCGAGATCCTGCAGCGTCGTGCCAGACGCGACGATGTTCGGCGACGGCTGTCCGGTCTGCGTCACGTCGAGCGTGTGGATCCGGCGCGTGTCAGCGGCCCTGTTGGTCATCCGGGACATCACGTACCGCGACGGGAGCACGTAGGCGTCGTCGACGAACGGCACACTGGCCCGGACCTGGATGACCTGCCCCCGCCGCAGCAGCGCGTACAGGGTGCGCCACGACGTCGCGTCGAGGGTGCGGAGGACCATCTGCGAGGTGGGCGAGCTCATCGGCGCCGTGATGACGTACGGCTCGGGTCGGCCGTCGACGTCGAACACCGACGCGCGGGAGTCCGACGTCAGGTCAGGCCACTGCACGATCGTGGCGTCGACGCCCTCACCGGTGATCGGGTTCGAGATCCGCGGCAGCTCACGCTCGGCCGGCTCGATCCAGTTCGAGTAGAGCGTCACCTGCCCGTCGACCGCGTCGACGTACCGCAGGACGTACAGGAACGGCCGGGAGATCGGGTACTCACGGTCACGGACGACAGCCGACGACGCGGCCACCAGAGGCCGCTCGAACGCCGCACGTACGGGCTGCTCGGTGAGGCCGTCGGAACGCGACAGAGTCCACGGTGTCGCCGGCCACGGATCGCCAGGCGCGGGAAGCACAGGGAGGTCGGTGATCGTGACCGCGACCTGCCACTGGTCCTGATTGAGCACTGCGGTGACGGTCATCAGCGTGTCCTCTTCGTCGCCAGCACCTGCGTGCTGATCTCGTCGCGCGCCTCACGCCGGGCCACGTGCTTGAGCTCGCGCCCGTCAAGCAGCACCACGAGGTTGACCGTGGGAGCCGACACGCGGATCGAACCGCCGCCACCGAACCCGAGCGCGCCAATCCCTGCGGCACGACCCAGACCGCCCGGAAGCGACGCACCGGAGCTGAACAGGCCACCCAGACCAGCGAACGGGCCACCCAGAGAGCCGAGACCGAGACTGCCGCCGCTCTTCGCTGCCTTCGCGAGCTGACCGAGTTTGTCCAGGGCCGTGTCAACCCAGCCGATCATCGTCTGGATCGCCTTAGAGATCCGGCCAACCATGCGGGCCGCTTCCCCTGCCGCAGTGCCGAGGGCCTCGAGATAGGTGCCGTAGAACTTGCCCAGGATCGGGGCAGCTTTCTCGAGGAAATCACCGACCTTGTTGACGGCCTTCCCGAGCGAATTGCTCTCCCCGGTCGCATCGTCGAGGCCGGCAGTGAACTTCTTCCACCCACGAACCGCGCCCTCGACCGTGGGCTGCACGACCGACGCGTAGATCTGGGCAAGCCTCTTGATCGCCTTACCGGTGTTGTTCGACCCCTCGACAGTGTCCGCGAGCCAACTCACGAGCTTCGTCGCGACCGGGAGCAGCTTCTGCCCGATCGTCGCCTTGAGGTTCTCCCACCGAGCGCCGAGCACCTGCTGCTTCTGCGCGAGAGTGTCAGACTCCCGACTGAACGCCTTGTACGACGACGCCGTTTGATCATTCAGCAGCTTGAGACGGGCCTGCTGCTCAGCCTGAGTCTTCGCCCGTCCGGTGAGCTTGCCCAGCCCCTTAGCCGCCAGCTCGGCGTTGATCGCCGACTGCTTGATCGAAACGCCGTACCGCTCGATGGGGTCGAGCTCGCCACGGAGCAGTGACGAGATCGCCTCAATCGCGTCCTTCGTCGTCCCGCCGAACTGGGCCGCGAGATCAGCACCCTTGAAAATCAGGTCCTGCGTCTCGCCGGTGAAGTCCTTGATCCCGGTGTTCTTCAGCATCGACCCGAGCACCGTGGCGAGCTCGGCGTACTCAGACTTCGCCAGGCCGACGTCGGTCGCGGCCCTTCTCGCCCACTGCTTGACGACCGCCGAGTTCTTGCCGAACACGGCGTCGATCGCACCGAACGCCTGCTGCAGACGGGACGCGGCCGAGATCGCAGAGAATCCGAACTTCACGACCCCAGCGGTTGCAGCTGCCGCCGCGAGCGGTCCGAACCGGCGAGCCGCGCCGGCGAGCGCCCCACCGAACTTGCTGACCTTCCCCGACGACCGGTCAGCACCCCGCCCGAGCCGGTCGTATCCGCGCTCCGCAGCCAACGTCGACCGCTGGGCGGACTTAGAGTCCCCCAGAATGTCGATGCGAATGACTGCGGACACCGGTCAGATTCCCTTCACCTTGTTGAGCTCGTTCTGCAGGTGCGACTCCCAGCCGTGGAGCACCACTGGCATGGCCTGCTCGGCGCCGCGCTTGAGGAAGTTGTTCGCCGCGATCGGCCCGCCGCGCCACCCGCGCGAGGCGTTCGGACGCCCAGGCCAGCCCCAATTGATCGGCCCTGCGTAC
>Ga0307412_10002173_pt1 | contig 10884 bp, 8 predicted proteins | sample DK1Cmetagenome_3_FD_203823 | JGI IMG/M metagenome (GOLD analysis project Ga0307412, IMG submission 203823) | Maize rhizosphere microbial communities from greenhouse at UC Davis, California, United States - DK15-C-1 | ecosystem: Host-associated > Plants > Roots > Rhizosphere > Soil | place: USA...
ATGTTGACAAGGAAGGCGCCGAGCACGACGCGGAACCGCGTACGATCCAGACGCCCTATGGCGATCGCTCGGGTCAGGTCATCGAACCGTGGCTGACCGACCAATGGTATGTAGACGCCGCGACGCTCGCCAAGCCGGCGATCGAGGCGGTTCGCTCGGGCGCGACCAAGATCGTGCCGAAGAGCTGGGAGAAGACCTACTTCAACTGGATGGAGAACATCCAGCCCTGGTGCGTCAGCCGCCAGCTTTGGTGGGGCCACCGGATCCCGGCGTGGTTCGATGCAGACGGCAAGCCATACGTCGCGGAAACCGAGGAAGAAGCACAAGCGCAGGCGGGCGAGGGCGTTGCGCTTACCCGTGATTCCGACGTGCTCGACACCTGGTTCTCCTCGGCGCTGTGGCCGTTCGCGACGCTAGGCTGGCCCGAGAATACCGATCCCACGCTGGGCGGCCGCTATTCGAACGACGTGCTGATCTCCGGCTTCGACATCCTGTTCTTCTGGGATGCGCGGATGATGATGCAAGGTTTGCACTTCATGAAGGAAGTGCCGTTCAAGACCCTCTATCTGCACGGTCTTGTGCGCGCGGCGGACGGCCAGAAAATGTCCAAGTCCAAGGGCAACACTGTCGATCCGCTCGGCATGATCGACAAATACGGCGCCGATGCGCTGCGCTTCTTCATGGCGGCGATGGAGAGCCAGGGCCGCGACATCAAGATGGATGAGAAGCGGCTCGAGGGCTATCGCAACTTCGCGACCAAGCTGTGGAACGCCGCGCGCTTCTGCCAGTCCAACGGCATCGTCGCCAGCAAGCATCTTGAGGCGCCGACTGCGGAGCTGGCGGTAAACCGCTGGATTATTGCGGAAACCATCGCGACGGTGCAGGCGCTCGACCTCGCGCTGGCGGACCTGCGCTTCGACGAGGCGGCGAACACCGTCTACCAGTTCGTCTGGAGCCGCTTCTGCGATTGGTATCTGGAACTCATCAAGCCGGTGCTGCAGGGCGAAGGCGTCGCTGCCGCCGACGCCGAGGAGACGCGTGCCGTCGCCGGCTGGGCGCTCGACCAGATCCTTGTCATGCTCCACCCGTTCATGCCCTTCATCACCGAAGAGCTTTGGTCGAAGATGGGGCCGCGCGATCACGACCTGATCGTCGCGCACTGGCCGATGGCCGATGCGCGCGCGCTCGATCCGTCGGCGGCGCAGGAGATCGACTGGCTGATCCGGCTGGTGAATGAAATCCGCGCGGCGCGCACCGAACTCAACGTGCCGCCGAGCGCGCGCCTGCCGCTGCACGTGCGGGAAGCATCTGCAGAGACTGTGGCGCGCCTCGGGCGGCAGGAAGCGGCGCTCGCCCGGCTCGCTCGTGTAGACCAGGCGCAGGGCAACGCGCCGGAGGGCGGTGCGCTTCAGTTGGTCGTCGACGAGGCGACCTTCGTGATGCCGCTCGGCGACGTGATCGACTTGGAAGCCGAACGCGCCCGCCTTACCAAGGCGATCGCCGCGGCCGAGAAGGAGCGCGACGGTCTCGCCGGCCGGCTCGGCAACCCGAGCTTCGTCGAGCGGGCCAAGCCCGAGGCGGTCGAAAAGGCGCGGGCCGACCACGCCGAGAAGGCGGCCGAGGCGGAGCGGCTGTCGGCGGCGCTGGCGCGGCTGGGGTAATCTAGCCCGCCTCACCCTCACCCTTCCGCCGCTTCGCGGCTCCCTCCCTCTCCCGCAGGCGGGAGAGGGATTGCAGCTCAGCTCCCTCTCCCGCCTGTGGGAGAGGGAAGGGGCCCGCCGCCGCAGGCGGTGGGAAGGGTGAGGGTGACTTCCTACTCCGCCGCCATCGGCACCATCACGTCGATCACCGCCGGCGCCACCCTGGCCACCACCGGCGTCTTCGCCAGCACCTCGCCGTCGATCGAGATCGGCAGCGAGGGCTCGGTCGCGACCCGCAGCGCCTTGCCGCGGAAGGTGACCGTGTCCTCCTTGCGCGCCTCGAGCCGCAGGACCGAGGCCGCCCAGTTGCGCACCAGCCGCGACTTCACATGGCCCTTCACCACCTGGACGACGATCTCGCCCGAGGTTACGCCGGCCTCGTCGACCAGCTCGGTGCCGCCGTGGAACGGCCCGTTCGAGATGCGGACCTCCACTGCGCGCAGCCGCTTGGCGTCGGCGCCTTCGCCGACGATCACCGTGAACGGCTTGAACTTCAGGAACTGCAGCGCCGCCCAGCTGAGATAGCCCATCCGTCCGAACCAGCGCTTGGCATTGTGCGGCACGGTCTGGGCGATCTGTGGCGACAGGCCGATGGCGGCGGTGCTGGCGTAATAATCGTCGTCGATCATGCCGAGGTCGATCCGCTTGGGCCGGCCCTGCAGGATCGCATCGACCGCGCCGTCGATGTCGAGCGGAATGCCGAGCGAGCGGGCGAAGCTGTTCGCGGTGCCCAGCGGCAGCACGCCCAGCGTCACACCCTTGCCGACGAGCTTGTCGACCAGACCGCTGATCGTCCCGTCGCCGCCGCCCAGGATCACCAGTTCGGGCTTCTTTGCCAGCGCTTTCGCCAGCGTTGCTTCGAGCTCGTCGGGGTCGTCTACGGCGTGCGCGTCGACCGTCATGTCCTGTTCGTGGAAGCGGGCGCAGGCGCGGTCGAACCAGTCCTGACCGTGGCGGGACTTGGTATTGACGACCATTGCCGCCGATTGGAATGGCATGGGGACCCCTCGATTGATGACGGGGGCGTAACGCCCGCGCCGGGCGATCGGGTCCCTTGCCCCTGTTCCAGGGGACAGGTCGCCCCGGCGGCGGGTTGTGCGTTTGTGGGCCCATGACCGCTCCCGTGCTTTTATGGTTCCGCCGCGACCTCCGCCTTGCCGACCAGCCCGCGCTCTTGGCCGCGGTGGAGGAGGGGGCGGTGATCCCCGTCTATGTGCTCGATGACGAGACGGCGAAGCATCGAGCAATGGGCGGCGCGTCGCGGTGGTGGCTGCACCACAGCCTCGCTTCGCTCGACGCGGCGCTGCGCGAGAAGGGATCGCGGCTGATCCTGCGCCGGGGCGAGAGCGACGCGGAACTCGCCACACTCGCCGAGGAGACCGGCGCGACCACGGTCCATTGCATCCGCCATTACGAGCCCTGGTGGCGCAATGCCGAGCGCGCCGTGGCGAAGCGGCTGACGCTGTGCTGCCATGACGGCAATTACCTGCTGCCCCCCGGCGCGGTGACCACGGGGGCGGGCACTCCCTACAAGATCTTCACGCCGTTCTGGCGGGCGCTGCGCGAGCGCTTGCCCCCGGCCGCGCCGCTGCGGGCGCCGCGCACGATCGACGGCCCGCCGAAATGGCCGGCGAGCGACCGGCTGGAGGACTGGTCGCTGCTTCCCACCGCGCCGGATTGGGCAGGCGGCTTCCGGGAGGAATGGGAGCCGGGGGAAGCGGGCGCGCAGGAACGGCTCCGGCGCTTCCGCGATCGTGCCGCGTGCTATGACGATACCCGAAACCTGCCGTCGATCGAGGGCAGTTCGCGCCTTTCGCCGCACCTCCATTTCGGCGAGGTGTCGCCCGCGCAGGTGTGGCACGCTCTCGAGGATGCGGGCGGGCAGGTCGAGGAATATCTGCGCGAGCTGGGCTGGCGCGACTTTGCGCAGAACCTGATCTGCCAGTTCCCGGAATATGCCGCGAAGAACGGTCGCCCCGCGTTCGATACGATGGCGTGGCGCAGTGGCGACGAGGCGCAGGCGGACCTGCGCGCCTGGCAGCGCGGACAGACCGGCTATCCGATCGTCGATGCCGGCATGCGCCAGCTCTGGGCCAGCGGCTGGATGCACAACCGGGTACGGATGATCGCCGCCAGTTTCCTGATCAAGCACCTGCTGATCGACTGGCGTGAAGGCGAGCGCTGGTTCTGGGACACGCTGGTCGATGCCGATTACGGCAACAACGCGGTGAACTGGCAGTGGGTCTCCGGCTCGGGCGTGGACTCCAGCCAGTGGATCCGGGTGATGGCGCCGCTGTCGCAATCCGAAAAGTTCGATGCTGCCGGCTATATCCGTCAATGGGTGCCCGAGCTCGCGAACCTATCGGACGCGGCGATCCACGATCCCGAGGCGGCGGGCTGCCGCCCGCGCGCCTATCCGCCGAAGCGGATCGACCATCGCGATGCCCGCGAGCGCGCACTATCGGCGGGGCGAGCCATCGGCTGAGGGCTCTTGCTCCGGGCGATCAGGCGTGCATGTAGCGCGACATGGATGCTCCGGTGCAGGATCGGGTACGAGTCGCCATGCGCGGCTCCGGGCCGCTGGCTCTTTTCGGCCATTTTTTCCATCGCCAGATCGACCGGCTCGACCGCGGCATTGCCGAGGGGAGCCTGGAAGTCTTCACGCCCGACGGGCAGGTGCGGTTGCTCGGCGGCACTGCGGCCGGGCCGTCGGCGGTGGTGGCCCTCCACAGCTGGTGGGCGCTGGTGCGGCTTGCGACGGGCGGCTCCGCCGGGTGGTACGAGGCGTGGGACAAGGGTGAATGGTCGAGCCCCGATCCCGCGGAACTGTTCGCGCTGTTCAGCCGGAACCGGGCGGGGCTGGGGGCGCAGTCGCGGTCGCGGGGATTGTCGCTGCTGCCGCGCCGGCTGATGCACTGGATGCGGCGCAACCATCGCGGCGGATCGCGCAAGAACATCGCCTTCCACTATGATCTCGGCAATGATTTCTACACGCGCTGGCTCGACCCCGGCATGAGCTATTCGAGCGCCATCTTCCGCGGTGCGGGGGAGGCGCTGGAGGCCGCGCAGGATACCAAGCTTCAGGCGATCCTCGATCGCACCGGCACGCGGCCCGGCGACACCATCCTGGAGATCGGCTGCGGCTGGGGCTCTTTCGCCGAGCTGGCGCTGCGTCAGGGGCGCCGGGTACACGGCATCACGCTCTCCACCGAGCAAAAGGCCTGGGCCGAGGCGCGTACCGCCGGCATGGACGGCGCGCGCTTCAGCCTGACCGATTATCGCGATGTGACCGGCCAGTATGATGCGGTCGCCAGCATCGAGATGGCCGAGGCGGTGGGCCGCGAATATTGGCCGGCCTATGTCGCGGCGATCGCCCGGGCGCTCAAGCCAGGCGGCCGCGCCGCGCTGCAGGTGATCACCTTCGACGATGCGCTGTTCGAGGGCTATGCCCGCAACGTCGATTTCATCCAGACCTATGTCTTCCCCGGCGGCATGCTGCTGCGCGAGAGCGAATTCCGCGCGTTGGCCGAGGCCGAAGGGCTGGCATGGCGCGACCGCCACGCCTTCGGGCTCGATTATGCCGAGACGCTGCGGCGCTGGCGCGAGAGCTTCGATGCCGCGGCGGCGGCCGGGCTGCTGCCGGCGCAGTTCGACGATCGCTTCGTGCGTCTCTGGCGCTATTACCTGATGTATTGCGAGGGCGGGTTCCGGGGCGGAGGGATCGACGTGATCCAGGTGACCCTGGTGAAAGACGGGGGATGAAGATGCGCAAGGGGTGGATCGCGCCGCTGGCGCTGCTGGCAGGTGCACCGGCCTGGGGGCAGGCGGTGGTCTCGCCGGACGTGCCGATCGATCCCAAGAGCGTCGACGGCCTGCGCAAGATCGGTGCGCAGGTGCTGTTCTGGAGTCAGGCCCAGCGCGACGCCAATTTCCCGCACATGGAAAAGCTGTTCCCCGGCCATATCGTCAAGGCCGGCGGCAAGCTGCGCCCGCTGCCCCAGGGCAAGCCGCTGCCGGTGCCGGCGGCGGAGATCGACGCCTATGTCGGCGCGAACAACGTCGCCGGGCTGATCGTGGTGCAGAACGGCAAGGTCCGGCTCGAGCGCTATGCCCGCGGCTATTCCGCCGAGGGGCGGTGGACCAGCTTTTCGGTGGCCAAGTCGTTCACCTCGACGCTGGTCGGCGCGGCGATCCGTGATGGCTATATCAAGTCCGTCGACGAGCCGGTGACCAGATACATCCCGGACCTGGTCGGCAGCGGCTATGACGGGGTGACGATCGCGCAGCTGCTGACCATGACCTCGGGCGTGCGCTGGAACGAGGATTATACCGATCCCAGGTCCGACGTGGCGCGGATGTTCCTGGAGGCGGTGCCAGCGGGGCAGGACCCGACCGTCCACTATATGAAGAACCTGCCGCGCGAGACCGCGCCGGGCAGCAAATGGGTCTACAAGACCGGCGAGACCAACCTGATCGGCGTGCTCGTCCAGCGCGCGACCGGCAAGCCGCTCGCCACCTATCTGAGCGACAAGGTCTGGAAGCCCTGGGGCATGGAGGCGGATGCCTTCTGGATGATCGATCCCGTAGGCCATGAAGTGAGCGGCTGCTGCCTCTCGGTGTCGTTGCGCGACTATGCCCGGATGGGGATGTTCGCGCTTTCGGGCGGCAAGGGCGTGGTGCCGGCCGGCTGGTTCGACGAGGCGACGCGGCCGCACGTGGAGATCGGCATGCCCGGCTCGGGCTATGGCTATCAATGGTGGACCTACCCGCAGGGACGGTTCGGTGCCGCGGGAATTTTCGGCCAGCTGATCCGCGTCGATCCCAAGACCCGGACGGTCGTGGTGCTGTCGAGCGCCTGGCCCAAGGCCACCGATCGCGGGCTGCAACAGGCCCGCGAGGTGTTTGTCGACCGCCTGCTTGCGGCGGCGGCGCAGTAGCGCTGCTCAGCCGCAGCGCGCGTCGGTGATGGTGCCGGTCTTGTCGACGTGCAGGTTCAGCCGATCGACCCGGAAATCCATCGTTACCGCCGAACCGGGCTCGATCCATCGGACGCGCTTGGCGCCGGATCGTGCCAGGGCATCGGCTTCGATCGCCGGCGACCGAAGCTTGCCCTTCAGGTCCAGCACGCGGTTCGCGTCGCATTCAACCCCCGGCGGCAGCGGCTCTGCCTTTTTCTGGGGCGTGCAGCCGGCGCCGAGCGCGGCGAGGGCCAGCAAGCCGATGCCGCGGATCACGCCGGATCCTCCGCGCGGGTCATCTTGAGCTTGCCGTTGCGCACCGCGAAGCCGAGCTGGCCTTCCACCAGCGCCAGCGCATCGCGGCCGAACTGCTCGTAGCGCCAGCCTTCCAGGATCGGCAGGTCCTTGCGGACCCCGGCGGCGAGCGCCTCCAGATCCTCGGAGCGGGCGAGCAGGCGGGGGGCGACGTTCACCTCTTTCGCGCGGATCTTGAGCAGCAGCTTCAGCAGATCGGCGACCAGCGCGCCGTCCTTGCCGAGCGCCGGCTTGCGCTCCTCACGGCCAGGCATCTCGTCCGCCGGCATCGGCTTCGAATCGGCGATCGCCGCCATCATCCGGCCGCCGATATCGTTGCCGGCCCAGGCGGCGGAGAGGCCGCGCACCTTGGCGAGATCGGCCTGCTTGCGCGGCGGGTTGGCGGCGATGTCCGCCAGCGTCTCGTCCTTGACGATGCGGCCGCGCGGCAGATCCTTGCCCTGCGCTTCCAGCTCGCGCCAGCGGGCCGAGAACCTCGGGCTTGCGGCTGTTGATGCGCACGCGCTGCCACACCTGATCGGGATCGTTGCGGTAGTTCTCGGGATCGCTGATCCGCTCCATCTCCTGGTCGAGCCACACGCCGCGGCCGGATTTACGGAGCTTTTCCAGCATCTTGGGGAAGATGGTGGAGAGGTGGGTAACGTCGGCGATGGCATAGTCGATCTGGCGTTTGTCGAGCGGGCGGCGCGCCCAATCGGTGAAGCGGGCGCCCTTGTCGACGACGATGCCGAGATAGGTTTCGACGAGATTGGAATAGCCCACCTGCTCGCCCTGGCCGAGCGCCATCGCGGCGACCTGGGTATCGAACATCGGGTGCGGCGTCTTGCCGGTGAGGTTGTAGACGATCTCGATATCTTGGCCGCCGGCGTGGAAGACCTTGAGGACATCCTCGTTGTTGACCATCAGCTCGAGCAGCGGACCCATATCGAGATTCGGGGCCATCGGATCGATCGCCGCCGCCTCCCGATCATTGGCCACCTGGATCAGGCAAAGCTCGGGCCAGTAGCTGTTTTCGCGCATGAACTCGGTATCGACCGTGATGAAGTCGGACTGCGCGAGGCGTTTGCAGAGTTCGGCGAGGGTGACGCTGTCTTCGATCAGACCATGAATGTGCATCGGATGCCCATATACCGGTCTTCGGGTTGACAAAAGTGGGGTGTGACCGGAATGCGCCGTTCACAAGGTTCAAAGTGAGAAGTCTACCATCATGCACGCCTATCGCACCCACAACTGCGCCCAGCTCCGCTCCGCGGACGTGGGGCAAACCGTCCGCCTGTCGGGCTGGGTGCACCGCAAGCGCGACCATGGCGACCTGGTGTTCGTCGATCTCCGCGACCATTACGGCATCACGCAGATCGTCACCGACGTCAGCGGCCCGGCGTTCGCCGCGATCGAGTCGCTGCGTTCCGAATCGGTAATCACCGTCACCGGCACGGTCGTGGCGCGCGATCCCAGCGTGGTGAACCCGAACCTGCCGACCGGCGAGGTCGAGGTTCGCGCGGCCGAGGTGACCGTACAGTCGGCTGCCGCCGACCTGCCGATGCCGGTGTTCGGTGACCAGGAATATCCCGAAGAGATCCGCCTGCGGAACCGCTATCTCGATCTGCGCCGCGAGAAGGTTCACAAGAACATCGTGCTGCGCTCGAACGTGATCGCGTCGCTGCGGCGCCGGATGATCGACCAGGGCTTCACCGAGTTCCAGACGCCGATCCTCACCGCCTCGAGCCCCGAAGGCGCGCGCGACTATCTGGTCCCCAGCCGCGTCCATCCGGGCAAGTTCTACGCGCTGCCGCAGGCGCCGCAGATGTTCAAGCAGCTGCTGATGGTGGCGGGCTTCGACCGCTATTTCCAGATCGCACCCTGCTTCCGCGACGAGGACGCGCGCGCGGATCGGAGCCCGGGCGAATTCTATCAGCTCGATTTCGAGATGAGCTTCGTCACGCAAGACGATGTTTTCGCCGCGATCGAGCCGGTGCTGCACGGCGTGTTCGAGGAATTTGCGAACTGGGAAGGCATGGGCCGCAGCGTCAGCGCGCTGCCGTTCCAGCGCATCCCGTACCGCGAATCGATGCTGAAGTACGGCAACGACAAGCCGGACCTGCGCAACCCGCTGGTGATCACCGACGTGTCGGACTTCTTCAAGGGTTCGGGCTTCGGCCGCTTTGCCTCGATCGTCGAGGGCGGCGACGTCGTCCGCGCGATCCCGGCGCCTGGCACGCACGAGAAGAGCCGCAAGTTCTTCGACGACATGAACAGCTGGGCGCAGAGCGAAGGCTTCCCCGGCCTCGGCTATGCGACGCAGAAGGACGGCGTGTTCGGCGGCCCGATCGCGAACAACCATGGCCAGGACGGCATGAAGGCGATGGCGGAAGCCATGGGCCTGGGCCCGAACGACGGCATCTTCTTCGCCGCCGGCAAGGAAGCCCAGGCAGCCAAGCTCGCCGGCCTCGCCCGCACCCGCGCCGCCGACCAGCTGGGCCTGATCGACAAGAAGCGGTTCGAATTCTGCTGGATCGTCGACTTCCCGATGTTCGAATATGACGAGGACGCGAAGAAGGTCGATTTCAGCCACAACCCCTTCTCGATGCCGCAGGGCGAGTTGGAGGCGCTGGAGACCAAGGATCCGCTCGACATCCTTGCCTATCAGTATGACATCGTCTGCAACGGCATCGAGCTCTCCTCAGGCGCGATCCGGAACCACAAGCCGGAGATCATGTACAAGGCGTTCGAGATCGCCGGGTACACCCAGGAGGACGTGGACACCAACTTCGCGGGCATGATCAACGCCTTCAAGTTCGGCGCCCCGCCGCACGGTGGTTCGGCGCCGGGTGTCGACCGCATCGTGATGCTGCTCGCCGACGAGCCGAACATCCGCGAGGTGATCGCCTTCCCGATGACGCAGAAGGCCGAGGACCTGATGATGGGCGCGCCGTCGATCGTCAGCGAAAAGCAGCTCAAGGAACTGCATATCCGTCTTGCACCGGGGATTGCCCCGGAGCTGGCGAAGAAGGACACTGCCGGCACGGTCGATCCGGCGGCCGGCTGAGACGGGAAGGGCGGTCATGCGCGTCGCGGTTTTCAACACCAAGGCCTATGACCGCCGCTTCCTTGCCGAGGCCAATGCGCGTTTCGGCCATGACCTGACCTTTCTCGAACCCCGCCTCGACGTGCTGACCGCCCCGCTGGCTGCGGGGCACGCGGCGGTGTGCGTATTCGTCAACGACGGCGTCGACGCGGCCGTGCTGGCGGTGCTGGCGAAGGCCGGCGTCCGGCTGGTGGCGCTGCGCTGCGCGGGCTTCAACAATGTCGATCTCGCGGTGGCCGAGCGGCTGGGGATCGCGGTGGTGCGCGTGCCGGCCTATTCGCCGCACGCGGTTGCCGAGTTCACCATCGGACTGCTGCTCGCGGTCGATCGCGCCATCCCGCGCGCCTGGGCCCGGGTGCGGGAAAACAACTTCGCGCTCGACGGGCTGATCGGCCGCAACCTGCACGGCCGCACCGTCGGCGTGGTCGGCACCGGCAAGATCGGTGCACTGGTCGCCCGCGCGCTACGGGCCGGGTTCGGCTGCACCGTGCTGGCCAGCGACCTCCATGTCGATGCCGAGTTGGAGGCGATCGGCGTCCGCTACGTGCCGCGCGACGAGCTGCTGCGCACTGCCGAGATCCTGACGCTGCACTGTCCGCTCACGCCGGACACCCATCGACTGATCAACGCGCAGGTGATCGCCGAGGCGCGCGACGGCCTCACCATCGTCAATACCAGCCGCGGCGCGCTGATCGACACCGCCGCGCTGATCGAGGGGCTGAAGTCGCGCAAGATTCGCGCGGTCGCGCTCGACGTGTACGAGCAGGAGGCCGACCTGTTCTTCGAGGACCTGTCGAACGAGATCATCGCCGACGACCAGTTCCAG
>Ga0307412_10002175_pt1 | contig 10882 bp, 7 predicted proteins | sample DK1Cmetagenome_3_FD_203823 | JGI IMG/M metagenome (GOLD analysis project Ga0307412, IMG submission 203823) | Maize rhizosphere microbial communities from greenhouse at UC Davis, California, United States - DK15-C-1 | ecosystem: Host-associated > Plants > Roots > Rhizosphere > Soil | place: USA...
GCACTGGCGGCACACCTGTGGCCTATCGTGTCGACGTTAAGACGCCCGTGCCTGAGCCGGCCGAATGGGCGTTGCTGATCGCAGGCTTTGGCCTTGCTGGCGGCGCGCTGCGCCGCCGCACGGGGTTCAAGCTCGCGCTGGCAGCATGATCCCGGGGCGCTCCGGCGATCGCGATTGTCCGGAGCGCCATTTAAGCCGCGGGCGAATATCGAGTAGGAGCGCCCGGCTGCTTCGACTAGCTGCTGCACCGAATGGCCGAGGATGGTGGTGGGTTCAACCGGTGGTCGCAACACCCCAATCTCAGGTGAGAGGGGTGTGAGCGATCAAGCGGCGGCAGCTGTCAGGAACCGACGTGCAGCGCTTGACCAGAACGGATGCTCGAACGGTTAGCGCGCGGATGTCGTCACTTTGCGCCGACGCGGCGCAGCCAATGGTCGAACATCTGCGGCCAGGATGCGCTGGGCTGGTCGGGGCGGCCAACCCCGAAGGCATGCTGCCCCTCGGTGAAGAAATGGCCCTCGCAGACGATGCCCGCCGCCCGCAGCGCGGCGAACATCGTCAGGCTGTTCTCGATCGGCACGCTGGTATCGTCGGCGGCGTGCGCGAGGAAGCAGGGTGGCGTCGCCGGGGAGACCCGCAGGTTCGGCGAGCGATGCGCCGCAAGCTCGAGCGCAGGCGCGGGCCCGAACAGCTCGTCGAGCGAGCGGGCATGCGCCAGGGGGCCACTGGTCAGGATCACCGGATAGACGAGCCCCGCATAGGCCGGACGCGCGCTTTCGTGGTCTGCCGCGTCCACCGGGCGATAGACGCTTTCCGCAGGATCGACGGCCAGGGTCGCCGCGAGATGCCCGCCCGCCGAGAAGCCGAGCACGCCGACGCGCTCGGGCCGGATACCGAATGCCGCGGCACGGCTGCGGATCAGCCGCATCGCGCGCTGGGCATCCTGCAGCGGCACGTCGGCACGATCGCGCCAGCCCTCGCCGGGCAGGCGGTAGCGGAGCACGAACACGGTGATGCCGAGCCCATTGAAAAGCCGCGCCACCTCCACCCCCTCGTTCGCCGCCGAGACGAAGACATAGGCGCCGCCCGGGCAGACCAGCAGCGCCTCGCCATTGGGCCGGGCGGGCCGAAAGACGTTGAGCGTCGGCATCGCCGTGCGCCGGAGGAAAGCGGGCGGCCACGCACCGCCGGTCCAGCCCGGCGGAACCGCGGGCACCTCGAATCCGGGAATCCTCCCCGGTGGCACGTCGGGCCAGAGCGGGATCACTTCCTTGGGTGGCCAGGCGCGGGCCCAGTCGTCGCCGGGGGCAGCGGGAAGCTGCGCCTTCGCGGCGGTCGCGGCGAGGAGCGACGCGACCATGCCTGCGCCGAAGGCACGTCGGCTCGCGCTCATCGCCGCTCCGCCTCGGTCAGCGCCTGGCGGAAGAGCAGGTCCATCGGCTGGTAGCCGGCGTGGGTGGGGTGCACGCCGTCGACGCTGAACGCGTGCCGCAGCCCGCCCTCGGCATCGGCAAGCGCGGCATGATAGTCGACAAAGACGATGCCCTCGGCCGATGCATAGTCGCGGAGCCAGCCATTCCACGCCCGGATCCGCGCCGCGGGCCGCAGGTCCGGTTTATGGGGGAAGGCGGCGGCGGGCGGGATGCTCGCCAGGATGACCTTGATGCCATGCGCGCGGGCCAGCGCCACCATCGCGCGGATATTGTCCTGGAACTGGCGATCGCCGGTCGGCCCGGTGTTGCTGGCGATATCGTTGGTGCCCGCCATGATGTGGACCACGCGCGGGCGCAGCGCGATCACGTCCTGCTGGAAACGCAGCAGCATCTGCGGACTGGTCTGCCCGCCGATGCCGCGATCGACGATCCCGTCGGTGAACAGGGCTGGATCGCGCGGCTTCCAATTCTCGGTGATCGAATCGCCGAGCAGGACGACGCGGGGCGCCGGCCCGGCCGCCAGCAGCCGGTTGTCTTCGCGATAGCGGCAGAGATAGGCCCAGTCATTGGCCTGTAGTTGCTGGACATAGGCGCGATAGACCGCGAGATCCTCGGCCGAGGGTGGGGGTAATTCGCTCGCCGCGTTCCTGCGCAGGACGAGCGCTTCGGGCGGTGGCGGGCAGATATACCCCCCATCGGCGCGTACCTGCGGTGCGGGACTTGGCGCACCGGCCTGCGCGGACGCGGACGACGCGACGAGCAGGAACGATAAAGCGGGCAAGGCACCGCCGCTCTGCACCCATCGACAAAAACCCATCATCCGCTCCCGGCCCGGTATCGGGCAAGCGCCGTCTAACGGCGCAGCATGACTACTGCGTTACAGTTGTACGGTTTCGTCTATGGCATTTTCCGTCGATTATACGCTGAACCTGTACTAGTATGCGAACCGATGAGCAAAACTACCGCTACCGACGTCCAGCCCGTCCTCGATGCCGCCATGGCGCTCGTCGCAGCCGATGGCCTGCGCGGCCTGAGCCTGCGCCCGCTCGCCGAACGGATGGGGACGACCGTCTCGGCGCTGTCGCATCGGTTCGGACGCAAGGACGCACTGGTCGCCACCCTGATCGACGCCGCGTGCGAGGCCGACGGCGCTTTCCTCGACAGCTGGCGCGCGCGGATCGATGCGCTGGATGCGCGCGACGCCATGCTGACGGCCGACCTCGCCGATGCGGTGCTCGGCGACATGGCGGGACCGGAGGCGCTGCGCACCCGATTCTATTGCGAACTGCTCCAGGGGGCGCCGCTGCATCCGGAGATCGCGGTGCCACTCGCCGCCTGGCAGGTGCGCCGGCTGAGCTTCTGGCGCGCGGTGGCCGCGCCCCTCGGATCCGCCGAACTGGGCGAGGTGCTCCACGCCTTCTGCACCGACGAGGCCGCGCATGGCGTCGCGATCGGCGATCTTGCCGCCTATCGCTGGCTACGCCGGCTGAACCTGCGGCGCCTGTGCGTGGGGCTCGTTCAGGCCAAGGGCGCGACGGACCTGCGCGAGTTCGCCGTCTTCCACGCCGCGCTCGGCGACCTGCTGGCGGCGCAGGGCCGCTACCGCACCCCGATGATGACCGACTTCCAGGCCAAGGCGGCGCGGCACGTCTCGGCGCTGATCGTCGAAGAAGGGGCCGATGCGGTCACCCACCGCGCCGTCGCCGCACGCGCGGGGCTCGCCAATTCGACTCTCGCCTATCATTTCCCGCGGCAGGACGATCTGCTCCTGGCCGGGCTTCACGACATCATCCTGCGGACGCAGCGGCGCATCGACGCGCCGCAGACGAGCGAGCCGGACTATGAGCTGAGCAGCGTCGAGATCGCGCGGGCGACCTTCGCGCTGGCACTGGCGGCGGCGCGCATGCCCAGCCTCAGGGGATTTGCCGCGGACATGCGCCGCCGGCGCGGCGAGAATTACCTGATCCGCCTCGATCGCCAGGTCGAAGGCGAATCGCCGTTCGACCTGCTCTCCGCCCAGGCGATCGCGATGACCGGCATCGGCCAGCTGATCCTGGACGGGGTGCTGGATCCCGCCGCCAACGCCAGTGCCTTTGCGCTTATCGGGCGCCTCCAGGCGACCGCCTTTCCCCCTCGCTGAGACCCAATTTATTCGTACAGGCGTACTTTTGCGTTCCCATGCCCTGCGACATATTCCGTACAACTGTCACGTCGCCGTCATTCGATGTTGGTAGTCACCCCCCGTCACAGCCAAACAAAACGGGGATTTCACACCATGTTCAGCAGCAAGCGCCTTCGCGCCATTCTCCTTGCCAGCGCCACCATCAGCAGCGCGCCATTCGCACAAGCGTATGCGCAGGACGTTCCACCGGCACCGGCTCCCAAGGCGGCGCCCGCGCCCGAAGGCGGACTCGAGGAGATCGTCGTCACCGCGCAGCGCCGCGACGAGAGCCTGCAGAACGTGCCGGTCTCGGTCACGTCGATCAGCGGCAAGGCGCTGGAGAACAGCAACTTCCGCTCGGTGACGGACCTGCAATATGTCGTGCCCGGCGTGCAGTTCGATGCCACCAACGGCGCCGCCTTCCAGATCCGCGGCGTAGGCAGCACCTCGTTCGATTATTCGAACGAAAAGTCGGTCAGCCTGGTGGTCGACGACGTGGTCATGGACGGCCAGCGCGACAACGGCCTGACCGGGCTTGCGGACATCCAGCAGGTCGATGTGCTGATGGGCCCGCAGGGCACGTTGTTCGGCAAGAACTCGACCTCGGGCGTGATCGCGATCACCACGGTCAAGCCGGTGCTCGGCGAATTCTCCGCCCGGGGCAGCATGAGCTACGGCGCGCGCGAGGACCATAATGCGACGCTGACGCTCAATGTGCCGCTGGGCGACAAGCTTGCGCTGCGCGTCTCGGGCTTCCACCAGGGGCAGGACGGCTATGGCCGCTACACGACGCTCAACCAGCCGCTCAATTCGTATCGGGAATATGGCTATCGCGCGAAGCTGCGGTTCCAGCCGAACGAAGACGTCGAGCTCACCTATTTCAACGACTATGAAAACCATTGGGACAATTTCATCCGCACCTCGGTCTCGGGCGCGACGCCCGCGGTCACCGCGCTGCAGATCGCCAACGGCGTCACGCCGGGCCGGGAGAATGACGACGACGCCGATTCGAAGATGGGCCGCACCGCGACCGAGACCTGGGGCCATTCGCTGCGCGCCCAGGTGCGGATCGGCCGAGACACGCTGACCTCGATCACCGCCTATCGCGACACCCGCTACGAGGGCGATGCCCCCGCCAACCTGGTGCCCGCCGATCAGTTCGCGTTCCTCCCGTACAATCGGGGCACGATCAAATCGTGGAAGTTCAGCCAGGAACTGCGCTGGGCCTCGCCGACCGGCGGCTTCGTCGAATATCTGGGCGGGCTGTTCTACAACCGCCTCCAGGCGGATTCGACCCAGCTGCAATGGGCGACGCTGGGCGCGCCGCTGGTCTCGGCGACGGGCGTCAAGCGCACCAATTTCTACACCCTCACCGGCGCGATCGGCGATCCAGGCAACGCCGTCCGGTTCCAGACCGACAACATCACCGCCGCCGCGTTCGGCCAGCTGAAGTTCAACCTCACCCCGCGCGCCAGCCTGGCCTTTAGCGGCCGCTACACGCATGACGACAACAGCCAGAATTATGGGTTCTTCTGGATCGATCCGCTGCCGCTCACCGGCGTCGCCGCCACCTTCACGCCGACCAGCGCGCGCCCGCTCCAGACGTACGGCGCGATCAAGGGCGACAATTTCTCGTACCGGATCGCCGGCCAGTACAACGTCACCAACGCCATCATGCTCTATGCGACCTGGTCGACCGGCTACAAGCCGGGCGGCGCGGCCTTTGTCGGCAACAATTATTCGCCCTATGGCGCGGAGACGGTGAAGAGCCTGGAGGCCGGCATCAAGACCGAGCTGTTCGATCGCCGCGTCCGCCTCAACGCCGATCTGTTTACCTCGAAATTCTCCGATTTCCAGGCATCGCTGATCAGCTATGTGCCGGGCAATCCGTTACCGGTCGTCGCGATCGGCAATGCCGGCGGGCTGAAGAGCCAGGGCGCCGATATGACGTTCGCCTGGCGCGCCACCAACGCGCTGACGCTGAACGGCGGGCTTACCTATGCCGACGCGCATTTCACCGACTATGTCTATAACGCCACCACCAATTATGGCGGCACCAAGCTGACCAACGCGCCCGAATGGCAGGGCACCGCCAGCGCCGTCTATGATCGCGAGATCGGCGGCACGGTGCGCCTGCGCGCCAATCTCGACTATGCCTATCGCAGCAAGGTATGGACCGCGATCGGCCAGCCGGCGTATTCGCAAGTCCCCGGCTATGGCCTTGCCAATGCCCGGATCAGCCTGGCGCCGGTGAACCGCGACATCGAAGTCGGCGTCTATGCGCGCAACCTGTTCGACACCTATTATTCGGCGGCGTTCCAGCAATATAGCACGCTGAGCCTGGTCCATTACGTCGCGCGTGACGCGCATCGGACCGTCGGCGTCTTCGCCAAGTTCGGCTTCTAACCCCCCGGCGCGCGGACGCCCGCCGTCCGCGCGCACCCTTTCCTTGCAGGAGCATCCCATGCCCCGTCTGCATACCGCGCTGGTCGCCCTGGCTGCGCTCCTCGTCGCTGCCGCTCCCGCCGCGCCTGGTCGCCAAGAGGCGGCCGATCTCGATCCCGGGCTCACGCTCAACCAGATCCAGGTGTTGGGTACCCACAACAGCTATGCCATGCCGGTCGACCCGCGGTTGCTGGCGTTGGTCGATCCGCTTCTGGGCCGCGTGATCCGCGACCTGCCGTCCACGCTGCCGCCCGAGGCGCGCGCGCTGTTCCGCGAGGAGCATCCCAACGACGTGTCGATCAGCGACGGGCTGGGCTATCGCCACCCCGATCTGACGACGCAGCTCAACGAAGGCATGCGCAGCCTAGAGATCGACGTCAATCCCGACCCTCAGGGTGGCAATTTCGCCGATCCCGCGGGCTACCGCCTGCTGCGCGCCCGCGGTGTCGCCGATCTGCTGCCGTTCGATGCCGCGGCGATGCGCGCGCCCGGCTTCAAGGTCCTCCACATCCCCGACATCGATTTTCGCAGCCATTGCCCGACGCTGAAGCGCTGCCTCGGCGAGATCCGCGACTGGTCCGATGCGCATCCGGACCATGTGCCGCTGTTCCTGGTGATCGAGGCCAAATCCTCGACCCTGCCGGTGCTGCCCGGCCCGACGCGCGTGGTGCCCTTCACGCCCGCGCTGTTCGATGCGCTCGACAAAGAGATTTTCTCGGTGCTCGGCCGCGAACGCCTGATCACCCCGGACGACGTGCGTGGCACGCACGCCACGTTGAACCAGGCGATCCGCGCGGGCGGCTGGCCGCGCCTGAACGCGGCGCGCGGCAAGATCCTGATCCTGATGATCACCGCCACCGGCGAAGCGGGGACGCGCGACTATCTGGCGGGTCATCCGTCGCTAAGGGGGCGCGCGGCGTTCCTGCGTGCCGAGCCGGGCGAGGACCATGCTGCCTTCCTGATGTTCGACAATGCGCTGGTCCGCGGCGATCAGATCCGCGACTATGTCCGCCAGGGCTATATCATCCGCACCCGATCGGACATCGAGGCCTATGAGGCCAAGACCAATGACCTGCGCCGCGCCGATGCCGCGTATGCCAGCGGCGCGCAGATTGTCTCGACCGATTTCGAGCATCCCGGCAACGCGTTCGGCACGCCCTATGTCGTGCGTCTGCCCGGCGGCGGCGTGGCGCGGCGCAACCCCCTCCGCTAGGACCTGGCCCGCGCACCGATCCGGGCCGGAGCGCTCGCCGCCAGATTGCCTGGATCTACCAGAGACCGGCCGGTCTTTTCCGCACCGGAATAAAGGATCCGTGTGCTTTCGATTGTGGCATGCCCGCTCATCCACTCTCCAACGGGGGTGATTGCGCCTCTCAGTTAACCGTTTAGGCTGCCGCCAGCGTCATGTGGTTTTGTGAGTGCCAGCCCTGAACGGAAAGCGGCCCGTCTGTTTCCGGGGGGCGGGGCGGGGGCTCCGCGTGTCCTGCCATTCACTTGTGGGGCAGGGGGATTCAATGCCTGCTAGTTTTTGGAAAGCGGAGCGGTTTTGATCGGGCTAAGTGGATTTTTGTCCATGCAGGCGCAGGCGTTTTCCTACGCCGTTCTTGCCTGCTGGTAGGGCGAAAGAAGGGCAGGAGAGGGCGTAAGAAGGCTCTTGCGCCCGAGGCGAGCGCCAGTCCCGTTCAGGACGCCGCCGCTTCAATTCAGGCAACGCGCAGCAGCGTGGTCTCGACCGAAAAGATGCGGGCAACGTCGACCAGGACAACGAAGCCCTCGGCCCGCCTGACCACGCCAGCGATATATTCGGAGGGCCAGCGGATTCCGATATCCGGGGCCGCGCCGATCTGGTCGCTGCGAAGGGTGCTGACTTCCAGTACTTGATCCACGACGAGACCGAGCACCAGCGCGCGACCGGCGGTCGGCACATCGACGACCAGAATACGCGTGCTGGGCGTCGGATCGACCCGCGGCAGGCCTAGCCGTAGTCGGAAATCGACCGTGGCTACACCCTCACCGCGCAAGTCGGTGAGGCCAAGCAGGTAATCCGGGCTGTTGGGAAGCCGGAAGGCGGCCCGGTAGTCAACGATCTCGCGGACCAAAGCCACCGGCACCGCGAATATCTCCGCTCCCAGGGCGAAGGTCACCGTCTGGATTTCCTCCGTGTCGCTCATGCTGCCTGCCCTCCGAAAGAAGCGTCCTCAGCATCGGGACCGCCATTGGACAAGTCGAGCGCGAAGCCGTTCACCCGCGCCTTCTGATCGGCGATGGAATTCGGCCGACCCTTTGGAAACGCCCTCCCGGAGACTGGGGGGGCCGATTTGCGCGCGGAGGGTGCGGCGGGGCGGCTCGAAACCAACGGCGCAACATGGGCACTGCGCGCTGACGTGCCGCCGGTCACCCGGAAATAGGAGATGCTGGCCTGCAATTCTTCGGCCTGGGCGGCAAGCTCGTCCGACGTGGTGGAAATCTGCTCGGATGCGCCGGCATTTTGCTGCGTCACCTGATCGAGTTGCTGGATCGCCTCATTGATCTGCGACGCGCCGACATCCTGCTCGCGGCACGCCGAGCTGATCTCCGCGACGAGTTCGGCGGTGCGGCGTATGTCGGGCACGAGCCTGGTCAGCATTTCGCCCGCTGCGGTTGCCGCCTTGACGGTTTCGGTAGAGACCGCGCTGATTTCGGCGGCGGCGCTCTGGCTACGCTCGGCAAGCTTGCGCACTTCCGACGCCACCACTGCGAAGCCGCGGCCGTGTTCGCCGGCCCGCGCTGCCTCGACCGCCGCGTTCAGCGCCAGCAGGTCGGTCTGGCGCGCGATCTCCTGGACGATGCCGATCTTCTCGGCGATCGTGCGCATCGCGCCAACGGCACGGTCGACGGCGACGCCGCTCGCTTCGGCGTCCTTCGACGACTGGCGGGCGATCTTTTCGGTTTGCGCCGCATTGTCGGCGTTCTGCTTGATGTTGGCGGCCATCTCCTCCATCGACGCCGAAGCCTGCTCGGCCGCTGCGGCCTGCTCGGTGGCGCCCTGCGCGACCTGATCCGAGCTGGCCGAAAGCTCCTGGCTGCCCGAGGACACATTGTCGGCGGCGACGTTGGCGTTGCCGACGACGTCGCGCAGCCGCTCCACCATGCGCACGAGCGCGATGCCAAGGATATCCCGGTCCGACAGCGGCTGGTGCGCTGCGGTCAGGTCGCCATCCGCGATCTTGTCCGCCAGACCGGCGCTTATCCGCAGGTTTTCGACCAGCTGGTTGATCGAATCTCGCATGCGCCGGTGGTCACCGTCGCATGCAATCTCCACCCGTTCGGTCAAATCGCCCGTGCTGACCAGGTCGAGCACCCGATTGCCTTCCGCAATGGGGAGCAGGATGGCATCGAGCATGCCATTGATGCCCGTGACGAGCGCGGCGAAATCGCCGACAAAGCGCTTGTCATTGCCCCGCTCGCTGAGGTGGCCGGCGGTAGATGCGACGATCAGGCGCTGGATCTCCAGGGTAATGTCGCGAAGATTCCGGCGAAGCGTCTCGACGGTATCGTTGATAAATGCCTTTTTGCCCGGGAATTGTTCGAGGGTCGCCTCGAAGTTGCCTTCGCCAAATTCCTTGATGCACGCCATCGCTTTTTTCTTCACGGCGATGTGGCTGGCGACCATATTGTTGACGCCCTGGGCCATTGTCGCAAAATCGCCGCGGAATTTCTCCACCTGTACGAAGATGTCGATATCGCCCTTGTCGTGTTCGGCCGACATGTGCTTCATCTCGAAGATCAGGCCCTTGAGATTGCTGCGCAGCGTTTCGATCGTTTCATTGATGAACGCCTTTTTGCCAGGCAGTTGCTCGAGCGACGCCTCGAAGTTCCCCTCGCCGAATTCCTTGATGCAGGCCATTGCCTTCTTCTTAACGGCGATGTGGCTGGCGACCATCGTGTTGACGCCCTGGGCCATGGTGGCAAAATCACCGCGGAATTTCTCCACGGGAACGACGACGTCGATGTCGCCCCTCTCGTGCTCGGCGGCCATGCGCTTCATCTCGACGATCAGGCCCGTGAGATTCTTGCGCAGCGTCTCGATCGTTTCGTTGATGAACGCCTTCTTGCCGGGCAGTTGCTCGAGCGGCGCTTCGAAATTCCCTTCGCCGAACTCCTTCACGCAGGCCATCGCCTTCTTCTTCACGGCAATGTGGCCGGCGACCATGCCGTTCACGCGCTTTGCGATCACGGCGAAGTTGCCCTGGAAATTCTCCACGGGCAGCATGACGTCGATGTCGCCTCGGTCGTGCTCCACGGACATTTCGATCACGCTGTCGGTCAAGTTCGTGACCGGCCGCAGAGCCTTGTCCAAAAGCTGATTGATCGCGCTGAGAACGTTCCGTGTCTGTCCCTTTGAAAGCGACAAATTTGCTCTTTCGGTTATGTCGCCACTAACGACCGCGCTCTCTAGCCGAGAAATTTCATGCATGACGTCTGTGTAAGATACACCTGAGAAAATATTGAGCGACATAGCGAAGGTCTCCTTATGTACGCGAAACTTGGAAATGATTTTTGTCTAGATGGAATTGTTAGCCAAATGTGCGGCTGACCTGGAGCTGTTCTCGAAGCGCGGCGTGAGAGAATAGGAGGGTGATGTACATTTCAGCCTGATCATCGCTCGCATGCTGCGGGCCTCCTCTCAAAGAACCGCAGAAGCATGCGGGGCCTCGTCCGGCGCCAGGAACGGATCGAAGATGGCGGGTAGATCAGGGAGCACGACGATGCCGCCGGGGCGGCGCACCAGCGTGCGGACGAAGGCGCGGCGCCAGCGCATGCCGACGGCGGGGGGATCCTCGCTGGCGGCGCGGTCGAGGGT
>Ga0307412_10002177_pt1 | contig 10877 bp, 12 predicted proteins | sample DK1Cmetagenome_3_FD_203823 | JGI IMG/M metagenome (GOLD analysis project Ga0307412, IMG submission 203823) | Maize rhizosphere microbial communities from greenhouse at UC Davis, California, United States - DK15-C-1 | ecosystem: Host-associated > Plants > Roots > Rhizosphere > Soil | place: USA...
CAAGGATGCGGCCGTGGAGCTCGGCTCCAGGCTCGTCGACCTGGGCTTCGAGCTCTGCGCGACGGCGGGAACCGCACACGCCCTGGCCGCCGCGGGCCTCCCGGTTACGAGCGTCCGCAAGGTCGGGGAGGAAGGGGACAGCGCGACCGTCGTCGACCTCGTCCGCCGGCGTCGCTGCGACCTCGTGCTCAACACGCCCGCCGGGCGCGGCGCGCGCTCGGACGGCTATCTCATCCGTGAGGCAGCGCTCGTCGCGCGCGTTCCCTGCATCACGACTTTGGCCGGCGCGTTCGCCGCCGTCGAGGCGATCGCCCGGGCGCGCAGCGAAGATGCTCTGTCGCTCCAGGAGCGAGTTGCGAAGAGAACTGCTTGACGTCGTACGGGTCGAGGACGTCGGCCCCTACCGGCTCCTCCGCCTCAAACGCGGAAGGCTCGAGTCCGGCATTCCGGGCCAGTTCTTCATGCTCGCTCCGCCTGGACGCCTGCTGCCCCGGCCGATGAGCCTCTCCCTCGCCACCCGTACCGAGCTCGGCTTTCTCATCGACCCCGTCGGACCGGGGACAAGGGCGTTGACCGCAGTCGTTCGCGGCGAGCGCCTCAACGTGCTCGGCCCGCTCGGGAACGGTTTTCGCCTCGATGTCGAACGGCCGTTGCTCGTGGGCGGCGGGATCGGCCTGGCGCCGTTGCCGTATCTCTCCGAGCGGCTCGGCCGGCCGCCGGCCGTGCTTGGCTTCCGTTCTGAGGCGCACGCCGAGGCGGCGGCGCTCGTCCCGAACGCCGAGGTGGTCGTCGAACCGCGGCTCGTGACCGAGGCAATGCCTGCGGGCCACGACGTCCTCGCCTGTGGGCCGGAGGCGATGCTTCGCGCCGTCGCCGCTCTCGCCCCGGGTGCGCAGCTCGCCTGGGAGGCGCCGATGGCCTGCGGCTACGGCGGGTGTTACGGCTGCGCCGTGGAGATCGGCGGGAAGCTCAAGCGCCTCTGCGTCGAAGGGCCCGTCCTGGAGCGCGCGGCGTGATCCTGAACGCCTCCGGATGCCTCGACGCGCTAACCGCGCCGGAGGTGGCGCAGAGCCTCGATGCCTTCGTGACGAAGACCGTCACCCCGCTTCCCCGTGAGGGCAACCAGCCGGTGCGGATCGCGGAGACCGACCTCGGCATGGTGAACTCGATCGGGCTCGCCAATCCCGGGATCGACCGCTTCCTGGCAGACACGCTTCCGCGGCTCATCGATCTCGGGGTACCCGTGTGGGTATCCGTCGGCGGGTTCGCGGCGAGGGACTACGCCGAGCTCTGCGCGCGGCTCGACGACCAGCCCGTCGCCGCGCTCGAGCTCAACGTCTCGTGCCCGAATGTCTCCTCGCCGGAGGAAGAGGTGGAGGAGATCGTCGCCGCCGCCCGGGGAGTGACGAAGAAGACTCTCTACGCCAAGCTCTCGCCCGCCGTGCCCGATGTCGGTGCCGCAGCAGCGGCCGCGGCGCGCGCCGGTGCAGACGGGCTCACACTCGTGAACACGATTCGCGGGCTCGCTCTCGACGAGCGGACGCTCGAGCCGAAGCTCGGCCCGGGGGTCGGCGGGCTCTCAGGCCCGGCGCTTCGGCCGATCGCCCTCGCGGCCGTCTTCACGGCCTACCGCGCGACTGGATTGCCGATCGTCGGGGTCGGCGGGGTCGAAACCGGTGCCCATGGGCTCGAGTTGATCGCTGCCGGCGCGTTCGCGTTCGCGCTCGGAACTGTCCTCTTCGCCGATCCGGAAGCGCCCCTTCGGGTGCGTGAAGAGCTCGAGCGGGAGGCCTCCGCCCGTGGCTTCGCAACCCCGCTTGCCGCCTACGCTGCGGCCCACGGCGGACCGCCGCCGACGCCTCTCCGGCGCGTCGCCTGAGGGGGCAACTGCTCGTTGCCAGCGCAGCAAAAATGGTTGAAATAGCACGGAAAATTCACACTTGAAGCATTAGAAGTCGCTGCTAGAATCCCGCGCCATGCAGAGCGCCAAGACGCCCGTCCAGGCACCCATGCGGTCCCTGGATCAGAGGATGGACGCGCTCCGGCGAGCCAACGAGATTCGAGTTCGGCGGGCCCAGCTGAAGAAGGATCTGAAGAACGGCAACGCGCAGATCGAGCAGATCCTGCGCAACCCTCCGACGTACGTCGAGACCGCCAAGGTCTTCGACATGCTGATGGCCGTGCCGAAATTCGGCCGCGTGAAGGCGGCGCGCTTCCTGAACCAGTGCCGCATCAGCCAGTCGAAGACGGTGGGCGGCCTGTCCGAGCGCCAGCGCACCGAGCTGGTCGGCCTCCTGCGTCGGTAAGCAGGCCGTGAAGCTCTTCGTCGTCACCGGTCCGTCGGGGGCGGGGAAGGGCACCCTCATCAGAGCCGTCATCAAGCGGCGCGACGACCTGGAGGTTGCGACCTCGGCGACCACGCGCCCGCAGCGGCCCGGGGAGGAGGAGGGGCGCGACTATTACTTCCTCGCAGAGGAGGAGTTCCTCGGGCGGATCGAGGCGGGCGACTTCCTCGAGCACGTCGTCTACGTCTCCGGCCAGCGATACGGGACCCTGCGCTCCGAGGTGGCGCGGATCCACGCGGCCGGAAAGAACGTCGTGCTCGAGCTGGAGACCAGGGGCGCACGCGCGGTCCGGGACGCCGAGCCTTCCGCTGTGACGATCTTCATAGCGCCGCCGTCGTTCGGCGAGCTCGAGCGCCGGCTCCGCGAGCGCGCAACGGAGTCGAGTGGCGAAATCGAGGAGCGGCTCGAGCTCGCGCGGGAGCAGATGCAGGAAGCGGGCGACTTCGACTACGTCGTCATGAACGACGACGTCGAGCGTGCTGTCGCAGAGCTTGACGAGATCGTGACGAGGGAGGCTGCACGCGTAGGTAGACTGAGTGCCACATGATGTATCCACGAATCGACGATCTGCTGGAAAACGTGAGCAACTCGCGCTACGCCCTCGTGATCGCGGCCGCCAAGCGGGCGCGGCAGATCAACAACTATCACCACCAACTCGGTGAGGGAACGTTCGACGATTTCCCGCCGCCGCTCGTCGAGTCTCGCTCGAAGAACTATTTGACTATGGCCCTCGAGGAAATCGGCGAGGGCAAGATCAAAGTCTCGCAGCCGGGCTAAGCAACCTCTGGGAGCCGCGATGGCTCGAGTTCTTCTCGGAGTCACGGGTGGGATCGCCGCCTACAAGGCGTGCGAGCTCTGCCGACTCCTCGTACGGGCCGGGCACGAGGTCACTCCGGTCCTGACACCGGACACCGAGCGCTTCGTCACCGCGCACACCTTCGAGGCGCTCGCCCGCCGCGAGGCGCCGAAGGACCTCTACCCGCACCTGGTCGATGCGGACCTGCTCGTCATCGCGCCGCTTTCCGCGAACACGCTGGCCAAGCTGGCGCACGGGCTCGCTGACAACGTCCTCACCCAGCTCGGGCTCGCCTTCCGCGGGCCCGTCCTCGCCGCCCCGGCCATGAATGTCCGCATGTGGGAGCACCCCGCGACCCAGGCGAACGCGGCTGCCGTCGCCGAGCGCGGCGTCGAGCTTCTCGGCCCCGCTGAAGGTGAGCTCGCCGAGGGCGAGCACGGTCCCGGCCGCATGGTGGAGCCGGAGGAGCTCTTCGCGCGCTGCCAGGAGCTCCTCGGCCAGACCGGCCGGTTCGCGGGCAGGCGCGTTGTCGTCTCCGCGGGCGGTACCCGGGAGCCCATCGACCTCGTCCGCTTCGTCGGCAACCATTCGTCGGGGCGTATGGGAGTCGCCGTCGCCGCCGAGGCGAAGCGGCGCGGCGCCGACGTCACGCTGGTCTACGCGAACGGTGTCGCTCCGGCTCCCGCGGGGGTGGAGATCGTGCCCGCTCCCACCGCGGCCGACCTCGGCCGGGAGATGCTTGCGCGCGCGGATGCAGACGTCGTCGTCATGGCTGCGGCCGTCTCCGACTACCGTCCCGGCAATCCGAAGAGCGGCAAGCGCCCGAAAGACAAGGAGCCGTGGACGATCACTCTCGAGCCGACCGACGACGTGCTTGCCGAGCTGGGCCGCCGGAAGCACAATGGGCAGATCCTCGTCGGCTTCGCAGCGGAGGGCGGAGAGGACGGTCTCGAGCGCGCCCGCGGGAAGCTCGCCAACAAGAACGGGAACCTTTTCGTCTACAACGACGTATCTCAACCCGGCGTCGGCTTCGAGTCGGAGGACAACGAAATCGTCCTTCTCTCGGCTCTCGGCGAACGGAAGTTAGGCAGGCGAAGCAAGGAGGAATGTGCAGTGGCTATCCTCGATGAGGTCGAGGCACTCCTGGGAGGGGCGTGAATGGACGAGCAGGCTGTGGGAGCAGACCCGGGCCTCGAGGCGAGTCGCACCGCCGAGCTGGCCGACCGCGTCATCACAAATCTTCAGCGCGTCATGCACGCGCCGGACGAGACGCTGCAGTTTTCGGTCCTCTGCCTTCTGGCCGAGGGTCACCTCATCATCGAGGACTTCCCTGGGGTGGGGAAGACGAGCCTCGCCAAGGCGATCGCGCGCTCTGTGGACTGCGCCTTTTCGCGCCTGCAGTTCACCCCTGACCTCCTGCCGTCCGATGTCACGGGCGTCAACGTCTTCAACCAGCGTTCAAACGAGTTCGAGTTCCGTCCGGGCCCGGTCTTCGCGAACATCCTTCTCGTCGACGAGATCAACCGCGCCTCGCCGAAGACTCAGTCTGCGCTGCTCGAGTGCATGCAGGAGCGCCAGGTGACGATCGACGGCGTCTCGTACCAGCTGCCGCCGCCCTTCATGGTCATGGCGACGCAGAACCCGATCGAGTACGAGGGCACGTACCCGCTTCCCGAGGCCGAGCTCGACCGCTTCACGATGCGGATCGCCATCGGCTACCCGCCGCTTCCGGACGAGGCGAAGATGCTCTCCGAGCAGGCGACCGACACCCCGCTCGATCGGCTCGAGTGCGTGGCTTCGGCACAGGAGGTCCTCGACGGGATCGAGGACGCCAAGCGCGTCTTCGTCGAGGAGAGCCTTAACCGCTACGTCGTCGCGTTGCTCCGCCAGACGCGGTCTGACAACCGCCTCTATCTGGGTGCGAGCCCGCGAGCGGGCATCGCGCTGATCAGGGTCGCCAAGGCGCGCGCGATCGTGTTGGGCCGCGACTACGTCGAGCCCGACGACATCAAGATGGTCGCGCCGACGGTGCTCGCACACCGCTTGATCCTCGCCCCGGAGGCCCGATCGTCAGGTCTCGACGCCGAGGATCTCGTGCGGTCGATCCTCGAACGGACACCGGTTCCGGTTTAAGCGCCGGAGGCGCTGGGACATGCTGACGGATCGCGGCCGCTGGATCCTCGCCTTCGGCGGCGGTGTCTACCTTGCCGCGTGGGCTTTCGGGACCACGGCGCTTTACCCGATCGGGCTCGGCCTCGTCCTCGCGGTGGCGGCCGCGGCGCTTTGGGTGCGGGTCCTGAACCGGCCCATGCGTGTGAACCGCACGCTGGGCAAGGGAGAGCATCTCGCCGGAGGCGACATCCCCGTCCGGCTCGAGATCGACGTCGGCGGGCGCATGCCCTCGGGCGCCCTCACGGTGGTCGAAACGATCGCGAAGTTCGGCGAGGTGGAGACGGTCATCCTCAGCCGCCACGGCCGCCTCCGCGGCTCGTATGTCCTCGACGCGGTCCCGCGCGGCCGGTACCCGATCGAGTCCGCGAAGGCGGTGCTCGAGGACCCCTTCGGCCTCGAGCAGGTCGAGATCCCACTTCCTACGGGCGAGTCTGTGCTCGTCTACCCGCGGCTCGTCGACCTCGGCGCCCTCTTCTCCGACTCCGGCGCGCGCGCGCTCGAAGGGCGTCGACTCCTCCTCCGCAGGCCGACCGGCTTCGATCTCCACTCGGTGCGCGACTATGAGCAGGGAGAGTCGCTGCGCCGCGTGCACTGGCCGACCACGGCAAGGCGCGGGCACCTCATGGTCAAGGAGCTCGAGGACGCGCCGCGCGACGAGACCGCAGTCCTCCTCGACGGAGACGCGGGCGCGATCGTCGGGGTCGCCCCGGACAACACCTTCGAGCTTCAGGTTCAGGCGGCGGGCTCGATCCTCAAAGCGCATGCCGCGCGGGGCCGCCGGGCGGCGCTGATCGTGAACTGCGCCTCGCGCGCTTATCAGCGCGTCCACTCCTTCGACGGCGAGTGGTCGCGCGCACTCGAAATGCTGGCGGCCGTGGAGCCGGACGGGCCCACACCGGTCGCCTCGCTCCTCGCGGACGAGGCGGGCCCTGCGAGCCGCGCCCTCGAGCTGACCGTTGTGACCGCGAGCCTCACGCCGCGCCTCGCCGAGCGCCTGGCTCAGCGTGTGTTCCAGCGCCATGCGGCCACACTCGTGTACGTCGACCCGGCCAGCTTCGTGCCGGGCGGTGTGACCGAGCGCGACCCGGGGGTCGCCGCACAGATCTTACGGCTCGAGCGGGCGGGCGTCCCGGTCGCGGTGCTCCGCCGCGGAGACGACCTCATCTCCGTCCTCGGCAGGAGCCAGCTGGGAGCAGCGGTTGGCTAGGACGAGCCTCCTCTTCGCGCTCTCCGGCGCCCTCATCGCGGGAGCCTGGCTCAGGCTGGAGATGGGCGGGCTTCCGTTCGGACGCGTGGTTCTCGTGCTCGCCCTCGCGTTCCTCCCGACCTTCGCGGTCGCCGTCGGCGCGCGCCGGGCCTGGGTCGCGGTGCTCACGGCCGCCGCGACTGTGGCTGCCTGCGCGGAGGTCTTCCACGCGCCCCTGACCGATGCGCGCCCGGGCGGAGAGCACGATTTCTTCGGCCCGGTGCTCGGGTCTTTCCGGGACGGATTCCTCAACTTCTACGACACGACGCTCCCGTTCCGGCGCAGCGACTTCCCGCTCATGCACGCGGACGTGCTCCTCGCGATCTTCGGGTTCGCGCTCGCCGCGGGGATTCTGATCGCGGCGCGCCGGCCGATCGGCGCCGCCGTCGTCCTTGTCGTCGGCGTGGGGTGGCCGATGACTCTCGTCCCCGGGTCGCGCCCGCTGCTCGTTGGCGCGCTCGCGCTGGCGGGCGTGCTGGCCGTGCTCTTCCTTTTGCGGCGCGGCACGCATCCCGCCCGGGGCGTCGCGCAGGGCTTCGCGGTCGCGCTCGTCTTGGTCGTGGCCGCCGCGACCGCGTCGACGTCCGGCTCGGTCGCCAAAGGCGCGTTCCTGACCTGGCAGCGGTGGGATCCCTACGACCAGCCCGACGACCCCGTCGGCGTCCGCTATGTCTGGAACTCGCACTACCTCGGAATCCACTTCCCGAAGAAGAAGACGACGGTGCTGAAGATCAAGACGCAAGGCCAGAAGCGGAATCTCTACTGGCGCGCGACAACCCTCGACGACTACACCGGGACCGGCTGGCAGGAGTCCCTCGAGCTGAACACGGAGGGGGACTCGAACCAGATCGACTCCGACAGCCTCGCGCTCCTTCCGCCGGCCGCGCGAAACCAGGCCAACTGGGTCAAGCAGGACGTCACCGTGGAGGCGCTCAAGGACAATCACCTGGTCGCCTCGGCCCAGCCAATGCGCTGGGACCCGCCCTCCGACGCGACCTTCCAGGATCAGGGCGGCGACATCGTCGTCCTCTCCCGCTCTCTGCAGCGCGACCAGACCTACACGGTCTCGAGCTACGCGCCGCGGCCGACACAGAAGCAACTCGGCGATGCGGGCACGAACTATCCGGAGTCCGTGGAGCGCTACCTCGAGGTCATCCAGACCGCTGCGGTGCCGAAGTTCGGAACTCCGGATCGCGATCTCCTCATGACGGTCTTCTTCGACGCGCGCTTCGACGACGATCCGCTCATGCAGCAGAACCGCGCCCTCTACGACGTCGCCAAGGATGTCGCCGGCGACGTCACGAATCCGTATGCAGCGGCTGCCGCGCTCGAAGCCTGGTTCCGCCAGCCATCGCTCGGCGGGTTCGTCTACGACGAGCAGCCACCGGTGCCGGCGGCGAACCAGCCTGCCCTGGTCCAGTTCGTCACACAGACCAAGCGCGGGTATTGCCAGCACTTCGCCGGCGCGATGGCGCTCATGCTGCGCTACCTCGGCATCCCGGCAAGGGTGGCCGCCGGCTTCACGAGCGGGAGTTACGACGCCGACAAGCACGAGTGGACCGTCACCGACCACGAGGCCCACGACTGGGTCGAGGTCTACTTCCCGGGCTGGGGCTGGATCCCGTTCGACCCGACGCCCGGCCGCGGGACGCTCGACGCCCGTTACTCGTCCACCAGCCCCGATTTCAACGGCGAAGACTTCAACCAGTACGTGGCGGAAGGCGGGCGAGGAAACCCGACGTTGAGCGCGCTCAGCAGGCAGGAAGCCGGCCGGCCTAACCAGGAGGGGTCGGGAATCGGCAACTCGCGCGGCGGCGCCGTTGCCGGTGTCGTCCGCGACAAGGGCCCGAGCATCGTCGTCCTCGCCTTTCTCGTCATCGCGGCGGCCGCCCTCGTCGTCGTCGGCTTGAAGACGGTGCGGCGCACGCTCCGCTTCGCCGGCAAGGACCCGCGCGAGCTCGCAGGAGCCTGTAGGCGCGATCTGATGGCCTACCTCGCCGACCAGGGTATGGACGTGCCTGCGAGCGCGACGCTCGGCGAGCTGGGAGAGCTCGTCGAGAGGTACTTCGCTGTCGAGGCGGGCCCGTTCGTCCGCGCGGCGACGATCGCCCGCTTCGGGCCGCCCGACCAGGCGCGCGTCGAGGTCGTTCGCGCCCGGCGCGAGCTTCGGCGGGTGCGTCGTGACATCCGCAACCGCATCAATATGACGAGCCGCGTCCGCGGCGCGCTCAGCCTCCGCTCGCTGGCCGTTTGAGCTCCCCTCTGCACGCGGTCGTCATGGCTGCGGGCGAGGGACATCGCCTGCGTCCGCTCACCGCGCGCTGGCCGAAACCGATCCTCCCGATCGACGGGAAGCCCGTGATCGCGACCCTGCTCCGCGAGCTCGCAGGTGCGGGAATCGCCGGTGCGACCGTGGTCACCGGCCACCTCGCCGAGCAGGTCGAGGAGCTCCTCGGCGACGGCTCGGCGTTCGGAATTGCCGTGACGTACGCGCGGCAGCCGGAGCCGCTCGGCTCGGCCGACGCAGTCCGGCGCGCGCTCGAGGCAGGAGCATCGGCGCCACTCCTCGTGGCCGCCGCCGACACGGTCTTCCGATCCGGCGGCGTCGCTTGCGTGTCCGAGGAGTGGCTCGGCTCGGGGCTACCAGCGGGCTTGGCCGTTCGTCGCGGGGGCACCGAGGGCAAGACTCCCGTGCGGGTCGAGGCGGGGCGGGTTGTCGAGATCGGCGGCGAGCGTGGCGAGCTGACCGCCGCTCCTCTGTGGTGCTTCTCAGAGGGCGTCCTGCCTCGGCTCGACGACCTGCCCGGCCCGCCGTTCGAGCTCGCGGCCGCATTTCGGGAGGACGCGGGCGCAGGCATCGAGGTCCTGGCGCTCGACGTCGGCCCGACGCGGGACCTTACCCGCCCGGAAGACGTTGTGGTGGAGAACTTCCCGTATCTTTTGAGGAGCGTATGAGCGAGACCTACGACCTCTACAGACAAGGGCAAGAGCACCTGGCGCGCGGGCGGGCCGCCCAGGCGACCGTAGCGCTCGAGAAGGCGAAGAAGCGCGAGCCCGAGAAGGCATCGATCCGGGAGGCGCTCGGCATCGCGTACTTCCGCATCCAGCGGTTTGCCGAGGCGGAGGCCGAGTTCCGCGAGATCCTCGAGCTGCAGCCGGTCGACCACTACGCACACTTCGCGCTCGGCCGCTGCCTCGAGAAGCAGGGGAAGCCCAGCGAGGCAGTCGGCCATTACCGCATGGCGAGCTTCTTCCGGCCGCAGAGCGAAGACTACCGCCGCGCGCTCGACGCTCTCGAAGCCGCCTAGTTGCGAGCGGTCGTCCAGCGGGTCTCGCGGGCGCGCGTCGTCGTCGACGGTGAGACGGTGGCCGACATCGGCGCCGGCCTTTGCGTTTTGGTCGGATTCGACGCCCAAGACGCCGAATCCGAGGTTGCGCGCTTCGCGCGCAAGGTCGCGAATCTGCGGGTCTTCGAGGACGAGAACGGAAAGATGATGTCGAGCGTTCTCGAGGCGAATGGCGAGGCGCTCGTCGTCAGCCAGTTCACCCTCATCGCCGATAGCAAACGTCAGAAGGGAACTCGACCCGACTTCAGCAAGGCGGCGAGACCCGAGAAGGCCGAGCCGCTGTACGAGCTGTTCTGTCAGGAGCTGCGCAACATGGGCGTCCCCGCGCAGACAGGCTGCTTCCGGGCTCGGATGCAAGTCGAGCTCGTCAACGACGGGCCGGTCACGATCGTGCTCGAGACGTAAGTGTCGAAGTGGGGGAGGCGCGTAGCGGTCGCGCCGAACCGCTCCGAGAGAGCACCGTCTCCACAGTTGAGACACCGCGCTTCACCCTCCGTGTCGATGAGGCCGGGATACACGGGTCAGAGCCGCCCCTCACAGGCTGCAAGAACCGGCTCGAACGTCGAAGCTGGAAGGGGTGTGAGCCCCGGGGGCGGGGCGGGTTTGGGGCTGCGCCCTCAGTGGACTAGCTCTGCAGCGCTAAGAAGCATTCTGGGGAGGGGTGACCACTAAGCGCCGGGCGCTTGGTACTGGACTTGCTCGGCCTTGCGCAGGGCTTCCACCGTTTCCTCGACCGTCAGGAGGACTGTCGTCTCGATCGAGCTAAGCGCACCGCCGCCCCCAATCGCAAGCGCAACTGCAGCCATGGATACGTTGTCGGGAGCCTCCCAGAGGTTGTACCCGTCGTGTTCGCCAAACGCGTACCAGAACCCGTGCAGTTTGCCGCCGACTGACTCGATGTACGTCTGAGCAGCCTTCCGGCGATCCTCCGGGTTCGCGATCAGCCTGGCCCACGTGTCGGGCGTGTAGCT
>Ga0307412_10002178_pt1 | contig 10875 bp, 6 predicted proteins | sample DK1Cmetagenome_3_FD_203823 | JGI IMG/M metagenome (GOLD analysis project Ga0307412, IMG submission 203823) | Maize rhizosphere microbial communities from greenhouse at UC Davis, California, United States - DK15-C-1 | ecosystem: Host-associated > Plants > Roots > Rhizosphere > Soil | place: USA...
ACCGGCGCAAGATCGAAGTAGGCTCCGACATCGTGCGTAGTAGTAGTGGGCTCCCCCTCCGGACCAACCTTGAACATGAAAAATTCGGCTTCCATCCCGGCGTTCATCGTCGAGAAGCCCATCGATCTCGCGCGATCGAGCTGTCGCTTGAGCACACCGCGCGGATCTCCCGGAAATGGCTGCCCGTCGGGAGTGGTGATATCGCAGATCAGTCGTGCGACACGATTTTCCGGATCGCCCCACGGAAAAACCTGGAACGTGCTGAGATCCGGAAGAAGAAGCATGTCGGACTCTTCGATTCGCACGAAACCCTCGATCGACGAGCCGTCGAACATGATGTCTCCGTCGAGCGCCTTCTCGAACTGCGTTCGCGGAATCTCGACGTTCTTGTTGACGCCGAGGATGTCGGTGAACTGAAGGCGGAGAAATCGGACGTTGGATTTTCCTGCCAGATCGAGAATGTCTTTCTTGCTCGCGCCCGTGGTGTTCGGCGCAGCAGCTTTGGTTTTGGGAGGCAAGTGATTCTCAGCGTGAAAAGGTGGCGGCCGGAGGGAAGGAGCGAAGCTATCGGGTCCCTGTTATCGTGTCAATCAATTCGTGCGTCCCTTGCACAAATTGGGCTACGAATCGGCGGATCGGCCGCTCATTTTGGATGTTTTAGCAAAAAATTATGCATGATTTGCACAAAGGTGCTATTTCAGCTCGACGAGCGAGCCGAGCGTCTGTTCATAGCTCGCCACCATCGTTTCCACACTGAAGTCATCTCTAATCCTGCGTCTGGCTGCGTCAGCCATTCTTCTGCTTCCGCCAGGATCCCGGGCCGCCTCGATCATCGCTTTCGCCAGCAAATCAGACTGATGGGGCGGAACGAGACGCCCCGTTACTCCATCCTCTATGATCTCGACGAGACTGCTCGCTCTCGCAGCTATGACAGGCACGCCCGCAGCGCAGCCTTCAGCAGCGATGAGGCCGAAGCCCTCCCAGTGTGACGGGACGACGAGAAAGTCCAGACTTCTCAGTATCGATGGGATATCCGCACGATACCCGAGCCACTTTACCCGTGGTGCATCACCCAGAGCTTCACGAGCTCGTGCTTCATCTGCGCCCTTCCCCGCAATTACCAGCCACGCATTCGGAACCGCCTCGGCAACAGCGCTCCATGCCTTCGCGAGATCGATCAATCCTTTCCTTATCTCCAGCCTCCCCACGAACCCGAACTTGAGTGCATCACGAGGAACGTCGATCGCCGCCGGTTCGGCACTTTCAAACGGCACCGGATCTATGCCGTTGTAGATCACGGTGATTTTGCGCTCGTCGATCCACGGAGCCGACGTCATCAGCGTTTGTCGCGTTGCCTGCGAGTTGACGATGTGATGCGCCGGCAGCACGCCAAAGAAAAATCGATCATATGGCCCGCCCCTGAGCGCGCGATCGTTCGCATGTCGCACTACCGACGGAATCCCAAGAGTACGGGCAGCGGGAACAGTCAGCCGCACATCCTTCTTCATCAACGCTAGAGCTATCTGCGATCCGTGCTTCCTGATCATCGCCCGCGCCTTGAGAATGGTCACCGGATGCATGTCCATTCCCTTCAGGATGGGCTCGAACGGCGCAACACCGCGCATTCTTTCCTCGAGCATTCCACCGGGATAACCGAGCACGACTACATCGTGACCGCGTGACTGAAATCCGCGCGCGAGAATTTCCGTCACCTTGTGAACGCCTCCCCAGCTCGAGGAAGAATTGCTTAACGCGATTCTCACGCGCGACTCATTGCGATCATTGCGTCAATGATCACCTGCGAATGTCCTCGACGCCATGTAGGTTGTAGGCCATGACTCAGCCTTCAGCACCCGAAGCGGTATGTGCATCGTGCGGAAATCCTGCATCAGGACGATTCTGCTCGAGCTGCGGAGCGTCACTCGAGCCCGCTGCATGCGCCGGGTGTGGTGAAATGCTGAGTCCCGGCGCGCGATTCTGTCACAGCTGCGGTCGTGCCCAGGCACCGGCGCCAAATGATGTTCCGCTAAGCACTCCTGGCAGGGCGGCACCCGCTTCGTCGCTGCCGTGGATTGTCGCTGCGATCGCACTGATCACGCTCCTTGCCTTCCTCGCCGGCAGTGCATTCAATCGCCGACGTGGAAGCTCTCTCGACGCGCCTCAGAACGCGCTGCCTCAAGCCGGGCTCGACGACCGCGGCGCCGCTGGAGACGGCACTGAGCCAGTGCGCGGACCAGACATCTCCCAGTTGTCGCCTCAGGAGCGAGCCGATCGCCTGTTCAATCGAGTCATGCTGCTCAACAGCCAGGGAAAAACCGATAGCGTCCTTTTCTTTGCACCCATGGCGATCGAAGCGTACCAGATGCTCAGCCCGATGAATGCAGACCAGCGATACGATCTGGGACGGGTGGCCGAGGCGGCCGGTGCCCTGCCTCTCGCTCGTGCTCAGGCTGATACCATCCTCCGCGAAAACAAGACTCACCTGCTTGGACTGATACTCGGCGCACGAATCGCTCAGCTGGAAAAGCGCACATCAGATCTTCAGAAACTCGAGGCCGCGCTACTCCAGGCGTACCCTTCGGAGTCAGCGAAAAAGCTTCCTGAATACGAGCGGCACGCGGCGGACATCACGAGCGCTGTCACCGACGCGCGGCGCTCGAAGCAAAACTAGTCCCCGTCTACTTGACGCGGTTTGATCTACGTAGTATTCGCTCTTCATCGAGCGACTGCGTGTACTCATGCAGCAACAGGGCACATCTCGTGCAGCGTGACCGGCCAAACGATCGCGCCTGAACGATTGAACAACGTGAACAGCAAGGGGGAAGGTATGCCGGCCGGTGATGAGACAAGAGAGACGTACAGATTCGCCGATGACGACGACTCTGATGATCTCGGCGGTTTCGGCCGCGGCAAGCGGTCGTACGAGGATGAAGAAGACGACGAAGACGGTGGCTGGGCTATAAACGAAGATCACAGTGATCGGCTCTGGGACAGCGCCGAAGATCTCGACGATGACGACGAAGAAGAGACCGTCACCGCCGATGCAGAGGAGCTCGACGAAGAAGAGGAAGAAGATATCTTCGGCGGCGGCGCGCCTCGCGGTCGTCGCGGTCGCCCAAAGGGATCGACTGCAGCGAATCGCGAAAAGCAGCTGATGGCCGCAACGTCTCCGCGCGCTGCGGAGCCGGAAATCGTCACAGAAGAAGTTCTGATCTTCGCCGATGATGTCGACATGGATGAGGACGCTCCTGCTCCTTCTGGCGGCGGCGCACGTGGTGGCGGAAGAAAGACCTCCGCCTCTACTCGCGGCGCTGCGCGAAAGGGCGCATCGAAATCTGCGGCGAAAAAATCGCCAGCACGCAAAGCTTCGGGCGCAAAGTCGGCAGCGAAGAAATCGTCCGGCTCCAAAAAGACCGCGGCCAAAAAGACCTCACGCGCTGCATCATCACGCAGTGCAGCATCACGTGGTGGGAGCAAGCGCGCCGGCGGATCCCGCGGCGCGGCAAAGAAGTCGTCGGGCGCAAGAAAATCCTCTGGCGGCGCAAAAAAGGCAGCACGTGGCGGCGGACGAAAGACCAGCTCCGCTCGCAGCGGCAGCGCACGAAAGAGCTCGTCAGGCGGACGCGCAGCAAAGTCGGCTCGAAGACGGCGCTGATCGGGTACCGGTACCGCGTTTTCTGGATTCGACACGAAGAGCCGGGATGTGAGTCGAGGTACCTCCCCGATTCGCATCGCCGGCTCTATTGTTCATCCTGAGATGCTCAGGACAAGCGATGGCTGAGAACGATGGCCGGTGGCGAAAGCTCGCTCTCTCGGGCGGTGCGATTCTGGGCGCGGCCGCTGCCTACAATGCATTCGCACGTAAAGGCGTCGACAAGCTTTCCAATCTCATAGGCGGCGAAGAAGGCGGATTCGACTGGCGTGGCCACCGCATCGCATTCACAAGACGCGGAAGCGGTCCTCCAATTCTTCTCATTCATGGCATTCACGCCGCCGCGTGGTCGTACGAATGGCATGACAATGCTGACGATCTCGCGCGAGGGAACACGGTCTACACCATAGATCTTCTCGGGTTTGGAAGATCGGATCGTCCTGCCATTCGTTATTCGGCGCGCCTCTATATCTCGCTCATCTCCGATTTCGTTCATCAGGTAATCGCCGAGCCGTGTGTGCTGGTTGCGACATCACTGTCGGGCGCGTATGCGACAGTTCTTGCGGCGCGTGATCCGCAAAGATTTCCGGCAATTGTGCTGATCGCCCCGACAGGCCTCGTGCGGCTGAACAAAACATCCGGTGTCGGTGGAGAGGCGGGCCGGTTGGCGGTCGAGGCACCCATTGTTGGAACTGCCATGTTCAACAGCCTCGTCTCACGAAGAAGCATCAGAAACTGGCTGGAACGAACGTACTCCGACGACACGATCGTCACCGACGATCTCGTAGAAATTTATTATTGGACATCTCACCAGCGCGGCGCTCGTCACGCGCCTGCTGCATTCATTTCCGGTAATCTCAACATCGATGTGCGACAGGCGTTGCGTCGTCTCACTCAACCCACGCTGCTCATCTGGGGAGAGGAAGGATCGATTACGCCGGTCGAAGAATTCCGCGGATTTCGCGGCGTAAAACCCGACATCGAGCTAGCTGTTCTGACTCCGGCGGGTGACCTGCCGCACGACGAGCGGCCAGATGACTTTAATGTTATCCTATCAACATGGCTGAATCGCCTGTCACTCTCCTCCGCGCGCACTCGCGACACGCTCCCTGGAACGCAAGAGGTCTCGCAGCCCACGTCACAGCTTTAGTCGACGCGGCTGGCATGCGGCCGACGAATGCGTCGGCGCGTGCAGCGCCAAGTGCGCGGTCAGTGAGATTCTACGTCGCTAACGGATTGCTCGATCGACCTGAAGGAACGGGCACAGCTGCGACGTACGGATATCGTCATCTGCTTCAGCTTCTCTCGATCAAGATTCGCCAGCGTGAAGGCCAGAGTCTCGAAAAGATCAAGGAAGAGATGAAGGACGTAACAGGCGATGCTTTAGAGCGGCGAATCGCGACATCGCTTGCACCTGCTCTTACATCAGGCGCCGACAACACTGTCGAGCGCGAGGATCCGCATACGTACAAGTGGCGGCGCGCACCCGTTGCCGACGGAATCGAGCTTCACATCAGGGAAGACAGTCCAGCCGCGCGCGATGAAGCCGTCATCGCAATGCGTGAGGCCGTTCGCGCCGCACTCGGTCGCGCCGATATCCGCTAGATATACCCCAGCCACCAGTATGTTCGCCGCGCTTTCAGCTGCGCATACCATCTGCACGGAACGTACAGCAGCGCGACGACGATAACCCACGCGAGATATACTCCCGCGAGGCTCGTTCCATACCATGCAGGGAAGCTTTCGGTGTCGAGACTGAGAAAGCTTCCATCCCCGCCCTGCCACACCGCGAATCCGTACGCAAGAATGTGTATGAGGAACAGGTGGAGGATGTAGTAGAACATCGGCACTCTTCCATACACAGTCACGACGCGTGACACGGCGCCACGCGCACGCTCGAGTGCAGCCAGAGCGACGAGTGCTGGTCCCAGTGTCATGAGCAGGTAAATCAGCGAGGGCGGATACTTGTTTGCGTTTCCGAACGAGGCCACCGTGAGTGCGGCGCTTCTCTGCGACGACCATGGCTGCGGGTCACCATATCCATTGATCAGGCGCAGCACGACGAATGCTACGGTTGCGGCAATGCCCGCTCTCACGAGGAATCTCTTGCGTCGCTCAGGCTCCCACTGAAAAACGTCGCCAAGCACGAAGCCGAGTGACATGACGGCAAACCATGGAATGAGCGGATACCCAACGAGTATGAACGGATCCTGCGAGACGAGGCCTGGAGCGTGGAGCAGATTCCAGAGCGGTGCCAATGCGCCAAACGATTGCGGACGGATTCCATCGAGAAGATTGTGACCTGCAATCGCTATCAGTGAAATCGCAAGTATGATTTTCTTCGGCAGATAGATGAGCGCCGCCAGAATTACCATCGACCATCCAAGCGCCCATATCACGAGCAGGAACTGCGGAAAGTCCAGCGAGAACTGCCAGCCGAAATGAGTCAGTGTAAGCTCGAGCACGACGAGCCACAGTCCGCGCGTCACGAGAAACCAGCTCATCTCGCGTTTTGATTTTCCGCGCGACATCGAGAGCGACACGCCGACACCGGCGAGAAGAAAGAATGTCGGTGCGCAGAAATGCGTGATCCACCGCGTGAAGAAGAGAAACGGTGTTGCCCTCGAAAGATCTTCGGGCTGAAAGCGGAGATTGCTGAAGAAATCGCGCGTATGATCCAGAGCCATCAGAATCATCACGATGCCGCGCACGAGATCTACGGATGTGACACGCTGTGGCTGGGACGCAATCGGAATCGATGATGTCGGCGGATCGAATTTCGTCGTTCCGATTGCGTCGTTCAGAGCTGCATCCGTCATGATCTCTCCCTGGAGTCTCCAATGTCGGGAAGCATCAGATACCGCGCGCTTTTCTCGCCACGAAGATGCGTTGCCGCAAGCTCCTTTGCTCGCACGATCTCTTCTTTGCTCAAACCGTCGGCGCTGACAACGCGCCGGCCGCGTCCCTCGATCGAGAGAATGACCTTCCCTCCGCGGGTCACGAGCAGTGCACCCGCGCCCCTCGGACGTGACAATGGATCTCGATCGGCAAGATCCATCGGGAGATTATAGACGTTCGCGGGATCGCTGGCGGCAAGTATCACGTGCGGCTTTGCCTCTTGAGTTTCACCCGCAACAGCACGAAGGAGATCGAGTGCAGTGGGCGTCGCAAACTGAGCCCCGCTCAATCCCCGGACGAAATACCCGCGCCTCGCTTCACCGCGGAATTCCATGCGCTTGAGCTCTTGATAGATGCTGCGCCATCCAACCAGCGGCCTCTCCCTTCGCCAGACTTCCCGCGACACAATGCCGTATCTATCGAGCCAGTATCGCGCAACTCGGGCTGCTCGCTCATCCTCCGTAGCGAATTTGCCCAGCACGCCCAGTCTGTGAACGAGCGTCCATCGTCCGCCCCAGTTCGATGAAGAAGCGCCCGGCCGGTCAGGTCTTCGCCATTTGGGAAGCCGGCGAAGATTGGGACGACGCTGAACGATTCGGCGGTTTGGAGACGGGGAATAATCAGCGGGAAGCCACCGCGTAGGATCGGGCCCGCCTTTCGGAACGAGAGGCCGCCATCGAATCACTTCCCGCATCGCTTCAGCCGTATCGTTTGTAATCAGCCCGACCGCTACGAGCTCGCGCAGCGCTTCCTTTACTGCGAGCGGAGTGAATCCCGTAATCGCTTCGACATCAGTCGTGAACGGAGCCCCTTCACGCTGAATCACATCGAGTGCGACTCTGGCATTTTCGCTCAGACGCGAAAGACTTTCCTCAGGTACGTCGTTGCCGATCCACAGTGCGCCGCTTCCGCGCGCAAAGAATCTCAGACGTGCAAGGTTCGTCTGCTCGCTTTTGGCATCGCCCGCCGATTCTCCGACCCACACGATCTCACCACTCGACAGGATTGGTGAGAGAAACGCGCCATCGTATCCGGGAATCCGCGTGCGTAGATAGTCACGCTCCCATGATCTCGCGGGTCTTGCAATTCCGTACAGCTGCTGAAGGGCAGCTGCAACTCCGTCTGCACCCTTGAGCGCATCACGCGGATCGACATGCTGCCAGCGTTGAACAAGCTCTGCAAAGACAGTGATGTCGACCGCTTCGATCTGTTTTCTGAGCGCTGCAAGCGCACGACGTCTGGCAACTTCGGCAATTCTTCTCGAGCACCACTCTGGATCCGTGTGCTCGCTACGAAACCGGCCACGCACGAGCTTGCCCGTTCGCTGCCATTCGGTGAGGCGAGTTTCGATCCAACGGACATCCCAACCGTATCGTTCATGAATTTCGCGAACGGTGACGGGGCCGGAGAGCGCAATGAACCGCGCGAGTATCTCACGCTTTGCTGCAGGCGCTGTCATCACCGCGTCACGTAGAACGGATGGAATCACTTCATTCGCGTCGAGCTCAACCTGATTGTCGGCGAAACCGGCACCGCTGCCACCGGTTGCGGGAACGAGAACAGTGCTCATCGCTTCACTTCCAAATGCCGACAGATATCGCGGGAAAGATTCCGTGAGTATGTACCGCCATTCTTTTTCGACGCCGAGTCGCACCATTACCGCTCGCCGGCTGGAGACCAGCTCGTTGAACGGGTTTCCTCTCACTCCTTCTTCATCGGTCGCGATCCTCGCGCCAAGCTCGGCTTCGGTGAGATCGCCTGCTCTGTCCAGCAGATGCGCGAGCTCATCTGCGCTTCGTGCCCGTCTGCCGGGCGCATATCCACTGCGCTCCGCAACGATTTGACGAATCGCATCCAGCGTGAGATCATCGCCCGCTTCCTCGCCCATCACCTCACCAAGCAGCGATCTGTCGATCGACAGAAGTGCGGCCCGTTGTTCAGCACGCGGCGTGTCGTCGCCATAGAGCCAGTCCATCACGAATCCGAACTGCAGACTGGCGGCGAATGGAGACGGGGTTTCTGTCTGCACGATGTGCACGCTTATGGCGCCTTTCTCGATTTCATCGAGCACGGTCTTCAGTCCGTCCATATCGAATGCATCCTGAAGAACGTCTCGGTACGTCTCTACGAGAATCGGAAAGCTCGGGAACTGCTGCACCGTCTGAAGCAGGTCGAGCGATTTCAAACGCTGGAGCCAGAGTGGCATCCGTCGTCGAGGATTCCCGCGCGGAAGGAGCAGCGCGCGCGCCGCGTTCATGCGAAAGCGCGCGCCGAACAACGATGTTCCGCCAACTTCTTCCATTACCAGCTGCTCAGCTTCCCTTGACGACAGTCCCATGAGGCTCATCACGGGCACGGGTCCGCCAAGGTCCGGCATGCGAAGCATCACGCCGTCATCGGTGGTCTGCACCTGAACGTCAGATCCGTTGAGGGCATCACGTGCTCTCTGAGCCAGAGCCATTCCCCACGGCGCATTGACCCGCCCCCCGAAGGCGGCATGAAACACGATTCTCACAGATCCTGTCTCATCGCGAAAATGCTCGACGACAATGTTCTGGTCGTCGGGAACTATTCCAGTAACCGCTCGTTGCGCGCGCACATACTGCTCGAGTGTGTTTGCAGTCGCATCGTCACATCCGTACTTCCCGCGAAGAAATTCTGCCGACACTCCCTCGGCCAGCTCGCGGCGCAGCTCGCCAACGCGGTGACTCAGCTCGAGTGACCTCGCGCCATACTCACCGTGCCAGAAAGGCATTCGCGCGGCCATTCCCGGCGCAGGATTGACGATGACACGATCGTGCTCGATTGCCGCAATTCGCCAGGTTGTGGACCCCAGTTGAAATACATCACCAACACGCGACTCATGAACGAACTCTTCGTCGAGCTCACCGAGCCTTGTGCGATCGGGAAGATTAACTGTGTAGAGACCACGATCGGGTATCGTCCCGCCGGAGATGACCGCGGTCATTCGCGCACCACGATCCGCAGTCACGCGATCCGTCACTCGATCCCAGGTCACGCGCGCTTCGAGCTCGCTTGCAATATCCGATGGATATTTTCCCGAAAGCATCGATAGCACTTCATCGAACGCTGATCGCGTAAGACGAAAGTACGGATACGACTGACGGACGAGGTCGAAGAGATCGCCGGCGGTCCAGTCATCCACTGACGCTGCAGCGACTATTACCTGCGCGAGCACGTCGAGCGCATTCTGTACGACGCGCGTCGGCTCTACTTCACCACCGCGCATTGCTGCGACGATTGCCGCGATCTCCATTGCATCGTCGCGGAATGTGGGAACGAGAATACCGCGGCTCGCGACACCGAGCGTGTGTCCCGCGCGTCCAATGCGCTGTAAGCCGGCGGCGACTCGCTTTGGGGATTGCAGCTGAATCACGAGATCCACTGAGCCGATATCGATTCCAAGTTCGAGCGAGCTCGTTGTTACCAGCGCCCGCAATCCTCCGGCTTTGAGTCGCTCTTCGAGCATGTGACGTCGCTCTCGCGAGAGCGAGCCGTGATACGGCTGCGCGATCTCCTCTTCTGCCAGCGCGTTTACGCGCGCTGCGATCTTCTCGGCCTGCGCGCGATTGTTGACGAACACCAGCGTTGTCTTCGATGCACGCACGTGCTCGAGCACGAGTGGGGCAACCGCCGGCCACACGCTTCCGCCCACGTTGCCGAGATCCGGGACGGGTGACTGAATTGCGATTTCCATCTTCTTCGTCAGACCGCAGTCGACGACAGTCACCTGGCGGAACACGGGGTCGTTGCCGACAGTCTTCTCACATCCACCAAGAAATCGTGCGACTTCATCGAGCGGGCGCTGAGTGGCAGACAGTCCTATGCGCTGCGGTGATCTGGACGTAAGCGCTTCGAGTCGCTCGAGCGTCAGTGCGAGATGCGCACCTCTCTTGCTTCCCGCGATTGCGTGTATCTCGTCGACGATCACGGCGCGCGTCGAATGAAACATTCCTCGTCCCCGCACGCTCGTGAGCATGATGTTGAGCGATTCGGGAGTGGTGATGAGAATGTGCGGCGCTTTTCGAAGCATTCTCGCGCGCGCAGATGCCGGCGTATCACCGGTTCGCACGGCAACACGTATCTCCGGAAATGCTTTCCCTTCGTTCTCGAAGCGCCGACGCAGCTCCGCGAGCGGCATTTCCAGGTTGCGCTGGATGTCGTTGTTGAGCGCCTTGAGAGGCGAGATGTAAAGAAGGTACACGCCATTCGCGAGCGGCTCCTTCATTCCCTCGACGATCAGCGCGTTGAGCTCCCACAAGAATGCAGCGAGCGTCTTGCCTGTTCCTGTCGGAGCAAGAATG
>Ga0307412_10002179_pt1 | contig 10873 bp, 8 predicted proteins | sample DK1Cmetagenome_3_FD_203823 | JGI IMG/M metagenome (GOLD analysis project Ga0307412, IMG submission 203823) | Maize rhizosphere microbial communities from greenhouse at UC Davis, California, United States - DK15-C-1 | ecosystem: Host-associated > Plants > Roots > Rhizosphere > Soil | place: USA...
TCGAACAGCGCAGGCTGATCATGGCGTGGTGGAGCAACTACATCGACGCCAACCGCCATGGGCATGTGACGCCCCACGAATTCGCTCACCCGGTCGGCGACAACATTACCGCCCTACAAAATAGCCGCGGCGCATCCAAACGTGGGTAAGCCAATAAAAAGACGCGTTGCATATCTATTTGGGCATGGCGGTCTATTTAACGCTGACCGTTGGCACCCGACGATTCAGGCCATACCTTGGCTGGCTGGTTGTTTTCATCATTGCGTGTGCTGGCGAGTGGGTAGATCGGCGAGACGATATAGGAAGCTTCGGATACTGGCGCTGGCAGGCAAGCGCTCACGACATTCTCAACACGTTGTTTTGGCCGACGGTACTAACACTGCTTTGGCTTTTAAAGTGCCGCAATAAAGTAAGCGTACATCCGTAAGACTCTCGCAATCCGCTCTACCACGCGGGTCCATCCAAACAGGGCTGCAATGCCGCCCTGCTTGGATGGACCTCACTTAAAAAATCCAAAGCCCTCGCAACTGTCTGTGGAAAACCACTGATTTCCACCGGTGGATAATTTCATTCACAGCCGCAGAATTCCCGAGAACTCGAGCCTTGACCCGAATTATCCACAGGCGTAGAAAAGATCGGGCAAAGCGCTGTCGTTGACAGCAACCCCAGGTAGCCAGAACCTTTAAGGCTACGCCACACCGTGGTGGTTCTCCCAAAGTGCGATTAGCGTCCGGCGGCTCGCACGGTCACAGCGATGTGATGGATGCCTACTTTTACCAGCGTGCCCACTGCGGCAACTCATTCCCTTTCATAGCTGCCCTGCAGCAACGTATCTGCTTGGCCATTTCATTGCGCCAACCTGCGCCCGTCTCTTTCTCCCGGAAAGAGACGGGCGTTCCTACCGCTGCTGCAGCCCAACTCGTACAAGGCTTTGCGGCATTCCCCCTTGTGACAATCGGCGTGACAAACACCGAAGTCACTAGCAAGAGCGATGCAGATGATGGTGCCGCAGCCCACGGAATGAACTGCACCTGACTGACAGTCAGGCATGCCCCGGTCATCGCATCACTGTCTTCACCCGACTCAGGATCTCGCGGCGCTGGTCTCGTCAGCCAGCGCAGCCTCCACCCGCCCACTTTCTTGGAAGTGTTCAGGAGGCCAGATCATGAGATGACCAAGCTCCCGGCGTAAGGAGCCGTCAGTCCCGCGTTAATGGACAACCCTCACAGGCCGCAGGGGCCTTGATCCCTGATAACACTCAACATTCTTGGCGGGATGACGTGGGGAAGGTTTTACAAGTGTGGCTTACAGAGGAGTTTGGTCATGGGATTGGTCGGTAGACGGGAGGGGCGTAATTTTGGCTATGGCCGGCAATTGAGCTATGCCGGGCCGCAGGCACTGAAAGACCTGTTTGGCGGTGGGCATTACGGGACGGTCAAAGCACACAGTGATCGTTGGCAGACGTTCGTGCGCTGGTGTCGGTCGGAGGATGGCCCGGGAATTAATGACGCACGGCAGATTGATCGGCAGACCTTGCTGGATTATGCGGAGCATCTGCGTCACCTGGTTGAGCGCAGCGATCTTGCCATCGCCACTGCGCAAAACCGATTGTCCAGCGTCAATCGGACCCTGGCAGTGCTTCGCGGTGATCAGTATGTGAAAGTACCGAGTCCGAGCAAGGCGCTAGGAATGCGGCGCACCAGTGTTCGTCGTTCGGTGCCGCAAGGCCAAGACCGCGAACATGTGAAGAGGGTCGTAGAGGTGCTTTACGCACACCAGCAGCCGCGTGCCGCGGCCATCGCTCAATTAGCGCGAGCCACCGGAATGCGCTTACGTGAGGCCATTTTGGCCGACCTTCCGCGCTTAAAACGTGAGGCCGAACAATACGGCAAGATCAACATCCAGGATGGCACCAAGGGGGGCCGCTCAGGTGCCTCGGCACCTCGCTGGATCAAGGCGGATGATCATATTCGCGAGGCACTGGGGTTTGCCGAAAAGGTCTCGCCCGACGACAGCCGCAACCTGCTTGCACCGAACGAACGCTACCTCGATTTCTTGCAGGGAATCGTCGGCCCCGCACGGGACATCCTCCATAAGAACAACCTCAAAGGCTTCCACGAATTGCGGGCAGCCTATGCATGCGAACGTTACGAGCAAATCACCCATCATCCCGCGCCTATCAACGGTGGCCATTGCTATCAGCTCAACCGACACCTCGATCAGGAGGCCCGAGTACAAATCAGTTATGAGCTGGGGCACGGCCGTATCGACGTGGTATCGGCTTACATTGGTGGTCGAGCATGAACACGGCATTCGATATGGAGCTGTCCTGGCGGGCGTCTTGACCGGGTCACACACCACACGCCAACGCCACCTGCGTCAGGCGAAGACTATCCAAACAGCGATCGCTGAGCGCTGGCAATGCGACAATCCATGGACTTGGCAGAGAAAACACCTTGCATGGTTTTTGAATCACCATTTAAACCAGCGCACTGAATCGACGCGCTATTACTATTTGCTGACCATGCAATTACTCACTCATCGTCTAGGAAAATCCTGGCAGTTCAACCTCTAAACGAAGGTCAGAAAACGGCCAAAAGCGGCCAGTCATCAACATCAGTATTGTGATCAGTTCCCGGCTTCTACGAGTGCTGCCAGCACGTGGGCAGCCAGCTCGTTAGTCAGGACCGATTGCAATCTGGATATCTTCCCCACGTGCACACATATTCCCAGAGTAGCTTTCGCTCTAAGTGCTTGATGTAGGCAGTGGTGTAAGGTTGGCCCATATCGACAGGACAGGCCGAAACCCAAAGGTGCTCAAGTGGCGTAGTTTCGAGAAGTGTCAACCTAAAAGTATTGCCTCCAGAATGTCCGGGGCGTTCGCTGAACGCTGACGTGTTGAATTGACGCAACCGGTCAGCCAGTGTCTGGCCTGTCGTTTCGCCAATGTAGATGATGAAATCGTTGTTTACTCGGTAGTTGTCAGGTTTCTTTTTACTGCGCGCGATGAAGTACACACCCGGCAGATTCTTTCCTTCGAGTTCTGTCCGCTCAGACCAAGGACGCCAATCACAAAACCCTACCTCGCCCACCATAATCTGGCCTCCCCGAAAAAATGTCTTTTCTAACATCATCGGCACCTCAAAGGGAGATTGTTTTTCCGCGCAAATGTTTGCTTTTAGCCGGCTGCTGCCCTTCGTGATAGTCAGTAACCAGCCAGCGGACGCTATCTAAACTACCGCCCTGGTGTTGCGATATTCGAATCGACCTTTTTCCCCATGCTGATGCGCGGTTCGGTCGTATAGCCAAGAGATTCGTAGAAGGTTTTGACGCTTCCATTGGTGCTGACGATTTGCAGATTGATTTTCATGCAGCCGCGCAAGGTCAAGGCGCGCTCAGCATGATTAACGAGTTGTGCGCCCCAACCCTTTCTGCGATGTGCAGGGTGCACAGCAACTGAATATAACCAGCCACGATGACCGTCATATCCCGCGAGAACGGTGCCGACTACTTCATTTCCGGACAGCGCGACAAAAAAGAGGCCGTCCTTGACGGCCAGTTTCATATCGATAGCAAGGCTCGGCGTGTTGTGCTCGGTTTCGTAACCGAAAACGGTTTCCCATAGCGCCATGACAGGAATTCGATGGTGTTCGTTTGAGTAATCGGCAATAACATCCATGGAGCAGCCTCTTAGTTAAAGGGCCACGCTAACTCCCTGTGAAGATCTTTGTCCACTGCCTGCTCCTGGCCGATTTCTGCCGCCGCTGATCGGCTGCAATGGGTCGTTTTCAGCCTCTCGCGATGGGCAGAAAACGGCCAGACGCGGACTCTCACCAGACGCTACTTACGAGCAAAAATTAGCTGGACCTGCGTGCCTGTAAAGTCAAAGACGGTTCACTCTTCGGACGGTTTAGAATTTGGTTTTTTAGCTGGAGAAAAACCTTCGGTTTTCTTGATCAGCGCCATAATTATTTCTTGGGTGTTTATTGGATAAGAATCTATTGTTGCTTTTGTTTCGCGCGCCCCAAAAATTCGACGAGCAACTTCAAGTTTAAATAAATTCTGCTCTTCTTCATTGAGCGTTGCTAAAAACGGGGGAATTGCTTTCAAATCAAGTGAGGTTTGCAAGTGGCTATATTGTTGCTCTCTGTGCTTAGCGGATTCTCTGGCTAAATAGGCTGCAGGAACCGAAAGTAAAAAGGTCAGTGAGATTCGGAAAATTGATTTCTGCCAGTCAAACTCAGTGTTTGTTGTCTCAAAAAAAGTATAAATCAACGCAAAAGCTATTACAGCCATGAAAAATAATGACCCCCATCGTAGGTAGTCGGCTATCCTCTGTTCGCCTGCTGCACTTTTTTCGTAATCCCCGGCTACAGCACGTCCGGATAGTTTGCCGAGAATTCTATTAATCTCTCCACTCTTCAATTCTATTTCAGCGGCCGACCTTTCATAATTGGCTAAAATCTTTTTTATCTCTTCCTGTGTGCGAACTTCTAAAGATGTGATGCTCTGAGCCAACATAGCGGCTTTTGCTTGGCTTTCTTCGAGCAGCTTTTTTATCTGTAGTTCACTGCTGAGCTCAGCACCTGTAAACATCAACGGTCTAAATTCTACATTGTAAGCGTCTGTCGGCTCCTCATGATTTGTACGCACCACGCCAGTGTGTAATGCTTCAACGTTACTCTCATGGGATAGAGTATCGGAAAGCTCAAGTAATCTAGCTGCAGCTGCTTTCACGCTTTCGGTAGTTTTCGACTTAATTAGTTGTTTTGCGACATTTCTAGCCTGACTGCAGATTTTCTCAATAATCTTTAAAGTGGGTGCTTTTGACCTCTCACTTCCATCCAGGTAGCGCAAGAGATTATCTATATTGACCTCCATATTGTCCAGAGTATTGGCCGTACTTTCTGGCACTACTAAGCTTTTAATTCCCGAACGAATTGTTCTAGAAGTCACTTGGACCTCACCAATATAATGTCTTAATGGTATCTCTAACGCCATGATTTGCTCGGAATAATTTTATTGGATTAACATTTATATGCTACTAGCCTTTGGAAGCGAGAACTACAGGCGTCGGTAAAATACTTTCCAATATCGCTCAAGACGCGTTCCTTCCGCTCCCTTCCCAACATTATCAAGGCCACGCACCATTACGTAGAGCCCACCGAGAATCTGAATTGTTTCAGCTGCACCAAGCCTTGAGTAATCAAAGCTCGGGAATAGCACATAGCTGGCCATGATCATCCCTACTAAGAATTCAAAAAGCCCATATGACAAACGGAAGTTCTCACGATACCAATATAGGCTAACGCCAAAAGTCGGCAGCGCAACCATAGTCCCCCAAATTGAAATTGTTGAGACAAGAAGCTGAAAATATTTAGTTACTACAGCACCCAGAAGAGCTGACAAAATACCGAAAACAATGCTAATTGCCAAATAGCGGCGCTGTTTAAAAATAATTAATCTTGCTGTTGCTTCGATACTTTCATCAGGCGTGACAGTATAGTGCTCTGTCAAAAATTGCGCACCCGTAATGGACTTTATGCCATACAAGCTAAGGAAGCTTGAAAGTGCATGATCCGCCGTGACAACGCATACTGAGTTTTCACCAAAGGTTTCCGCGTAGTACTTGGCAGTCCGCGCCAATTCCAAGTCTGCGCCATCAAGGCGGTATCTTCCTATTTCAGGCGCTGCGGGCTCTTCTTTTAGTTTATTGGGTGATATAGATATTAGAAGACCTTTATTTACTGCTTGTGCAACCACATCATATACGTCACCAAGAACACCACGTGAACGTCTATTATTAAGCTCTTCGATTACCGCTTGGGGAATTACCATTTTTTTTCCCGCAGCCATTGCGAGAACTTCCGGATATTGAACCAACACGTTGGTATCAATTATGTAATGATCGATCATATAGCAAAAACACCTGATACTAAGTAAGGGAGCTTGAGCGAATTTAGGCTTTTGAGCGAAAAAACATGGTTATGGATACCTAGTTTTATATAAAGAAAAATTCGCAACGAAGGAAGTATTGTATCGATTTGCCATCGGTTAACTCACCAGAACAAAGAGGGACAGATTTATTTTTAAGACAAGACCTTAAAGCTTATCTAGAAATAAATCTGTACGCTTTTCGCGACTTTCGCTCCCTGTCGGGCCAAGCCTCTCCCGCCTATATAAATATTTGGGAGAGGAATACTAAATCAAAACTCTTTCTGCCTGCCCACCTTTCTTCCAGTTGAATATTTTTCTCTACTACGATCAGCATGAAGATCACGATCGTCTTTAGTCTCCAACAAACTGGATATTTTATCTAGTAAATAGCGAATCTCTTTATTCCTATTTTTTAAAACAACCTCATGATCATCGTTAACCTTTCTTCGACCAACTCTGAAAGTTGCGGAAACTTTAGGAAAAATTTCGACCTCAATTGTGCTCTGCCGCAATCTTCTTGTACGCGGCACGCCCACGTCATCAATACTAACAACTCGCAATTCATCTAAAGAAATATCTGACTGACTAATTTCCCAAAAACCTCGCCGCCCAACACGCTCACGCGCAAGTCTACGACCAAGGCTGTCCCCAATAAATATATAGTCGGAGCCTGGAGTGAAGGCGGAAAAAAGAGCAAACCAAAGTGGTGCAAGTTTTAGTTTCGGGAACAAATCATACGCCAGAGACAAATACTGCAATGACCCGCCTCCAACTCTTGCAGCCAAATACCCTGCAATAATGGAGTTTGAGCTCTGAGTGCCGCGTCCCGATACTAGTATTTCAGTTATTGCTTCATCAAAGGCTCTTACCCGTGCCTCTCTACTACCATCCATGAGTTTCAACGCATTTCGCGAAGCTGGGAGATTTTCGGTAATAAGCTCCCACTCTAATGTAATTGATTTCCGCCCGAGTAAAACTGCACCTATAAAATCAAGCGTACCAGGGGCTGATGGTTCCTGTAGCAACGAGTAAGATTTACTACTATATGTCAAGCTATCAAGAACTAGCTTCCAAAAACCAATAAGCTCTTCAACTGAGAGGGGTAGCATTTCGCCACCAAGCAAATCCCTTGCCTCTGACCAACGATCAGCCAACTCATCAATCTGATCGCTTTTATCATCATAATTTACCATCTGAATTACTGAGTCAGAAAATGTACCAAAGCAAGCAGACACAGGTACATCTGCAACTCCGGCTTTTTTTCCACCCATTTGGACATATGCCTCAGCAATTACGACTGCGACAAAGCGAGACAATATATCTTCAGGTAGCCCTTGTACCTTATTAAATATCCTACGCGCGACCCCAAGGCCTATAACGTTAAAGAAAGCTGAAAATGGTTTATACGATCCGACATACGTACTCACAAAAGCAAAAAAATCTACCAAATCCGCGTCTGGAACTATAATTAGAGGAGGCTCTGGGGTTTTCAGCGTAGGTTTTCTACTCCAAACAAGAAGAACCTCCCCACTCTGCACATCCAGAATCTCGCTCTTAGCGGTATTATCTCTAGCAGGGAGCGTAATTCGATCCCCTAGCCAAGATACGAAGTCTTTTCGACCCATAGATAATGTATACATCTCAGCCTCTAGCCTTAAATAATTCAGCAGCAGAAACAGGATGCTGCGAGTTAACAGTCAAGAGAGCGATTCCTTTCTGGATATACCCAGGCAGCGCCCTTTCCGAATAAATAGCAAGCGATGTTTTTGCTCGAGATACAGCGGTGAACGACATGTTTTTTTGCGCCTTAAATCTGGTCACTTTGTCCATGGCCAGCAGATGCAGCGCTCTGAACTCAAGGCCCTTAGCCCCATGAATTGTCGTTATTACAATACGTTTCTCTGGCTCAAATGAGTGATATCCAAGTGTGCTATTTTGGACTTGGGTATCACCGTTAATATCAGACAACCCGAAGACCCTGGCGACCTCGGTCACATCCGCATTTTTAGGGCACAGAACGCCAATTAATCCAAGCGGATATGCCCGTAACTGATCACGAACGGAGTCGATGCATTTTGCTATTTGCTGCTCCAGCGATAGACCAGAAAAGTCCTCTACGGTAGAGGGATTATCACTCTCCACATAATTACAATTAATTTCCAGCGATAGGTCTGTACCATTGTGATTGCGAATACCATCGGCGACTTTACATATCTCTAGACCGTTACGATAATGATGCGGCAAACTTTTTACATCATCACAGAATGCCTTTAGTGCGTCCAAACCACCGTTCTGAGAGTATATGCGTTGGCGCTCATCCCCGACAGCAAATATACGATCTGCAAAGGACGAAATGACCTCTATTTCATCTGCAGAATAGTCTTGGGCTTCGTCGAGTAAAATACAGTCAAACCGGTCTTCTAAATTCCCTCGCATAGATAGGGACTTCAACCCTTGAAGGATAGCGTCCCGAACATCATCAAAGTCGCCTTCCGAATCAACTTCGATACCATTAGACTCTAGTAAACCTCGGGCCCATGAAACATATGTCTGTATCCGCTCAGGAGGAAAGGTGTACTGATCTGCCCCCATCACCAGAAATTCACGCAATACTCTACCAATGGTCAGCACAGAAAAGTTCTTTAAGCTATTTGCATGCAAATATTTCGCCCGCATAACTAACAGGTTCGTCTTCCCTGAGCCGGGCGGTCCTAAAACTAAAAAATTTCCGTTCATGTCGAGGGAGATTACCTCCTTCTGGTTATCGTCAAGCTTTTCAATATCTGCCCACCATGTCTCTTCCATAAAACCCTCTGACAGTTATTTATTCCTGAAATTTATCAACGCACTTAAATAGCGCATCCTCTAACGCACTCATAACTCCGCCAGCGTCAAAAACACCGTCATAAAAATCTTCGAATCCAGAACAATCTATGCCTCCAGGAATCGCATCACGAAAACTTTCAAAAGATAACGTGAGAGCTCTCTCTACTGCATCTCTGATCAAGATATGGACGACAAAAACCAACCCATCATCCAACCCGAAGTCTGAGCTAGCGGCGAACTTTACAACAATACATCTAGAGCATTTTTTATTACCCAAAAAACTAACCGGAGGTAATACATCCGCTCTTATATTTCTAATACCTACCGATATAAATTCTTTTGCCTCACCAAAAAAGAAATTTTTATCCGCCTCCGTTTCGGCTCGCTGCTCTCTTCGTTCCAATCCCTGAGCGCGTTTGAAAGACAACCTATCTAGGACCTTCTGTTTTGCAGATACTCCTTCAGCCGGAAAAAGCTTTTCGAGAGAAAAGTCTTCCCAAGTCAAGCATCCCAGCCTTAACTCTGGCTTCTTTAAAAGGCAACATCTTGCGACGTGTATTAATCGATGGAGGGTTTCAGGTCCCTCAATGACAGGAACTTCGTTTTGGACCGCGTTAACAAGCCGCGCATATGGAATAGCACTTTCCTCAAACAGCCTCCGACGCATGATCAGGTCATGCATTACTCCGCCTATCTGATAGAAAGTGAGTGCTCGCCACCCCGCTATATCGTGAGATTCATTTCTTAACAAAAACTCTGGCGAGCTATATTGTAAAGTTCCAACAAACTGCTGAATACCATCACCATCAGTTAAGCCGGCCTCACCCACCACTTTAATAACACCAAAGTCAAGCAACACCAGTCGACTATAATCATCAAGCAAAACAATATTTTCAGGCTTTATGTCCCGATGAACTAAATTCCGACTTTCTAGAAACTGAGCAGCGCTTGCAAGCTGGCTTATCAAAGTAGGTACTTTATCAAGTGGTACCTTATCGAGAACTCGCTTTAAATTCTCCCCTGACAAATATTCCATGACCAAATAATGATTACATGATTCGTGATCGAAGCCGCCGCCTATCACCGCTACCATATTAGGATGATGCACACCAACCAACTGCAACTCTCTCTCAATTCGAGCCAGTTGAACCCGATCTCCATAACGTTGAATTAACTCATCATCGAATATCTTCAACGCAACCTTCTGGCCGTCATCTGCAAACGCTTCAAATACGGCAGCAGATTTTCCGTTATCTATAAGTGGCCCTACACACCAGTTCCCAATAATCTTCCCGGCGAAATCTTTTTCCCATTGCGCGGCCTTTACAGCATCCATACATTCACCTTCGACTGGTGTTTACAATTCAGCGGTGCATCGGGTACTCAATCATTGACACCCTCTGCTCCCTGCTCGCACTCAACGGGTACCACTAGACACGAATCTACACGAATCCATTAGGCCTTGGCACGCTTCAACCGAAACAGATTACGTACGTGCTTCTAAGCTGCGAATGACTGAAAAAGGTAGCCGCATGATCCGCTGCCTAATCAGCGTTTCATTTAAGATGCATCCTACAACGCACATAGAAGGGACATTTGTCGCGTCCATAGGACAAAGTATTAAAGAGTGCTTCGCACAGTAGATTTGAGGGAAGCTTTAGGTGTCGATCAATAGCCAGATTGCCCTGGAGGATAGGTACGTAAGCGCCCGAGTTCGATTCCACCGACCTCCATAACTAGCTGATTTATTTATAGTTACCTATCGGGGTACGCCAAATTTTCCACCGAATTCCAGACCCGCAGAAAACCTAGCCCCGCCGACCACTACCGTTCGTCTGGTGCCACCATACAAAACGAAGCCCTCGCAGAAATGCGGGGGCTTTGTTGTTTCTGGGTGTCCATCCCTGAAAAACCTGTGGCAGCAAGCTTGCTCGCGATGAGGCCATCAACCCACCGACAACTCAACCACCTAATCGCTCAGCCGCTTTCCGATAAACTTGATCCCGCTCACGCTTGTCGACAGCCACGACAAACACCACGATATCCTGATCAATCACCTGATAAACCAACCTATAACCGCTGCTCCGCAGCTTGATCTTGTAGCAATCAG
>Ga0307412_10002180_pt1 | contig 10869 bp, 7 predicted proteins | sample DK1Cmetagenome_3_FD_203823 | JGI IMG/M metagenome (GOLD analysis project Ga0307412, IMG submission 203823) | Maize rhizosphere microbial communities from greenhouse at UC Davis, California, United States - DK15-C-1 | ecosystem: Host-associated > Plants > Roots > Rhizosphere > Soil | place: USA...
ATTGGGGCGCCGCGAGGAATGCGGCGCCCGGCCGCGTCAGCGTTTCTTGAACAGCCGCTTGACCACGCTGACCACGCCCAGCACCACGGCCCCGGCCACGATGCCGAACAGGGCGTTGAGCAAGGTGGACGTCAACGCGTGCACCACGGCGCCCCCGCCCACGGCGGCGGCGGCCTGCTCGACGGCGGCGTGCACCGGCGCAATGCCATGGGTCAGGATCGCGCCGCCCACCATGAACATGGCCGCGGTTCCCACCACCGACAGGGTCTTCATCAAGTAGGGCGCCGCGCCCACGATGCGCTTGCCCAGCCAGGCCGTCGCCTGCGACCGCTTCTGGCTCAGGTAGAGGCCCAGGTCGTCCAGTTTGACGATGCCGGCCACCAGGCCGTAGACGCCTACCGTCATGGCGACGGCGATGATCGACAGCACCATCACCTGGCGCGTGAAGTCGGCGTTCGCCACCGCGTCCAGACTGATGACGATGATCTCGGCGGACAGGATGAAGTCAGTGCGCACCGCGCCTTTGATCTTGTCGCGTTCGAAGGCAACCATGTCGACGGACGCGTTCTGCAGCGCTTCGGCGCGCGCGGCGTGATTGCCTTCGACCGACTCGCCATGCGGCAGGAACTTGTGAGCCAGCTTCTCCACGCCTTCGAAGCACAGGAAGGCACCGCCCAGCATCAGCAGCGGCGTCACCGCCCATGGCAGGAAGGCGCTGATCAAGAGCGCCGAGGGCACCAGGATCAGCTTGTTGATGAAGGAACCCCAGGCCACCGCCCACACGACGGGCAGTTCCCGGTTGACCGGCACGCCGGCCACCTGCTGCGCGTTCAGCGCCAAGTCGTCGCCCAGCACGCCGGCCGTTTTCTTGGCCGCGACTTTGGTCATGACGGAGACATCATCCAGAATCGTGGCGATGTCGTCGAACAATGCGAAAAAACTGCTGCCGGCCATCAAGCATCCCCTGAGCCTTAAGGTGACCCGAGTTTACAGGCGGCACGGCCCGTTCGGCTGCAACACGGTTGGCCGTTTTCATTCCTTTTGTGTCGGGATCGGGCTGGGCGGTACCCGCCCCCCGGCGTCGTCGAACAGGATGTTGTTTTCCAGATGGATGTGCGCCATCAGGTCTTCCTTGAACGTGCGGATGCCCAGATACAGCGCGCGCCAGGTATTGCATGCGGCGCGCGGCAAGGTCAAGTCGTTCGTCAGCGCCAGCAGGCGTTCCAATGCCACGCCATGGTCGTCGTGTTCCATGCGCATCACCATGATGGGCATGGTCGCCATCGCTCCGTGGCCGCGGGCCAGCATCGGAAACAGCACCTGCTCTTCCTTCTGCATATGGCTTTCCAGTTCCTGGTGCATCGTGCGCAGGTGGTCGGCCAGGCCGGTGGGGCAATCCGGGCTGTCGGCGTGCACCTGCTCGACCTTCAATGCCAGCCGGATCAGTTCGGGCAGTTGCTGGCGGTGCACGTCGTGATAGCGCGCCAGGATGTGGTCGATCAGTTCGGCGGGCGATGCCGCGCCCCAGTCCTTTTCGTGGGGCGGGTTCCGCGACAGCGCGATCAAGCGCGCTTCGATCTGCGTCGGGTCCAGCGACCGCTGGGCCGCGGCTTCGCCCAGGCTTTTCTTGCCGCCACAGCAAAAATCCAGTTCGTATTCGTGGAACACCTGCGTGGCGCCCGGGATGCTACGGGCCAATTGGCCCAGGGATTGCTCAACCATGCTCATCGCGTCTCTCCAGTGATCTTGACGGGTACCGGAGTAAAAGCGAAAACCATGCCAGAAAAACCTTGCTTTAAATCAAACACTTGCAAAACTTCGGGTAGATAACACCATCGCGGCTTGGGGTTTTAATCACCCCGCGACGGTAAAATCAACCCCATGCAAAACCTCCTGCTTGCCGATCTGGTGGCCGATCTGCCGCCCGCCATCCGCCTGCAACGGCTGGTCTCCAGCCTGCGCGCGCATTTCCGCTGCGGCGCCGTCGCCTTGCTTCAGCAGGAAGAGGATCACCTGCGCCCCGTCGCGGTCGACGGCCTGACCCGCGACGCACTGGGCCGGCGTTTCGCCGTGCACCAGCACCCGCGCCTGGCCGCCATTCTGTCCCGCCGCGGCGTCACCTGCTTCCATCACGACAGTACGCTGCCCGACCCCTATGACGGCCTGATCAATGGCATGGCCGGCGAACCGCTGCCTGTGCACGACTGCATGGGCACCAGCCTGCATGTCGAGGGCCAGCCCTGGGGCGTGCTGACGCTGGACGCGCTGCAAGTCGGCACCTTCGACGCCGAAGCCCAGTCCGAACTGCGCGACGCCATCGTGCTGGTCGAGGCCGCGTTGCGCACCACCCGGCTGGAAACCGAGATCCGCGCCCTGCGCGATGCCCGCGGCCCAGCTCCCGTCGACAACGTGACCCCGGACCGCTACGAAATCCTGGGCAACAGCGCCCCCATCGTCCGTCTGCTGCATGAAATCGACGTGGTGGCTGATTCCGATCTGCCGATCCTGCTGCTGGGCGAAACCGGCGTCGGCAAGGAGTTGTTCGCGCATCGCGTGCACCGTCTGTCGCGCCGCGGCGGCAAGCCGCTGGTGCACGTGAACTGCGCCGCCCTGCCGGAATCCTTGGCCGAAAGCGAATTGTTCGGCCACGCCAAAGGCGCGTTCTCCGGCGCGGTCACCGACCGGCCCGGCCGCTTCGAGGCGGCCAACGGCGGCACGCTGTTTCTGGACGAAGTCGGCGAACTGCCGCTGCTGGTGCAGGCCAAGCTGCTGCGCGCCTTGCAGAACGGCGAGATCCAGCGCCTGGGCGACGACCGTCCCCGCACCGTGGACGTGCGCATCGTCGCCGCCACCAACCGCAGTTTGCGAGACTTGGTGCAAGCCGGGGATTTCCGCGCCGACCTCTATCACCGCCTGTCCGTCTACCCGGTGCCGATCCCGCCGCTGCGCGAACGCGGCAACGACATCCTGCTGCTGGCCGGCCGCTACCTGGAACTGAACCGGGCGCGGCTGGGCCTGCGCAGCCTGCGGCTATCCGAAGACGCCGAGGAAATGCTGCGCCGCTATTCCTGGCCCGGCAACGTGCGCGAACTGGAACACGTGATCAGCCGCGCCGCCATCAAGGCGGTCAGCCACGGCGCCGACCGCAACGACATCGTCACGCTGGAAACCGGCCTGCTGGACCTGTCGGACCACGATGCGCCCATGCCCACGCCGGACGCGGGGCCCGACGATACGCCCGCCGTCGGCATCCCGTCATTGCGCGACACGGTGGACGCCTGCCAACGCCAGGCGATCCGCCGGGCGCTGCACGCGCATCAGGGCAGTTGGGCCCACGCCGCGCGCGCGCTGGACGTCGACGCCAGCAACCTGCATAAGCTGGCGCGGCGCCTGGGCCTGAAGCCCTGACGTCCTGAAGCCCTGACGCCCGGTGCGCCAAACAGAAAGGCCGCGAGGCGGCCCCTGAAAGCGGCATCCCGCAGCGGGAATGCGGATCAAGCCTTGATGTACACCCAGGCGTGCACGCCGGATTTCAGCAGCACCGAGACGCGCTTGTAGTCGGCGACTTCATAGCTGTCGGCCGCGCGCAGTTCATCCTGGCTGATTTCGAACACCATGCCCGGGACTTCGTCTTTAGGGTCGTAGCTGGCGTACACGATCGGGTGCTGCGCCTTGCCGCTGGTCTTCAGGACCTGGGGGTCGGTAATGGCCACCCAATGCTGGACATAACCCGTCATCGCATCGGGCCGCCCAGTCAATTCGCGGCCGAAAGTGGCCAGTTGCACCGTTTTGTCCTGCAGCGTTCCATAAGAGAAAAGCAGGATCGACGTTTCGTGGGAGTCATGCACCATCGTGTCCTTTAGGAGAAACCCCAGGAAAACGACTTTACACCAGCGTGTCCGAGCTTCATTGAAAGGACATCCCGGCGCAACAAAAGTTTAATCTTCGACGATTACCATGGCCGCTCTTTCGCTGCCTCACGGCGGTCTGCGTTGGATTTTCTTCTGAGGCACTTGCGCAACATGGTCGCCACCCTGGCCGTCGGCGCCGCCGTTGCCGCGTCACTCCCCGTGAACGCCGCCCCGCAGGCGGCCACTCCGGAGTATGTCTTCGACTGGCCGCGCCAGCCGTTGCACGACGCCTTGCAGCAGTATGGCGAACTGACGGGCGATTCCGTCCTTTACGACACGGGGCAGGCGGCCGGCAAGACCGCCCCCGCGCTGACCGGCCGCTACACCGCTCGCGAAGCGCTGACGCGGCTGCTCGCCGGAACGGACCTTCAGGCGCATTACACGGCTCCCCGGGCATTGATGCTGATGCCCCGATTGCGCACGCCGGCCGCGCCCCCGCCGCCCGCCTCGCGCGCGGATCGCCAGCAATACTATGGCCGCCTGCAGAGCCGGGTGCTGGCCGCCCTGTGCGCCCGGCCCGCCCTGCGCACCGGCGACTACCGGGTGGCGTTGCGCGTAAGCCTGGACCCGGCCCACGCGCTGTCCGACGTGAAGGTGCACGCCACCGGCCACCCTGACATGGAACCGGCGATCCGGGACGCGCTAAGCGGCGTGCCCATCGGCGCCCCGCCGGCCGGCTTCGGGCTTCCCGCCACCCTGTTGATCACGCCCGAGGCCGCGCGCCGCTACGGCGGCTGCGCGCCATGAGCGGAAACGGCCTGGCCGCGCTGCGGCGTCTTATCGTCGACCGCTACGACGCCATCAAGCATCAGGTGGCCCGCCGGCTAGGCGGCGCGTCCGATCTGGCGGGCGACGCGCTGCATGACGCCTACCTGCGCTTGTCCGTGCGGGACGACCTGGATGCCGTGCGCCATCCGCAATCCTATCTGGTCAATACCGCCGTGCACGTGGCCATCGACCGCATCCGGCAAGACGTGCGGCTGCTGAGCGAAAGCGAAGTCAGCGAATTCTTCGACGTGGCGGATGCCAGCCCCGGGCCGGTCGAGGTGGTGCAGTCGCGCTCGGACCTGACCCGGATGTTCCAGGTGCTGGATGCGCTGACGCCGCGCCAGCGGGACATCCTGCTTGCCGCGCGCGTCGAAGGGCTGTCGCGGTCGGACCTGGCCAAACGCTGGGGTATCTCGGTGCGGCTGGTGGGGCGCGAACTACAGACCGCGCACGAGCACTGCGTCCGTGCGATGACGCCGACGGAGGAATAATTGAAAGAAAGTGTTTATTTCCGGCCGTCGGGGTTCCGTTCCTGCTGTTTGAAAACGTCTAAGTATCAGCACGGCAGATAAGGCCGCGCAAGCAAACGTCCCCATGAATTCCGACAGCCCCTCCGGCCCCCGTTCCGATTCCGCCCTTGAGCGCGAGGCCCATGCCTGGGTCCGCGTCTTGGCGACGGGCTCCCCTACCACGCAAGATGGCCGGGCCTTCAAGGCCTGGCGCGCGCAGAGCGCGGCTCATGAACACGCCTGGGTGCAGGCGGCGCGCGCGTGGCGGGAGTTGGGGCAGATCACGCAAGCCTACGCCGCGAGCCGGCCCGCGCCGACGCCCAAGCGGCCAGCGCCCGCCGTCTCCGGCAGACGGTGGTTCCTGGCAGGCGGCGCCGGGGCCTTCGCCAGCCTGGCCACCGTCGGGCTGTTGCGCCCCCCCTTCGGCCTCTGGCCGTCGTGGGCCGAAGCCCGCGCGGACTATCGCACCTTGACCGGCGAGCAACGCCGCATCGCCCTTGATGGCCAGCACGTGACGCTGGCGCTGAACACGCAAACCAGCGTCAACATTTCAAGCGAGGGCATGCAAACCCGCATCGAGCTGGTCTCGGGCGAAGCGGCCATCCAGTCCACCGGAAGCCGGCCATGCGAGGTGCGGGCCGGCGCCGCCCGTCTGCGGCTGGCGTCTGGCGACATCGAAGTGCGGCGGCTGCACGGCGACCGCGTCCACGTGCGCTGCAACAGCGGCCAGGTGGAACTGGCGCATGCCAATGCCACGCTGCTGCTGCCAGCGGGTCAGCAACTGGGTTATGACGACGCCATGCTGGGCGCGCCTGCCGCCATTGCGCAAACCAGCTCGGACTGGCGCGCGGGCATCGTCAGCTTCCATGACCTGCCCCTCAACCTGGCCGTGGAAGAGATCAACCGCTACCGGCCGGGCCGCGTGGTGCTGATGAACGATGCGCTGGCCCGCCACCGCTTGAGCGCGCGCTATGAAGTGAAGAACCTGGATCAGGCCATCGCGCAGATCCGGCAGCTGTATGGCGCGTCCGTGCGGCGGGTGGGCGATGTCGTATTCCTGAGTTGATAAACGCGCTTGTCATAAAAAATTCACGCGGATTCCTGTACCGAGTCCCAAGGCGTCGTTCGACTAGATGAGTAAGCGGGCACGGTGGCCTAGTCACTGCCGCCCTTCATCGACATCCTTGAATCACGCCATGTCCTCGTCTACGTCCGCTACGCCCCTCGTCCCCTTCCCCGCCCTGGCGCCCCTTGGCCGGCGCGGCTCGTCCCGCGACCGCCGCGCCGGCCTGCGGCCCGCATGGCGGCTTAGCCCGCTGTCGCACGCCATGACGGCCCTGGCGATCGCGGGCAGCGCCAGCAGTGCGGCGCAAGCGCAGACGCGCGCGTTCAGCCCCGGCTGGTTCGCGGACAAGAACACCGTCCAGTCGACGGCTCAACGCACGGGCCGCATGCCCGACGGCAGCATGGCGGGCATCGGCAACGGGGCCAAACAGCAGGCGCAATCTCGCCAGCAATTGCAGAAGTCCCTGGACAACCTGAATCGCGCCGCGGCAGCGGTTGCCGCCCAGCAGGCCGCGCAAGCGGCCGCGCGCGCGGCTGCGGCGGCCAATGGAGCCGACGTGCCCGACGGCCGGACCGAAGGCGGATTATGGGAAGCCCAGGGCGAGCTGGCCCGGTGGGAAGGCGCCAAGGCCGCCACGTCATCGTCAAGCAACGGCAAGCATACGGTCACGATCGAGCAGACGCAGTCCCGCGCGATCCTGAACTGGGACACCTTCAACGTCGGCCGCAATACCACGGTGCAATTCAAGCAGGCCGCCAGCGATGCGGTCCTGAACCGCGTGGTCGGCGCCAGCGCCAGACCGAGCCGGATTCAAGGCGCGATCAAAGCCGACGGCACGGTGCTGGTCGTGAACCAGAACGGCGTGATCTTCAGCGGCACCAGCCAGGTCAACGCCCGCAATCTGGTGGCCGCGGCGGCCACCATCAGCGACGAACAGTTCCGCGAACGAGGCTTGTTCGTTGATAAGGACGGCACGCTGCCCACGTTCAAGGACGCGCTGGGCGACGTGCAAGTGCAGGCCGGCGCGCGCATCGACACGGCCGTGCCCACGACCGCGACCAAGGGCGGCGGCTACGTGCTGCTGCTGGGCAGCAACGTCCACAACGCTGGCACGCTCACCACGCCGCGCGGCCAGGCCATGCTGGCCGCGGGCGACGATTTCATCATCCGCCGCGGTTACGGCACCGACGGCAATCCCAAGTCCACGACGCAGGGCCTGGAAGTCGGCACCACACTCAACACCGGCAACCAGGCAGGCCAGGTGCGCAACACCGGGTTGATCAACGCCCCTGTCGGCGACATCACGATGACGGGCCACGCCGTGCACCAGGATGGCGTACTGATCGCCACGACCGACATCGGCGCGCGCGGCGCCATTCATCTGCTGAACCGAGCCAGCGACACGGCAGGCAGCGTGACGCTGGGCGCGGGCAGCGTCACGGCCGTGCTGCTGGAGGCGTCGGCCGTGACCGGCCTGGACGGCCAGCGCCAAGCCGCCATCAAGACGCTGGACGGCTCCGCCACCAACAAGGCCACCGGCGCCTTCGATCATCTGAGCACAGTCGCCGACCGCATGGACCTGTCGCGCATCGAGGTGGTCACAGGTGATCTGGCGTCCTTCCAGGGAGGCTCCGTCACCTTGGCCACGGGCGGGCAGATCGCCGTTTCGGCCAAGCGGCAGACCGTGTTGGAAAACGGCGCCGAACTGGATGTGGCGGGCGCCATCGGTGTCAGCGTGTCGATGGAATCGAACAACCTGCAAATCAACGTGCAGGGCAACGAGCAGCGCGACGCGCCGGTCAACCGCGACAGCAAGCTGCTGAACAACAGCGACGTGTGGGTGGACCGCCGCACGCTGGTGAAGGTTGCCAGCGGCACCCATGGCTACATCGGCGACCGCTGGTACACCAGCGGCGGCCTGCTGGAAGTGGGCGGTTACCTGGCCACCACGGAACACGGCGCCGGCCAATGGCTGGCGCAAGGCGGCACGGCCACTTTCACCGGCGGCGAACTGGTCACGCAGGCCGGCTCCGACATCAACTTGTCGGGCGGCACGCTGGACGTGCAGGCCGGCGATATCCGCCAAAGCTGGCTGCGCGGCACCGACGGCCGCCTGTACGAGGTCTCGCGAGCGCCCGGCGACCTGCTTTACGCCGGCCTGTACAAGGGGTATGAAGACACCCACGCCCGTTGGGGCGACAAGGCCACGCGCACGTTCTACAACCCGCTGATCGCCCCAAAAACGCGCTTTGAAAGCGGCTACACCGTGGGCCGCGATGCCGGCCAGTTGATCGTATCCACCCATGCCGCCCAACTGGCGGGCACATTGACGGGCGAGGTATACCAGGGCGCGCGCCAGATCGACGCACCGCAATGGGACATGGACGGCTACTACCAATCGCAGACGGCCGTCGCGCGCCGCGCGCAGTTGACCGTGGGAAGCTATACGCCGATTTTCGATGCCGGCACCAACATGCTGGCCTGGACGCTGGGCGGTGTCGCCAACCAGGTGACGGCAGGCACAGGCACAGCCGGCGATGGCCAGATCCGGTTGGATGCCGCCTGGCTTAATGCCGCCAATCTGGGCGCCATCCGACTGGCCGGGTCCGAAGGGATCGCGGTGGATCAGGCCGTGCACGCCGCGCCGGGCGCAAGCGTGGTGCTGTATGCGCCCCAGGTCGATATCAACGCCGGCGTCAGTACGGCGGGCGGGCGTATCGTGGCCGGCAATATCGTCAAGCAATGGAACGCCAACGGCCGCAACGAAGATACCCCGGTCCTTGCGCCCGCCGGCGGAGCGACGGGCGTGACGGTCGCCGCGGGCGCGGTGTTGGACACCGGTGGCCTGTGGAGCAATCTGCTTGCCAAGCCCGCCACGTCCGGTGAACTGGCCTATCGGCAGGGCGGCAGCGTATCGCTGCGCAGCACCCAGGGCGTAACGCTGGCTGCGGGCAGCGCCGTGGACGTGTCTGGCGGCGGCGCGGTGCTGGCCAATGGCAAGACCCTGGGCGGCAAAGGCGGCGACGTCACGCTGATGGCGGGGCTTGATGCCGCCCTCAGCCAGGAAGGAACGATAGCGGCGCAGGGCGTGGACGGCGGCGGAAAGCTGTCATTACAAGCAGACAAGGTGCGCATCGTCGCGGCAAGTCAGGTCAACGCGGCATTCGCGGAAGCGGCGGGGACCAAGGTCTCCGTCCTGTCCGACGACGCCTTCAACATGGGCTTTTCGCAATACGAGGTGATCGGCCTGCACGGACTGGGGGTTGCCGACGGCGCGCAAGTGCGGGTGACGATGCCGGTCCAGCGCCATGCCTCCGGCATCCGCGCCATCCTGGACAAGTCGCAAGCCTTGCAGACCTTGACGCCCGAGCTTTACCAGGAAAATCCCGTCAAAAGCGTGCTGACGCAACGCAAAGGGGCCAGCCTGGTCCTGCAGGCCGGATCTCCGCTGTCGACCGCTGACGATTTGGAAACCACGATGTTGCGCGTGGGCAGCGGCGCCGTCGTCGAGGTCGACCCGGGGCAGAAGATCGATCTGAGCGGCGTCGGGCAGATCACCCTGGAGGGCACACTCAACGCGTGGGGCGGCGCCATCGCGGTCCGGGGCATACGCCCCGGGTCGACGGACGACGCCATCGCGGCCGGGCACGGCCGTTCCATCTGGCTGGGCGAAACGGCCGTGCTGGACGCCGCGGGCCGCGCCGCCACCGCCTTCAACCATCAAGGCCAGGCATATGGCCGCGTGCAGGACGGCGGCAGCATCGTGCTGGGCAGCCAGGTGGACGTATCGCTGGGCGTCTCGCCGTCTCCCGACCTGTTCATCGTGTCGCGCCCAGGCAGCCGCCTGGACGCCTCGGGCAGCACTGCCACGGTACTGGTCAATGGCGTGCCGACGATGTTGGCGGGCGCTGGCGGCAACATCGCCGTCAGTTCCGGCAACGGTCTGTACCTGGATGGCCGCATGACCGCCCTTGCAGGCGGCAGCGGCGCGCCCGGCGGCACCCTGTCCATCGGCCTGGATGCGCCGGTCTACCGTACGGCGGCGATGACCGCCCGAGTGAACAAAGGACGCGATCTGCGCCTGTCGCAACAGGCCCTGCCCGACGACTTGGCCGGCTTTGCCGACGCTAAGGCCGCGGCGGACGCGCTTGTCTATGGGCACGGCGGCCTAAGCGTTGCGCAGGTGGAAGACGGGGGGTTCGGCAGCCTGAACCTGCTGAGCAACGGCGCCATCAGTTTCGCGGGCGACGTCGACCTGCGCATGGGCCAAAGCCTGCGCCTGTTCAGCACGTCGCTCAACATGACGGAAGCCGCGCCCACCGCCGCCCGGGTGCGGCTGGCCGCCCCCTATGTGATGCTGGCAGGCGCCACCGACAATGGCGCGCCCGACTTGTACACCCGCCCGTCATCCTCGCTTGCTCCGTCCACGCGCATCAGCGAATCCACCTTCAAGGCGGATGCCGGCTTCATCGATATCCGCGACCTGGTACAGCTGGGCGCGCTGACCACGCAGCGGGCGCCGAATGGCGATGCCAGCTACGTCGGCACCGGCTTCATCCAGACCGACCTGCGCAGCCAGAGCGACATACGGGTGCTGGGCGGCCGGGGCACGCAG
>Ga0307412_10002181_pt1 | contig 10865 bp, 8 predicted proteins | sample DK1Cmetagenome_3_FD_203823 | JGI IMG/M metagenome (GOLD analysis project Ga0307412, IMG submission 203823) | Maize rhizosphere microbial communities from greenhouse at UC Davis, California, United States - DK15-C-1 | ecosystem: Host-associated > Plants > Roots > Rhizosphere > Soil | place: USA...
TCAACCACCTGGACCACCACCACGGCGTTGTTCTCGAAGGAGAGCCGCATCTGTACCTCGCCGATCAGCCAGCCGGCAACGTCCTTCAGGATGGGCACGCCGTGCGGCCCGATCTCCCAGTGGTTGCCTTCGAAGCGGTTGCCAGGGCTGGCAAAGCGGGCGGCCAGCTCCTGGTTCTCCAGCCCCAGCATGTGGACACCCAGGTACTGCGTGTTGGCCACCGCCGGCCAGGACCTGGAGCTGCGGGCCATGTTGAATGTGAACCGGGGCGGCCTGGCTGACAGCGACGCCACCGACGTCGCAGTGAACCCGTAGGGCTCGTCCTGGTAGTTCACCGTGATGATGGCAACCCCGGCGGCATGGCGCCGGAACATTTCCCGGAACGTCTGCTCGAAGGGCGCGCTGTTGTCGGCCACCGAAAACTCCTGACATGGATGGGTGCTTCCCTCCAAGCGTATTGTCCGCAGGCTCCACGGGGGAATCGCCGGACCGGTTCTGCGCGTTGCGCCGTCGGAACGTTTGTTAAGGTTTGTTGCATGGTCAAACTTTCCCGCCGGACGTCGTCGCGGCTGCCCTGGACCCTGCTGGCGGTCCCGGCGGCGGCGGGCGTCCCCGCGGGCATCCTGTGGTGGCTTCTCGCTCCCGGCGGCCTGAACCTGATCACCAGGGATCCCGGCCTCGCGGCCGGGACCAACCCGGCGGTCTGGCTGCCACGCGACCTGACCCTTGCCGCCATCCTGGTTGTTGCCGGCTGCGTGCTGGGCGTCTTCCTCGCCGACAAGAAGCGCGCCAACCCGCAGGCGGCACTGCTGCTGGGGCTCGGCGGCGCCCTTGCCGGCAGCCTCCTGGCGTGGCAGGCCGGCATGTTGTCCGCCATGCTGTGGGGACCGGCAGTGGACGCTTCCGCCAACGCAAGCATCGCCTTCTCGCTCCGGGCGCTGCCGGTGCTGCTGCTGTGGCCGGCGGCCGCGGCAATATCTGTCTTCGTGCTGGAACTGCAGGATCTGCTGGGAAAGAAACCTGGCAGTGGCGCCGACGCGGCCGGTCCCGCCCCGGGCCGTACAGCACCGTAACGGTCGCACGAAAGCGCCCGCTGGCAGCGGCACCCGTCCGCCCCGGCCCGTAAAATGAACGGGTCCCGTAAAATGGTCCGGTGACCATTTCTTCGGAGTTTCCCGCCCCCGCCACTGCCGCTGTGAACTTTCGCACCATTGACGTCCGCGGACAAAACCTGGCCCTGGCGGGCCTTCGCGCGGCCGTGCCCCGGGCCAAGGGCCAGACTGTTGCCGATGCCGAAGAAAAGGTCCTGCAGATCATCGCCGCTGTCCGGGAGCGCGGCTTCGACGCCCTCGGCGAGCTGTCGCTCCGCTTCGATGGCGTCCGCCAGGAGCACCCCCTGGTTCCGCAGGAAGCCCTCGCCGCAGCACTGGAACAGCTGGACCCGGCGGTGCGCGCAGCCCTCGAGGAATCCATCAGCCGCGCACGCAGGTTCGCGGACGGGCAGCGCCCGCGCAACGTTGACGTGGAACTCGGTGACGGCGCCGTGGTCAGCCAGAACTGGGTACCCGTGGCGCGGGTTGGGCTGTACGTGCCCGGCGGCCTGGCCGTATACCCGTCCTCGGTGATCATGAACGTGGTTCCGGCGCTTGCCGCCGGGGTGGAGTCCATTGCCCTCGCGTCTCCCCCGCAGAAGGAGTTCGGCGGCCTGCCCCACCCCACGATCCTTGCTGCGGCAGCGCTGCTCGGCATCACCGAGGTTTACGCAATCGGCGGGGCCCAGGCCATCGCGGCCTTCGCCTACGGCATCGCGGAAACGCCTGCCGGTCCCGCACTGGAACCGGTGGATGTGGTGACGGGACCGGGCAATATTTTCGTCGCCACCGCCAAACGCCTGGTCAAAGGCGTGGTCGGAATCGACTCCGAGGCCGGCACCACGGAGATTGCCATCCTGGCTGATTCCTCCGCCCAGCCCGCCCTCGTTGCCGCGGACCTGATCAGCCAGGCCGAACACGACCCCCAGGCCGCCTCTGTGCTTATCACCGATTCGGAGGACCTCGCCTCCGCAGTGCGCGCCGAACTGGACCGGCAGGCGGCGGCCACCAAGCACTCGGACCGGGTGCGCGAGGCCCTCTCCGGCCCCCAGTCCGGCGTCGTCCTGGTGGACGGCCTCGACCAGGGCATTGCCGCCTGCGACGCCTACGCCGCCGAACACCTGGAGATTATGACCCGCGACGCGTCCGCTGTCGCCGCCCGGATCCGCAACGCCGGTGCCATCTTCGTGGGGGACTACAGCCCGGTCAGCCTGGGAGACTACTGCGCCGGCTCCAACCACGTGCTTCCCACCAGCGGCACCGCTGCGTTCTCGTCCGGCCTCAACGTGACCACGTTCCTGCGCGCCATCCAGGTGGTCAACTACAGCCGGGATGCGCTCAAGGAAGTCAGCAGCCACATCGTGAATCTCTCCCGCGCGGAGGATCTTCCGGCGCATGGCGACGCCGTCACTGCCCGTTTCGCGGAGGACTGAGCACTACATCTAGTAATTACAGGCTTGTTATTACGCTACATGTGCCCGTAAACTGGAAGACGCTACAGCGCGGATCTTCCGCGCGCTCATTGGGAAATTCCCGGCAGCGGGACAATGCGAGGGAGGGACACCGTGTACTGTCCGTTCTGCCGCAATCCCGACTCCCGCGTGGTGGACAGTCGCATGGCGGACGATGGCTCGGCCATCCGGCGGCGCCGGCAGTGCCCCGAGTGCGGCCGCCGGTTCACCACCGTGGAAACCACCAGCCTCTCCGTCATCAAGCGCTCCGGCGTCGGCGAGCCCTTCAGCCGCAGCAAGGTGATCAACGGCGTGCGCAAGGCCTGCCAGGGCCGGCCAGTCAGCGAGGACGACCTCGCACTGCTTGCCCAGGAAGTCGAGGAGCAGATCCGCGCCTCCGGCGCAGCGGAGATCGACGCGCACGAGGTCGGCCTCGTCATCCTTGGCCCGCTGCAGAAGCTGGACAAGGTGGCATACCTGCGCTTCGCCAGCGTCTACCAGGCCTTCGAATCCCTCGAGGATTTCGAGACTGCCATCTCCCTGCTGCGCCACGAGGCCGAGCAGGACGCCAAGGGCACGCCGGCGAAGAACGCCAAGGGTACTGAGAAAAGCCCCCTCTAATCTCCGGTGGCCGCAGCGGAGGGGAAGCCGCAGCCGCCACCGGCACATAAGACAGGACGCCCCTTCCGGTACCGGAAGGGGCGTCCTGTCTTAACCGTCTACTTTGCCAGCTTGTGCTTCAGGGCGATCTCGATGGCGGCGCCCACGATGCCTGCCTCGTTCCGAAGGACTGCGGGAACAATCGGGGTGCGCAGCTTCAGCTTAGGCAGGTACTCGTCGGCGCGCTTGGAGATGCCGCCGCCCACGATGAACAGTTCGGGGGAGAACAGGAACTCCACGTGGGAGAAGTAGCGCTGCAGGAGCACACTGTACTCGTCCCAGGAGAGGCCATCCCGCTCGCGTGCCACCGCGGAGGCCTTGGTTTCGGCGTCGAAGCCGTCGATTTCCAGGTGGCCCAGTTCGGCGTTGGGGACAAGCTTGCCGTCGAAGATGAAGGCTGAGCCGATGCCCGTGCCGAGGGTGATCACCAGGACGGTGCCGCCGACGCCAGCGCCGGCCCCGTAGCGGGCCTCTGCCAGGCCGGCGGCGTCGGCGTCGTTAATGACCTCGACCGGCCGGTTCAGGCGTGCGGTGAGCATGGCGTCGATATCGGTGTCCAGCCAGCTCTTGTCGACGTTGGCCGCGGAATGCACCACGCCGTGCTGGATGATGCCCGGAAAGGTGACGCCAACCGGGGAACCCGGGGCGGGCGCCTCGGGGCGGGCCGACAGTTCGGCAACCACCAGGGCCACTGCCTCCGTCACGGCCTCGGGGGTGGCGGGTTGCGGCGTGGGCACCCGGAACCGTTCACCCACCAGCTTGCCCTTCTTGAGGTCGACAATGCCGCCCTTGATTCCCGTGCCTCCGATGTCGATACCGATCAGCGGGGCGTTCTTGTGCGACTTCTCGTCCTTCTTGGCCAAAATGGGTTTCCGTTCGTGGCAGGTGCGGGCAGGAAAGGGGCGGCCGGTGGCCGGCCCCGGAATTAATGTCCGGCCAGGGGCCGGTGGTTCAGTTCATCAGGGGTGTGGGCGCGCCAGGCATAAGCGCGGCACTCAGGGCAGGGTGAGGATCTCGGCGCCGGATTCGGTGACCAGCAGCGTGTGCTCGAACTGGGCCGTGCGCTTGCGGTCCTTGGTGACAACCGTCCAGTCGTCCGCCCACATGTCCCACTCCACGGTGCCCAGCGTGAGCATCGGCTCGATGGTGAACACCATGCCGGCCTCGATCACGGTGCTGTAGGCAGGGGCTGCGTCGTAGTGGGGAATGATCAGTCCGGTGTGGAACGCTTCGCCCACACCGTGGCCGGTGAAATCGCGGACCACGCCGTAGCCGAACCGCTTGGCATAGGACTGGATGGCCCTGCCGATGACGTTGATCTCGCGGCCGGGGGCTACTGCCTTGATGGCCCGGTTCAGCGACTCCTGCGTGCGTTCCACCAGCAGGCGGGACTCCTCGTCCACATCGCCCACCAGGAAGGTGTGGTTGGTGTCGCCGTGGACGCCGTTGATGTAGGCAGTGATGTCGATGTTGAGGATGTCGCCGTCCTGGACCACCGTGCTGTCCGGGATGCCATGGCAGATGACCTCATTCAGCGAGGAGCACAGCGACTTCGGAAATCCGCGGTAGCCAAGGGTGGAGGGGTAGGCCTGGTGGTCCAGGAGGAACTCGTGGCCCACCCTGTCCAGCTGGTCCGTGGTCACGCCGGGCTGGATGTGCTTGCCCACCTCAACGATGGCCTGCGCCGCGATTTTTCCGGCGATCCGGATCTTCTCGATTGTCTCGGCCGACTTCACCTCGGACCCCGTGAATTTGGCGGGGGCGGGCCTGCCGACATACTCCGGACGGGGGATGGACGCCGGGACGGGACGCTGCGGGCCTACGGTACCGGGGGTGAGGGTGCCGATGGGTGCAGTGGAGGCAAGGGAAGGCATAGATTGATCATATAAGGCACCACAGAACGCCTAACAACCGGGAGCCGTGGCGGGCGCGCGTATGCATTTGTGTTACGCGGGTCACGCCGCAGCTTCCCTGCCTGCCGGAACGGGAGCAACGATGACTGAGTACTGGTACAACATCAAAACCCACGAGGTGGAAGAGGACCGGCTCTCTGACTGGAGCCAGCTGATCGGGCCCTACCGGACGCGGGAAGAGGCCGAACACGCCCTTGAGAAGGTCCGGGCCCGCAACGAGGCATGGGAAAAGGACGACGACGACGACTGACGGCAGGCCCGCCCTGCCCGCCTGTCGCGCGGGCTGGATGGGTCCGGGTCAGAAAGTGTGCTCCGGGCCGGGGAACTGCCCGGACCGAACGTCCTCGCCATAGGCCGTCGCGGCGTCGAGGAGGGTGCTGCGAAGGTCGGCGTACTGCTTGACGAACTTGGCCATCCTGCCGCCCCGCAGGCCGGCCATGTCCTGCCAGACGAGGACCTGGCCCGTGGTTTCCTTGCCTGCTCCGATGCCCACGGTGGGGACGCTGACAGCTGCATCCACGGCAGCCGCCGTCTGGGCCGGCACCATTTCCATGAGCACGCAGAACGCACCGGCGTCGGCGAGGGCGACGGCGTCGTCGATCAGGCGCTGGGCGTCGTCGCCCCGGCCCTGCACCCGGTACCCGCCCAGGGCGTGTTCGCTCTGCGGGGTGAAGCCGATGTGGGCCATGACGGGAATGCCCGCCTGCACCATGGCCCGGACGGTGGGGGCGTAGTACTTGCCGCCCTCGATCTTGACTGCGTGGGCCAGGCCTTCCTTCAGGAACCGGACCCCGGCGGCCACGGCCTGCTCCGCGGAAACCTCATAGCTGCCGAACGGCAGGTCTGCCACCACCAGTGCCCGCTTCGCGGACCTGGCCACGGCGCGGCACAGCGGAAGCAGCTCGTCCACCGTGACGGGAAGGCTGGTCTCGTTGCCGAACACGTTATTGGACGCCGAATCGCCCACCAGGAGGACCTCGATGCCGGCTGCGTCGAAGATTTCGGCCGTGTACTGCTCATAGGCGGTCAGCATGGCGAATTTGGTGCCGTCGCGCTTGGCCTGCTGCAGGTGGTGGATGCGTACCTTGCCCGGCTTGGAGGCAGGGGCAGGCGCAGGCCCGTTGCCGTAAGGTGCGGGGACTTCGGCGGACGCGCTGGAGTTCGAGCTGTTGCTTGAGGCCATGGCATGAGCGTAGTGCGGTACCTGCCGTCCTAGCTACACGGCCGGGCCCCGTGCGGGGTGATAAGGGTCATATGCGGCCGGCGCGCACGTGCCGCCCGGGGCGCCCAAAGCCCGACGGCGGCCCTCTCCCGGGCGGCCGCCGGGTGTTAACGCTGTGTTACGCGCGGCGCAGGCGCCAGCATTGGTGCCGAATGCTTAGTACAGTGTTTGTGAACTGCTGCCGGCTTCCCCCAATCACCGCGGACCCCGGAGCATGGACGTTGACCGGAGAAGAGGCCATCATGGACCGCCAGCAAGAGTTTGTCCTGCGCACAATCGAAGAGCGCGACGTACGTTTCGTGCGCCTGTGGTTCACCGACGTCGTGGGTTCGCTCAAGTCTGTCGCCCTGGCGCCGGCCGAGGTCGAAGGCGCCTTCGAGGAAGGCCTCGGCTTCGACGGGTCCTCCATCGAGGGCCTGGCCCGCGTCTTCGAGTCGGACATGCTGCTGCAGCCCGACCCGGCGACCTTCCAGATCCTGCCGTGGCGCGGCGAGACGGAACAGACGTCACGCATGTTCTGCGACATCCTCACCCCCGACGGCGAGCCCTCCGCGGCCGATCCGCGCAACGTCCTGAAGCGGACCCTCGCCAAGGCCGCCGACATGGGCTTCACCTGCTACACCCACCCGGAGATTGAGTTCTACCTGCTCAAGTCCCAGGAACCTGGCCCGGACGGAGCGCCGGTGCCGGTGGACGAGGGCGGCTACTTCGACCACGTCCCGGGCGGCGTCGCCCAGGACTTCCGCCGCACCGCCGTCACCATGCTGGAATCGGTAGGAATCTCCGTGGAATTCAGCCACCACGAGGGCGGACCCGGCCAGAACGAGATCGACCTCCGCTACGCGGATGCGCTGCAGACAGCGGACAACATCATGACCTTCCGCACGGTCATCAAGGAAGTGGCCCTGCAACAGGGCACCTACGCCACCTTCATGCCTAAACCGTTCACCGCTCACCCGGGCTCCGGCATGCACACGCACTTCTCCCTGTTCGAAGGGGACACCAACGCGTTCTACGAGGCTGGCGCGGAATTCCAGCTGTCCAAGACCGCCCGCCAGTTCATCGCCGGCATCCTCAAGCACGCCCCGGAATTCACCGCCGTCACCAACCAGTTCGTGAACTCCTACAAGCGCCTCTGGGGCGGCGGCGAGGCTCCCAGCTACCTGAGCTGGGGCCACAACAACCGCTCGGCCCTGGTCCGCGTGCCGCTGTACAAGCCGGGCAAGGGCCAGTCCGCCCGGATCGAATACCGCGGCATCGACTCGGCCGCGAACCCGTACCTGGCCTACGCGGTGCTGCTCGGTGCCGGCCTGAAGGGCATTGAGGAAGGCTACGACCTTCCGGCCGCCGCCGAAGACGACGTCTGGTCGCTGAGCTCGGCCGAACGCCGCGCCATGGGGCACGACCCCCTGCCGGCCAGCCTGCACGACGCCATCCGCTCCATGGAGGACTCCGAGCTGATGCCGCAGATCCTGGGCGAGCAGGTGTTCGAGCACTTCCTGCGCAACAAGCGCGCCGAGTGGCAGGACTACCGGCTGCAGGTCACGCCCTACGAGCTGCAGCGCAACCTCGGCATCCTCTAGGCGGCGGGCGTGAGCCTGGCACGCCGCCTGATCGCGGCCGGTTTCAGCGACCTGGACAAAGGCGAACGGTTCCTGGCCGCCCCGGAGTTGGAGGGCCTGGACCAGGACACGCTGTTCGCCGGACTGCAGATGGCGGCCAGCCCGGACACCGCCCTGCAGTCCCTGGTCCGGCTGATCGAAAAACACCCGGACCTCCGGGAACTGGCCGGCGCAGAGCCTGACACCAGCGAGCCGCTGTACCGGGTGCTGGGAGCCTCCGAGGCGCTGGGCGAGTTCCTCATCAGGCATCCCGAGCATCTCGACGCCTTCCACGTCAGGGCCAGTCCCGAACCGTTGCCGGAAGACCCGGCGAAACTGCGCGCCGCCCTCCTGCAGTCCGTAGGGGCTGATCCGCGCGCCCCCCGCCCGGTCGCGGCGGCCACCGGGCCGGATGCCTATGCGGCCCTGCGCACCGCCTACCGCAGGGGAGTGGTGGACCTTGCCGTCAAGGACCTGTGCGCGGCGGACCCCCTCGACTTCCTGCCCTCGGTGGGCGGGGAACTCGCAGACCTTGCCGGTGCCGCCATTGAGGCCGCACTGGCCGTATCGCGCGCAGAAGCCGCCGAACAGTACGGCGCCCCGGACGTGGCGGAAGTCGGGCTGGCCGTCATCGGGATGGGCAAGTGCGGGGCACGCGAGCTGAACTACATCTCCGACGTCGATGTCATCTACGTGGTGGACGGCGGCGGCCTGGAGGACGCCCGCGCCAACACCATCGGCACTGCGCTGGCCAGCGGCATCTCCCGCGCCATCTCCTCGGTGGCGCGGGAACCCGGCCTGTGGGAAGTGGACGCCAACCTGCGGCCCGAAGGCAAGTCGGGGCCCCTGGTGCGCACCCTGGCCTCCCATGAGACCTACTACGCCCGCTGGGCCGAGAGCTGGGAGTTCCAGGCGCTCCTGAAGGCCCGGACCATCGCCGGGGATGCCGAACTGGGGCGGCGGTACGAGGACGCCGTGGCACCGCTGATCTGGAGTTCGGCGGGCAGGGACGGCTTCGTGGAATCTGTCCAGGCCATGCGGCGCCGGGTCACCGAGCATATTCCTGCCGCGGAGGAACAGCGGCAGATTAAACTGGGCCGCGGCGGACTGCGGGACGTCGAGTTCACCGTCCAGCTGCTGCAGCTCGTCCACGGCAAGGCGGACGAGACCCTCCGACGGCGGGACACCACCTCCGCAATCGCCGCCCTGTCCGCCGGCGGGTACATCGGCAGGTCAGACGCCGCCGCGTTCGACAACGCCTACCGGTACCTGAGGCTGCTGGAACACCGGATCCAGCTGTTCCAGCTGCGCAGGACCCATCTCATGCCCGTCGCCGAACCAGCGCTGCGGGCCCTGGCCAAGGCTGTCCTGGGGCCGTTCTCGAACGAGCGGCCGCATCCCGACGCGCTGCTGGCCGCCTGGCAGAAGACCAAGCGCTCCGTGCGGGAACTGCATGAGCGGATCTTCTACCGGCCCCTGCTGAATACCGCTGCCAGGCTCAGCAGCGAAGATGCAAGGCTCACTCCGGAAGCTGCCCAGGGCCGGCTGGCGGCCCTCGGCTACCGGGACCCGCAGGGCGCCATGCGCCACATCGAGGCCCTCACAGCCGGAGTCAGCCGGCGGGCGGCACTGCAGAAGCAGCTGCTTCCGATCCTCCTCGACTGGCTCGCGGAAGGAGTGGACCCCGACGCCGGCCTGCTCGCCTTCCGGCGCGTCAGCGAAACCCTGGGCACCACACACTGGTACCTGGGCATGCTCCGGGACTCCAACGCCGCTGCCGAGCGCCTCTGCCACATGCTCTCGAACTCGCGGCTGATCGCGGACCTGCTGGAAGTTTCGCCTGAATCGGTCGCCTGGCTCGGCCACGACAAGGACCTGGTGCCGGTGCCGTTCGAGGCGCAGTGGCAGGAAATCACCTCCAAAATGTCGCGGCACGCCGATCCCGAAAGTGCCATGCGCCTCATCAGGCTGATCCGGCGGCGGGAAATCCTGCGGATCGCCATCGCCGATTCCGCCGGGCTGCTGGACCAGGACCAGGTGGGAGCCGCGCTGGCCGACACTGACAGGGCGGCAGTCCTGGGCGCCCTGCGGGTGGCAGAGGGCATCGTCGCCGCCGGCGGGCCGCTGAAGACGGCCGTCCTGGTCGTGGCGATGGGCCGCCAGGGCGGCCGCGAAATCGGGTACGGTTCGGACGCCGACGTGATGTACGTACACCGGGCACTGCCGGGCTGCACGGAGGCGGAGGCCCAGGAACAGGCTGTCCGCATCGTCACCAAGGTCTCAAGCCTGCTGACCCAGCCCGTGAAGCCGGCCATCATGGCAGAACGGGTGCTCCAGATGGACGCCGACCTCCGGCCGGAGGGGAAGAACGGGGCCATGGTGCGGTCCCTGGACTCCTTCGCCGAGTATTACCGCCGCTGGTCGCTCATCTGGGAGGCCCAGGCACTGCTGCGGGCACGCCCCATGGCGGGCGACGACGAACTGGCAGCGGACTTCCTGGCCCTGATCGACCCCATCCGTTATCCCGAAGCGGTGTCCGACCAGGACGTGCGCGAAATCCGCAGGATCAAGGCGCGGGTGGAATCCGAACGCCTGCCCCGCGGGGCTGATCCCGCCCGCCACCTCAAGCTTGGCCGCGGCGGCCTCAGCGACGTCGAATGGCTGGTCCAGCTGCTCCAGCTGCAGCACGCCGGCAAGCACCCGGAGCTGCGCACCACCTCCACGGTGCAGGCGCTGGAGGCCGCTGCCCGGCTGGGACTCCTCGCACGGGAGGATGCGGACCTCCTGGCGCAGGCGTGGCGGCTGGCCAGCCGGATCAGGTCCGCCAACGTCATCTGGAGCGGCAAGGCATCGGACCTCCTGCCGTCGTCGCGCCGCGACCTGGAAGCCGTGGCACGGTGGTGCGGCTACGAACCCGGCCGCGCGGC
>Ga0307412_10002182_pt1 | contig 10865 bp, 10 predicted proteins | sample DK1Cmetagenome_3_FD_203823 | JGI IMG/M metagenome (GOLD analysis project Ga0307412, IMG submission 203823) | Maize rhizosphere microbial communities from greenhouse at UC Davis, California, United States - DK15-C-1 | ecosystem: Host-associated > Plants > Roots > Rhizosphere > Soil | place: USA...
GGCCATGCTGGTCGTCCTCACCGAGCTGGCCGAGCAGGCCGTCGCCGAGACGCTCCTGCCCGCGCTGCCCCTGATCGCCCGCGACCACCTGGTGGTGGTGGCCAGCGTGGCCGACCCCGAGGTGCGCGGCTGGGCGCTGGCCACCCCGGTCGAGCCGGGCGCGGCCTACCGCAAGGCCGCGGCCGTGGCCGCCCTGGCCGACCGGCGCCGGACCGTGGCCCGCCTGCGCGGCCTCGGTGCGGTGGTGGTGGACGCGCCCCCCGGCCGCCTGGCCCCCGAGCTCGCCGACGCCTACCTGCGGGTCAAGGCCACCGGCCGGCTGTGACCGGGCGACCGGGGGGCGCCGGTGTGGAGCGGCCGAACCAGGGCTCGGCGTCCCGAGACCGGCGCGTCAGCGCTCCCCGGCCTGCTTGAGCTCGGTCATGGTGAACAGGGGGCGGAGCTCCACCCCGATCTCGGCCAGCTTGGCGGGGCCGCCGGCCTCGCGGTCGATGACACAGAGGGCGACGGCGACCTCGGCGCCCTCGGAGCGGAGGGCGCGGCAGGCCTCGACCACGGCGCCGGCGGAGGTCACGACGTCCTCGACCACGACCAGGCGGTGGCCGGCGACCTCCAGGCCCTCGGCCTGGCGGCGGGTGCCGTAGGGCTTGGCCTGCTTGCGCACGAACCCGGCCGGGAGGCCGGTGAGCTGGGACAGGACGGTGGCCAGGGGCACCCCGCCGAGCTCGAGGCCGGCCAGGCCGTCGGCGCCCTCGGGCAGGAGCCCGGCCATGGCCTCGGCGACCTGCCGCAGCAGCCGGGGGTCGGACTCGAACCGGTACTTGTCGAAGTACTCGTCGCTGGTCGCGCCCGAGCGGAGCACGAACGTGCCGGTCAGGTGGGCCGCCAGGTAGACCCGCCGGGCCAGGTCAGGTGGAGGCTCCGGGGGCACGGGACCTATGCCCGGCCGTAGACGGGGATGGCGGCGCCGCTCGTGGGGGCCGAGTCGTCGCTGCACAGGAAGCGGATCACGGCGGCGACCTGCTCGGCCGGGACCCACTTGGAGGTGTCGGCGTCCGGTTCGCGGTCCCGGTTGGCCTTGGTGTCGATCACGCTGGGCAGGACGGCGTTGCAGCGGACCCCGGCGGCCCGGTACTCGACGGCCACCGCCTGGGCGAGGGCGATGACGGCGGCCTTGGCGCTGGCATAGCCGGCGGCCCCCCGGAACGGCCGCACGGCGGCCCGCGCGCCCATGCAGACGATGGCCCCGCCCCCGGCGTCGACCAGGTGCGGCAGCACGGCCCTGGTGACCAGGTAGGTGGGGCGCAGGTTGAGGGTCAGCTGGCGCTCGAACTGCTCCACCGGCGTGTCGTGGACCGGGCCGCCGATGGCGTAGCCGCCGACCAGGTTGACCAGGGCTTTCAGGGGGGCGCGGGCCCGGTCGGCGGCGGCCACCGTGACCGCCTCGGCCACGTCCGCCGGCTCGAACAGGTCGGTGGCCACCGACTCGAGGCGCTCGTGGCCGACCAGGTCCTGGGGCGGCCGGCCGGAACGGGAGGTGGCCACCACCCGCCAGCCGTCGTCCAGGAACGCCGCCACCACCGCCGGCCCGAGCCCGCCGGTGGCCCCGGTGACCAGCACAGTCCCGTTCCGAGGGGCCTCGGAGAACCGCTGGGGAGGTCCCCCGGTGGGTGCGGCGGTCACCGGGCGGCCACCGGGACGGCGGTCCGGTCGCGCTCGGTCAGCCAGCCGCCGGCGTCCTCCTCGCCGAGGGCGCCGGTCAGGCCCTTGGCGGCGGCCCGGCGGCCGAGCACCACCACGTAGGTGATGAAGCCGGCCTCGGCCAGCACCCCGATCCCGACCCGCAGCCAGGTCGGCCAGGGCCGTCCGGTGACGAACCCCTCGATGGTGCCGGCGACCAGGAAGGCGGCGACCAGCCCGAGCACGATCACCACCGCCCGCCTGCCCTCGGCGGCCAGGGCCTGCAGCCGCGGCCGGTCGCCGGGGTCGATCAGCGTCCAGCCCAGGCGCAGCCCGGCCGCGCCGGCCACGAACACACTGGTCAGCTCGAGCAGCCCGTGGGGCAGGATCAGGCCCCAGAACTTGGGCTGCTGGCCGACGGCCGCGAACAGCCCGGCCACCACCCCCAGGTTGGCGCCGTTCGACACCAGCACGTACAGGGTGCCGACGCAGAAGAGGACGCCGAGGGCGAAGGCCTGGAAGGCGACCAGGACGTTGTTGGAGAACACCTGGGAGGCGAACTGGGCCGCCGGGGCCGACGAGTAGTAGGCCTCGAAGTCGTGGTTGACGTAGGCCTCGCGGACGGCCGGCGGGGCGGCCGCCTCGACCGCGGTGGGCGAGTCGGCCAGCCAGAGGCCGAACCCGGCCGCCGGGAGCAGCGTGGCCAGGGTGGCCACGACCACGAACCAGCGGGCGTGCCACACCGCGGCCGGGAAGGTGACGGTGAAGAAGCGCCCGAAGGCCCGCAGGGTCCGGGGCCTGGTGCCGTACACCACCGACCCGGCCCGGGCGACCAGCCCGCTCAGCCTGGCCGTCAGGGCCGGGTCGCGGTAGTAGGTCTGGGCGTAGGAAAGGTGGCCGGCGACCCGCTGGTAGAGTCGGACCAGCTCGTCGAGCTCGGCGGCGGAGAGGCGGCCGACCCCTCGTTGCGCCCTGCCGGTGAGCTCGGCCAGGCGGGTCCAGACGGGACCGTTGGTCGCGATGTAGCGGTCGATGTCCACCGGCTGATTCTAGAGGGGGAAGCGGTCGCGATGGCGCAGGTGGAGTCGGCCCGGATGGTCACCCCGGAGGCGGTGGCACTCGAGTTCCGCACGGCCAACCTGGGCTCGCGCATCCTCGCCTACCTGGTGGACATGGTCGTGGTGGTCGCCGGCATCCTGGTCGGGCTGTTCGCGGCGGCCCTGATCGGGCAGGCCAGCGACGTGGTCGTGCCGGACTGGGTGGCCCTCACGGTCGTGCTGGTCCTGCTGCCGGCGTGGTGGCTCGGCTACTTCATCACCTTCGAGACCCTGTGGCGGGGGCGGACCCTTGGCAAGGCCGCCCTCGGGCTGCGGGTGGTCACCAAGGAGGGAGCGCCGATCCGGTTCCGCCACGCGGCCATCCGGGGCCTGCTCGGGCTGGTCGACTTCTTCGTCGCCGGCGGCTTCATCGCGGTCGTGTTCATCCTGTTCACCAGGGACAACCAGCGGCTCGGGGACCTGGTGGCTGGGACCCTGGTGCTGCGCGAGCGCAGCGCGCTGGCCGCTCCGGCCCCGGTCACCTTCGCGCCGCCGCCGGGGCTGGAGCACTACACCGCCACCCTGGACACGAGCGGGCTCTCCACCGAGGAGTACCAGGCGGTCAGGACCTTCCTGCTGCGGGCGGCCAGCCTGCCGCCGGGCCCCCGCTCGGCCCTGGCCCTGCAGCTGGCCAACCCGCTGGCCGCCCGGCTGCGGCCGCCGCCCCCGGCCGGGGTGGTTCCGGAGCTGTACCTGTCGTGCGTGGCCGCCGCCCACCAGCAGCGCCAGCGGCAGGCCGGCGGGGGGGCCGCCGTGGGACCGCCGGGTTCGAGGCCGCCCACACCCGACCCGGACCCCAACCCCGACCCGGACCCGGCGCCCCGGGAGGGGTCCGGGGAGGGCGCGCCGCCCTCCACGGTCCATACCGACGGGTTCGCCCCGCCCGGCTAGGTGCCCTCGGTCCAGGAGTGGAGGTAGCGCTCCTGGGTGTCGGTCAGGGTGTCGATCTCGATGTCCATGGTGGCGAGCTTGACCCTGGCCACCTCGGCGTCGATCTCGGCCGGGACGTCGTGGACCCGGACCTCGAGGTCGTGGCGGCGCGACAGCCACTCCAGCGACAGCGACTGGTCGGCGAAGGACATGTCCATGACCGCGGCCGGGTGGCCCTCGGCGGCGCCCAGGTTGACCAGGCGGCCCTCGGCGACCAGGTTGAGGCGGCGGCCGTCCTCCAGGGTGAACTCCTCGACGTTCGGGCGGACCCGGACCACCGAGGTGGCCAGCTCGGCCAGGGCGGCCTTGTCGATCTCGACGTCGAAGTGGCCGGAGTTGGCCAGCACGACCCCGTCCTTCATCACCTCGAAGTGCTCGCGCCGCATCACGTCGCGGTCGCCGGTGACCGACACGATCACGTCGGCCTCGCGGGCCGCCTCGGCCATGGGCGCGACCCTGTAGCCCTCCATGGCCGCCTCGAGCGCCCGGATGGGGTCGACCTCGGTGACCACGACCTTGGCCCCGAGGCCGCGGGCCCGCAGGGCCAGGCCCTTGCCGCAGTAGCCGAAGCCGGCGACCACGAAGGTCGTGCCGGCCAGGAGCAGGTTGGTGGCCCGCAGGATGCCGTCGATGGTCGACTGGCCGGTGCCGTAGCGGTTGTCGAACAGGTGCTTGGTCGGGGTATCGTTGACCGCGATGATCGGGTAGGCGAGGGCGCCCTCGCGCTCCATCTGGCGCAGCCGGATGACCCCGGTGGTGGTCTCCTCGGTGCCGGCCCGGATGTCGGCCAGCTGGTCGCGGCGCCTGGTGTGCAGCAGGGTGACCAGGTCGCAGCCGTCGTCCATGGTGATGTTGGGCCGGGTGTCGAGGGCCGCCTCGAGGTGGGCGTAGTAGCCGTCGGTGTCGACCCCGCGGCGGGCGAAGGTGTCGATGCCGTAGTGGCTGACCAGCGCGGCCGCGGTGTCGTCCTGGGTCGACAGCGGGTTGGAGGCGCACAGCACGACGCTGGCCCCGCCGGCCTTGAGGGCGCGCATCAGGTTGGCCGTCTCGCTGGTCACGTGCAGGCAGGCCGCGATCTTGAGGCCGTCCAGGGGCCGCTCCTTCTCGAAGCGGGCGCGGATGTCGCGCAGCACCGGCATGTGCCGGTCGGCCCACTCGATACGAAGGCGCCCCTCGTCGGCCAGGCCAAGGTCGGTCACGTCGTGCGGCAATGCTCCTCCTCAGGTCGGATTGAATGGGTGAAGGCTACCGGATCAGCCGGCGGCCACAGGAAGCAGCGACAGCACCAGCTCGCGGAACCGGGGGCGGACCACGGCCGCGACCTCGAGGACCTCGGCGTGGCTGGTCGGGGTGCCACCGGGCCGGTGCACGTTGGTGATGGCCGAGATGGCCGCCACCCGCAGGCCGTGGGCGCGGGCCGCGATCACCTCGGGCACGGTCGACATGCCGACCGCGTCGGCGCCCCAGGCCCGGAACATGCCGATCTCGGCCGGGGTCTCGTAGGAGGGCCCGGCGGCGGCCAGGTAGACGCCCTGACGGACCGGGACGCCCTTGGCCTGGCCGGCCTCGACCGCCGCCGCCCGCAGGGCCGGGTCGTAGGCGCCGGCCAGGTCGACGAAGTCGGGGGCGCCGCGCAGCGGGTTGTCGAACAGGAAGTTGATGTGGTCGGTGAGGACCATCAGGTCGGCCGGGTCGTAGTCCAGGTTGAGGCCGCCGGCGGCGTTGGTCGCGACCAGGGCCCGGCAGCCGACCTCGGCCGCGACCCGGGTCGCGAAGGCGACCTCGGCCGCGCTGTAGCCCTCGTAGGTGTGGACCCGGCCGGCCAGGACCAGCACGGGCACCCCGGCCAGCCGCCCGGCGACCACCGCCCCGGCATGGCCCGGCACCTTGGGCACCGGCATGCCGGGCAGCTCGGCGACCGGGATCCGGGTCGCGTCCTCGACCTCGTCGGCCAGCCCACCCAGCCCCGACCCCAGCACCAGCGCCACCACCGGCCGCTCGGCCAGCCGCGGTTCCAGCACGGCCGCGGCCGCCCGCACCGCCTCCGGCACGGTCGGTCGGGAGGGCTGCTCCCCCGCCGGCCCGGCCGCCACCTCCTCGGGGGTACCGGCCGCGGCCTCCTCCTCGGTCACCGTGCCGCTCCCGCCTCGGTCACCCCGCTCGCTCCGGCCCGGCGGCGAGGGCCGCCTTGACCTGGTCGAGGGTGCGGATGGGGGTGGGGTCGACGCCTCGGACGATGCCGAGGTAGGTGGAGGTGAAGTCGGTGAAGGCGGTCAGGCGGGCCAGGCGGGCCAGGTCTGGGCCCTTGCCGGCGGCGCGGACGATCGGGTCGCGGGCGCCGATGGCGGTCAGGACGGCCTGGATGCGGCGGCCGTCGCGGTCGTGCTCGCCGGCCTCGTCGCGGAGCAGGACCAGCTCGCGACCCGGGCCGATCCCGCCCTCCAGGCCCATGACGTCGTTGTGGTCGGCCTCCGGGAGGGCCCCGGACACGACCGAGACCTTGGCGTTCTCGTTGCACTGGGTCCGGAACCGGGTGGCCGCGACCGCCCCCACCTGGCCGCTGCCCCAGACGACGGGCAGCCGGTCCAGCAGCCGCAGCGCCGCCTGCTTGGCCGGGTTGGCCGCCGTGGCCACGCCCGGGCCGAGGGCGGCCGCCTCCTCGTCGAGGGCGTCGGCGGCGGCGCAGACCTGGTCGGTCAGTGGCGGCAGGACCCCGACCGCCTCGGCCGCCGAGCAGACCGGGACCACCAGCGACCACAGGGCCGCCCTGGGCATGCGGCCGCCCTCGATGGTGACCAGGGGCGCGCCGCGGGAGGAGGCCAGCTCGGCCAGGGTGCCGCCGGAGGTGACCGCGACCAGCCGGGCCCCGGCCGCCACCCCCTGCTCGACCGCGGACACGGTCTCGGCGGTGTTGCCCGAGTAGGACACGGCCACCAGCAGCGTGCCCGGCCCCACGAACGCGGGCAGCCGGTCGCCCTTGACGGCCAGCACGGGCACCGCCGACGTGCCGAAGGCCAGGGCGGCCAGCACGTCCCCGGCGATCCCGGAGCCGCCCATGCCGGCGACCACGACGACCTCGGGCATGGGGCCGACCAGAGGTGCCGACTGGGCGGCGCGCAGGGCGACGCGTGCCTGCCCGCCGGCGCCGGCGACCTGGGCCAGCATGTCCCCCGGGTCGCGGCGGGTCAGCTCGGCCGGGTCGTCGAGCCCCGAGGGCCCGAGAGGCCCGGTGGTGGTCTCTGGCCCGCTCACGCCGGCGCCGTCCCTGGCTTCTCGGCCTCCTCGATCAGCATGACCGGGATGTCGTCGCGCACCGGGTACCGGTAGTGGCAGTTGCGGCACTCGATGACCTGCTCGGCCTCCTTGTAGTCGACCTCGCCGTGGCAGTTCGGGCAGGCCAGGATCTCCAGCAGCTTCGCGTCAAGGGCCATTCGCGGGCTTCCCTCCCTCGGGCCGTTCAGGCCGGCTCGCCGCCGACCGCCCCCAGCACCTCGTCCCGCACCCTGGCCATCTCGGCCTCGGTGGCGGCTTCGACGTTGAGCCGGAGCAGGGGCTCGGTGTTGCTCGGGCGCAGATTGAACCACCAATCGCCACCCTCCACGGTCAGCCCGTCGGCGAAGTCGGCCGCGTCCGCCGGGTAGCGGGCGGCCACCTCGTCGATGACCTTGCGGGGGTCGCCGTCGACGCGGCGGTTGATCTCCCCCGAGGCGGCGTAGCGGCGATAGGGGGCGAGGACCTCCGACAGCGGCCGGCCCGCCCTGGACAGGGCGTCGAGGGCGACCAGGGCGGCGATCAGGCCCGAGTCGGCCCGGTAGTTGTCGCGGAAGTAGTAGTGACCGGAGTGCTCGCAGCCGAAGATGGCCCCGGTCTCGGCCATGACCCCCTTGATGAAGGAGTGGCCGACCCGGGTGCGGACCGGCACGCCGCCGGCCTCGCGGATCGTCTCGGGCACGACCCGGGAGCAGATCAGGTTGTAGAGCACGGTCGCGCCCGGCTCGCGCTCGCACATCAGCCTGGCCACCAGCGCCCCGACCAGGCTCGAGGGGACGGTCGCGCCCCGCTCGTCGACCAGGAACACCCGGTCGGCGTCGCCGTCGAAGGCCAGGCCGACGTCGGCGCCCTCGGCCACCACCCTGGCCTGGAGCTCGCGCAGGTTCTCGGGGTTCAGCGGGTCGGCCGGGTGGTTGGGGAAGTTGCCGTCCAGCTCGAAGTACATCGACACCAGCTGGAAGGGCAGGCCGCCGAAGATCGCCGGGACCACGTGCCCGGCCATGCCGTTGCCGGCGTCGGCGACCACCTTGAGCGGCCGCAGCGAGCCGAGGTCGGCGAAGCTCCCGACGTGGGCCGCGTAGCGCTCCAGCAGGTCGTCGGCCTGGCGCTCCTGGCCGCGGCGGGGAGCGTCGCCGGCCGGCTCGCCGGCGGCGACCATGCGCTTGATGTCGGCCAGGCCCGACTCCTCCCCCACCGGCACCGCGCCCGGGCGGCACAGCTTGAGGCCGTTGTAGCGGGCCGGGTTGTGGGAGGCGGTCAGCATCACCCCGGCCACGTCGAGGGCGCCGGAGACGTAGTAGAGCATGTCGGTCGAGCACAGCCCGACCCGGAGCACGTCCGCGCCCTGGGCCATCGCCCCGGCGGCCAGGGCGTCGGCCATCGGCTTGGACGACGGCCGCATGTCCTGCCCGATGGCCAGGGTCCCGGTCCCGGTGAGGGCGACGAACGCCCGCCCGACCCGCTCGGCCAGCTCCTCGTCCAGCTGGTCGGGGTAGACGCCGCGGACGTCGTAGGCCTTGAACACCTGGTCGAGGGCGGCGGGCACGGCAGCTCCTTGCGGCGATGGCTCGGGACGCCCGCGATTCTAGCCCCCCGTTCCGACCCTCCCCAATGGCGTCAGAAGCGGCCTTCGCTGGCCAGGCAGAGGACCCGGCCCAGGGGCACGTCGGCGCGTTTCTTGAACCAGCCTTCCACTCGCAGGCCTGCCAGGAGGCGAAGGCGACACACAGCCCTCAGGGGCGGCTCGGACACCACCCGAACGGGCTGGGACGTTCGCGACGCCCGCGGCAACTGTCAGGTTTCCCCTACCGGTTCCCGTGGGCGCCGGGGGCACGGTACGACGGCCGGCCCTGCCGGTCAAGCATGTGAGCGGCTATGGTTTGGCCGAGTTCCCGTCCGAGGAGGAGAGCCGCCCTGCCCCGCGCCCGCCACGGCCGCCGACCGCCACGGCCCCGCCTGCGCCTGCCCACGGTGCAGCCGCCGGGGACCGGCCGGGAGGCGTTCATCCGCCTGGTCGAGGAGGCCGTCGAGTCGATCCCCGAGGAGTTCCGGGACCGGCTGGCCAACGTCGATTTCGTCGTCGAGGAGACCCCCCGCGGCGACGAGGTGCCCGGCGGGGAGCTGCTGCTCGGCCTGTACCAGGGCGTCCCCCTGACCGAGCGGGGCGCCGGCTACTTCGGGGTCCTGCCCGACCGGATCGTCATCTTCCGCCGCCCCATCGAGGCCAGGGCCCGCTCGGACGCCGAGCTGGCCGAGCTCGTCCGCGAGGTCGTGATCCACGAGGTCGCGCACTACTTCGGCATCGACGACGACCGCCTCGACGAGCTCGGCTGGTGACGACCGCGGGCCCTTCCGGGGGACCCGGCACCGGCGGTCCGGGTAAGGCGCGCCCGCCGGATGGGTGCGGGGCGCCCGGGATCCCGAGGGCGTCCGGGGCCAGCCGCACGACCGCGTTGAGCCTGGGGTTCTCGGCGGCCAGCCGGTCCAGATGAGCGGCCACGACCTCGGTCGCCGACATCTCCCGGGACCGCAGCAGCCCGGCCGGTGGGCCGGCAGCGCCGTCAGGCCCTCCACCGCGGCCGCGTCAGGGGGCGGCGGCGGGCCCGGGCGTGATCGGCCCCCCGGCCGGGAGGCCGCCGATGGCCGACCCGGGGACGATCGGGCCGCCGTCCAGGGGGGCCGCCACCAGCCCGGCCGAGCCGGCCTGGACGACCAGGTTGTCGACCCCGGCGGGCACCTTCCTGACCTCGACCCGGCCGGGCGGGACCCGCACCGGCTCCCCGGCGCCGCTCCCCTTGCCGGTGGCGTCGCCCAGGCGGGCCTCGAGCTCATCGCTGGAGAGGTTGGCCAGGACGAGCTGGCCGCCCTCGGGGGAGCCCGGGACCAGCCAGTTCCGCTCCGGCCTGCCGGTGCCGAGGTCGATGCGCGAGGTGGTCTGGTTGCCGTCGGTCACCCGCAGGGCGGCCACGAAGGCGGCCCCGTTGACCGAGCGGACGCTCACCGCGAAGGGGCCCTTCACGTCCAGGGCCGGGATGGCCAGCTCGGCAGTGCCACCGTTGGCGATCGGCTCGCCGAACTCGCCCGGCGGCCGGAAGGTGCCCTTGGCCGTGGTCACCCGGACGTCGACCTGGAGCGGGCTCGGGTTGGGGTTGGTGACCAGCACCTGGGCCTGGCGGCCGCCGCCGCTCACCCCGCCCGCGAACCACCAGGCCGGCTGGGCCGCGCCCTGGGCCGGCAGGAGGGTAGGCGCCTTGCCGCCGGCGGTCACCGCCGCCCCGGCGACCACCCGCCCGGCCCGCGCGACCACCTCGATCGACGGCTTGAGGCCGGCCGGGGCGTTGTCGCCGAGGGCCCGTACCACCGCCTCGCCCGGCTGGATGAAGACCTCGCGCTCGTCGGGCCGGATCGACCCGGAGGTCAGGTGGGGCACCAGGTCGACGACGGCCGGCTGGTTGTCGGGGTTGGCGATGATCACGCTGGTGTCGCTGCCGAAGCGGGTGTCGGAGGCCGGCAGCCACCAGCGGTTGCCGGGGCCGGGGGCGCAGCCGAGCCCGGGGGCGCTGACCACCACGGGGGCGCTGAACGCCTCCACCTGCACGAACCCCGCCTTCTGGGGCTTCAGCGACAGCCTCTGGGTCGCCCCGCCGGCCAGCTCCTTGGTGGCCGGCTTGGACTCGGTCCCCGTCTCGCGGACGAGGGTGCGCAGCGAGGCGGTCGCCTGCCCGACGTTGGCGATGGTCACCACGGTGGCCCGGCCGGGCAGCAGCGGGCAGACCCAGCGGGCCGAGTAGGGCTCGGCGGCGGCCGGGGTGGCCGGCGGCCTGGCCGAGGGCAGGGCGTTGACCGCCAGGACGAGCACGGCGGCCACGGCGACCAGCGACCCGGCCA
>Ga0307412_10002183_pt1 | contig 10861 bp, 9 predicted proteins | sample DK1Cmetagenome_3_FD_203823 | JGI IMG/M metagenome (GOLD analysis project Ga0307412, IMG submission 203823) | Maize rhizosphere microbial communities from greenhouse at UC Davis, California, United States - DK15-C-1 | ecosystem: Host-associated > Plants > Roots > Rhizosphere > Soil | place: USA...
GATCCGTACCGGCCGCTGGATCGCATCGCGGCAGGCAAGCCGATCCCGGCCGGCCAGCAGCCGCTGGAGATCCAGGTCGTCTCGCTCGACTGGAAGTGGCTGTTTATCTACCCAGAGCAGGGCGTCGCCACGGTCAACGAGCTGGTGCTGCCGGCCGATCGCCAGGTGCGTTTCCGCCTGACCTCGTCGAGCGTGATGAACACCTTCTACGTGCCGGCGATGGCGGGCATGATCTATACCATGCCGGGCATGGAGACGAAGCTCCACGCGGTGATGAACCGCGTCGGCACCTTCGAGGGCGTGAGTGCCAACTACAGCGGCGCCGGCTTCTCCGACATGCGTTTCCCGACGCTTTCCGTCGACACCGCGGGCTTCGACCAGTGGGTCGCCAAGACCAAGGCTGGCGGCGGATCGCTGGATGCGACCCAGTACATCACGCTCGAAAAGCCGAGCGAGAAGGTGCCGGCGATGCACTTCGGCACGATCGAGGCAGGCCTGTTCGACCGGATCGTCCAGATGTGCGTCAAGCCGGGCACGACCTGCTCCGGGCACATGATGCACCATGGTGCGGGTGCCCAGCGCGTCGCGCCTCCGGTAAACAACAAGCCGGGCGAAGGTGCCGATGGGGCGCTGATGAAATCGCCGGATGAAATGAAGACCAGTCCGCACCTGACGCATCCGCACGGCGCTCCCGCCGGCCACAGCGAACCCGGCTCGGATTCGAACCGTAACATGACCCGCACGGACGCGCCGACCTATCCCGGTCGCGCGGCGGCGGGCGAGGCTTGAGCACTTCCATGTCTGAGACTTTGACCAAGATGATCTTCGGTCGACTCTCGCTCGAGAGTCTGCCGTTGCACGAGCCGATCGTCGTCGCCACCTTCGCTGGCGTCGCGCTCGGTGGCATCGCGCTCATCGGCGCGCTGACCTATTTCCGCCTGTGGGGCTATCTCTGGAAGGAGTGGTTCACCACCGTCGATCACAAGCGCATCGGCATCATGTACATGGTGCTGGGCCTGGTGATGCTGCTGCGCGGCTTTGCCGACGCGATCATGATGCGCATCCAGCAGTCGATGGCATTCGGCGCCAACGAAGGGTATCTGAACGCGCACCACTACGACCAGATCTTCACCGCCCACGGCGTGATCATGATCTTCTTCGTGGCGATGCCTTTCGTGACCGGCCTCATGAACTTCGTGGTGCCGCTGCAGATCGGCGCGCGTGACGTCAGCTTCCCGTTCCTGAACAATTTCAGCTTCTGGATGACGGCATCCGGTGCAGCGCTCGTCATGGCCAGCCTGTTCATCGGCGAGTTCGCGCGGACCGGCTGGCTGGCGATGGCGCCGTTGTCGGGCCTCGATTACTCGCCGGATGTCGGCGTCGACTATTATATCTGGGCCTTGCAGATCGCGGGCGTGGGTACCTTGCTGTCCGGCGTCAACCTCGTCGCGACCATCGTCAAGATGCGCGCGCCGGGCATGGGCCTGATGAAGATGCCGATCTTCACCTGGACCGCGCTCGCCACCAACATCCTGATCGTCGCGGCCTTCCCGGTGCTCACCGCCGTGCTCGCGATGCTCAGCCTCGATCGCTATGTCGGCACCCAGTTCTTCACGAACACCGGCGGCGGCAACCCGATGATGTACGTGAACATGATCTGGATCTGGGGTCACCCGGAAGTCTACATCCTGATCCTGCCCGCGTTCGGCATCTTCTCGGAAGTCACCTCCACCTTCTCCGGCAAGCGCCTGTTCGGCTATACCTCGATGGTCTACGCCGTGCTGGTCATCACCATCCTGTCGTACCTCGTCTGGCTCCATCACTTCTTCACGATGGGCTCGGGCGCGAGCGTGAACAGCTTCTTCGGTATCACCACAATGATCATCTCGATCCCGACCGGTGCGAAGATCTTCAACTGGCTGTTCACCATGTACAAGGGCCGCATCCGCTACGAATTGCCGATGATGTGGACGGTCGCATTCATGCTGACCTTCGTGATCGGCGGCATGACCGGCGTGATGCTCGCGGTGCCGCCGGCCGACTTCGTGCTGCACAACTCGCTGTTCCTGATCGCGCACTTCCACAACGTGATCATCGGCGGCGTGCTGTTCGGGATGTTTGCCGGCATCAACTACTGGTGGCCCAAGGCGTTCGGCTTCAAGCTCGACAAGAAGTGGGGCCTCGTCTCCTTCTGGTGCTGGGTCGTGGGCTTCTGGGTGGCGTTCACGCCGCTCTACATCCTCGGCCTGATGGGCGTCACCCGTCGCCTGCGCCACTTCGAGGATCCCAGCCTGCAGATCTGGTTCGTGATCGCCGCCATCGGTGCTGCGATCATCGCGGTCGGCATTGCCGCCTTCCTGCTCCAGATCTTCGTCAGCATCCGCAACCGCGAGGCGCTGCGCGATGACAGCGGCGATCCGTGGCAGGGCCGTACGCTGGAATGGGCGACCTCGTCGCCGCCGGCGGCCTACAACTTCCCGTTCACGCCTGTCATCCACGACCTGGATGCCTGGTACGACATGAAGTCGCGCGGCGCGAAGCGTCCGGTCACCGGCTATCTGCCGATCCACATGCCGAAGAATACCGGCACCGGGATCATCCTGGCGGGTTTCTCGCTGGTCATCGGCTTCGCGATGATCTGGTACATCTGGTGGCTCGCAGCTGCCGCGTTCCTGGGCCTGCTCATCACGGCGATCGTCCATACCTTCAACTATGATCGCGACTTCTACATCTCTGCGGAAGAAGTGACCGAAACCGAGAATGCGCGCACCCAGGTGCTGGCGCGGCTGGGAGCCTGACGCGATGAGCGCGACGACCGTAACCACGGGCGAAACGCCCGTCTTCTACCAGCTTGAGGAGGAACATCACGAACCCGGCGGCAGCACGATGCTGGGTTTCTGGATGTACCTGATGAGCGATTGCCTCATCTTCGCGATGCTGTTCGCGGCCTGGGGCGTCTATGGCACCAGCTTCGCGGGAGGCCCGACCTCCCACGAGCTGTTCGAACTGCCGCTGGTGGCGGTGAACACGGCGATGCTGCTGTTCTCGTCGATCACCTACGGCTTCGCGATGATCGCGATGCAGGAACAGCGCCAGGGTGCCGTCCAGGGCTGGCTGGCGCTGACCGCGCTGTTCGGCGCTGCCTTCCTCGGCATCGAGCTCTACGAATTCTCGAACCTCATCCATGAGGGTGCGGGTCCGTGGCGCTCGGCGTTCCTCTCGTCGTTCTTCACCCTGGTGGGCACGCACGGCCTGCACGTCACCTTCGGCCTGATCTGGCTGTTCACGCTGATGGTGCAGGTTGCGCGCAAGGGCCTGATCCCGGCGAACGTTCGCCGGCTGCAGTGCCTGTCGCTGTTCTGGCACTTCCTCGACGTGATCTGGATCGGCGTGTTCACCTTCGTCTATCTGTTTGGAGCCATGCGATGAGCGCGGATACCCACGGCCACGCCGGCCAGCACCACGGCCACGGGCACGATCACGGCCATGACGCGCCGCACTCGACGCGCGGCGGCTACATCACCGGCTTCCTGCTCTCGGTCGTCCTCACCGCGATCCCGTTCGGGATCGTGATGGGCGGCTGGATCGCCGACACGCGGATCGCGGTCGGCATCTGCGCGGCGCTGGCGATGGTGCAGATCGTCGTCCACATGATCTACTTCCTCCACATGAACAGCAAGTCGGAGCAGGGCTGGTCGCTGATGGCGCTGATCTTCACGATCATCATCGTCGTGATCGCGCTCACCGGCTCGCTGTGGGTCATGTACAATATGAACCTCAACATGATGCCCGGAATGGATTCCGGCGCCGGCATGTGAGCCGGCCGGCTTCCCGTTCCTGGATGGCGATCGCGCTCCTGCCGCTGATCGCCATCCTCCTCGGCCTCGGCATCTGGCAGGTCGAGCGGCGGACCTGGAAGCTGGCATTGATCGACCGGGTGGAGCGGGGACTGGCCAAGGCGCCGGTTCCCGCCCCCGGACCCGCCGAATGGGGCGGCATCGGCGCGGACGCGACCTACCGCAAGATCCGCATCAGCGGCCATTTCCTTCCCTGTCGCACCAGGCTGGCCCAGGCCGTCACCGAACTCGGCCCCGGCAAATGGGTGATGACCCCGCTGGTCAGCGATCGCGGCTTCACCGTCTTCATCAATCGCGGGTTTCTCCCCGAGGGGCAGACACTGCCGGCGTGCACGCTGCCCGCACCAACGGAGGCGATCACGGTCAGCGGCCTGCTGCGCCTCAGCGAACCCAAGGGCGGCTTCCTCCGCGCCAACGATCCAGCGGCCGATCGCTGGTATTCGCGGGACGTGCAGGCGATGGGGCAGGGGCTGAAGCTGCTCGCGCCCTATTTCATCGATGCCGATCGCAGCGGGGAGGGTTGGCCGCGCGGCGGCATGACCGTCCTGCGGTTCAGCAACAGCCACCTGGTCTACGCACTGACCTGGTTCAGCCTGGCCGGTCTGGCGGCGTGGTTTGCCTGGCGCGCGTGGCGCGGCCGAGGAGACGAATGACCACGGCGACGCCGGAAGAGGCCGCCCGCCGCAACCTGCTGCTGCTGATCCAGCTCCGATGGCTGGCGGTGCTGGGGCAGCTGACCACCATTCTCGGCGTCCATCTCGTCTTCGGCGTGCGGCTGCCGATGGTGCCGATGCTCGCGACCGTCGGCGTACTGGTGGCGCTGAACCTCGCGATGTTCCCGGCTCGCGCGCTGCGCCCCGCGACCAACGCACAGGTGATGGCCGGGCTGCTCGTCGACGTCGCCTGCCTCACCGTGCTGCTCTATCTCAGCGGCGGTGCCACCAACCCGTTCGTCTCGCTCTATCTGCTGCAGGTGGTGCTGGGCGCCGTGCTGCTCGAGACGGGATCGAGCTGGGCGCTCGTCTTCCTCACCAGTGCTGCCTTCGCCTTTCTGGCGGTGGTCCACCGTCCGCTCCCGCTGCCGCCGTTGCTGGCGACGTCGCTGTCCGGCGCGTTCCTTTTCGCCCTATGGTTCAATTACACGCTCACCGCGACGCTGGTGGTGCAGTTCGTCACCCGCATCGCCCGCAACCTGCGCGATCGCGACGCCCGCCTCGCCGAGCTGCGCCAGCGCGCAGCGGAGGAGGAGCATATCGTTCGCATGGGCCTGCTGGCCAGCGGCGCCGCGCACGAACTGGGCACGCCGCTCGCCTCGATCTCGGTCGCGCTGGGCGACTGGCGCGCGGACAAGAAGATCGCACGGGACCCGCAGCTCAGCGCCGAGGTCGCCGACATGCAGGCCGAGGTCGCGCGGTGCAAGGCGATCGTCGCGGGCATCCTGTTCGCGGCGGGCGAGATCAGCGGCGAGGCGCCCGAGCGCACCACGCTTCGCCGATTCGTCACCGGGCTGATCGAAGGCTGGCCGCGCAACGACAGCGTGATCCTCGACTATCGCCTGGCCAGCGACCTGCCGATCGTCGCCGATCGCGCGCTCGGCCAATCGATCGTCAACCTGCTCGACAACGCCATTGAAGCCGGGGCGACGGGGATCCGGCTATCGATCGCCCAGCAGGACGAAGCGCTGGTGCTCGCGGTGCGCGATGATGGCCGAGGCTTCCCGGCGGAGATCCTGCCGCGGATCGGCGATCCCTATAACAGCAGCAAGGGCCGGCAGGGTGCGGGACTCGGGCTGTTCCTGACGCATAATGTGCTACGCACGCTGGGCGGCACGCTGACCGCCCGCAATCTCGAAGCGGGCGGGGCGGAGGTGCTGCTGCGCGTACCGGCAGCAGCACTGGCCCTTGAGGATGAAAGCGAATGATCGCGCACAAGCTGTTGATCCTAGAGGATGATACGGTGTTCGCCCGCACCCTTGCGCGTTCGTTCGAGCGGCGCGGCTATACGGTGGAGGTGCGGAACGGGCCGGAGGATCTCGACGCTCTGGCCCGGCAGTTCGCGCCCAACCGTGCCGTGGTCGACCTGCGGCTCGGCGGTAGCTCTGGCTTGGTTTGCGTCAAGCAGTTGCACGATATCGATCCGGCGATGCGGATCGTCGTTCTCACCGGTTTCGCAAGCATCAGCACCGCGGTGGAAGCCGTCAAGCTCGGCGCCACCAACTATCTGATGAAGCCCGCCAATACCGACGATATCGAAGCCGCGTTCGATCGCGTCGATGGCGATGTCGATACCGAATTGAAGGCACGACCCACGTCGATCAAGACGCTGGAATGGGAGCATATCCACCAGACGCTGGCGGATACCAACTACAACCTGTCCGAAGCGGCGAGACGTCTCGGCCTGCACCGGCGCACCCTGGCACGCAAGCTGGACAAGAAGCATCTCTGACGGCGCCGTCTAGTGCAGCAGTGCCGTATCCGAAGGGGGGGGGCTGGCGGTCCGGCTAGCTTGCAGCGCCGGGATCCGGGCACCGCGCAGCAGCTCGGTTGCTCGCTCCATCCCGACCGCGGGGGAAAATAGATGCCCCTGGCCATAGGCACAGCCAATACTGCGCAGCCGCTCTGCCTGGAGCTCGGTCTCGACCCCCTCGGCGATCACCTGCATGTCTAGTTCGTGGGCGATATGCAGAACGCCTTCGACGATCGCCCGGCTCGCGCTGTTCTGCAGCAGCTGATCGGTGAAGCTCTTGTCGATCTTGATGAAGTCGACCGGCATGGTGAGCAGATGGGTCAGCGACGCATAGCCGGTGCCGAAGTCGTCCAGCGCCACCAGCAATCCCTGGGCGCGGAACCAGCGTAGCGTATCCGCCACCACGCTGTCGCCCTGGCCTAGATACACCGTTTCGGTAATCTCCAGCGTCAGGTGGTGCAGGGGAACGCCGTACCGCCCCAGCGTTTCCGGGATCAGCTCGCGCAGCCGCGTGCCATGGAAATCGCTGGAGGAGAAGTTCATGCCGACATGGGCCGGCGCGATGCCGAGATCGCACCAGTGCCGCAGATCGGCGGCGACCCGGTCGAGCATCCGGGCGGTGATGGCGCCCGCGACCTTACCGTCGGTGGTCGCCTCGAAGAACTCGGCGGCGGAGACGATGCGGTCCTCCGTCACCATGCGGCACAGCGCCTCGAAACCAAGGATCTCGCCGGTCTTCAGATCGAACAGCGGCTGGTAGTGCGGCAGCAGCCGATCCTCGGCTAGCGCCCGTTCGACGGCGTGGATCGCGTCGAGCCGGCGGGCCATGCGCGTGGCGATGCCCGGCACGTAGCGGACGAAGCTGCCACGGGCGGTTTCCTTGGCGTGGTACAAGGCAAGATCGGCGTTGAGGCGGACCTGCTCGGCCGTCTCTCCCTCGCCGATCAGCGCGCCGCCGGCAGTCGCGCGCGGGATCACGTTTCGTTCCCCATCGTCGACCGGCTGGGCGAGCGCATCGAGCAGCCGGCGCGCGGTTTCCGCGGGGTCGGCGAGCGCCGCCGGGCTCTGGAGCAGCACCGCGAACTCGTCGCCCCCGAGGCGGTAGGCGCGGTCCGGTGCGGCGGCCTCGGAAAGACGACGGGCGGCGTGGATGATCAGGCCGTCGCCAGCGACGTGGCCGAACGTGTCGTTGACGATCTTGAGATTGTCGAGATCGACCAGCACCAGGCCCCAGCCGCCGGGCTCGCTGCAATCGAGCTCGCTGAGCGAGGCGGTGAATGCCGAACGGTTCGGCAGGCCGGTGAGCCCGTCCAGCTGCGCGCGGCGGACATGCTTGGCGCGCCATATATCCTGCTCGATGGCGATGGCGCACAGGTGCAGGCAGACGCGGATCATCCGTCGCTCGAGGGGCGTCGGTCCGCGGGGGACTCGATAATAGAGCGCGACGGCGCCCGTTACGTCGCCGCGGCCATTCTTGATCGGGCTCGACCAGCAGGCGCGCATTTCCAGCGGACGGGCAAGGTCGAGGAACTTGGCCCAATTGGGATCCGTTTCGATATCGGTGCTGGCGTACGGCTCGCCCAGAAAGGCCGCGGCCCCGCAGGCGCCGACCTTCGGGCCGATCATCAGCCCGTCGATCGCCTCGAGATACGCTTCGGGCAGGCTGGGCCCGGCAACCGGGTGCAGGCGGCCGGCCAGATCGACGCGCAGCACCGAGCATCGCACGTCCGGCAGCCGCAGTTCGACTTCCCGACACAGGCGATCGGTTGCCGACGCCAGATCGGTGCCTTTCGCGACCAGCTCCAAGATGTTGTTCTGAAGCGAGATGTCCACGTCGCCGCCTTATCCAGTTCTCTGCAAACTGCCCCCGGGGGCCTTGCCTGCGCGATAATGAAGGCGCCTGTAAATCTACGTAGAAGTGGCGCGTGGGTCGCGGTACGGACGCGGCATGCTGCACCATGTCGAATCCGCCGCCGCCCATCGCACGCTTGCGCCCGTCGGCGCGGCACCGCTGTTCCCGCAGGTTCCGGCGTGATCCGGGGTGGCCTAATGGCAGCATTGTCGCTGCTGCTTGCCGCACCGCAGGCGAGCGACACGGCCGCCTATCTGGCGCCCGAACAATATCCCGACGGGATGGCGATCCTGCCGCCGCCGCCGTCTGCCGACAGCCCTGCCTCGGCTCTCGACATGGCGGTGTTCCGTGCGACGCGGAAGCTGCAAGACACGCCGCGCTGGCGGATCGCTACCGACGATGTGACCAACGATCCGTTCAGCCGCAACGCCTGCGCGATGGGGGTAGTGCTGGATGCGGCGCGTGCGCCCGCACTGGCGCGGCTGCTGCATCGCGCCGGCACCGGGCCGGTCGTGGGCAAGGTGAAGGTCGCCTATCAGGTACCGCGGCCCTATCTCCGCGAGGACGGGCCGATCTGCGAGGCGAAGACCGCGCATCTTGCCAGCAATGGCGACTATCCGTCCGGGCATACCGCCAATGGCTGGCTGGAAGCGCTGATTCTGGCAGAGGTGATGCCGGAGCGGGCCACCGCGATCCTCGCGCGTGGGCGGGCCTATGGCGAGAGCCGCGCGATCTGCGGATCGCACAGCAAGAGTGCGGTCGAGGCGGGTTATATGGCTGGGGCATCGGTGTTCGCGGTCCTCCAGACATCGCCGCGCTACCAGCAGGACCTGGCGGCAGCGCGCCAGGAACTCGTGCGGCTTCGGTCGACGGCGCCGCGCCCCGACGGGCAGCGTTGCGCGGCGGAAACGGCGGCGCTCCAGGTCCGACCGTGGTGATGCACGGGTGACTGCGATGTCATGAAGCCGTCGCGCTTGGCCGTCACAAGCGCGCGGGCTTCATGGGGTATCGAGATGGACGGTGATGGCGCGCCTGCCGCGGCGCGATCCCCTTCGGGGTTGACGCTGTTCCTCGGTGGGCTGGCGGCGTTCGGCGCCTATTTCGCGATGTATGCCTTCCGCAAGCCGTTCGCCGCGGCGACCTATGCGGACGTCGCGGGCTGGCATCTTGCCATCGATTACAAGACCGCGCTGCTGATCGCGCAGGTGATCGGTTATGCCCTGTCCAAGCTGATCGGGGTGCGGGTCATCTCCGAAACGGGGCGACGCGGGCGCGCCCGCACGATCCTGGCACTGATCGGCGCGTCGTGGATCGCGCTGATCCTGTTCGCGCTGGTGCCGGCGCCGTGGAACGTCGCATGCCTGTTCCTCAACGGCCTGCCGCTGGGGCTGATCTGGGGCCTGGTGTTCAGCTATGTCGAGGGACGGCGGGTGTCCGAACTGCTGGGCTCGATGCTCTGCGCGAGTTTCATTCTGTCGTCAGGCGTGGTCAAATCGGTGGCGATGCTGCTGATGGATGCGGGCGTGGCGGAGCATTGGATGCCGGCCGCGACGGGGCTCGTCTTCGTGCCGCTGCTGCTCGCCGCGCTCTGGCAGCTCGAGCGTCTGCCGCCGCCCGATGCCTGTGACGAAGCCGAGCGGACGGTGCGCGTGCCGATGCTTGCCGCCGACCGCGCCGCATTCCTGCGCGCCCACGGCGCGACGCTGGTGATGCTGGTACTCGGCTACGTCCTGCTCACCGCGTTGCGGGACGTGCGCGACAATTTCGCGACCGAGCTGTGGAGCGCACTCGGCTATGGCGGCGCGGCGGCCGTGTTCTCGACGAGCGAACTGCCGGTGGCGCTGCTGACGCTCGGCGCGCTGGCGCTGCTGATGCTGATCCGCGACAATCTGCGGGCGCTGCTGGCGATGCACGGCCTGATCCTGCTGGGTGCGCTGTGCCTGGGCCTGTCGACGCTCGCCTTCCAGGCCGGCATGCTTGCGCCGCTGCCCTGGATGATCGTGACGGGCGCGGGACTCTATCTCGCCTATACGCCGTTCAACGCGATGCTGTTCGATCGCATGATCGCGACGATCGGTACCGCCGCCAATGCGGGATTCCTGATCTATATCGCCGATACCTCAGGCTATGTGGGAAGCGTCGCGTTGCTGCTGGTGCACAGCCTGGGCGCGTCCGAGGTGCAGTGGCTGCCGTTCTTCATGGTCTGTTGTTACGTGACGGCGATGTCCGTCGGCCTGCTGACCTTGCTGTCCGCCTTGAACTTCCTGCGCACCGATGCGGACCGGCGGGTGCCGCTGCGGCGCGCCGGATATTCCGTCTAGCCTCTCGGTTGATCCGGCGCGCGCCTTCGCCTACCAGCAAAGCCGATCGCGCCGGTGCCCTGACCAGGGCTTAATCGGGAATGCGGTGCGGGGAGGAAACTTCCCAAATCCGCGGCTGTCCCTGCAACTGTGAGCGGATAGCGCGATGCACTGGCCTCCTTCGAGAGGCAGCCACTGGGCCCGACGGGCCTGGGAAGGCGTGCAGCGCGCCGTGACCCGCAAGCCAGGAGACCTGCCGGCGTCCGGTCGCTCTTGCCCTGGCCCAGGGGATGGCCGCGGCACGGTGTACTCCGTCTGAGCGACGCATGAGCGGCGGGGGCCGCTTGCGGTTGCGTGGCCCGGTCGCCTGAAGCGTCCGCACCCCG
>Ga0307412_10002184_pt1 | contig 10859 bp, 10 predicted proteins | sample DK1Cmetagenome_3_FD_203823 | JGI IMG/M metagenome (GOLD analysis project Ga0307412, IMG submission 203823) | Maize rhizosphere microbial communities from greenhouse at UC Davis, California, United States - DK15-C-1 | ecosystem: Host-associated > Plants > Roots > Rhizosphere > Soil | place: USA...
TGCACCTGGTCAGTACGCGGGCTCCTACATCCATTATGGGGTTCGTGAGCATGGCATGGCCGCAGCGATCAATGGTATTGCGCTTCACGGAGGCTTGATCCCTTACGGTGGCACGTTCCTGACGTTTTCAGATTACGCTCGACCGGCCATTCGCCTGGCCGCCATGATGGAGATACGCTCGATCTTCGTCATGACGCACGATTCTATCGGCTTAGGCGAGGACGGCCCCACCCACCAGCCTGTCGAGCATCTATCGGCACTCCGGGCAATTCCCGACCTTGCCGTCTATCGCCCCGGTGACCCGATCGAGACGGCGGAATGTTGGGAGGCAATCCTTGATGCCCCTCGCAAAGCAGCGTTGATCGCTTTGTCGCGGCAACCGATGCCGTTACTGCGTAGAGAGCCAGTAAACGAGAACCGGTGCGCGAAAGGCGGCTACGTTCTTTTCGAAGCAGAAGGCGGAGAGCGTCAACTGACGATCATGGCGACCGGTTCGGAACTTCATCTTGCTGTTGAGGCTAGAAAAACGCTCCAGGCCGAGGGAACGCCGACCGCAGTCGTCTCAATGCCCTGTCGACTGTTGTTCGAGGCGCAGCCGCTGGAATACAGGAAGAAGGTTCTCGGTCCTGAAACGGCTCGAGTTGCGGTTGAAGCTGCCGTTCAAGACAGTTGGGACCGCTATCTCGGGTTTAACGGACGTTTCGTTGGCATGCACAGTTTCGGCGCCTCAGGAAAGATTGACGACGTCTACCGCAAGTTCGGTATCACGGTGGATGCCGTGGTCGCGGCTGCTCGGGAGGCTATCTCGAAGCGAGAGGTTTGACGTGCGCTGAAAGAGGTGGCCAGAGACCACCAATCGCCATGGTCGCCGCATGGACTCCGCAAGGTGCGCCTGCCATCGCTCCGTCTGGCATCATCCAATGCTCAACTCCGCTCGCGCTCGCGCTGACATAAGAGCGTGGCTGCACGATCAGTGCCACAGAAAACAATAGGCCAAATGTCAATATTCTGGTCGGCACGGTCTCGAAGCATACACGCGACGGTGATGCGCCTTGCAACGAGCGAAGCACGTGCAATCTCGCCTGCCTCCGCAAGCGCAGTCGGCGTCCCCGGCCTTCTCAGAAAGAAACTTTTACCTTTTGTAGCTAAAGTGTCCATTCATGTGCAGTGCGATAAATTAGAGTGACGGCTTGATGAACGGTGCGGCGTCTCTCCTGGTAGTGAACTTCATCATTGCCGCGTCATTCGGTGCCGTGTTTGTTGTTGTGGCCGCACACAGCCGCTCACGTAGACCAGCACTTTGGATTGGCGCCGGTTTCGCGGTGGCTTCACTATCGGCAATCTGCGAACTGCTCGTTGCCTATAGCTTCATGCCGAAGCTCTGGGCTCTTGGGGCCTTCTCAACGGTCCTGATCGGCATGGTCATGCTTTGCACCGGGATTGGCGAACTTTACGGAAAGCGGCTACCTGGCTGGATCACTTGCGTGTTTGTGGGAGCGAGCGTCGTGCTCGCCTATCTCATCTTCGATCTTCCGCGCGGCACGCCACCACAGGCCTTCCTGTATCAAACCCCGTTTGCAATTGTGCTCCTGACGAGCGCTGTAACGGTTCTTCCGTTTCGAAAACGCTCCCTGATCGACAGGTTTCTTGGTGGCCTCCTATTGATCACAGGTCTGCATTTCTACGCCAAGGCAGGGCTGGCGGTAATTGCTGGAGCAGGTGCATCGGCGCGTGACTACGTTCACACAGACTATGCACTGATCTCGCAGAGCACGACCGCCGTGCTCGTGGTGGCGGTCGGTCTGACGCTTCTTGCAACTCTTATCCTCGCAATCATGTCAGATCAGCGGGATGAATCAGACACTGACACGCTCTCGGGGCTTCCCAACAGAAGGAAGTTTGAGCGGACAGTTCAATCGATGCTGGCGCGCGCGCCTGATGGCAAGCATGCAATCATTCTATGCGATCTTGATCACTTCAAGACCATAAACGACACCTTTGGCCACCACATCGGTGACCTCGTCATCCGGGAGTTTGGCCGCCAGCTGCTTCACTATTTGCCCAAGGAGGCTGTGGCTGGGCGTATCGGAGGCGAAGAATTCGCGGTCTTCGTTCCAAATACCGAAACTGACGTCGCCGTAGGGCTCGCTCAAACAATGAGATCAGCCACGATGAAGCTGCCGGGATTGCCCGCAACGCTGAAGGTCACTGCCAGTTTCGGAGTCTCCTCATTGAACTCTGCTTCAGACCTTACAGAAGCCCACAGGAAAGCTGACATGGCACTCTACCAGGCCAAGAACGCCGGCAGAAACAGGGTGAAGATTGCACGTGGGAAAGCATGAAAGCGCAGCCCCGCGTTTTTCCGGCTCGGCCACGGTGACCCGGTGCTTGGTAGCATTGTCCTTGGTGAACTTGGCGTGGTGAGCCTGTGACAGGCAGACACAACACGATGATTGGCAGCAAAATGGCGGGAACCCTTTTTGCCGCCAAGGTGATGCTTCGATGCAGTCTCGGGCTCCCCGAAAGACAAAGAGCGGAATTTAATTGAAGACGCGTCATCCTTTGATCCTCACCGCCCGGATTGCCGAAACCGATCTCCAGACATTTGACCTCCTGCGACAAACGCATTTCCCGTCGCAGCGAAACTTCCTTCGAGCGCATCTGACCATGTTTCACCGGCTGCCTGGGGAGTACTCTGAACAAATCGCGCACGACCTTCGGTCCGTCGCCGAGCGCCAACCCCCGATCCTGGCGAATGTCGCAGGTATTCGCCATCTTGGGGCGGGCGTTGCCTTTGCCATTGAAAGCCCAGCCTTGGAAGCGGTCAGGGCCGAGCTGCGAGGACGGTTTTTCAACTGGCTTGGTTCTCAGGACACGAGAAAGTGGCAACCGCATATCACGGTCCAGAACAAGGCATCCCGGACGCAGGCTGATAGGCTTTATGGCGAGTTGTCGAGCGGATTTCAGGGTCGCGGCATCAGGGTGCAGGGACTTGATCTGTGGCAATACCTCGACGGTCCCTGGGCGCCCGAATTGTCAGTCACATTCTCAGGGACATGGTCTTGAGCCAGCTCAACTGAGAATGCTTTCACAGCAGAAAATCGGATAAGGTTGATACACAGGAGCTACGCTCTCACTTTATAATTTGCTCTGACGAGAGCGCTTCAACTTAGTTGCGCCAAAGTTTCCGCCGCAGTGCATGCCCGTCACGCCTTCATCTCAACCTTGATTAAAGTTTTGAAACCGGCGGACGGCCTTTTCACGCCGGAAAAGCGCCTTTGCGCGTGTCCTTTTGCTTCGATCGCGCTGTGGCGCAATGAATCGCGTTCTAACATCTCAGGCGAAGTCGGAAGAGTTTTACACTCGCGAGAGCGCACTTGAAATCCTAATCCCTACAAAGTCGATAGTCGTACTGTACATTCCACCTAAAGAGTTTGTTGAGATCGAAGGTGGAGCGCACGACATGAAACGTAGAACCCTTTTCCAGGCTGCATTTGTTGGAGCTGTCGCGGCCTTCTGGTCTGGTGCGTCATCTGCTGCCGACACGGCTTCCAAGCTTGTTGTCGCTGACCAGAGCGAACTTGTGCGCAACCTCCTGGAGGCAAGCGGCCAGAAGAAGAGCCTCGACTTCAACATCGAGTTTCCGAATTTTGCTGGAGGACCTGCCATCCTCGAGGCAATCCGTGCCGGCGCCCTCGATATCGCCTATGTCGGCGATACGCCGCCCATCCAGGCGCGGGCGTCGGGAACCTTGCTTCCGATCGTCGGAACTTTTACCCGCGAAGTGGCGCAGTACAGGCTGACCAGCCGACCCGGCCTCGTCATTAACAAGCTATCCGAGCTCAAGGGCAAGAAGGTCAGCTATGTCGAGGGGTCTGGACGTCAGGTGTTCTTGATCGAAGCCCTTAACCGCGCGGGGCTGAAGCTCTCAGACGTTGAACTCGTCAATCTGCGAGTAGCAGACCTTCCCGATGCTATCCGGTCTGGTACGGTCGATGTCGCTGTTCTCCAGGAGCCGCACGTAACAAGACTGGTTAAACAGGTTGGGGCGTCGCCGGTGCTGGATCCCGAGGAACGCAAGCTTCTGCCAAGCACGTCCTATTTTTATGCCCGTCCCGAGGCGCTGGCCGATCCGGTCAAGGTTGAGGAAATCAAGAGATTCCTCACAGCCTTCGTGCGCGCCGGAAAATGGAGCAACGAGCACGAAAAGGATTGGGCAAAGTTCTATTTCTCGGATTTCCAGCGCGTTTCGCCGGAAGACACAGATGCCATCTTGAAGGGCCAGTCGCCACTTATCTTCCAGACGTCGGCTGAGGCGATCCCGCATCACCAGAAGCTTATCGACATTCTCTACCAGGCAGGTTCGCTCAAGGAGCAGTTCGACGCGAAGGGTTCGTTTGTCGATACTTTTGATGCGACCATCGAGCAGGCACGTGAAGGTGGAAGCTGATGGCAAACGTCGTTGATGGAAGATATGTGACAAGCGATCGCGAGCCGCGAGCAAAAGGTGAGACAACAGCCGCAGCTCCGCGCAAGCCCGCCCGCCTCGTTCCTGGAAAGCTACCGCGCGGCGCGCGTTTGATCGGACCGTTGCTCGTTCTCTTCGGATGGGAGTTGGCGTCCCGTCTCGGCTATCTGTCACCCTACACGCTTGCAGCGCCATCGACCGCACTGAAGACCGGCTATGAGATGGTCGTAGACGGCACGCTGGTGCCACACCTGCTCGCATCGGCCGCGCGTGCCTATTCGGGGCTCTTCCTCGGCGTCCTTGTTGGCGTCATCCTTGCGTTGCTTTCCGGTCTGACCAGGACGGGTGAGGCCTTGATCGATGGCATTGTCCAGATCAAGAGAGCTGTTCCGACCTTGGCGCTGATCCCATTGGTCATCATCTGGCTGGGTATCGGCGAGCCGATGAAGGTATTCCTGATCTTCACAGCGGTCCTGGTGCCTGTCTACATCAATACCCACGCAGCCCTACGCAGCATTGACATCGGACACGTCGAACTCGCGCGTACCCTTGGACTTTCGCGCCTCGAATTCGTCCGTCATGTTGCACTGCCAGGAGCGCTGCCAGGGTTTTTTGTGTCACTGCGGCTGGCGGTTGCACTCTGTTGGACAGCTTTGGTCGTGCTCGAGCTCGTCAACACGCAAACGGGCATCGGTTACCTGATGAACCGAGCGCGTGACTGGGGGCAGACGGAAATCATCGTGGTCGGCATCATCATCTATGCCGTGCTCGGCCTTTTGTCGGATGCTGTCGTTCGTTTCATCGAAAGCCGCGCCCTATCGTACAGGAGAGCGCTCGGATCATGAATGCCCATATCCCCGTTCCAAATGCTGTCACGCTTCGCAACCTCTCGCGGAGTTTCGACGGCAGGACCATTCTCGACCGGGTGTCTCTCGACATTCCTCACGGACAGTTTGTCTCCCTGTTGGGTGAATCCGGTTCGGGCAAGACGACTTTGCTGCGTGCGCTTGCGGGCCTGGACGATGATGCCGAGAGCCAAGGTCATTTTCAGGTGCCCGCCAGCACATCGGTTCTCTTCCAGGATTCGAGGCTGCTGCCTTGGAAAACGGTAATCGACAATGTGACGCTCGGACTGCGTCGCACCGATGGGAAGTCGACTGCGCTCGATATGCTCGAGGCGGTGGGGCTGGGCGACAAGGCTCACGTGTGGCCGTCTACGCTTTCTGGAGGGCAGAAGCAGCGTGCGTCACTTGCGCGATCGTTGATCCGCTCCCCTTCCCTGCTGCTTGCAGATGAGCCATTCGGCGCCCTTGATGCTTTGACCCGTATTCGCATGCAGGAGCTTTTGATGCGCCTGGTCGAGCGTGAGAGGCCAACGATCATTCTGGTCACTCATGACGTCGATGAGGCGCTCCTGCTCTCCGATCGCATTCTTGTTCTGCAAGATGGTCGAATTTCGGAAGACCATGCCATTTCGCTGCCGCATCCGCGGCGGTCACATCAATCCGAACTGATCGATCTACGCGCTAAGCTACTCACCAGCTTTGGTGTCAGCGCAGATAGAGTTTGAAAGGCTACGATAAATGACACGCCAGCTGCACCTGAACCTCTTCCTGATGTCGCGTGGTCACCACGAAGGCGCATGGCGCCATCCCGGTTCCAACCACAAGGCCCTCACCGATCTTGAGCTTTATGTCGAGGCTGCTCAAATTGCGGAGGAAGCCAAGTTCGATGCGGTGTTTCTCGCTGATACTCTGGCGGCCGGCAATAGCAGCGGTCTCGCATCGTCGGGATCATTGGAGCCGGTTGTGCTCCTTTCCCTACTGGCCGCGCATACGAAGAAAATCGGGCTGATCGGAACGGCGTCAACGACCTACAGCCTTCCCTATACGCTTGCACGTCAATTCGCCACGCTTGACCACCTGTCCAAGGGACGTGCGGGCTGGAACATCGTCACGTCATGGGCTCCAGAAGCCGGTGCCAACTACGGCCTTGCGCAAAACGTCGACCACGGCGATCGCTATCGACTCGCCGAGGAGTTTGTCGAGGCTGTCGACGCGCTCTGGAAGAGCTTCCCGGCCGATGCCGTCGTCGATGACCGTGAAGCCGGCCGTTACCTTGACACGAACCGGATTCGGCCCGCCAACTACGAGGGTAGCCACTATAGAACGAAAGGGCCCCTCAATGTCCCGGGCAGTCCCCAAGGACGGCCCGTCTATATTCAGGCAGGACAGTCGGATACCGGACGGTCTTTCGCCGCACGCTGGGCGGAAGCAATTTTTACCGCTCACATGGCAATAGATAGCGCCAAGACGTTCTACTCTGATGTGAAGAACCGGGCCGTTGCGTACGGCCGCAGACCCGATGACATCGTGGTCTTGCCTGGTATCAGCGCCGCGATCGGCTCGACCAAGAAGGAAGCGGAACAGGTTTGGGAAGAACTCGATGCCCTGACGAGCACGGAAGTTGGCTTGACAAGACTATCAGCCCGTTTCGGCGGCCATGATTTCAGTAACATTCCGCTTGATCGCCCACTTGCCGCGGGTGACTTCCCCGACCCTAATGCTGTCGAAGCATCCAGAAGCCGGGTCATTGGCTACGTCGAAATGACGCTTCGCGAAAAACTCACCCTTCGGCAATTGTTGCGCAAACTGGCCGGCGCGCGTGGCCACCTTGCGGTTGCCGGCACGCCGGACGAAATCGCTGACCTCATCCAGGAATGGTTCCAGTCCGGCGCGGCGGACGGCTTTAACGTGATGCCGCCGATCATCAACAGCCAGCTCAATTTGTTTGCTGAAGAGGTCGTTCCCCTCCTGCAAAAGCGTGGACTGTTCAGGCTGGACTATCAGGGCTCGACATTGCGATCACATTTCGGTTTGGGCGCAGTCGGCGTTGACGCAGCACTAGCTCGTTCCGCCTAGCCTCGCCTTACTGTAGTCTTCAAACACGCGCGATGCGGCATGGTCGCGCTTCCCGATTTTTTTCGGGAAGTACCGCCAGTGATGGCAGCAATGCTCATCTTTGACGGCGCGGCTGCACGAGAACTGGGGCGGCTGGTCATCAAATCACGGCTTTACTTCGATCTTTGATTACCGTGCGCAAGTTCGCCCCCCGTTCCAGGCACGGAAACATCTGCCTGCGCAAAACGACAAGCGCCTGCGCGTAGATCTCGCCCCGTCGACTTTGCGCAGATCATGAACCTCCGCCATCATGGATGAAGCCTGAAGCGTCCTGGCGGTTGCTTCGTCGATTGACTTTTTGGTCAGCCTGTTTTCAACGCATGATAACGAACACGGTCGGTCTCGCATTCTGAGCAGACAGGACCAGACCTCTTGAAGCAGGCGAGATTCGGTAGATGAGGTTGACGGCGCCCCTGCGTCAAAACCGCATGATCGTTCGAACTCTGCAATAGGGTAATATTGAAACGCCGCCGTTCAAGCGCTCCAAGGGCTTGCTTCCAGATCGCAGTCGTGGCTAACACAGGTCTGGGTGCATGTACCGCGTGACCTGAGCGATCTCGACAACGAGCCAGATGTGGATCCGAGTGAATGAGTAAGAGAGACAACCACTCCGCCGACCTCCTTGTAACGGAGAAGGACGGTGTGGTGGCGAGGCTTGTCGTGCGTGGCGGAGTTCGCCGCCCGAATGAGTTGCAAGCCTTCCTCAATGCCTTTGCTTCAGTAATGTTGTCGTCTGACGCTTCTCCCACCGCAAGCTTCATTGCAGGCAAAGTGCTTCAGCGTACAGAACGAACAGGAAGCTTCAATCTGGAAGAAGCGGGGCAACGCAAGCATTCATTCCAAACGGCTTTGCAGCACGCTCAAATGTCTAGCTTGCCAGGCCCGAGCTTGGCAAATGCGCTTGCCCATCTCAGCCGGCATATTGTGTGGAAGAGCGGCCGTTCTGGCCCATTTGCGAGCGTAAACTTCTCGAAAGCACACGCACACAGCGTTCTGGTTGGACCTTCGGGCCTTGAGACGCGACCGGACATCAGGATCTGTCTGATCCTCATGGAACCCTATACCCGGTTCCCCGATAATGTGCAGGCCCGCTCGAAGGCTTTCGTACTGCTGAGCCCATCAGAGATATGCATCGACGGGGAAGCATGGATGAAAGCCGATGCCGGATCGGTCTTTGCGGTCGAGGAAGCGCAGACCTTCGCAATACGATGCACCTCGCAGCCACTACTTGCTGTCTGGTGCCAGCTTGAGGAAGGCTTCAAGTAGCTGCTTGGCGCCTTGAGATACAACACGCGATCGCCTGGTGCATGTACTCATCGGTGCTGTTAAGCTAGAATCCTGACAATCCGGGACGCTATCCGTCAAGGAGTTGCATACACTGAAATATCCATATGGTGCTTTAACCAGGGCGGGTATAATGGGTGTGACGGCTGTTCCAGATCGGGCGGCTGTTCTCAAAGAAAAGCCATGATGACCATCACGGCACCTGCGACGATCGTTGTCCCAGCCAACGTGGATGCAAGCAGCAAAAATTCGATGGGCTCGTCTTCCCAAAAATACTCGTTCATCTGATGCATCGTGATTCCCTCCCAGTTCAACTGCGTGAATCGAATCCCTGAAGGGAGAGTAGCCCGTGATGGTATTTCCGCAAGGCTATTCATCACCCGCACTCGTTCAACTGTGATGCTTTTGCGCCCCTTACTTCTTGATATGCCGTTCACCTTCCTCGTCGGCTTCACCTGGCATCGTCATTCATTGGATTGGTTGGGCACTTGCATCAGCTTCAATTGAAGTGCCTATTTGCCGGCAAGTCACACGGATCATTGTTTCCAGTGCGACTGAACCGATCGGTCAGCGGCTTCATCAGTGGCGCAGATCCTCGCCTTGTCCCTCTTCGCTTCGGCTTTTCCCTATCCGGAATACCGCGAGCTCGAGAGCTGCATATACTCGAGTGGCAGCTGTGTAGCATACTTGATCTTCTCGATCGCGAAGGACAAGGAGACAGTTCGGATATCCAATTTTGAAACCAGCCGCTTGTGGAATGCATCGATCGCCGACATGTTCGGCACGAGCACCCTCAACAGATAGTCGACGTCCCCACTCATCCGATAGACTTCGACCACTTCTGGAAGCGACGCCACATGGCGTGAGAAATCGTCAAGCCATTCGACTGAATGAGTGCTCGTATTGATGGATACGAAAATCGTGATGCCAGCGTTGATCTTTTCAGGATCGAGGATCGCGACCCGCTCCTTGATAACCCCGTCCTCCTCCATCTTCTGAATGCGTCTCCAGCACGGTGTTGTAGACAGGCCGACCTGCCGAGCGACATCAGTGACTGGCAAAGTTGCATCTTCCTGCAATAGCGCGAGGATTTTTCGATCGAGCCGATCCATTAGATACTCCTTGGAAACGTCTTGGGCACGACGTCAGTCAGTCGCGACCAGGGTGGTTCTTCGACACGTCGGATTGCCACTCGAATTGCCGCCGGCCGGCTGAAAAGAAGTACTTTCGGAGCTTCCGGCGTTGCGGTGTTTGGGATGACGCGGATCATCGTGCGGTTTAAAAAGGAACCGCCGCGCGACATCGGCGTAGCCATCATAGACGAGCCCGCCATTGGCCGCGACAAATGCGCTACGGTTGTCGCGGTAGATCTTAGGGATCTGGTACCAAGGTATGCCCGGACGAAGATGGTGAAGAACGTGCAGATTATTATAAAGGAATAGCAGCCCGAAAAGCGGGCTGTTTTCTACGATCGCCGTTCGCTCGCTGTGGTGATCGGCATAGCGGTGCTCGGCATACGAGCGAAGTCGCGTTAAGGCGGCGCCGACATACACAAAGCCGACCAGGTAAAGCCAAAGAGGCATTGCACAGACGACGAGAGCCCAGGCGAGGACAAGGCAGACGCCTAAACTGTGCACGGACCACAATCGAAGTCTCTTCCTGTCGCCACGCACGATGAATATCGCCTCCTCAACCAAAAAGTTACCGATCATGACGATCGGGCCGATCGTCATTCTTCCGAGCAATGTCGTGTTCCATTCCGCCAGAGATCGACCGAACCATCCCAGGGCAGTCCAAGTGGCCTGCGTAAAGTAGGACGATTCAGGATCTTCGATCGGATCAGTCAGGTGCTCGTCGCGATGGTGGACCAGGTGTCCACTCCGGTAGATCGCATAGGGAAGCCACAGGGACAGAGGCGGCCATCCGATCGCATCGTTCAAGCGCTGGTTACGTGTGGGGTGCCCATGGATGACTTCATGTTGCAAAGATCCATGCCAGGCGATGAGCCACCCACCGGCGGCGATGACGGTGACGAGCGGAAGCGACGCCCAAAAGTATGTCAGCAGCAAGAACGCGCCGTATATTCCCATAGCAAGGACCGCCGTCGGCCATTCGACGCGCGCGATAGCCGAGCGCGCTACCGTTGG
>Ga0307412_10002185_pt1 | contig 10858 bp, 24 predicted proteins | sample DK1Cmetagenome_3_FD_203823 | JGI IMG/M metagenome (GOLD analysis project Ga0307412, IMG submission 203823) | Maize rhizosphere microbial communities from greenhouse at UC Davis, California, United States - DK15-C-1 | ecosystem: Host-associated > Plants > Roots > Rhizosphere > Soil | place: USA...
CGGGAGCGCGTCTCGCGTGCGGCACTGGACGCGTTGGGTGCGGACGTGGTGGCGTCACTGTCGCTCAACGTCCAGACCCCCCGCGCTGCGGCTGATGAGCGTCGGGATGCGCAGAGCGGGGTAGCGGCCGAGCGTCCGGCGCAGGCGCGGGCATGGGCCCGTATCACGGACGGGAAGTGCGCGGCGGTGGTTGCGGCCGATGCGCTGGACGACGTGACCGGGCTGAACGTGGACGCGGACGGGAACGTCACGGTGACCCTTTCGGGACGCATGCGTCTGGACAAGGCGACGGCGGTCGCGTCGCTGTGCGGCGGGGGCGTCATGGCGGTCGGGAAAAGCTCGGGCGCGCTCGCTCCGGTGGCTGGTTCGCTGGACGCGGTGAACAAGGGGGACGGGCGCGCGGCACTGGGGTACCAGACCGGTACGTGTCCGGTGTGTCGGGTCATGGTGAAACTGACGGGGTCGGGTGCGATCGGTTCGCACCGCCCGGACGGGTCGACCCCGGACGCGCCGCAGCTTTCGGAGCGTCAGGTTCCGGCGGTGGACACGCGCGGTGAGGCGACGCGGGACGCTGCCAGGAAGCGTGACGGTGAGGCGTACCGGGATGACGTGGTCGTGACGCTTGACCCGATGGCGCCGGTAGCCGAACAGGTGGCGGCGGTGCGCGCGGCGGTCGCGGGGGACAAGAAAGCCCCGGGGGTCAAGCCGATGCGGGTGCCCGTGGTGGACAGTGGCGCGACCGATGGAGAGCGGGAGCGCCGGACGGCCGGAATCAAGGGTGGGCGGAACCAGGGGCGCTCCGATGGTGTGGCCATGGTGCCGCTGGGTGAGTCCGGGTATGCGGGAGTCAAGTTCGACGACGGGCGCGGGTCGACGGACGAGAACGGTAAGGCGATCCACGCGGACGGGCCGATGTCGGAAGTGGACCCGATCAAGGGCGGTCCGTTCGGAACGGTGCGGGAGTCGGTTTACAACGCGATGTCGTCGGCACAGCGTCGCCGGTACCGCGCGAAGGTGGCGCACAACCGCGCGGTATGGGAGGCGGGACGCGACAAGCGCAAGGCGGAGCGTGCGGCTAAGGGAATGTCCCGTACGGACATGGTGAAGGCGCGTAAGGCCGCGTCGGTCGGGTCGTCGCGCCAGGGGCACACGTACAGCCACCACATGACGACGAAAGACACGGACGTCGTGGTAACGGCGTTCGGTCGCGTGCCGCGTATCGGTCGGGACGTTCCGTCGGACGCGAAGTAGCAGGCGCGGTATCCCGGGGCAGGGGGTGTCCCTGCCCCGGGGCTTGGATTGTGGGACGAACGGCACATGCCCGGACAGTCCGGGGCGGGTTATGGAAAAGGGGATCGAGATCATGGGTGTGTTGTCGGCGGTGCTGTTCGTGATGTGCATGGCGGTCGTGGGGTTGTCCGCACTGGTCGGCGCGGCGTGTGTCGGGGACTGGGTGGGGGAGTTCTGGATGCGTCACGGCGGGGACGTGGGCGGCGTGCGGGCGGTCGCGCGGGCGGTCCGGCTGCGGGTGACGTGGTGGGGGCGTGAGCGCCGGAGCGCGGTGCGGGTGGCACTGATCCCGTTGCGTGTCGACGTGCGGCGGCGGTGGGGGTACCTGCGCGGTGCGGCGGTGCTGTTCGCGGTGTGCGTGCCGGTGTGGATGACGCGTTATCAGGTGTGGGCGAAACTGGACGGCTTCACGAACGGTTTCACGTCGCAGGTGCGGTACATGGTCGTGGCGAATGTCGCTGCGGTCCGTCGGTAGTTTCAGGTCAACTTTCCGGGAAGGGAAAGACGTCATGAGTGTTTCGCTGGAAAAGATCAACCCGGTGGTTCGCGCGGTGCGGATTCACACGCTGGCACGTCCGTACGCGTGGATCGACGTCCGGCAGCACATGAACACGCGGGTCACGGTCGGGTACCGCTCGAACGAGACGGGCCGTACGCGGTACATGGAATCGTGCTTCCTGGATTGGGAGCGCGTGTTGCGCCGTGAGATGGACATGGAGTACCGGGCGGGGAACCTGTCCCGCGTGGAGACGCTCTGCGGCGAGTGACCGAAAACCGCCCGGAAGTTATCACTTTCGGGAGCAAGTCCTAGTAGGTTTCGTGTGCCGCGTCGGTTGAATTCCGGCGCGGCTGGAAGGGGAGAAGATCATGGACTGTGTGCAGTACGCGGGACACTTGGACCTGTCGGAGCTGAACGCGCGCATCGTGGGTGTGTGCGGACCGTTCCGGGGCGTGGTGTGGGCCCGGGGCAACTTCCTCGGCCGCTACACGCGGGTGTGGCTGGACAACGGTTACGGCGTGCTCGTGTGCGAGCGCTACGACGACCGGGGCGAGATCCGGCCCGGTCCGCTGATGCTGGTCCCGATCCGGCACATCGACGGGTACGGCGAAACCATGTGGACCCCGGTCTACCGCACCGGCGGGGAGATCGGGGAGCGCGACGAGCTGTTCCGCGTCTCGGCGTCGGACGTGGGCGCGGGTGTGAAGCTGCTCGCGGACCTGTCGGAGCTGAACGGGCACGACATGCGGGCGGTACTGCGGTGACGCCGCTTGACGTGGCCCGGGAGGCACGGCGGCTGGCGCAGATGCGGCACCTGTCGTTCGCGGTGGAGATCGAGCACGACCGGGCGTCACACGACGGGCACACGTACGCGTGGCTGTCGAGCGGGTACGGCGTGAGCCTGATCGGGCGGCCGGATGACGCTTATCCGGAGTTGTTGGCCGTGCGCCGTGACGGGACCGGGTGGCATGTGTCGCATGCGGTCGTGGCGCACGTCGGCAACCGGGAGGTGCGGACCGATTCGGTCGGCAACCTGCGCAACGTGACGCCGGACATGGTGTGTGCGCTGCTGGGTGTCATGGCGTGGTGGAACGAGGGGCGCGACTGGCGCCGGACCGTGGTCGGAAGTACGGGTTGATTCTGTCGGGCGCGGGAGTGTGACCCGTGCCCGGGAGTGTCCATCCGGACAACGCAAGATCACATCACATGTGGGAGACAGGCATGCGCAAGATCGTTATGGCATTCGGGATCGTCCTCGCAGTTCTGGCGGGTGCGTCGGCGAGCGTCGCGGCTGACAGGACGGGCCCGACTATGCGGCCGATCGTCAAGCCGGTGCTCGGCTACCGGATCGGCCACCCGTGCGACCTGGACATGAACGGGCGCGGGTGGGGGTCCACGGAACTGCTGTGCCTTCGGGTGTGGAACCACGACGCGTACACCATCACGCACCCCGACGGGTCGATGACCGACACTCCGGCGGGCCCGACCGTGGTCAACGAACTGGTCAAGGGGGCGGAGTTCGAACCGCAGCGTGAGCGGGCGGCGTACATCCGGGGCGGTCTCCTGAACGAGATCCGGGAGTACGGCAAGCGCGACCAGTAGTCATCAGCGTGTGACCACTCGGAGCGACCGGGCAAGGGGGCCCGGTCGTTGCGACGGCATCACACGTGCCGACGGGTTATCAGAAAGGGGAACGGCATGCGGTACATGGCACTGAACATCGAGGGACAGTTCATGGCGGTGCTGGACACGCAGGCGAAGGAGGTCCTGATCTATGACTCCCGGTTCACGGGGGAGGCGCCGCGCGGTGCGCGACGGCAGGACCAGTGGACGGCGGACGGTCAGTTCATCACGTCGATCCTGACGGGGATGGTGGTACAGCACGGTGACAACCCCTGGAGCATGGTCGGGTACGCCGACCCGTGGATGATGAACGCCGGTCAGTTCCGGTTCCTGCGGACGTGGGTCAGGGGCTTTCTCGCCGATGGGAAATTCCCGGTCGGGGACGGCACGTCGTTCATCAACAACCGGTGGACGTACACGGGCCCGGCCGGTTACCGGGTGCGGGAGCGTGACGGCGTGTACAGCGTGATGTCGTACGCGGCGAACGGTGAGCGGGTGGTGGGGCCGTTCGGCATGGACCTGTCGCGGGACGACGCGTACGCGCTCGCGACGACTCTCGCCAACGGCCGCTGACGGCTTATCGGATCCGGTCGGCACACCGGGCAGACAGGGGCGGTCGCGTCCCTGTCGGTCCGTGTCCTTATCGGGAAAGGGAAACAGCATGATCATCGAGTACGCGGGAATCGCGAAGTTTCAGGTCGGGTCCGGAACGGTCCATGAGGTCCGGGCGTGGTGGAACGCCAACGACGACAAGGAAGGAAAGGTCAAGCGGGCCGCCATCGAAGCGGTGCGGGAAGCGACGCGTTCGTTCGACACGCTCACGTTCGACTCGTGGGACATGAGCACGTACAGCACGCCGCAGATCAACGCCATGATCCGCATCCGGGAACGTTCGCCGGAACAGGTGGCGGCGCGGGAGGAACTCAAGTCCCGTCGGTACACCGCGTGTGGCAGCGACGGGTGCGGGGAGTTCCCCGGGGAGGTCGTGCAGGTCGCGGACGGCACCGAGAAGCCCCTGTGCTACGGGTGCCGGACGGCGCTGCCGCAGGGTTCGTACCAGGTGAAGCACTGGATCCAGCGTGACGGCCGGGTGCAGATCAACTAGGGACCGACCGGGGTTCGGCGGCACACGGCACATGTCGTGTGCGCGCCGTGTCCTTATCAGTTCTGGGAAAGGGGAAGTGACCATGGAGACCATGGAATTCGTCCGGGCGTGGGACAACGGACACCACGAGTTGGGGGCGCACTGGATCCGGAAGGGTTCGGCCGGTCGGATGGACGACACGTTGGACAGCCTGATGCGGGCGGACCACGTGATCCTGGTTCACGCCGACGGGACCGTGAGCCACAACGTGAACGGGGTGTGGGCGCCGGAGATCTCCGTCGACCTGGACGCGGACGGACAGATCACGGACGCGGCCGAACGCGAGACGCTGGACGCGGTGAAGCGCGCGGGGTGGGACGTCGAGACGGGCCGGTCGGGTCAGTACACGTACGGCGGCCCGTTCATGCACACGTCGGAGCGCGTGGGCGGGGACCTGGCGGAACACGTCCTGTCCACCCCGGGGTACTGGGTGGTGGTGTACCCGTCGGCGTCCGTGTCGCACTGCCCGGACGAGGACGACCGCTGCGACGTGTGCACGCTCACCGAGGAGGCCGGTACGGAAAACTGGCTGATCATGCACCGGGAAGCCTGATCCGGTTGCGTGTGTGCCGGACGACAAGGAAGGACATGTGATGTACACGATCACGGATGACATGCTGGGGCGCCCGATCGTCACGCCCGAGGACAAGGCGACGTTTCCGAACTGGACGCGCTACTACCCGGAGTACTCCTCGGTGCTGCCGATGTTCGGTTCGGCCGGGGCCATGTTCGCGATGATGTGGACGCTCGACGGCGGCGCGGACCGGGAGTGCGGGCGGGCCGATATGGGCAACGGGTGGTCGGCCCTGTTCGAGGCGGACCGGCTGATCCTTCGCGGGGATGACGCCGGGTACCGGTGGGCGTACCGGATCGCGGACGACGCCGACATGGAAACGGTGTGGGCGGAGCTGGAGGCTGGAGCCGTGACGGATGAGCCCGCCGGTTCGTGACGGGTGGGGGTTCGGCGGCGCACACGTCCTGTGTGCGCCTGCCGTGTCCTTATCGGTTCTGGGAAAGGGATGGACGACGTGACGGACATGGCGAGCAACGGAACGCCGATGGATGTACTGACGGGAGAGGACTGGGAGACGCCGTACGGGCCGGGCAAGTTCGACACGGTGGCGTCGGAGAAAATCTGGTCGTGGACGCTGGACAGTTCCCAGGACGACGACTGCGGGAACTCCGTCGACTGGCACTGGTGGGCGGCGCGGTTCGACGCGGAGCCGGTGACCGATGACCCGTCCATGCGGGCGGGCGTGATCGTCGAGGAACGTTCGGGCGGTTCGGTCTGTGCGACGCGGTACGACTCGGCAGAAGAGCTGCGTCGGGACTGGGAGTCCCGCGAGCGGCGCTATGCGGAGCACGTACACGCGTGGTGTGGCGACGGGGTCAAGTGCGAGGGGTGCGCGCACTGCGAGTTCTGACGGATCGGGTTGACGGCGGCGCACGTCGCGGGACGTGCGTACGCCGTGTCCTTATCGGTCACGGAAGAAGGAGAAAGACCATGAACAACGCGGACAGGCTGCACGCTGCGGAAGCGGCGTTCGACATGCTGACGGGTGGTGGACGGGACCTGATCACGGCGGCGACGGAACCCACCTTCCAGTTCTACGACGGGGAGATCGTCAAGGGGTACGGGGCGGCGGCGGACCGGGCGGAGCGTGAGGTCAGGAACCTCACGGACAAGATCAACAAGACGATCGACGAGACGAACGGGAAGGGCTGAACATCATGGGTCGACGTGTGGAGTCGGGGATCAACGGTCCGGCGATGGGGCGCGCGCTCGCGCACCAGGAAGTCGAGCTGTGGATCATGAACGATCAGCCGGTGCTGGAGCGACTGCGGGCGATCGTCCGGGGCGATGACGGGTTCCGGGGTGACAAGCGGTGGCCAGTGCTGCGGGTGCGGGAGTTCGTAATGCACCTGTTGTACACCGACGACGGATCGTCGTACCGGTCGACGTGGCGCCTGTTCCACGGTGACCGGTTCCCGACATCGGGCTTCAACTCGACCATGCCGACGTACGTACGGGAGCGGTTCGAGCGGGACGACGTGGAGCACATGGACTGGGACGAGTTCATGTCACAGCTCATGGAAGGGGTGGACGAGTGATCGTCAGGACTACGGCACTGGGCGCCACGGATCACCAGCCTTATCGGGTGCGGGCGCGACTGCGGGAGACGGGGGAGGTTCTGACGGAGCCCTACGAGAGGGAAGGGGAATCGCTGAACATGGCGGACACCCACGAACGCACGGCGCGGGCGCTGGTTCGTTCGGTCATCGGTGACCGTGCGTTCAGCATCGTGCAGACCGGGGAGACCGTGACCGGCTACACGTTCTTCGCGTCGCCGCACTGACATCGGGTCGGGCTTCGGGAGGCCCCGGGCAACCGGGGTTTCCAGTGGCCTTATCGGTATCGGGAAAGGGAAACGACATGAACATCATCGGCGGACACAAGACGGAGCCGACCGGCAAGACCATGAAGCAGCACCCCGGCAACCCGCCGGAGCTGCGGTGCACGGGATGCCACGTGACGGGGGACCACTACGTGTTTTCGGTCGGCGTCCAGGGGTGCCCGGGGGATCCGGCGTCGTTCCCGCTGTGGGTGTGCCCGGGTGGTGACGGCTGTGACGGCCACATGGACACGGACTCGGCGGAGTTCCGGGCCTGGAAGGACATTCCCTCGTACGACGCGGACGACGTCCCGCACTGGACGCACGGCACGGATGACCTGGCGAAGCGGGCGGCGGACGCGTACCGCGACCGCATGGACCGGGTCGGCATGCGTACCGGGGCGTGGAGTCAGGAGGGATTCCGGGCGGGACCCGAGGGCGGCAAGGTGGCGGAGCTGACGTTCATCGGCCTCCCGTGGTCGGTGTGGGTGGAAGCGAACGGAAAGGTGACGGCCCGTATCGGTAACTGATACCGGTCGGGGTTCGGGAGACATCCGGCCGTCGCCGGATGTTTCCAGTGGCCTTATCGGCTTCGGGAAAGGTGAAAGAGAATGTCGGACATGATCGAATCGTGGACCGTGACGGCGGAATCGGCGGGCATGGACTACGGGTTTCACGTCGTCGTGAAGGCGGACACGGACACGCGGCCGGAACACTCCGACTGCTACAGCGCGGCTGACGTGGTCGGCTGGCGCCAGGACCAGTGGCGGTACGTCGTGTTCATGGTGACCCCGTTCCTGCCGGGCGTGACGTTCGACGGGGCCGCCGAGGTGCTCGGTGGTGTGGAGTGGGGGTTCCTCGGCGGCCGGTGGCTGGACAAGGAATACGCGATGTCGTCGCATCCGGTCCCCGAGATGATGCGGAGCGCTGCGTCTGCGGCCGATGAAATCCGCCGCAACCTGGCCTGAAACCTGGTATCGGTTTCGGGTAGGTTCAACCAGAATTTTCGGAAACGGAAGAGGAGTAAAACCATGAGCACGTACGACTACTTGACCCCGGGTGAAGCGTTCGCGGCGAGCCGTGACGGCGTGGCCGACTGGCAGACGATCATCGGCCGCAAGGGTGCGGACGCGGACCGGGTGGGGCTGAACAACGCGGCCCAGATCACCCGGACGCGGACCGGGAACGCGCGCAAGCCGGAGGAGACCTGGGTGGCCCGTGGCGGCATGGAGAAGCACGGCAGGGTGATCGAGCGCGTGACCCGTACCCGCGAGGAGCTGGACGACCCGGAGATCCCGCACAGCACGGTGACCGTGCACTACGCCGACGGCACGCACGAGTACTTCCTGCCGGGTGACCTCCTGTGCGTGGAACGCCCCATCGGCGCCTGATCCGGTCGGACTTCGGGAGGCGCCCGGTTACCGCCGGGCGCCTGACGTGGCCTTATCGGAAAGGGGAAGCGCATGGAGTTTCCGGAGTACGTCCGCGATGTCGACATCAACATCATCGGAACGGTGGCGGACACCAACCCGCACAACGGAACGTTCGCCGTCGAGTGGGAGGACGGCGAGGAAACCACGGAGTACCTGCGGGGCGAAGGCGTGAGCTGGACGCGCCTGCTGTCGCGGTCCGTGGCGAACGAGTGCCTGGCTCTGGTCCGGGCGTACGTCAGGGACGACGGGGCGGCGCTGCGGGAGCCGGGGCACGAGGGTCCGTACTGGTCCATCGACCTGGAAGGCGGGCCCGAGGAGTGGGCCTACCGGATCAGTCAGCCGGGGTCGGGGGTTGCCTGGCCCGACGGGGTGTGGGTGGAACCGGTCTCGATGTCGTGGTGCATCAGCCTGCACGTCAAGTAACCGGCCGGTACGTACAGAGACAGGGAAGGGGAGAGATGTTCACCGACTACCAGGGACGCAAGCGGGAGCCGCTGGGCGGTAAGGAGGTGCCCGGGTTCGGGGCGTGGCTGCACTCGGCACACAAGGATGTCACCGAGTCGCTCGACGTCCTGCGCCGCACGGTTCCGGTGGAGAACCCGGTGCGGTACATCGCGAATGCGGCGCACCGCGACTTCGCCGCCATGCTGCACCGGTGGCGGCTCATGGAGATGGGGAAGTCGCCGAACGTGATCGACGAGCACGCCCGGGACGACTTCGAGGTGTCGCTCATCGCCAAGGTCATGTCGGCGTACGGGGCTCGGGAGTACGCGCTGTCGATCACGTGGGACGAGCGGCCGGAACCGACCGGCCGTCCGATGGTGGACGTGGACGCGTCGTACGAGCGGGCGTGTACGTTCCTGGCCCGGTACATGGGCATCGACCCCAAGCGGGTCAAGGAGTGCGGCGGGGACCAGGACAAGCTGATGGGGTTGGGTGGCGGGCGATGACCAGAGACAGGAAATCGGCACTGACGTGGGCCGGGTTCGCCCTGGCCGTGGTCTTCACTGCCGTCGTGGGTGTGCTGGCTCTCGTCTCGGGAGCGGAAGAGGTTCAGCACAAGGAGGACGGCGCGTTCGTGCGCGGCTCGTTCACCACGTGGGAGGTGATCACGGAGTGCGAGAAAGGGTCGGACCCCTGCACCCGGGTGCTGGACAAGTACAACGCGCAGCTTCGTCCTGAGGGGATGGTGATCTACGAGGACGGCAGCCTCGCGGTGATCGGCTGACGGTTGCGGCCGTGGGATGCACCGGCCCGCTTATCGGGTCTGGTGCTTCCTGTAGTCGTCATCTCGGCGACGGGAAGGAACGGGCAATGGACGAGGACGAGAGCCCCTGCGAGGGTCACTACGACGACGACCGGGCGCTTCTGCTCGGCGGCCCGTACTACTGCGACGGCTCGTGTGCCGTCGGGAGGGAATGACCATGAACGAGGACATCAAGATCGAGAACCAGTGCGGCAACCCCTGCGGCAGCTCGGGCGAGTGGAACCACTCGTGCACGTCGGAGCTGACGCAGGACGTCATGACCCTGGCAGCCTGATCCAGGAAAGGAGACAGACGCCATGGTCAACAACAAGTTCATGTGTCCGGTGTGCGAAGCGGTCGTGAGTCTGGAGGGTCTCGACTACGGGTCGAACATCCAGAAGACGCAGTGCCCGAGCGGGCACGACGTGTCTCGCGAGTGGAACGGGTCGGAGTCCGAGGGCCGCGACCGGTCCAAGCCGTACGGGTGGTCCGCATGGTCGGCGTAACCGTGACCTGGCAGGGCGGCATCCGGCCGGTCGACGACCAGTGCCGGGGAGGTAGCCGCCCGGACAAGCCGTGCGGGAACCCCGTCGCCGGGGTGATGCACATGACCGGCGGAACCCTGGAGGCGTGCCAGTTCCACATGCACAAGTCGATGTACGAATACCGGAGGGAGACCGCCCAGTGAGCTGGGAGCTGGACGCCGATACGGTCGAGCGCTACGACCCGGTGTCGCAGGGCTGGGCGAAGCACCACGGGCCTTATCGCGAACGGTTCCCCGAGACGTGGGACCGCCCGATGTGCGCGTGGCGTGAGTTCTGGACGCGCGCCGACGAGCGGCTGGTCGTCGAGTGGGAGACGGAGGGGTGCGCGCTGCGCGCTGTCTTCCTCAACGGTCACGAGCTGGAAGGCCCGGTGACGGGCGAGGCGTTCGACGCGGTATGGGTCCGCGTCCCGTGAGACAGGGAGAGGGGTAGGGAATGTGGATCGAGCGCAGGGCGGCCATTCATCAGCTCATGCGGGACATGATCGGATTGCGCGTGGGTGCGGTGGCAAGCATCGACCGCACGGTCATCGTCGCGGGTGACAACGTGTGGCATGCGGTGTACCGGTTCGACGGGCGGGGGTTCGCCTGCTGGGACTTCTTCGAGCAGGGCCGCAACCCCCAGCACTACGACGCGATCGTGTCGGATCGCCTGCTGTCCACGACGGAAGTCGTGGGGCGTGTCC
>Ga0307412_10002187_pt1 | contig 10853 bp, 7 predicted proteins | sample DK1Cmetagenome_3_FD_203823 | JGI IMG/M metagenome (GOLD analysis project Ga0307412, IMG submission 203823) | Maize rhizosphere microbial communities from greenhouse at UC Davis, California, United States - DK15-C-1 | ecosystem: Host-associated > Plants > Roots > Rhizosphere > Soil | place: USA...
CCTCGCGCCCGCCCCGCTGTGGGCGCAGACCGGCCGCATCGCCGGCACCGTCACCGACCCCGACCGGCTGCCGCTCGCCGCCGCGCAGGTGAGCATCCCCGCCACGCGCCAGGGCGCGAGCACCGACGCGCGGGGGCGCTACACGATCGTGAACGTCGCGCCCGGCACCTACGAGCTGCGCGTGCAGCGCATCGGCCAGCAGCCGCAGGTGGTGCCGAACGTCACCGTCCGCGACGGCGAGGAGACGCGCCTGGACGTGACGCTCGAGCGCGCGGTGCTCGAGCTGGCCGGCGTGACGGTGAGCGCGTCGCGCCGCGTGGAGAAGGTGACGGACGCGCCGGCCACCGTCAGCGTGATCGGCACCGACGTGCTCGACCAGTCGGTGGGCAACACCTTCGCCGGCGCGCTCAAGGAGGCGAAGGGGGTGGACTTCATCCAGGTGGGGATGACGAGCATCGCGATCAACGCGCGCGGCTTCAACTCGTCGTTCAACAACCGCTTCCTGATGGTGGAGGACGGCCGCATCTCGGTGCTCCCGGAGAACGGGCTGCCGGTGGGGCAGTTCACCGTCACGCCGAAGGTGGACCTGGCCGGGATGGAGGTGCTCGTGGGCCCCGGCTCGGCGCTCTACGGGCCGGACGCGTCGAGCGGCGTGCTGTCGCTGCGCACCAAGGACCCGCGCCAGTTCCCCGGGGCGACGCTCGAGCTGACGGGCGGCAACCGCAGCTACGCCGACGTGCAGGGGCGCTACGCGGGCGTCACCGGCAACCTGGGCTACAAGGTGAGCGGCGAGTACCAGACGGCGAACGACTGGGAGAACTTCCTGACCTACAACGCCGGCGGCACCGTGGTGCCGGCGGGCACGGCGTCGAGCGTGACCGAGAGCGGGCTGCGCACCCCGATCGACTGGAAGGCGACCACGGCGCGCGGCAGCGGCGCGCTGGTCTACTACATGGGGGACAACCGGCTCGAGGTGAACGGCGGCATGAGCCGCACGAACGGCGTCGGGCAGACGAACGTGGGGCGCAACCAGCTCGACGGGTGGCAGTACAACGTGGCGCAGGCGCGCTTCACCACGCCGCACTGGTACTTCAACGCCTACCGCGCGCAGTCGAAGTCCGGCGACTCGTTCGCGCTCAACCGCTACGCCGGCGCGCAGCTCAGCAACGCCAACAACGGCGCGATCGACGCCGACTCGCTGCGCATGCTCTCGGACTGGCCGAGCGACGGGCGGATGTACGCGGCCGAGGTGCAGGGGAACTACCAGCTCCCGATGCTGCTCAACACGATCGCCGTCTTCGGCGCGCAGTACCGCAACGACGTGGTGAGCAGCGCGCGGCAGTGGCTCACCGACCGCAACACGGGCGACGACATCAGCAACGACCAGCAGGGCGTGTACGCGCAGACGACGACCCCCGTCGTGCCCTGGCTGGACGTGGTGCTCGCCGGCCGCTACGACAAGCCGAAGCAGTACGACGCGCAGTGGAGCCCGAAGGCGGGCGTGGTCGTCAAGCCGCTCGCCGACCAGGCGTTCCGCGTCACCTTCAACCGCGCCTACAAGTCGCCGACGATCCTCCAGACGAACTTCTTCATCCCCGACTGGACGAACGTGATCTCGATCTACGGCAACACGGGCGGGTTCCAGATGACGGACGCGAACGGGGCGGTGCTGAACACGTACGGGAAGATGGTGCCGGAGACGAACAAGACGTGGGAGTTCGGCTACAAGGGGATCGTCGGGAACCGGCTCTTCCTCGACGGCACTTACTTCCGGTCGGACTACGAGAACTTCATGAGCCCGCTGACGGTGATCGGCAACCCGTTCGTGACGGTGGCCAACCCCGCGGGCACGAACAGCTACGCGAAGCCGGTGGTGAACCCGGGGAACAACATCCCGGTGAACGCGCAGGGGCAGATCGTCAACCAGGCGGGCCTCACGCCGATCGTGCTGACGTACTACAACCTGGGCAACGCCAAGGTGTCGGGCGCGGACGTGGGCGTGAACTTCCTCGCCACGCGGCGCATCGAGCTGCGCGGGACGCTGAGCACGGTGAAGATCGACGAGCTCGTCGCCCCGCCGGGCTCGAGCCCGGAGGCGACGTCGCTCAACAGCCCCTCGACGAAGTGGACGGTGGGCGCGACGGCGAAGGACGTCGGCCCGCTCACGGCGGGGCTGACGTGGCGCAACGTCGTGGGGTACTACTTCCGCTCGGGGAGCAACACGGGCGTCATCCCCACCTTCGGGACGCTCGACGCCAACCTCTCCTACCGGGTGCCGGTCGCCGAGAACGTGCGCTTCAACGTGGGGGTGAGCAACCTGCTCGGGTGCACGTCCGAGAACGTGACCTACTCGACGCCGCAGACCACGCCCCCGTCGCAGCCGAACACGGTGATCGCCGACCGCGACAAGGGGTGCGGCTTCAACCGCAAGCACATCGAGATGATCAACATGCCGGCCATCGGCACGATGGCGTTCGTCGGCGTGCGGTGGGGGCGGTAGGGCGCCGGTGAGGGCGACGATCGTGAGCGCCGTCGCCGTGCTCGCGGCCTGCTCCGCCGGGCGCCCGGCGGAGCGGGCCACTGCCGCCGCGGCCGCCGTGCCCGCGCCGGCGCGCGCGGGCGGCTGGGTGGAAGGGACGCTCGCCGGCGCCGGCGCGCCGCGCCGGTACGCGCTCTACGTGCCGGCGGCGTACGACCCGGCGCGGCGGCACATGCTCGTGGTGCTGCTGCACGGGTGCACGCAGGACCCGGAGGACCTCGCGCGCGGCACGCGCATCGCCGCGCACGCCGAGCGCGAGGGCTTCCTGGCGCTCCTCCCGGAGCAGCCGGCGAGCGCGAACCCGAAGAAGTGCTGGAACTGGTACGACCCGGCCCACCAGGGGCGGGACGCCGGGGAGCCGGCGGTGGTGGAGGGGATGACCGCGCAGGTGATGCGCGAGTACGCGGTGGACCCGGCGCGCGTGCACCTGGCCGGGATCTCCGCGGGCGCGGCGATGGCCTCGCTCGTCGCCGTGGCCTACCCGGAGCGCTACGCCGCGCTCGCCCTGCACTCGGGGCTCGCGTGGCGCGCCGCCGGCGACGTGATGACCGCGCTCGGCGTGATGGCGAAGGGGGGCGGCGACGCCGACGCGCTCGGCGCCGCGGCGTTCGCGGCGATGGGCGCGCGGGCGCGCGCGATCCCCGTGCTCGTGATCCACGGCGGGAAGGACGCCGTGGTGAACCCGGCGAACGGGCGCGAGGGCGCGCGGCAGTGGGCGGCGACCGGCGCGCGGGCCCTCGGCGTCGCGTCGCTGCAGCCGGCCGGCGAGGACGCGGGGGAGGCGGGCGGCTACCGGTGGACGCGCCGCTGCCACGCGGACCCGGCGGGGCGGTGCCTGGTGGAGGAGTGGGTGGTGCACGAGCTCGGCCACGCCTGGTCGGGCGGCGCGCCGGAGGGGACGTTCACCGACGCGCGCGGCCCCGACGCGACGGCGGAGATGGTGCGCTTCTTCCGCGACCACCCGGCGGACGGCGCGCGTTAGGCAATGCGGCCGTCGCCACCCCTCCCCGCGCCCTTCCCGTCGCGCCCCGACGTCGTGAGCTGGTGGGCCCGGCTCCACCCGGCGCGCACGGCGCTCGTGGACCGGCGGCGCGACGGGCGGCTCACCTACGCGGAGCTCGACGCCGCCTCCGAGCGGTGGGCGCGGCTGCTGCGCGCGCTCGGCGTCGCGCCCGGCGACCGCGTCGCGCTGCTCGCCGGGAACCGGGCGGAGGCGGTCGCGCTCTTCGGCGGCTGCCTGCGCACGGGCGCGGTGCTCGTGCCGCTGAACTGGCGGCTCGCGGCGCCCGAGCTCGCGCCCGTGCTCGCGGACGCCGCGGCGAAGCTGCTGGTGGGCGAGGGGCGGCTGCGCGCGCTCGCCGAGCGGGCGGCCGCCCTCGGCGGCGCCGAGGTGCGCTGGCTCGACCTGGACGACGAGGCGCCGCGGCTGCTGCGCGAGGGCGACGCGGCCGGCGCGCACGTGCGCGCCGAGCCCGAGGCGCCGACGATGCTGCTCTACACGTCGGGGAGCACGGGGCGGCCGAAGGGCGCCGTGCTCCCGCACCGGCAGCTCTTCTACAACGCCGTCGCGACGAGCGTCGGCTGGGCGCTCGGCGCGCGCGACGTGGCGCCGGTGTCCACGCCGTTCTTCCACACCGGCGGGTGGCACGTCTTCACGACGCCGCTGCTGCACGTGGGCGGCACGGTGGTGCTCTTCGACCAGTTCGAGCCGGACGACTTCCTCGACGGGCTCGCCGCCGAGGGGTGCACGGTCGCCTTCTCGGTGCCGACGCAGATCGCGATGCTCGTGGAGCGCGCGGGGTGGGGGCGGCCGCTGCCGGCGCTGCGCTTCCTGATCTCGGGCGGCGCGCCCTGCCCGCCGTCGCTCGCCGCCCGCGTGCGCGCGGCGGGCGTCCGCTTCCGCGAGGGGTTCGGGCTCACGGAGTGCGGGCCGAACTGCTTCGCGACGAGCGACGAGGCGGCGCTGGCGCGCCCGGGGAGCGTGGGGTGGCCGGTGCCCTTTCTCGAGATGCGGCTGCTGGCCGACGGCGGGCGCGACGCCGGGCCGGGCGAGCCCGGCGAGCTGCTGCTGCGCGGGCCGCAGGCGTTCGCCGGCTACTGGCGCGACCCGGAGCGGACGGCGGAGGTGGTGGACGCCGGCGGCTGGCTGCACACCGGCGACCTGGCGGCGCGCGACGCCGACGGCGCGTACCGCATCTGCGGCCGCCGGAAGGACATGTACATCTCGGGCGGGGAGAACGTCTTTCCGGGCGAGGTGGAGGCGGCGCTCGCCGACTGCGCGGGCGTGCTGGAGGCGGTGGTGGTGGGCGTGCCCGACGCGAAGTGGGGGGAGGTGGGGTGCGCGTTCGTGGTGCCGCGCCCCGGGCACCCGCTCGGCGAGGCGGAGCTGACCGCGCAGGCGCGGCTGCGCCTCGCCGGGTACAAGGTGCCCAAGCGCGTGGTGCTGCTCGGCGAGCTGCCGCGCCTCGGCTCGGGGAAGCCGGACCGCCGCGCGCTCGCCGCGCTGGCCGCCGGCGAGCCGGCCGTCACCGCCTGACGAGGGAGCGCGCCCGGTGCCGGCGAAGGGCTCGGTCGTGCGCTCGACGCTCGCCTTCCTGAAGGCGGAGGGGGGCGCGGCGGCGCTCCGGCGCGTGCTCGCGAAGCTGCCGGCGGAGGCGCGCGCCCGCTGCCAGCGCGCGGACCCCATGGAGGAGCTGCCGTACGCGCTCGTGCGCGAGCTGTGGGAGGCGGCGGACCGCGTGGTGGGCGCGGACGACCCGCTCTGGATGGAGCGCGCGGGCGCCTTCTCCATCGAGTCCACCGGCGTGCAGCTCTACAGCGGGATCCTGCGCAAGAGCACGCCGACCGAGTTCCTGACGCAGAGCGTGTCGCTCTTCCGGCTCTACTACCACCCCGGCGACATGCAGGTGGTGTACGACGCGCCGGGCGCGGCGGTGCTGCGGCTGGTGGGCTTCGACCCGGAGACGCCGCTCTTCTGCCAGCGCCAGACGGGCGGGCTGCGCTGCGCGCTCACGCTCGCCGGCGGCCTCGAGCCGCGCACCCGCCACGTGCGCTGCTCGCTCGAGGGGGACGCGTTCTGCGAGTGGGAGCTGGGGTGGAAGGGCTAGGGACGAGGGGCGAGATGAGAGGCACGAGGTAACTACCACCGCCGTGGCCGGCACCTCGTCCCTCTTCCCTCGTGCCTCGTCGTTCGTGCCTCGTCCCTCGCTCTATTTGATCGTCACGTACCGCTCGAGCCGCGCCACCTCGTCCTTGTCCACGTACTTGCCGATCTCGCGGCGGAACTGCTCGATGTTCCGGTAGGGGCGGTACTCCTCGAACTCGTGGCGCATGCGGGCGCCGACGCCGGGGATGAGGGTGATCTCCTCGCCCGTCGCCGAGTTGAGGTCGAGCGGCTTCCAGAGGCGCGTGTAGACGGTGTCGCGCTGCGCCTCGCTGAGCTGCGTGGCGAGCACGCGGTCGACCGCGGTCATGTTCGCGTACGGGCGGCGGGCGATGAGCGAGTCGGCGAGGGCGGCGGTCATCCCCGGCACCGTCAGGAGCTGCTCGCGCGTGGCCGCGTCGGGGTCGAGGAAGGCGCCGCCGGCCGCGGCGGTGGGCGCGGCCGCGGGCGTCGCGGCGGCCGTGGCGGCGCTGTCCGCCGGGGCGGCCGCCGCGGCGCTGTCGGCGCGCTCGCCGCTCTCACCGGGGGAGCAGGCGCCGAGGGCCGCGAGCACCGCGGCGGCGAGGAGCGTGGAGGGGGCGGATCGTGACATGGCGAGTCCTCGGTGACGGTGTGTGGGCGGCGGTCAGCGGGGGCGCGTGGTGCGCGGCCCCGCGCGGCGGAGCGCCGGATGGCGGAACGTGTAGACGAGCCCAAGTAAGCCTAACTGCGCGAGCGCGCCCGGGGCGAGCGCGGGCGTCGCGCCGGTGAGCGACCGCCAGAGGAGGACGAGGCCGCGCGCGGACGGGTCGCGCTCGAGCTCGAACTCGACGTTGCCCTGGTAGTGAAGGAGCACGCCGAGCGCGCCGGTGACGATGAAGAGCGCCATCACGCCCTGGAGGGCGCGCACGGCGCGCGCGGTGGGGCGGCGCGCGACCACCGCCACGCTCGCGAGGCCGGCGGCGAGCACGCCGAAGGGCACCCACTGCCAGACGGACTCGGTGTGCTCCAGGAGCACGAGCTCCACGGTGAGCCCCAGGGCGGTGAGGGCGACGAGCGCGAGCAGGATGCGCCGGAAGACCGACGCGTCGTCGCCCTCGCGCGGCGGCGCGGCGCCGGGTGCGGCGGCCGGTGGCGTGCTGACGTCCACGGTGGCGGTGTCCTCCGCGCGGCTGATGGTGAGCGCTCAGGATAAGCGTACCGGTGGGGCTGGCGGTAGCCGAGCGGCGCGGCCCAACTTCGAGCGGTCCGCCCGCCGATCGTGTCGCACCCGAGCCCCGCCGCCGGTGAGCCTTCCCGAGCCCCACTACCCGGAAGAGGAGGTGCCGCGCACGAGCGTGTGGCGCGCGCGCCTGCACCAGGTCGTCTTCGAGGCGGACACGCCCGCGGGGCGGGCGTTCGACATCGCGCTCATCACCCTCATCCTGCTCAGCGTGCTCGCGGTGAGCATGGAGACGGTGCGCACCGTCTCGCCGACCGTGCAGCGGTGGCTGCGCGCGTCCGAGTGGGCGCTCACGCTGGTGTTCACGGTGGAGTACGTGCTGCGCCTGGTGGCGGTGCGCCGGCCGCTCGCCTACGCGGCGAGCTTCTTCGGGGTCGTGGACCTGCTGGCGATCCTTCCCACCTACCTGAGCCTCCTGGTGCCCGGGGCGCAGGCGCTGCTCCTGGTGCGGGCGCTGCGGCTGCTGCGGGTGTTCCGCGTGCTCAAGCTCGCGCACTACCTGCAGGAGGCGCGCGTGCTGGGGCGGGCGCTGCGGGCGAGCCGGCGCAAGATCACCGTCTTCCTGCTCACGGTGTGCACGATCGTCGTCATCGTCGGCTCGGTGATGTACGTGGTGGAGGGGCCGGCGAACGGCTTCACGAGCATCCCGGTGAGCATGTACTGGACGGTGGTGACGCTCACCACGGTGGGCTACGGCGACATCTCCCCCAAGACGCCGCTGGGGCAGGGGCTCGCCTCGATGGTCATGATCCTCGGCTACGGCATCATCGCCGTGCCGACGGGGATCGTGACGGCGGAGCTGGCGTACGCGGCGCGGCCGGCGCCCGTCAGCACCCAGGTCTGCCCGTCGTGCGGCGCCGAGGGGCACGACGCGGACGCGCGCTTCTGCCGGCGCTGCGGGGCGGCGCTCTGAAGGGCAGCTCTCGGCTGGGGCGGGGGCGTCTGTCATCCCGCAGGAGCGCGCGCAGCGCGCGAGTGTCGGGATCTACTGTCCTCGCAGCGGCGCCGGCCACGGGGTAAGGAGAGCAGATCCCGACACTCGCTCCGCTCGTGCGGGATGACACGTCGCGGTGCCCCACCATCGTAGCCGAGAGCCCAGAGCCGAGCGCCGCAGCCCCGACGAACTCACCGTGGTGCTCCACCGGGGGGCGCGTCGGCGCGCGGCGGGGCCAGCGTTCCGCCCTGCGCGTGCGTTAGGGTTAAGTCGCTCGTCGTCCGCGCTGGCCGGAGGAACCCGGGGCGCGGCCCTCACCCCTCTCGCTGGTCCCGCCTTCCGAATGATGAACCGAGCAGCCACCGTCCTGGCGGCCCTCCTCGTAGCCGGGTGCGCGCGCCCGGCCGCGCGTCCCACGGCCCCGACCCCCGCCCAGACCGCGCGCGGCGCCGGGGGCGCCGGCGGCGGCGACTCGACCGGGGCGGGCGCACGCCTGCCCGCGGCGGCCCCGCGCCCGTACAACCGCGTGATCACCGCCGAGGCGCAGACGCGCCGCGGGATGTTCGCCGTGCACCGCGTGGGCGACCGGCTCTTCTTCGAGATCCCGCGGAAGGAGCTGAGCCGCGACATGCTGCTGGTGGGGCGCTACGCGCGCGCCGCGGCCACCGACCCGAACCTCCCGCCCGGCCAGTTCGGCAACTACGGCGGCGACCAGTTCGGCGAGCGCACGCTGCGCTGGGAGCGGAACGGGCACCGGGTCGTGCTGCGGTCGCCGCAGTTCGACATCACCGCCGACACCGCGCTCTCGGTGTACCGCGCCGTGCAGGCCTCGAACTACGGCCCGATCGTCGCCGTGCTCAACGTCGAGGCGTACGGCCCCGACTCGGCGGCGGTGGTGGACGTGACGCGCCTCTTCACGACGAGCGTCCCCGAGATCGCCGCCATCCGCGGCCAGATCGACGCGACGCGCTCCTACGTGGAGCGGGCGGTGGCGTTCCCCGACAACGTCGAGATCGAGGCGACGCAGACGGGCGTGCCCGCGCCGTCGGGGCCGGGCGCGGCCGCGCAGGCCGCCGGCGGCGCGCCGCGGCTCGCGCAGAGCGTGCTCGCCCACTGGAGCCTCGTGCGCCTGCCCGACGTGCCGATGATGCCGCGCCGCTTCGACGAGCGCGTCGGCTTCTTCTCCATCCGTCAGGTGGACTTCGGCACCGAGGAGCACCGCTCGGCGCAGCGCCGCTACATCACGAAGTACCGCCTCGAGTGCGCGGCGCCGGCCCCCGAGGGGGAGCTGTGCACGCCGAAGAAGCCGATCGTCTACTACGTGGACCCGGCCACGCCCGACAAGTGGAAGCCCTACGTCCGCGCCGGGATCGTCGAGTGGCAGCAGGCGTTCGAGGCGGCGGGCTTCAAGGACGGCATCGTCCCAATGGACGTGCCGGCGAACGACCCCGACTGGTCGCCCGAGGACATCCGCCACACCGTGATCCGCTGGCTCCCGTCCACCACGGAGAACGCCGTCGGCCCGCACGTCCACGACCCGCGCACCGGCGAGATCCTCAACGGCTCGGTGCGGATGTTCCACAACATCCTCAACCTCCAGCGCTCCTGGTACTTCAGCCAGGCGGCCGCGATCGACCCGCGCGCCCGCAAGATGCCGATGCCGGACTCGCTGATGGGGAAGCTGCTGCAGTTCGTGGTCGCGCACGAGATCGGGCACACGCTCGGGCTGCAGCACGACCAGATCGGCAGCTCGACCTACCCGGCGGACAGCGTGCGCAGCCGCACGTGGGTGGCCAAGATGGGGCACAGCCCGAGCATCATGGACTACTCGCGCTTCAACTACGTGGCGCAGCCCGAGGACTCGATCCCGCTCGAGCACATCATCCCGCGCGTGGGCCCCTACGACACGTTCGCGATCATGTGGGGGTACAAGCCGATCCCGGGCGCGCGCACGAGCGACGCGGAGCGCCCGACGCTCGACCGGTGGGCACGCATGCAGGACACCATCCCCTGGTACCGCTTCTCGGCCAACAACGAGTTCGGCGCCTTCGGCACGCAGAGCGAGGCGGTGGGCGACGCCGACCCGGTGAAGAGCACGCGCCTCGGCTTCAAGAACATCGAGCGCGTCATGGGCTACGTGGCGACGGCGGTGACGCGCGAGGGGGAGGACAACAGCGACCTGCGCGAGCTGTACAACCGCACGGTCAGCCAGTGGGCCACCGAGGCGAGCCACGTGGCGACGCTGGTGGGGGGCGGGACGGTGCAGTACAAGTCGGGGAGCCAGCCGGGCGCGGTGTACGCGCCGGTGCCGCGCGCGCGCCAGGCGGAGGCGGTGCGCTTCATCAACGAGCAGGTGTTCCGCACGCCGAAGTACCTGATCCGCCCCGACATCGCCAGCCGCATCGAGGCGGCGGGGATGATCGCGCGCATCAACGCGGCGCAGGGGCGGGTGCTCACCAACCTGCTCGACGACGGCCGCATGAACCGGCTGCTCGAGCAGGAGGCGATGAACCCCGACGGCGCCTACGCGCTCGCGGCGATGCTCGACGACGTGCGCCGCGGCGTGTGGGCGGAGGTCTACGCGGCGCGCCCGAACGCGGACGCCTACCGGCGCGAGCTGCAGAGCGACTTCCTGGCGCAGATCGACCGGAAGCTGAACCCGCCGCCGGCGGCGCCGGCGACGCCGCCGCAGTTCCAGTTCGGGCCGCCGCCGGCGCCGCTCGCCGACGACGCGAAGTCGCACCTCCGCGGCGAGCTGGTGACGCTCCGCGCCGACATCCAGCGCGCGATCCCGCGCACGACCGACCGCCCGACGAAGCTGCACCTGCAGGGCGCGGTGCACCGGATCGAGCAGATCCTCGACCCGCAGAAGTAGTAAGAGCGGCGCTCGGCGCTCTGAAGGGCGGCTCTCGGCTCTCGGCTCTCGGCTTTCAGCCAGTGCGGCGGTAGGAAGACCTCGGCATGAGGAGGACGTGCCTCGCGCCGAGCAGTGGCCTCCAACCGCCGTAGCCGAGAG